>SAMEA3663084__coassemble_339_pt1 | contig 16463 bp, 11 predicted proteins | sample SAMEA3663084__metabat2_high_PE_009 | metagenome-assembled genome bin SAMEA3663084 (sample SAMEA3663084) | pig gut metagenome | biome: pig gut; feature: pig-associated habitat; material: faeces | place: France | collected 2012
AGATACTTATCCTGTTTATCTTCTTTTGTCTGCTATAGAAAGTGCAGTTTATGAAAAAATAACTATAAAGGTTTGGATGATGAAACTATTTGCTGTAACTTTGCACCACAAAAACTAATAAGGAAAGAAAAGAAATATGAAAGTACTATTGGTAAACGGCAGCCAGCATCCCAATGGCTGCACTTATACTGCGCTCGAAGAAGTGGCGCAGGAATTACAGCGACAGGGTATTGAGACAGAGCATTTCTGGTGTGGCAACAAAGCTATAATGGGATGTGTGGGCTGTGGACATTGTAGTCAGGACAAACGTTGTTGGAACGATAACGACACGGTGAACAACTTCCTTGAAAAGGTGGCCGACACCGACGCCTTTGTGTTTGGAACTCCAGTGCACTTTGCTGGTACATCGGGATTCATAAAGCCGTTCATGGATCGTGCGTTCTGTTCAAAAGCCTCAATGTTTTTCAACAAGCCGGCTGCTGCCATCGTAAGTTGTAGAAGAGGTGGCGCACAGGGGGCTTTCGAAGACATGAACCGCTATTTCACCATTGCATGCATGCCAGTGGTTTCGTCGAAATATTGGAACGAGGTGCATGGAAATACTCCTGAAGAGGTAAAGCAAGACTTGGAAGGTATGCAGACCATGAGACAACTGGCCCGCAACATGGCGTGGATGCTGAAGTGTATTGAGGCAGGACGCAATGCCGGTGTACAATTGCCAGAACATGAGACTCCAGTGAAGACTAACTTCATCAGATAGCATCTTTGGAATGTAGAGGTTACAATTTGTCGTATAAACATTAAAGTGTCGTTAAAATATAAAAAATATTTGGTGTTTTTGTTGCAAATAATAAGATAAATGGTTATATTTGCACTGCTTAACACTAAATGTCACTAATAAATAAAGGTACTATGAATTGTAACTTGCAAACTATCCAAAAATGCCTTGATGACTATATGTCAAAGAAAGGCAAAACTTCAATTGGCGACATTGAAGCCAACATGGCGTTGGCCGTTGCCGGAGTAATGAACGACGATCAGGCACACCCAGGACGACCGCTTAGGGAACTGTTGAGAAAGCTGCGCGACACCAATGTTCTTCCACAGAACGTCAAACAACTTTATGGCTCTTGGACAATAAACCATTCAAAGACTATTGCCAAGGTGCTACAGATACTACAGTTCTGAAAACACTTATAAAAGTGTAAAACAACAATAAAAAGGCGGCTTAAACGTTAATTTCGGTTAAGCTGCCTTTACTTATACGAGTTTAATACGTCATATAATCGTTAACATATAGAAAAACAGATATTAATATGAACAAGAGTGTATTTATTATTTCACTGTCGGCTGTTCTTTTTATGAGCAGCTGCGCAAGCAAGAAAGATCTGGAAAACTGCCAGAACGAGAACCGCGAACTTACCCGCAACTACCAGGACGCAAAAGAGCAACTGGCAGCCAACAAAGCACGAATCTCATCGCTCGAAGACCAGTTGGCACAGCAGAAGAAAGACTATGCCGCACTGCAGAGCTCTCTCGACAAGAGCCTTAGCAACGCCAGTCAGAACAATGTGAGCATCGAGAAGCTCGTAGACCAGATAAACGAGTCGAACCAGTATATCCGTCATCTCGTGGAAGTAAAGAGCAAGAGCGACTCGCTCAATATGGTGCTCACCAACAATCTCACACGCTCGCTGAGTAAGGAGGAAATGAAAGAGGTGGATGTGCAGGTGCTCAAGGGCGTAGTATACATTTCTCTAGCCGACAACATGCTCTATAAGAGTGGTTCATACGAGATTAACGACCGTGCGGCTGAAACTCTCAGCAAGATCGCAAAGATTATTAAGGACTACAAGGACTATGATGTGCTGATAGAGGGTAACACCGATGATGTGCCGGTGAACTCTGCAGCCGCATCGATGAAGAACATTAGAAACAATTGGGATCTCTCCTGCCTTCGTGCTTCAAGCGTGGTACAGGCATTGCAGAACGAGTATGGAGTAGACCCGAAACGTTTAACAGCAGGAGGCCGTGGCGAGTATAATCCGCTTACGAGCAATAATACTGAGGTGGGTAAGCAGCGAAACCGCCGCACTCAGATTATCATCACACCTAAACTCGACCAGTTTATGGACCTTATAGACAAGGCTCCCGATGCTGAGTAATCCAGCCTTGGTATAATAAAGTATCATGTTGTTTTTACATACACTTTTTACATTTTCTCATAATAAAAATATTAACTAATTTAAGCCCGGTATCATCCGTGAGGATGGTACCGGGCCTTTTTTATGCTCGGTATGAGCATTGTAAGGTTTTCAAAACAGGAACCGACGTATGCAAAACCGCATGTACGATGATCAATGGCGTTTCAATCGAGCGTTGAGCTGGATAATCGACGGAATGAAGATGCAAAGCGAGAACAGGATGCTCAGTAGCAGCGACTGATTGTTGCCACCGTAGAGGTCTGTGAGCTTCATCTGAGGGTCGGGTAGAATGAGAATAAAGAAATAGGCTATGGTATTGTTAAGCCAATGGAAAACGATGCAAGGTATTGTACTGCCAGCCCTGTAATATATCCATCCGAGTATTATTCCTACCAGAAAGGCTTGGGGCATCTGTGCCGGATTGATATGTATTAAGGCAAAGAGAATGGCTGAAACGACTATTGCAACCCAATGGTATGTTGTTGTGTCGAGCAATCTGCGAAGAATGGCTCCACGAAAAACTATCTCCTCGGCCACTGGTGTGGTAATGGCCAATATGAAATATCCACCTGGAGTGTGAACCATTTTCAATATAATGTCAGACGTAATGTCGGGCAAGTCTGGCAACTGCTCCTGTAACCACACTGCAGGAATGATCACTCCCGCCGCTGCACCCAAAGTCCATCCTAAGGATGCCATGGGTCTGTCTTTTAAGAAGTTACGTCCTACGTGACCCCAGCGGCGCCAAAGAAATAGCACTATGACAATGAGGTTTGTAAGACCAGACGATACTATTAGAGCCACCGGATGGTCGCCCTTAACTCCAAACAATGGCGCTATGGTGTCAGTTATTCGCGACAATACTATCATCAAGGCCATAAAGACCGCGAGATAGAAAATAATATCATATACTGTTTTTTTCATATTGATGTATTTATTGTCTTCAATACCTCCTCCTTGTCTTTTTTCAACTGTTCTGCAAGGGCAGAGGCACTATTGAACTTACGTTCGCCGCGAATCTTCGCAAGGAATGCCACGTCGATACTGCGGCCGTAGATGTTTTCGGAGAAGTTGAAGATGTGAGCCTCTATGGTGCGACTTTTGCCGTTGAATGTAGGGCGAGTGCCAATGTTTAACATGGCAAATCCAATGTACGACACACAGGGAATACTCACCTTCACTGCATATACGCCATCAGCCGGCAGCAGCTTGTTGGCATCGTCCACTTCCAAGTTGGCTGTGGGAAATCCTATTGTAGTACCTATATGCTCTCCGTCAACCACATGCCCTCTCAGTGTGTAGTGATAGCCAAGACATCGCGAGGCAAGTCCAACTTCTCCTTCACTCAGAAGTGAACGCACCACCGATGAACTAACGCTAACGCCTTCAAGCACGAATGGGTCGCCACGCCTCACTTCCATGCCCATCTCGCGACCATAGCGTTCATAATCGGCAAAACCCTCGCTACGGTTGTGGCCAAAACGATGGTCGTAGCCAGTAAATAACACCTTTGTCAACAGACTATCTGCAAGTATCGTTTGCATAAATTCACGAGCCGACAGACTGGCCATTTCCTTGTCAAAAGGCAATACTACACAGTTGTTGATACCGGTTTTGTCCAAAAGAAGAAGCTTTTCCTCTTGTGTCGACAGAAGGCAGGGATGGAAGTCGGTAGACACCACTTGGCGCGGATGGCGGTCGAAAGTGACCACGGTAGATTCTAATCCTTGCTGCTCAGCCTCTTTCCTGACAGCTTCTATGAGATGGCGATGGCCAAGATGAACACCGTCGAAAAAGCCTATTGTTGCAACACATGGCTTCAGTCTTGTTATGCCTTCACCGAATACTATTGTCTTCATCGTCTTAGTCTCCTGAATATTTCCCCGAGTATCATTACGGGTGAAGTTCCGGCAATAATCATTATCCAAGTATCAAGATCGAGTGGCACAGTACGGAACATCTTTCCGCCAAACTCCACTATTAGCCATTGTCCGGCAAGAATCACGGCAAGCACAAAAAGGAGACCTCTGTCGGACATGAACTTGTGGAATGCCGAACGGCGCGAGCCGAATGCCTTGGCGTTGAAGAGGTTCCACCACTGTAGCATGACAAAGATTGTGAAGAACACCGTGAGCTCTTCCACCGAAATGCCCTTAACACGCTCAAACCACCAGAGCAGTGCTAACATCACGCCGAAAAACAACAATCCAACGGCACCTATAGCCCATCCCATGCCACGACCGATGATGAATTCGGTCTGTTTTCTTGGTTTTTCTTTCATTACTTCACTCTCTGGCGGGAGCGAAGCAAGGGCCATGGCGGCAAAAGTGTCCATGATGAGGTTCACCCAAAGCATTTGCGTTATGGTGAGTGGCAATTCTGTGCCTATGAAAGAGCCTCCAAGCACGAGGAGCAGGGCGGTGACGTTTACCACGAGTTGGAAGAAAATAAAGCGCTGGATGTTTTTGTAAAGCGAGCGTCCCCACTCGACGGCTTTCACTATGCTACTGAAAGAGTCGTCGATAAGCGTCATGTCTGATGCGTTTTTCGCCACACTCGTGCCCGAGCCTAACGAGAGTCCAACATGAGCGTGGTTGAGTGCCGGCGCATCGTTGGTACCGTCGCCTGTGACAGCCACCACTTCCCCATGTTTCTGCAACATGTTCACCAGTCGCTGCTTGTCAGTAGGGCGTGCGCGGCTCATCACCTTTAATTGTTGTACGCGTAGGAAAGCGTCCTCGTCGCTCAATGAGGCGAAGTCTGGACCTGTAATCTGTGCTCCGTCGGGTATTCTGTCGTTCCAAATACCAATCTGTCGCGCAATCTCTATGGCAGTGGCAGATGTGTCGCCAGTCACAATCTTTACGTCTATGCCGGCCTTCCTGCATTGCATCACAGCCCCAGGCACTTCCTTTCTCAGAGGGTCGCTGATGGCTGCCACAGCTTGGAGCGTAAGGCTTTGGTCGTTGTCTTGGAGGCGGTATTCGGTCACTGACTTGTCAACAACCTTGCAGGCGAATGCAAGAGTACGCATGGCTTTCGTCTGATAGCCAAGCAACTGCCTTTGGAGTTCGCGCAGCCTAGTCTCGTCGAGTTGACAATGGGCAGCTATTATCTCCGGAGCACCTTTTGCGAAGAGGTATCTCTTTCCGTCAACATCTGCGATAGTGGCCATATATTTGTGTTCGGTGGAAAATGGCAACTGCCATACCTTTGAAATAGCCGACCTGAGAGCGAGATAGTCCTCGCCGCTGTCTCTTAGCCAAAGCAGAAGGGCTGCCTCTGTAGGATTGCCAATGGTCTTTTCGCCGTCGAGTTCGGCGGTGGAGTTAACGGCAATGGCAGTCTTCAGTAATTCCATATCGTCTACAGTCGACATCTCGCTCACTTGCATCTTGTTCTCAGTCAGCGTGCCGGTTTTGTCGGTACATATTACTGTCACTGCTCCCATGGTCTCGCAGGCGTGCAGCTTTCTCACAAGATTGTTGGATTTCAGCATCCTGCGCATGTTAAGTGCGAGAGCAAGGGTCACTGCCATCGGAAGTCCCTCAGGTACGGCCATTACTATCAGAGTGACAGCCATCATGAAGTACTTCAGCACCACCTCAGCCATTTTAAGCCACTGGTCGGTATGCCAAAGAGGGTTGGTAAGTATGTCATGGCCTAGGAATCCTACGAAGGCGAGTATCGACACGGCTGAGCCCACCTTACTTATCATTTTGGCCAGTTTGTCAAGTTGAAGGTTCAGGGGAGTCTTCACCTGAGTCATCTCAGTAGACTTTGTAGCCACCTTCCCTATCTCGGTGGAGTCGCCAACGGCTGTCACCCGCATCCTGCCCGAACCGTTCATCACCATTGTTGAACGCAGGACAATATTCGACGGATAAGTGGCTCCGTCGTTTCTCACTTCTACAAACTTCGAGATGATGGGTTCGCCTGTGAGCGCCGACTCGTCTATCTGTAAGTCGGTGGCCTCAAACAGTCGCCCGTCGGCAGGTACTTCATCGCCTACACCCAGCAGCACCACATCACCTACCACCACTTCACGCCTTGGAATCTCCACCACCCTGTCGCATCTTAACACTTTTACAGGTTGTTCTTCACCAAGAGCTGTGAGTTCGTCAAACCGTTTTGCGGCATCACGTTCGAAGTAGAAGCCAACCGTGGTTGCAAAGAAAATGGCTATAAAGATGCCGATGGCTTCGACATAATCGTTTTCGATGACAGCCAATCCAAGAGATATGGCTGCAGCCACTAATAAGATTTTGATGATGGGATCGTTGTATTTCTCAAGATACAAGCGCCAAAGGGATGTCTTCTTTGGCGGGGTAAGCACGTTTTCTCCATGCTTCTGTCTGCTCTCAGCCACATCTTTGTCGCTGAGTCCTCTTGCTGAAAATTTTTCTTTCACTTCAAAATAATAATGGTTTATGGGGTGCAAAATTACTAATAAAATAGGTGAAACGATATTATATTTGATTTTTTTAGTCTTTTTTGCAAAAAATATTTGGTATTTTCAACTATTCTTTGTACCTTTGCACCCGAAATAAAGCCACAAAGGCATTTTTCATCGGGCTTTTAGCTCAGTTGGTTAGAGCAACAGACTCATAATCTGGAGGTCCTAGGTTCAAGCCCTAGATGGCCCACCTTCAAAAGAAAGCAGTTAAGTAATCTCTTAGCTGCTTTCTTTTTTTTATGCGCAAACAATACCACAATCAGTTGTGAACAGAATAAGGCACTCTGTCCCCGCTGATTCTACCGCATATAATATACCATAATCTCCTCCGATAGTTGGCAGAGCTGTTCTGGCTTAAGGTTACCATAGGTGTTCCACACTTTCTTGCAATGAGGAAGCAGTGGGTCGTCAGATGATACCGACTGGCGCGATATGAACGGATCGAGATGGAGATAGATGGTGAGCACATGAACCACGGTGGAGGCTGGCTGGTCGATGAGGCGGGCAAGATGAATGACCTCAGGAGTCTCTGGCACCATGGTAAGTGGGGTGAGGCGGAAATATAGGTCGAGAATGAGTACAAGGGCTATGGGCTGGAGACCACTATCGTTTACAGGACGGAAGTCGCGTTCGAAACTCTCAACGGTCTCCACTCCTTCATAAAACTCATCGGCACTTCCAAAACCTTTCATCGAACGTAGCAACCGTACTGCACGCGATAGTTTGCGGGGATTGTCGCCATACTCGTCCCAAATGCGCTCTATGCGAGGCGTACTCAGGGTCTCAATATCCATCTGGCGTGCCAATATTTCTTTCGGATGAATGTGTAGCTCAAGGCTGAGGTCTACGGCTGCCTTGGCATAAAGAGGTTTTACGCCGGTGGGGCGTCGCATGTAAAGCTGCATGACATAAAGCCAATAGTCGTCGTTCCCATTTGATTTTCTCGCCATACTTTATATTATTAGAGGTTATTTTCTGTTGCAAATATACTACTTTTTTCGATTCAAGTTACCAAAAAATGGGCTTATTTGCAAAAAAACGGTAAAAAAGCTTTCACAAATGCTATATTTATTTTGATTTCTCAACCATTTGTTGTAATTTTGCACCCAAGAAACAGATTTTTCAAGGGTCCTGATAGTTCAATGGATAGAACAACTCTCTCCTAAAGAGTAGATCCGGGTTCGATTCCCGGTCGGGATACCACATCAAACTGTTACATTTTTATTAACCACCTCCCAATGCCATACGGACAATGAGATATGCCGATGTCGTTCTTCCACTACCATTAGAGGGATTTTTCACTTATTCTATACCAGAGTCTTTCCAGCAGGAAGGACTTGTGGGATGTAGAGTAGTCGTGCCTTTTGGAAAAACAAAGACATATGTAGCTCTCGTGGTCCGAATCCACGACACCACACCTAAGGGATATAAGGTCAAACCCCTTAAGCAGAGGATTGACCAAAGTCCCATTGTCAACGCATTGCAGCTGAATTTATGGACTTGGATTTCCAGTTATTATCTCTCGGCCATGGGCGACATCTACAAGGCCGCCTTGCCTTCAGGCCTCAAGGCTGAAGATGGCTATAAACCTTCTACCGAATTGTATGTGGCACTGGCTCCCGCCTTTCAGAGCGAACCCTCGCTGCATATTGCACTAAATATGCTGAAAAGGGCTACAAAACAACTCGATGCCTTTACCTGCTTCTTGCATCTCTCCCATTGGGACGAGATAGGAGTGGACGTACAGACTGAAAAAATAGTGGAAATAACAAGAGACGAACTGGTGAATGCCTCGGCACAGACACTGAACGTCATAAACGAGCTTGTAAAACGTGGACTGCTTGTTACATACGAAAAGGAGGTTGGACGACTTAACGATGGAGGCGAACCGCATCCGGAACGCGTCAACAAGCTTAATCCGGCACAGCAGAAAGCAATGGACGAGATAAGGCTGAAGATGGAGTCGAAGAACTGTGTGTTGCTACACGGAGTGACGTCGAGCGGAAAAACCGAAATATACATTAACCTCATACAACAGGAGATAGAACACGGGCGACAGGTGCTCTACCTGCTGCCTGAAATAGCACTGACCGTACAGATTATGAGTCGCCTGAAAAAGGTGTTTGGAAGAAGGCTCGGCATTTATCACTCGAAATACTCCGATGCAGAACGTGTGGAGATTTGGCAAAAACAACTCTCTGACGAACCTTACGATGTAATACTCGGGGCAAGGTCGGCAGTGCTGCTCCCGTTTCAAAGGTTGGGATTGGTGATTGTCGATGAGGAACACGAGACAAGCTATAAGCAGCAAGACCCAGCCCCGCGTTATCATGCGCGTAGCGTGGCTCTCGTGCTGGCCCAAATGACAGGGGCGAAAACACTGCTCGGCACAGCCACGCCAAGCATTGAAACATATAGGAATGCCACCACGGGAAAATACGGGCTCGTGAATCTTACAACACGATACAGTGGAGTGGAACTGCCGGAAACAGAGATTGTGGACATTGGCGACCTTAGGCGCAGGAAGATGATGGCAGGTATGTTCTCGCCATTATTATTAGGAAAGATTAGGGAGGCTATCGAACGTGGAGAACAGGCCATCGTGTTCCAGAACAGACGCGGATATGCTCCTCTGATAGAGTGCAAGCAATGTGGATGGGTGCCTCATTGCAACCACTGCGACGTGAGCCTCACACTGCATAAGACCACCAACCAACTGGTGTGTCATTACTGCGGTTTCACCTACCAGGTGCCCGACATTTGTCCTGCATGCGGCTGCAAGGAACTGCGACCGAAAGGCAGCGGCACAGAACGTATAGAGGATGCCCTGCATGAGGCTTTCCCCGAGGCTAACATTGCCCGAATGGACCTTGACACCACACGAACGCGCAACGCTTACGAGAGAATCATCCGCGACTTCTCGGCCGGCAGGACAAACATTCTCATCGGAACGCAGATGGTCACAAAAGGTCTTGATTTCGACAAGGTGAGCGTGGTGGGAATACTTAATGCCGACAACATGCTCAACTATCCCGACTTCAGGGCTTACGAGCACGCATATATGATGATGGCGCAAGTGGGAGGACGTGCGGGAAGAAGAGGCAAGAGGGGACTTGTGGTGATACAGACCTACTCGCCCAACTTACCTGTCATAAGTCAAGTGACGAGAGGTGACTATCTCGGAATGTACAACGACCAGCTCTCCGAGCGCCTACAATTTCATTATCCGCCTTTCTATCATCTCATATACCTATATATGAAGCATAGCAACGACAAGACAGTAGAAATGGCGGCCGTCGAGGTGTCGTCATGGCTGCGACAGTGGTTTGGCGACAGGGTAAAAGGGCCGGTTAAGCCTGATGTGGGAAAGATAAAAACGCTTAACATACGCATGGTGGTGCTGAAACTGGAAAACGGTATAGACATGGCAAAGGTGAGGCAGTATCTGAAGCGAGCACGCGAAGCCATACTTGCTGACAAACGCTATTCTACACTTACCATTTATTTCGATGTAGATCCTGTATAAGAAACATTATAGTACTAACATTTTTATATATTATCACTTATGGATATTACAGTATTGTTCAAACTAACCTACGGACTGTATGTCGTAGGAACATTCGACGGCGAACGCCCAGTCGGATGTATCATCAACACATGTTTTCAGGTGACGAGCCAAAACCCAATTCTCGCCGTCTCACTCAACAAAAACAACTACACGCTCGAAGCTATCAGAAAGACAAAGCGTTTCTCGCTCTCCATCATTGCCGAGGACTCCGACCCAGCAGTGATCGGCGGTTTCGGTTATCGTTCGAGCCGCGATTGCGACAAATATGAAGATTTCGGCTATACCACGGTAGAGGGAGCTCCGATAGTGAATGGAAAGTTTGCCGGCCGATTGATTCTCGATGCTATAAACTTTGTAGACAATGAGACGCATTATGTAGTGTTTGCACGCCTTGTGGAAACCGTTCAGGGTGAAGGCACTCCCATGACCTACGACTATTTCCATCGTGTGATAAAAGGCAAGGCGCCAAAGAACGCTCCTACATATGTGGAAGAAGACACCAAGCCGGCAGAGGAGAAGACGTCGGCTGAAGACGTGAAGAAGCACCGCTATCAGTGTATCGTGTGCGGCCACATAGTAGAGGCCGAAGGCAATCTCCCAGCCGACTATACCTGTCCGCTTTGCAAGGCTCCCAAAGACAGGTTTGAGAGGGTGATGGAGTGAGGATTGAGTAGAGAGAAGTGAGATTTATCCTTAAAACTGAAAATAGATAAACGGCTGAATCTCACTGCTCTTCACTTGGACAATAACATAAGCCACTGCAACAATAACAAATACCTGAAGCAATAGACCGCCTGATTTCAATACCAATACACAACGACTGAGCAAACGGTTGCTGATATAGTGTGAAGCATAGCCAAAAGCCATAAGTGCCATCACTATCCAATAACTCTTCATCACTTCAGACGCCATCTCTATGTGAAAACTTCCGACAATCTGTGTGAGCATCGTCATACAAGAGCCAAGGTCGGGCATGCGGAACACCATGAACAACAGGGCTACGGCATGGAACGTAAACACTACTCCAGCCACACGTCTTATGCCACGAGACCTATAATGGCGACTGCGCCCCAACACAGTCTGGCTGAAGAACTTATGGAAGGCTAACAACACTCCATGCACTCCACCCCACACCACGAAATTCCAGCTTGCGCCATGCCATAAACCACATAGCAGCATCGACGATAGCAGGTTGATATACGTGCGCACACTGCCATGGCGGTTGCCGCCAAAAGCAATATACACATAGTCACGTATCCACGAAGACAGTGAGATGTGCCATCTGCGCCAAAACTTGGTCACACTAGCACTCTTAAACGGAGCATTGAAGTTGTCGGGGAAGTGAAATCCTAACAACAGGGCAATGCCAATGGCCATGTCGCTGTAGCCACTGAAGTCGCAGTAAATCTGTAAGGTATAGCCATAAATGCCCAGAAGGTTTTCGAAGCCAGTATATAGCTGTGGATTATCAAACACGCGGTCTACAAAGTTTAAGCTAATGTAGTCGCTTATTATCGCTTTCTTTGTCAGGCCCATAGCAATCATCATCACGCCGCGGGCCATCATCGTCTCGCTCACACCTCCACGTCGGCGAATCTGCGGAATAAAGTCGCGCGCCCTGACAATAGGACCGGCAACCAACTGTGGAAAAAACGACACGTAGAAGGCATAGTCGAGCCATGAACCCACAGGCTTCAGACGCCGGCGATAAACGTCTATCGTGTAGCTCATGCTTTGGAAAGTGAAGAAACTGATGCCCACGGGCAGCACAATGTCAAGGGGCTGAAATTGTCCGCCGGCAAGTCCGGAAATTATAGACCCGAAGAAGTTGGTGTATTTGAAATAAAACAGTAGGCCGAGGTCGGTGAGTATGCTTAGCGAGAGCAATATTCCTCTGCCCTTAGTGGCGCGCGCTATCCAGCGTGCTATGAGATAGTCGGTGGTGGTGACTATTGCCAGCAACACAACATGCATGCCGCTACTCTTGTAGTAGAAGTAATAGGAGAATAGTGTGACAAACAGCAACTTTGCCGTAGTCTTTCCCGACAATATGTAGTATATGAGCGTGAACACCACAAACATGGCGAGGAACAGTCCGCTACTGAAAATCATCGGCGATGCCTTGTCGTAAGTTAGCTGTTTTGTAAGCTTTTGCCATACGTCGCTCTCATTGTCGGCAGTCTCCTCCACATCTTGCGTAGAGTCAGCGGCGAATAGTGAGTCGGTGGCTTGTTTCTCTCCCTTGGTAGGGGCAGTGGCTATGCAGTCTGCTGTTTTTTCGGTGGCAACGGCCTGAGTGTCAACGGTTTTCACTCCCATCAGTTCCTTACACATTATCTCAGCAATATGTTTTCCACCTTCGAAGTTTATGTGAATATAGTCCTTGTTCGCCCATCCCCTTTCTACATACTTGGCCATAGACTCGTCGCCTCCCATGGCATTGAAGAGGTCGAAAAAGGCCACTCCGCTCTCAGAGGCTATCTGTCGCTGGTATCGCGCCAGCTTCTTTACCGCGTTCATGGTGCGTATTCCGTCGGCCGAGCGTTGGTCGCGGTCGCTCACGTTACACACCATTATCGAAGCTCCGGGACACGCACGTTTCATCTTTTCCACTATCTCCGTCATCTTCTTTATATAAGCCTTGTAAAACGATTCCGGATTGCCGTCCACTGCACAGTTTATTCCGTAGTGGATGATTATCAGGTCGTAAGGTCTCATGCGGTAGAACTGTCTCAGTGTGGCATCTGGTATCTTTGCCAACGAGAATCCAGGCAGTCCACGCAGTCCGAGGTTGTCCACCACAATACCCTTCACAGGTTCGAGCGACGCGCCGAACACGGTAGTTCCCTCGCCCGCCTCTATGTCGTATGTTATGGCATCCGCCTTGCCGTAGGTCTCCAAGTATTGAATGTTTGGCGACGGCTGGAATTCATGTCTTACAGCACTGGAGTCGTTGCCGATGGTCACGGTCATGGGCTCTTGTGTTTTAAACCATAGCCTTGCCTTTTGCCACGTAGACCGCCTTTTGCGGAAGGTCAATGACTTATAGGTCAGCTTTGCGTGTCCGTTCAGCGTATAGTATTTTTGGTTAATGCCTTGTCTGCTGCTGTCGAAAGGCTTTTCGTTTGTGAGATGAGGCGTAAAGCCGTCAGACACGATTTTCACTGTTGGTCTGAAGCCGTTGGTGCCTTTTGCGCAATCTACCCATCCCACTCCGCAACCCCCATATCGCTTTTGGAGTATGTCGCGAATGTCGGCTGTTAGTATGTCACCCTCTATAAACGAGTCGCCGTAGTAAGCTATTCTCACAGGTCGCCCCATCGTCTCCACGTTGTCGAGACATTCGTAGAAGTGTCCCAGTCCGCCGCTGTTGCCTCCTGAGTAGTCTGTGATGATATCGTTTGGAGCTGTCACCACCTTCTTTGCTGTTGTCTGCTGCGCCTGTAAAGAGTCGGCGGTGGCTACTGATGGTACTTCGGGCAGCGGTGGCAGATTGTCGTTTATCTGTTTAAGGTCGTCGATGTCAGAGAGTATCTTCACCTCTCTAAGTTTATAGTCGCCAATGGTAATGGCTGGCATTTGATACATGGCGAGCAGTGCTACAAATACCAAAGCCACGGTAATGAATACCGTTGCATGCGACTTGAATATGTTATTATTGTTGTTGTTCTCCACTATTATTTCCTATTATCCTTGAAAATGAGGTGCAAAGTTACATATTATTTATCATATTAGCAAATCAAAGCCCCCTATTTATTTGAATAACTCCTATTTTTTTAACTACGAACAAGCGAGAGTATGAAGTCGGCAATAGTTTTCAGGGCATCTGCTGACACAGGAGCCTTGATTGAGGAGTATTCGTCGGTGGTACCTTTTTCACATGGCAGCATCAGATGATTCATCCCTTTTATTTCCTTGGTTACCACATTTGACCTGTTTCGAGTGATGCGCATCAAGTTGTCGCGATTCAAGCCCCAATTCGCCATAATGTCCTTGTCTCCGCCAATGGCAAGTATTGGAATGTTTACATTGCTGATATAGTTTTCTGGGTTGTAGCGTATGAAGAACCTGTACCAGGCAGATGTGGCATTGATGGCATAAGAGTAGATAGGGAAACGGAAATGGTCAAATTCGCCTACATTCAGGCTTTTGAAGTATGCGTCGTCTTTCGGTTTCCATTCGTTGTAAGTATCCCACAAGGCTTTGGATAAGGTGGCACTGTCAGCTTCTGCATATATTCTGCAATTTCCTTGAACACTTTGTGCCCAGCCATAGTTCCGTCGCGATCTTGTGGATTGGTGTCGGATACTATTACGACAGCAGGAACGCCTTCCTCCCTTTCGGGAAAGAAGGCGTTTGATTGAGTTGAAAGTGTTGCTCCGTAAGTGATGTTGTCTTTTTTAAAGTAGACATTTTTTGACGTTACAGCATTTTCCTGTTTTATGGCATTGATTATAAAACTAAGTTCATCGACCAATGCTGAGGGACTACCAAAATATCCGTTGCTAACCCATCGTGCGTTTCCGTTGCCGTCGATAACCATCTTCATGGGGATTCCGCTTGTGTTGAACTGCTTGGCGTATGTGGAATAAACCTTTTCGTTCTTTCCCTCGTCGGTAGGGCTGTCGATGCACACCTGGAAATTGTACCCCTTCTCCTTTATAAAGTCTGCTATCTTTTGCCTGAAGTTTTTTTCGGTCTCCATGGTGGCTACGAACAAGAACACAACATCTTTGTCATCCTTATATTTGTCTACAGCCATCTGCATTCCCGGCATGGCCGCCTTGCATGGTCCGCACCATGTAGCCCAAAAGTCGATGATCACGGTCTTGCCCTTTAACGAGTTCATGTCTATGGTCTTTCCTTCGAGTGTCTCCAGTTTAAACAGTTCGACAGGCTGACAAATCATGCTTTTTAAAGCCTTTTCCCTTGCAACGGCAAGATCTGCAGCCGATTTTAGACTTTCGAGATATGCGTCAAAACCATTCTCCGACCCGTTAGTCTTGACATAATCCTTTTTTAAGATGTCTAACATTTCAGGACTTGCGGCATTGTCGTTGAGGGCCGCTTTTATGAGAGGCATGATTTCAGTGTCACGTCTGCATTTACCAAGCAACTCTACCCTGAATGCATTGAAGTCAGCCGATTTTGTGGTAAAGTATGTGGCAAGAGTGTCGGTCAAAGCCATCGCCTCGTCTTTCTTGCCTACTCCGTCGAGAATCTTGGCATAGTCAAACCATGCGTTGCGATAGTCGCTATAGAGTTTTTCTCTCCATTCAGCAGGAGAATAGATGAGTTCGTCGGTGGTGCGCTCGCGATTGAATATGGCATCGCGAATCATCTTCGCCATCGGGTAAATCTTTTCGGCAGTGACGTCTCCACGTCCGAACGGAATCTGCACGATGTGCCAGAAGTATGTCGCTAGCGATGAGATTGGCGAAACAGGAATGGCTTTTTCCAGGTTGGCATAGCTGTTTTTCTTCATTATGGGAGTGTAGACGTACACCCTGAGCATGTTGCCATACCAGTGGTCGAACATATCGTCTACCTGAAACTTGTTCTTATACTCATCGAAAGGATATTTATTCATGAACTTCTCGAAAGCCTTTGTCTTGTCCTCAGCCTTGTCCATGAAGAGAGCCTTTATATCGAGTTCACGCTGGTATTCGCCTCCTGCATAACGTGAGTTGAGTTCTCCTATGCAATACTGTGAAAGCGAGTCGTTGTGAAGCATGTTCTGACAGATGTCGAGAGCCTGAAGCATAAACCTCTCGTCCACATGTGCCGATTTTTCTATGTCGAGCACGAGTTTCATGTTCTTTGTCAGGTTTTCCTTTGCCTTATAGGCAGTGTCATTACCGAATATATGCGATGCAAACCAGAAGACGCGTGGCAGTTCGCCAGGATTGGAGCGCAGCTCGTTGTTTATCCACATCGACACCACTTCGGGTTCTATTCTGCGGTATGGCAGGTGCTGAACGCTGGGTATTGACCATCTTGCGGTGTTTTTCCCTCGAAGCAAAGCCCATCCTATATTTGCCGAAGGCATGTTTTGTCCGTTGCTATTTCTGCAGAACCATGCATACTGCCATTCCTCGCCGCCAACATCCACGGTGTCGCGGTCGTAGTATTTCCATGCCAGCATAGCCGTTTTGTCAGGCACGCTGACTACCGACCGTATTTTTCCGTCGTCGGTTTTCTCGAGTTTCATGTCCTGTGCTTCCCAGTGGTAGTC
>SAMEA3663084__coassemble_377_pt1 | contig 15619 bp, 13 predicted proteins | sample SAMEA3663084__metabat2_high_PE_009 | metagenome-assembled genome bin SAMEA3663084 (sample SAMEA3663084) | pig gut metagenome | biome: pig gut; feature: pig-associated habitat; material: faeces | place: France | collected 2012
CGATGACGCTTTGGCAGTCGATGCCAATGATGTCGCGGTCGGGGAAGGCGTCGGAGATAGTTTGGGCGGCTTCGTCGTCGAGGTCGGGCTGCCCGTAGGTAGGGTAGAGCACGGCATCGTTGATTACGAGGAAGTTGGCGTAGGTGGCAGGCAGACGCTCGCCGTCGCGATAGATGGGTCGGGGCATGGGCAGACGTAGCAGTCGGTAGCAGCGTCCAGTCCTGGTGGTGAAGGTGCGCAGCTGCTCCTCCATCTTCTTCAGTTCCGCATACTGCGGGTCGTTTTCGTCGTCGCAGCCCACATAGAGCAGTGTGTCGGCGGGAGCTATACGCACGAGAGTGTCGATGTGTCCGTCGGTGTCGTCGCCAATGAGGTTGCCGTAGTCAATCCATTGTATTCGTTTGGCATGCAGTCGTTGTAGCAGTGTCTGTTCTATCTCGTCTTGTGTCATGGGCTGGTTGCGTCCAGGTGCGAGCAGGCATCCCGATGTTGTGAATATGGTTCCGTCGCCGTCGCTTTCTATCGAACCGCCCTCAAGCACGAAGTCGTTGCAGTCACGGTAGTTGCCCCGTATAATACCTTTTTTGTGTAGTTGCCTGTTGATGAGGTTGTCTTTTTCCGCCTCAAACTTCCCTCCCCAGCCGTTGAACCTGAAGTCGAGCAGTTCCGTTTGTCCGTCACCGGTGAGAGAGATGAATCCGTGGTCTCGAGCCCAAGTGTCGTCAGAGTCAATCTTCACAATCCTGAGGTTTTCGTAAGCCTTTTCGCCCAGTTCCCTTTTCTTGAACTCATCTTCTATGATAGCCCTCACCTCGTCGGGATGAGGAGTGACAACGATGAGTTTTTCTCTTTTTGCTATTTCCACTGCCATCTCGACGTATGTCTTTGTGATCTCGTCGAGAGTGTCTTTCCAGTCGGTGTCGGCATGAGGCCATGTCAGTTGCACCGCCTTTTGTCTTTCCCATTCGGCTGGCAGTCGTAGTTTGTCGGACAAATTGTCGGACGAGATGGTGTTTATTTCCATATAAGGTTGTAATGTTTTGTTGTTTGTCAATTGGTTTGCCATTTGTTCCGCCTCAGCCCTTGCAGGTTTTCCGGTGGCTGTGAATGGCAGTCGGGTTACGGCGAGGAAGTGTCGAGGCACCCAGTGTCGAGGCAGAGTCTTTCGGCAAGTCTCTTCCAGTAAGGAAGCCGTTGTGCTGTCACCCTCATACAGCATAGTGACTGCCTGTCCGAGCCGTCTGTCGGCAGTTTTTGTAATGAGGAAAGGCACGCTGACGAAGTCTTTCAGCTTAGCCTCCACCTCTTCGATATGAATTTTCAGGCCACCGCTGCATACGACGTTGTCTTTTCTGCCAACGATTTGAAACCTGCGTCCGTCGGAGTCGATCACAGCGATGTCGTTTGTAGTGAGTCGCTGCGGACACACCTCCGGTGCATCGATCACGAGGCATCCCTCGTGGTTGAGACAGATGCTAACGTTGTCGAACGGAGTATACCAAGAAGAGGCATCAGGGCCGTTAATTCTCCTGAGTGCGATATGAGAGAGAGTTTCCGTCATGCCATAGGTGCTCCATACGGCATGTGGAAACTCTTTTAGTTTGTTTTCAAGCGATGTGTCGATGGCACCTCCACCGATGATGAGGTGCCTGATATGTTTGAGGATGTCCGTCTCGTGGGGTGTGGAGAGCGAGTTATAGACCTGTAGTGGAACCATGGCCGCGAAGTCGGGAGCCTTGTCGATGTTTTTCAGGGGATGGCTTGACGGTGGCACATTGATGAGCTTCAGCCCGCAGGTCAGAGCCCTGACCACCATCATCTTACCCGCAATGAAGTCGAGTGGCATGCACAAGAGAGCCGTGTCTCCCTCTCGAAGATGGAGGAAACGGCAGGTGTTTTGTGCGGAAGCCATCATTCGCGACTTCTCCACAGAGATGGTTTTGGGAAGTCCCGTTGATCCGCTTGTTTTCACCTCGATGGTGGGCGATGTCGAGTTCCAGTCGTTTATGAAATCCTCAATGTTCATTTCTCCATAATTGTTCACCTCTGACTTCCAAAGGCATAGGAATATTGTCGGTGAAGAGTTGTCCGGTGCCGAGTCCCTGTGGCATGATGTCAGAAGAGCCGTAGATGTCGGCAGCGAGCTGAGCGACGGCATTAAGTCCCACGTTGCTTTCCAGAGCGCTTGTTATCCATGAGCGTATGCCCTGTTGTCTTGCGATGTCCACCCATTCCCTCACGCCTTTCATACCGCCGTGGAGAGAAGGTTTGAGCACGATATAAGCCGGTTTGATGATGTTGAGCACGTGGGCTTTCATTTCCGGGATGTTGATGCCTATGAGTTCCTCGTCGAGTGCGATGGGCAGAGGCGACTCGCGGCAGAGCTCAGCCATATATCCCCATTGGTTTTGTTTGATGGGTTGTTCGATGGAGTGGATGGCATACTGCGACAGCAGTTCCAGTTTATATAGAGCCTCCTCAAAGCAGAAGGCGCCGTTGGCATCCACTCTGAGTTCCACCTCCGAGCGTGAGAAGCGTTCGCGAATGCGTTTCACCATGTCGAGTTCCTTATCAAACTCAATGGCCCCAATTTTCAGTTTTATGCAGTGGAATCCCTGTTGCAGTTTTTCCTCTATTCGTTTGAGCATAGTGTCGTAGTCGCCCATCCATATCAGTCCGTTGATGGTGATTCCCTTTCGTCCCCGGCTGAAGTCGTTGTCGAAAAGGATGTCGCTTCCGTTCTGTAGGTTGAGCAATGCCGTTTCGAGTCCGAAGAGCATGGAAGGGTAGGGGCGCATCATCGGATAGTCGATGGTTCCCTCCTGTTCGAAGCGGTCGCACACCGCCCTTAGAGTCTTTTCGTAGTCGGGCAGGTCGTCGCAACTAAGATCAGGCAGAGGAGCACACTCGCCTATGCCCTTTTGTCCGGGGAGGTTGTCGTCAGTCATTTCCAGCATCCATGACTTTCGCTCGGTGTAGATGCCACGCGAAGTGCCAGCCGGATGCTGGAAATGGAATGTTCTTTGATAAATATTTATGTGATACATATTATTTTTCTGCAGCCAGACGCTCCTTTATGGCTTTGCTTTCAGCCTCGTAGCCAGGTTTGTCGAGCAGTGCGAACATGTTTTTCTTGTATGCCTCTACGCCAGGCTGGTTGAATGGGTTTACACCGAGCACGTTGCCGCTGATGCCGCATCCAATCTCGAAGAAGTAGATGAGTTGTCCGAGGTAGTACTCGTTGAGTTCAGGCACGCTGATGCGGATGTTAGGCACACCACCGTCGACGTGAGCCAGTCGAGTACCGAGTTCAGCCATTTTGTTTACATCGTCGACACGCTTACCAGCGAGGAAGTTCAGTCCGTCGAGGTTTTCCTCATCTTCAGGGAAGAGCATTTTCTTGTTAGGCTGTTCGATGCTGATGACAGTCTCGAAGATGGTGCGTTCGCCTTCCTGAATCCACTGTCCCATGGAGTGTAGGTCGGTAGTGAAGTCGCAAGAAGCAGGGAAGATACCCTTTCCGTCCTTACCCTCGCTTTCGCCGTAGAGCTGCTTCCACCATTCGCTCATGAAGTGTAGTTTAGGCTGGTAGTTGACCATGATTTCGATTTTCTTTCCAGCCTGTGCGTATAGTCCGTTACGAACGGCAGCATACTGGGCTGCAATATTTTCAGCGAAAGGCACATCCACTCCGCAAGCCTTCTCCATGTCCTGTGCACCAGCCACGAGTTTCTCGATGTCGAAACCAGCGCAAGCTATAGGCAGCAGTCCTACTGGAGTGAGCACAGAGAAGCGTCCACCCACGTTGTCGGGAATGATGAAGGAGGTGTATCCTTCCTTGTCGGCGCAAGTGCGTGCAGCACCCTTCTTTGCGTCTGTGATAGCCACGATCACCTTCTTAGCCTCTTCCTTTCCACGCTGAGCCTCGCACTGCTTTTTGAGCAGGCGGAAGGTGAGAGCAGTCTCGGTGGTGGTACCAGACTTAGAGATATTGATAACGCCGAAACGCTTGTCTTTCAGGTATTCTGTCATCTCAGCGAGATAGTCCTCGCCGATGTTGTTGCCTGCAAAGAGGATAGTAGGGTTAGTCTTGTCGCCAATGAGCCAAGCGAACGAGTTGCCGAGAGCCTCAATGACGGCACGAGCACCGAGATAGCTACCTCCGATGCCCGCAACAACCACAACGTCGCAGTTTTGGCGTAGCACTTCAGCGCAGTCTTTCAGTTGCTTGATGAAATCAGCGGAAATAGATGAAGGCAGATGCAGCCAGCCAAGAAAATCGTTACCTGGGCATGTGCCGTTTTCAAGGGCCTCCTGAGCGGCCTTTACCTGAGGCTCGTATGCCTCTACTGCTCCAGCTTCAAGAAACTGAGCAGCCTTTGTGATGTCAAGTGTTATATTTTTCATAATTCCATTGAATTAATTAAACCGTTTTTTTTTAAGGAGTTAAAGAATTTGTTTTTTTCAGGAGTTAAGGAGTTAAGGAGTTAAGGAGTTAAGCCAATAGTCTTTTCGCTTCTTTTCGGGAGTATTCCCGGCTTAGACATTTCTCTACCTTCTACCCTCTACTTCTTCCTTCTATCTGAACGAGTCCGTCAGCAGTTTTATTTCGATCTGCGGGCTAATCCGTTCGTAGAGAATGTTGTATACGGCGTCGAGGATGGGCATGTTGACATGTAGGTGACGATTGATCTCCTTCATGCACTTAGTGCCGAAAAAACCTTCGGCAATCATCTCCATCTCGATTTGTGCACTCTTCACCGAGTATCCTTTTCCAATCATGGATCCGAATGTACGGTTGCGTGAAAAGTTGCTGTATCCTGTTACGAGCAAGTCGCCGAGATACACCGAGTCGTATACACTACGCTCGATGGGGTTGATGGCAGTGAGGAAACGAGACATTTCCTGCACGGCATTTGACATGAGCACCGCCTGGAAGTTGTCGCCGAACTTCAGTCCGCTGCAGATGCCAGCAGCAATGGCATAAACGTTTTTGAGCACCGAGGCATACTCGATGCCGATGACGTCGCTGCTGGTTTTCGTCTTTATATACTCGCTGTTGAGCACATCGGCAAAAGCCTGTGCCTTCTCACGGTCGGAGCATCCCACGGTGAGGTATGAGAGACGTTCGAGAGCCACCTCCTCAGCATGCGACGGACCTCCGAGGCATGCAAGATTCTCGTAAGGCACGTCGTACACCTGATGGAAGAACTCCGAGCACACGAGGTTTTCGTCGGGCACAATACCCTTTATGGCAGTGATGACAAACTTGTCCTTTATGCGCGTCTTGAGTTTTTTCAGGTGGTTTTTGATGTAAGGCGAAGGAGTGACGAAAACCAATGTGTCGTATTGTTCCACGATGTAGTTGATATCGCTTGAGAAAGCGATCTCGTCTACATTGAAGTGAACGCTGGTGAGGTAGGCAGGGTTGTGGCTCAGTCTCCTGAATTCCTCGATGCGGTCGTCCCTTCGCATATACCAGCCTATGTGGTGAGTATGTCCCACCACAATTTTCGCAATGGCCGTAGCCCAGCTTCCTCCTCCGATGATAGCTATTTTGCCGCAATCGAACATTTTTTACCTTATTTATTCGCTTCCTCAATCCAAGCCGCAAACTCTTCCACTTTCGGATTGTCGTATCCGAGTTTGAACTTCTTGTTTACTCCGCAAACGTCTTGTTGCAGTTTCTGTGCCTTCACATCGCGAATGTCGCTGACGAGATAATATCCCGCCTTGTTGAACACAGGAACCCATTTTTCTTCCACACCAATCTCACCCCATTCGGCAACAGAACTTCTTGGAGCCTTCTTCTCAGGTTTCATCTGCGGGAAGAAAAGCACTTCCTGGATATAGGTCTTGCCGGTCATGAGCATTACGAGACGGTCGATGCCGATGCCGATGCCGCTGGTAGGAGGCATGCCATACTGAAGGGCACGCAGGAAGTCTTGGTCGATGATCATAGCCTCGTCGTCGCCCTTGTCGGCAAGTTTCATCTGGTCGATGAAACGCTCTTCCTGGTCGATGGGGTCGTTGAGCTCAGAGTAGGCATTGGCAAGTTCCTTACCGTTAACCATGAGTTCGAAGCGCTCGGTGAGACCTGGCTTAGAGCGGTGCATCTTTGTGAGCGGCGACATTTCCACGGGATAGTCGGTGATGAAGGTAGGCTGAATGAATGTGCCCTCGCAGAACTCGCCGAAGAGTTCGTCGATGAGTTTTCCCTTACCCATAGTGTCGTCGATGTCCATTCCCTTTTCCTTACAGAACGCGCGAATCTCGTCTTCGCTCTTTCCGTTGCAGTCGAAACCCGTCTTTTCCTTGATGGCGTCGAGTATCGGCAGACGACGGTAAGGAGCCTTGAAGCTGATGACCTGTCCGTCGATTTCACGCTCAGGCTTGCCGTTGACAGCAATACAAACCGTCTCAAGCAGCTTTTCGGTGAATGCCATCATCCAGTTGTAGTCCTTATATTGCACGTAGAGCTCCATACATGTGAACTCCGGGTTGTGGTTGCGGTCCATACCCTCGTTGCGGAAGTTCTTACCAATTTCGTATACACCCTCAAAGCCACCCACGATGAGACGTTTGAGATAAAGCTCAGTGGCTATGCGCATGTACATGTCGACATTGAGTGCATTGAAATGAGTGATGAACGGTCGTGCCGAAGCGCCACCGGCAATGCTCTGAAGGGTAGGGGTCTCCACTTCAGTATAGCCAGCTTCGTCGAGCACTCGGCGAATGGTGCGCAGCACTGTTGCACGCTGCAGGAATGTATCTTTCACGCCATCGTTTACCACGAGGTCAACATATCTCTGTCTGTATCGGAGTTCCGGATCCTCAAACTTGTCGTAAGCCACTCCGTCCTTGTATTTCACGATAGGCAGCGGCTTGAGGCTTTTCGAGAGCAGAGACAGCTCTTGGGCATGAACCGACACCTCACCGGTTTGAGTACGGAAGACAAATCCCTTTATACCAATGAAGTCTCCGATGTCAAGCAGTCGTTTGAACACCTTATTATATAAGTCCTTGTCATCGTCGGGGCAGATATCGTCGCGCGTGATGTATACCTGAATGCGTCCCTTTGAGTCTTGCAGCTCCACAAAGCTAGCTTTACCCATGACGCGTCGGCTCATCATTCTTCCAGCGATACAAACCTGTCTTGGCTCGTCGTCATCGTTGAAGTTTTCCTTAATGTCAGCCGAAAACGCATTTGTAGGGTATTCGGCGGCTGGGTATGGGTCGATGCCCATTTCTCGCAGTTCCTGCAGACTCTGGCGTCTGCCAATTTCCTGTTCGCTAAGTTCTAAAACGTTCATATTAAATAACTGTATATATATATACTATTCCATTTTGTGCTGCAAATTTACAAAATAAATTCGAAAAGAGCCTCATTTTTTCATTTATTTCTCGTTTTTCGTTGTGCAAATGGTCCTAAAATGGTTAAAAACTGCTAAACTTGGCATATAGATAGCCATTTTTGTTGGATGATTATCATATTTTTACTACTTTTGTACTTGCTACCAAATAAAACGAAATCGAACATGGAATTAGAAACAATGAAAGATAGGGTAGTCGGTGTAGACATCAGTCTAGAACAGACAACATTGGCAGTGGTTGACATTCGTGGCAACATTATTGCCAAGACTTCGTTCCCTACGGAGGAATACCCAAACGTAAGCAATTATATATCCACGCTGGCAGAGCGAATAGTGATGTTGGCAGAGGAAAACGGCGGATTCATGCAGATACGCTCGGTGGGCATCAGTGCGCCAAGCGGCAACTTCAAGACAGGATGTATAGAAAACTCGCCGAACATGCCGTGGAAGGGCGTGATACCAATGGCAGCCATGTTGCGCGACCGACTCGGCATAGCCGTGGCATTAGGCAACGACAGCCATGTGATGGCCCTTGGAGAGCATGTATACGGAAGTGCTCACGGAATGCGTGACTTTGTGCTAGTCACACTTGGGCACGGCCTTGGTACAGCCGTGTTCTCACGCAACAAGGTCACCTTAGGAGCCCATGGCTATGGAGGCGAGTTCGGACATTCATGTGCTGTGAAAGACGGACGCGAGTGCGGATGCGGACTGAAGGGATGTCTTGAGGCATACTGTGCAGAAAAGGGAATAGTCAAGACCGCACGAGAGCTGTTGGAAGAAAACAGCTCTGAGTCGAGCCTTATGACCGTTTACGACAAGCTGACCCCAAAGAACATTGCCGAATGCTGTAACAAGGGCGACCGCCTTGCCATCGAGACCTACCGCCGCACCGGTCATACCTTGGGTATAGGCCTGTCGGTGATAGCCTCGCTTGTAGACCCACAGGCCATCATAATCACCGGAGGAATATCCAAAGCCGGAAAATGGCTTTTGGAACCGACCCTTGAGTCGTTTAACGAGCATCTGTTCGGAAATATGCGTGGAAAGGTGAAGTTGATAGTGTCGTCGTTTGATTCACGTGAGCGCGATGTGCTCGGTGCCAGTGCCTTGGCATGGGAGGTGGAAGAATATTCGCTTTTCAAGTAATGAACATCGACAGAGTAAAAAAGACTTTAGAACAAAAGCCTAATCTCGCCGACAGTCTCGGCATGACATTCGTGTCGACACCGGAGCCAGACAGTTGTATGGCAATGATGACCGTCGGCGAACAGAATTGCCAACCATACGGTTATCTCAGCGGGGGCGCATCGCTCGCCCTCGCCGAGACTCTTGCTGGAGTAGGGTCGGCCGCTATCTGTCCAGAAGAGGTGGCTGTGGGGATAAACGTCAGCGGGCATCACATAAAGGCTGTCAAGATAGGGGAATCAGTGACGGCAAAGGCAACAATAGTACAGAAAGGCCGTACGCTCCACGTCTGGAACGTTGCGATAACCGATAATGAGGGTGACTTGGTGTCGGAAGCCGTAGTCACCAACTATATTATAAAAAAAGACAAAGGGTAGTCATTCCTGTACCATGAAGAGTTTCGTTTTTTACAGAATGCCATACGCGGAGACGTATGTGGAAATAGAACAGCTTGACGGACAGCCCGAGACATTACAGTCGCCGTTGGAGCTTGACGGGCATAGCGGTTTTGTGGTGGCGCCATTTTCTTATTCAGACACCGAACCATTGATTCTTATTCGTCCCGACAAGGTGACAACAGCCGACGTGCCTCATGCGGAAGGAGAGCCGGTAGAGGACTGCTGTCTTGACATAGACGCAAATGTGAAAGAAAGAGAACGCAAGGATTATGCCATCGACTTCTCAAACTATCATTCACGCCTGAAGTGTGGCGACTTCCAGAAAATTGTGCTCGCACGATCAACGGAACTGCCGCGCAAGGGTGAGGTAGACCTGAAGAACCTGTTTTTCAAGGCCTGCAATGAATATCCCCGCGTGTTTGTGGCACTTGTGTCGACACCGATGTGCGGAACGTGGCTCGTGGCCACGCCAGAGATACTGCTTGAGGGCGACGGAACCCAATGGCACACTATGGCACTGGCAGGCACCATGACGCTTGGCAACCTGCGATGGACAGAGAAGAATGTGTGTGAACAGGCTTATGTCACTTCCTATATTACAGAATGTATAGAACAGTTTACGTCAGACTTCACAGTAGAAGGCCCTTATTCCGTGCGTGCCGGACAACTTGTCCACCTTCGCACCGACTTCCGTTTCACCACCTCTAAGGCAGGCCTTCTCGGACATCTTGTGACAGCCCTTCATCCCACTCCGGCAGTGTGTGGCATACCAAAGCGTGAGACCCACGACTTCATAGTGGCTAACGAGCACTATCCGCGCAGCTACTACAGTGGATTCATGGGGCCGTTGGCCATAAACGGATTTACACACCTCTATGTGTCGCTCCGCTGCATGAAAATCACTCCCCAGGCCTTCCGCCTATATGCCGGAGGAGGCATACTGACTGAAAGTGTGGAACAGCAGGAATGGGAAGAGACGGAAGAGAAAATGAAGACAATGAAGAAACTGATTTATGTTTTACGACAACGATAAAGTAAACTTGCTTATTGCCCTTCTAAAGGCTTATAATATATCAGATGTGGTGTTGTGTCCTGGAAGCCGCAATGCCATGATAGTCAACAATATAGTTTCTGACGGAAGCTTTAAGTGCTATCCAGTGACCGACGAGCGCTCCGCCGCATTCTTCGCGCTGGGAGTGAGCATAGAGAAAGGACCTACTGCCATAGTGGTAACATCAGGATCGGCACTGCTCGACGCGGCACCGGCAGTGGTGGAGGCATACTACCAGCATAGGCCTCTCGTGGTGATTTCGGCTGACAGACCACAGGAAGACATCGGACAAAACGTGGGGCAGACCATGAGACAGGCTGGGGCGATGGACAACTATGTGCGCAAATCGGTAACACTTAACGACGCCCTTGGCGACAATATGACATATCACCGACGACTCATCTGTGAGGCCTTGTCGGCTGCTACCTATGGCGAAGGAGGACCTGTACACATCAACGTACCGCTGCCTAATGTCTCCGAATGCCCCCAAGTAAGTCATATAGACATCCTGCCTGAAAAAAAGGTGGAAATAATAAGGCCAACGGTAATACCGGATGGAGTGATAGAAGAACTGACGGACATACTGCTGGACACGAAGAGAAAGCCGATGATAGTGATAGGACAGACCTCGCAACAGATGCCAATAAACAAGATGGCGGACTTGCGACGTGTTGTGCCCGTAGTGTCTGAACCTCTTTCCGACCCATCATGTTGGCCTTTCAACGGATTCATAAGCACCATGCCCACCGAATACTTGCCCGACTTCGTGCTGTATATGGGCGACTCGCTCGTTTGCCGCAGTATCAACAACCGTCTTGCGTCGGTGGACAATCTGGAACTGTGGCGGGTGAATGCCGACGGCGATTTCTCTTGTCCTTTCCGACATGTAGACAAGGTGTTGGCATGTAAGGCGAACGAACTTCTGGACCAGCTCGCCGACAAGCTTGCACAACACAAGACAACACCAGCGTCCGACTATCTGACATGGTGGGACAATGCTTTCAACGAAGAGAAACAACGCATAGAAGAAGGGGTGGACGAGTATTCACTTACGGCAGAATCAACAGTGGCTTATTTCGAAAGCCAGCTTGAAGACATGTATTACAGCTATGAAACACACTATGCTAACAGTACCGCCATACGATTGGCATGCCGACATGCGAGAGGACACAGGGTGTGCTGCAACCGTGGAGTGAACGGCATCGACGGCTGTGTGTCGACGGCGGTGGGGCATGCGGCAGCCACAGATGCCATGGTGTTCTGCATCACAGGCGACTTGAGCTTCTTCTACGACCAGAATGCGCTTTGGAACCAGAATCTTGGCAGTAATCTGCGCATAATAATCCTTAACGACCATCGTGGCGGCATCTTCAGCAATGTGTCGGGACTTGAAAACTGCGACAGCCGTTATGTGGCAGGCGTCCATAATACCGATGCACGTGGTATAACAACCCAAAACGATGTTGGATATCTGTCAGCAAAGACAGTAGACGAGATGCATCTCGGCATTGTAAGGCTAATGACGGAGGAAACGACGAGGCCAATGGTGCTGGAAGTTGTAGAAAATTAAAAAATTAAAGAATTAAAAATTAAAGATTAAAAGGTAAACCTTAAAGATTAAAGAGGCGACTATTGCAAGGAAGGGGAAACGTTGGTAGTTGAGGAGTTGAGCATATGCGAAACTTAAAAAGAATTATATAATAATTATGTCAGAAAAAAGAGAATGGAAAAAGGTGAGGGATTTTGAAGAAATCCTTCTTGAAGAGTTTAATGGAATAGCGAAGATTACCATTAACAGACCACGCTATCGCAACGCCTTCACACCGAAGACTACATTGGAGATGAGCCAGGCTTTCGCTTGGTGCCGCGAAGCACAACAGATAAGTGTCGTGCTGCTTACAGGTGCTGGCGACAAGGCGTTTTGCGCTGGCGGAGATATGAATGTGAAAGGACGTGGAGGATATGTGGACGAGGACGGTGTGCCACGACTGAGTGTGCTTGACGTGCAGATGCAGATACGCCGACTGCCTAAACCTGTAATAGCGATGGTGAACGGATATGCCATCGGGGGTGGCCATGTGCTGCATTTGGTGTGCGACCTGACAATAGCTTCCGACAATGCTATCTTCGGTCAGACAGGACCAAAGGTGGGTTCGTTTGACGCTGGTTTCGGAGCAAGCTACCTTGCACGCATCGTTGGACAGAAGAAAGCGAGGGAGATATGGTTCTTGTGCCGCCAATATTCGGCAGAGGAGGCTGAACGCATGGGAATGGTGAACAAGGTTGTGCCATTCGACAGACTTGAGGACGAGTGTGTGGAATGGGCGGAGACAATGATGGAACGCAGCCCGTTGGCATTGCGAATGATCAAGGCCGGACTGAATGCCGAACTCGACGGACAGGCTGGCATACAGCAGTTGGCAGGCGACTGCACCATGCTCTACTATTTTCTCGACGAAGCCCAAGAAGGCGGTCATGCCTTCCTTGAAAAACGAAAGCCCGACTTCGGGAAATATCCTAAGCTGCCGTAAAAATGAAGAATGAAGAGTGAAGAATGAAGAATGAAGAATGAAGAATGAAGAGTGAAGAATGAAGAATGAAGAATGGCTGCGGGTTTCGCGGCCATTCTTTTTATATTTTTTTCCTTGGTTTTGTTCCTGTTTCATTTTTTTTATGTAATTTTGCACCAAATTTTGCAAAACGATGAAAATAGGATTTGACAACCAGAAATATCAGACTATCCAGTCTGAGCATATAAAGGAGAGAATATCGCAGTTTGACGGAAAGCTTTACCTCGAACTGGGTGGAAAATTGTTTGACGACCATCATGCCAGCCGTGTCTTGCCCGGATTCCAACCTGACAGTAAGCTGAGGATGTTCCAGAAAATCAGCGATAGCATTGAGATTGTCATTGTAATCAGTGCCGCTGACATCGACAAGAACAAAAAGCGCGCCGACCTGGGCATCACTTACGACGAGGACGTGCTGCGACTGAGAAATGAGTTCCAAGGCAGGGGATTCATGGTGGGCTCTGTTGTCATCACACACTATAACGGTCAGCCATCGGCCATCGCCTTTAAACAACGACTTGAACGTGAGGGCATCAAAACCTATTGCCATTACCTCATTGAAGGATATCCGCATAATGTGGCGCTCATAGCCTCTGACGAGGGCTTCGGCAAAAACGACTATGTGGAAACTTCGCGACCGCTGGTTATCATCACCGCACCTGGACCTGGAAGCGGAAAGATGGCAGTGTGCCTCAGTCAGTTATATAATGAAAACAAAAGGGGCGTGAGGGCAGGATATGCCAAGTTTGAGACCTTCCCCGTATGGAACTTGCCACTGAAACACCCGGTGAACATCGCATACGAAGCAGCCACAGCCGACCTCAACGATGTGAACATGATAGACCCGTTCCATCTCGAGGCATACGGAAAGATAGCCATTAACTACAACCGCGACATAGAGATCTTCCCAGTGCTCAACAACCTCTTCGAGGGCATCTACGGCACCAACCCTTATAAGTCGCCTACCGACATGGGTGTAAACATGGTGGGATTCTGTATCAGCGATGATGACGTATGCTGCGAGGCATCGAAAAACGAAATCATACGCCGCTACTACGATGCCACAAACAAAATGGCGAGTGGGGCATGCAACGACGGTGAGATAAACAAGATACAGATGCTTTTCACTCAGGCAAAGATTTCAACGGCATACCGTCGCACCACAACCGCCGCCAAGGAATGTCTGAAACGTACAGGCCACACCTCGTCGGCCATTGAACTTGAAGACGGAACGATAGTGACAGGACATTCCAGTCCGCTGTTGGGATGCAGTGCCGCACTGCTTCTTAACGTCATGAAACATCTTGCAGGCATCGACCATGAGAAAAAACTCATACCGCAGTCGATGATTGAGCCGATACAGTATACAAAGATAAACTATCTTGGCGGACACAATCCACGCCTTCACACCGACGAAGTGCTTGTGGCCCTCTCCGTACTGTCAGAAAAAGACGAGAACTGCCGTCACGCACTTCAGCAGTTGCCGAAGCTAAGAGGCTGTCAGGTTCATTGTACGGTGATGTTGAGTGAAGTAGACCGAAAGATATTCAAGAAACTCGGTGTAAACCTCACGTGTGAGCCAGTGTTGAAGAAGTGAGATAAAGAGTGATTTCCCATTACTCTCTCCTCTTTTCTAAAAAAACATTAAAAAAACGTCGGGGAGCATTGTTTTACGGAAAAAGAGTTGTAACTTTGCAACCCGAAAAAAGGAAAGGTGCTCGAGTGGTTGAAGAGGCACGCCTGGAAAGCGTGTAACCGGCAAAACCGGTTCGCAGGTTCGAATCCTGTCCTTTCCGCTTTATAATGATTGGTTATCAAATGAAGACATTGATTATCATTTTTCTCGCCGTCGCTCTTGCTTGCCCTTCGGTAAGCGCACAAGCGACGAAGTCTCAATTAAATGTTCCGGTTGCAAATGTTGTAGACACAAATGCCAAGAAGGCTGTTGTGCCTGACTCTGCCGTTTTAGATACCGTAGCTGCAAAAGATGCCGTTTCTGACGATGATTTGGAAGATGGGGCATTGGTGGAGGCAGAAGAAACACCCGGGCTTCACAAACTGTTGAAAACCAAGTTTATTGAAGGTAATGCAGGCTTTATGTCGCTTGTGGCACTTGCATTGGTGCTTGGACTCGCTTTTTGCATTGAGCGTATCATCTATCTCACGCTTTCGGAGATAAACGCAAAGAAGTTTATGGCTGATGTGGACAAACTTATCGGACAGGGAGACATTGAAGGCGCAAAGGAACTGTGTCGCAACACTCGGGGTCCGGTAGCTTCCATCTGTTTCCAGGGACTGTTGAGAATCAAGGAGAAAATTGATGATATCGAAAGGAGCATAGTGTCGTATGGCACTGTTCAGACGGCAAATCTCGAACGTGGATGCACCTGGATAACGCTGTTCATACAGATAGCGCCGTCGTTGGGCTTTCTCGGAACGGTGATAGGCATGGTGATGTCGTTCGACCAAATACAGCAGGCAGGCGACATTAGTGCCACCATTGTGGCATCGGGAATGAAAGTGGCTTTGATAACCACCATATTCGGAATTGTCGTGGCGGTAGTGCTACAGTTGTTCTACAACTTCATCCTTTCAAAGATAGAACATCTCACTTCGCAGATGGAAGAGTCGGCTATTACCTTGCTCGACGCCATAACGAAGTATAAGCAGGAAGGAGGCCGATGATGAAGTGTATGAAGAATCCGACGCGTCTGTCGCATGCTGTTCTTGTGGTGCTTGTAGTGATAACGGTTATTGTTTTTGCCGCCTTTTGGCTTGTAGGTTTCAACATGCCGTTTATGGACGATCCACGGTTTAATGCCCCATTGCTGACCGATGTTGTCATAGCCTTTGTATATTTGATGCTCTTGCTGGCAATTATGGCGGTGGTATTGAATATGTCGGGTTGGGCACGTCGCTTTTTCAAGTAACATGAATAATGAGAGAAATTAAGTTCAGAAGAAAAGATAAAAAGCGTATGCCGGCGTTGAACACAACGTCGACAGCGGATATCTCGTTTATTCTGCTTATCTTCTTTCT
>SAMEA3663084__coassemble_445_pt1 | contig 14615 bp, 12 predicted proteins | sample SAMEA3663084__metabat2_high_PE_009 | metagenome-assembled genome bin SAMEA3663084 (sample SAMEA3663084) | pig gut metagenome | biome: pig gut; feature: pig-associated habitat; material: faeces | place: France | collected 2012
GTGTTCGCCCTCGCCAACCCCGTACCTGAAATAAGCTATGAGGACGCCATGGACAGCCGCCCCGACGTTTTGATGTCTACCGGACGCTCTGACTATCCAAATCAGATAAACAATGTGATCGGTTTCCCATACATCTTCCGCGGAGCCCTCGACGTGAACGCTTCCGCCATCAACGAAGAGATGAAGATGGCAGCCGTGCTTGCCATTGCCGACCTTGCAAAGCAACCCGTGCCAGATGTAGTAAACGATGTATACCACGTCAACAACCTCACTTTCGGGCCTGACTATTTCATTCCGAAACCCGTCGATCCTCGTCTCATCACCGAAGTGTCGGCAGCCGTGGCAAAGGCAGCCATAGAGAGCGGTGTGGCTCGAAAAATTATCACCAATTGGGCAGAATACAAGAATAGCCTGCGCGAGTTGCTCGGACAAGAGACCAAGCTCACACAAAAGCTCTACGACACCGCACGCAACCATCCACAGCGTGTTGTGTTTGCAGAAGGCATCCATCCCACCATGCTCAAGGCGGCAGTCCAGGCAAAGTCTGAAGGCATCTGCCAACCAATATTGCTCGGCAACGACGAGCGCATAGAAAAGCTCGCAAAGGAACTCGACCTTAGCCTTGAAGGTATCGAGGTAATTAACCTGCGCCACGACCGCGAGGCAGAACGCCGCGAACGTTTCGCACGCATCCTCACACAGAAGCGTCAGCGCGATGGATACACTTACCAGGAGGCCAACGACAAGATGTTCGAGCGCAACTACTTCGGAATGATGATGGTTGAAACTGGAGAGGCCGATGCCTTTATCACAGGTCTCTACACCAAATACTCCAACACTATCAAGGTGGCAAAGGAAATTATCGGTATCCGACCTGAATACAACAACTTCGGCACCATGCACATCATCAATTCACCTCGTGGCCCATTATTCATTGCCGATACACTCATCAACCAGAACCCCACAACCGACGTGCTCGTCGACTTGGCCAAGCTCAGCTCCACAGCCGTCCGTTTCTTCAACGAGAAACCTGTGATTGCAATGATCAGCCACTCTAACTTCGGTTCTGACAACACTGAAGGCACACAGAAGGTGCGCAAGGCCGTTGCCCGCCTTCAGACTGAAGACCCATCGATGCTTATCGATGGTGAGATACAGATAGGCTTTGCCCTCAACCGTGAGATGCGCGATGACATGTATCCATTCAGCCGCTTTTATGGTGAGGATGTCAACACACTGATATTCCCCAACCTCACCAGCGCACGCTCTTCATACAAAATGCTGCAGGCCATGAACACCGATGTTGAAATCATCGGCCCGATCCAGATGGGACTCAACAAGCCAATCCATTTCATTGACTTCGGCAGCAGCGTACGCGAGGTAGTGAACATTACCGCCGTGGCCGTGATAGATGCGTACGTCGACAAAGTGAAGGGACGCATCACCTCCCAGATGAAATAACAAAATGTGACATTAACGTACAAACAATAATAAGCCATTTACAAGACACTCATATATATATAAATATGTGTAGTTCTTGTAAATGGTAAAAAAAACACGCATATTGGAAAAATATTTGTGTTTTTTAGAAAAAAAATCAAAATAAATTTCTGTTTATCACTGAAAATCAGTATATTTGCAGTCCGAAAATAATAATAAAAATAAAAATATATAACAAATTTATATTGACAGACAATGACAAAAGCAGAAATGATCGACAAGATCGTGGCAGACACTGGTCTTGACAAGAAAGCGGTAGCAGCTACTGTTGAAGCATTCATGGAAGAAGTAAGACAGAGCCTGGCAGTAAGAAAAGAAGATGTATATCTTCGCGGATTTGGTAGCTTCATCGTAAAGCACCGCGCTCAAAAAACCGCACGCAATATATCAAAGCAGACAACAATAATCATTGAGGCTCATGATTTCCCGGCTTTCAAACCTTCAAAGAGCTTCATTGCAAAAATGCAACAGTAAACATTATTAATAATTTAATTTCTTAAAGCAATGCCAAACGGAAAGAAAAAGAAGGGCCACAAGATGGCTACTCACAAGCGTAAAAAGAGACTGAGAAAGAACAGACACAAGAGCAAGTAAATTGCAACCTACTGTTCTCTACAGCAAAAAAATGAGAGGAGTGTGCTGACAAATTTCAAATATAAGAGAGAGATAAGTCAGCGCACCCTTTTTGTATCAACTAACAGTGAAACCCTAAAACAGAAATGACAAGCGAAGTAATTATTGACGTCCAGCCGAAAGAGATTTCTATAGCTCTGCTTGAGGACAAAAGTCTGGTGGAATACCAGAACGAACCTCGTTCGGCTTCATTCTCCGTGGGGAATATTTATGTGGCAAAGGTTAAAAAACTCATGCCAGGACTTAACGCATGCTTCGTCGACGTTGGATTCGAAAGAGATGCGTTCCTTCATTATCTTGATTTGGGGTCTCAATACAGCTCTTACGAAAAATACCTAAAGCAGGTACAAAGCGACAGAAAAAAACTCTACCCATTCTCAAAGGCCACAAGACTGCCTGACCTGAAAAAAGACGGCAGTGTGCAAAACGTACTGAAAGTGGGACAAGAGGTGCTCGTGCAAATCGTAAAAGAACCTATCTCGACAAAAGGGCCAAGACTTACTTGCGAACTCAGCTTTGCTGGAAGATACATGGTCCTTATGCCATTCTACGACAAAGTATCGGTATCGTCGAAAATAAAAAAAGGTGAGGAAAGAACAAGACTCAAACAACTTATCCAAAGCATAACACCAAAAAACTTCGGTGTAATAGTAAGAACATCGGCTGAAGGAAAAAGAGTGGCTGAACTCGACGCAGAAATGAAAATTCTGCTTAAGAGATGGGAGGAAGCCATTAAACTTGTACAGAAAACAACAGCCAGACCACAAATAATATTTGAGGAAACAAGCAGGGCTGTAGCACTGCTGAGAGATCTTTTCAACCCTACATACGACGGCATACACGTCAACGACGATGACATTTACCAACAAGTGAAAGACTACGTCGGACTAATCGCTCCAGACAAAGTCGACATCGTGAAGAAATACAATGGTACTGTGCCTATTTTTGACAACTTCAATGTGACAAAACAGATGAAGTCGGCGTTTGGAAAAACAGTAAACTACAAACGTGGCGCTTATCTTATTATTGAACACACTGAAGCCCTTCACGTGGTGGATGTCAACAGCGGAAACCGAACTCGTTCGGAAAACGGACAAGAGCAAAATGCACTTGAAGTGAACCTGGGAGCTGCCGACGAATTGGCACGCCAACTGCGACTACGTGATATGGGAGGAATTATCGTGGTCGACTTCATTGACATGAATCTCGCAGAAGACAGACAAATGCTCTACGAACGAATGTGCAAGAATATGCAAAAAGACAGAGCAAGACACAACATCCTGCCTCTAAGCAAGTTCGGACTCATGCAAATTACAAGACAAAGGGTGAGACCGGCAATGGACGTAAACGTAGAAGAAACATGCCCTACTTGCTTCGGACGCGGAAAAATAAAGTCAAGCATACTCTTCACAGACCAATTGGAAAGCAAAATCGACCAACTTGTCAATAAGATAGGTATCAAGAAATTTAAATTGCACGTTCATCCCTACGTTGCCGCATACATCAACGAAGGTTTCCTCTCCATAAAACGAAGATGGCAGATGAAATATGGCTTTGGCATATCGGTAATATCATCTCAAAAACTCGCTTTCTTGCAATATGAGTTCTATGATCGTGAGGGAAACTTCATTGACATGAAGGAAGAAATTGAGACCAAATAGTATTTATGAGGGAAGACAAACAACTATGACAACAGCATTTTGGATTTGTATTTTTCTCGTGTTCTACACATATATCGGCTACGGCATCGTGCTTTATCTACTGGTAAAGCTCAAAAGAATTGTGCGTCCAGAGAAACGGGACAGTGAAACTGAAACGGAACTGCCACACGTGACACTCATGATATGCGCATACAACGAAGAGGATATCGTGGACAAAAAAATGGAGAACACAAACGCACTCGACTACCCAAAAGAAAAACTCCATGTGTTGTGGGTCACAGACGGAAGCAACGACTTGACGAACCAGCGACTGGCAAAATATGACAACGTCACAGTGGCTTTCAAACCGGAAAGAAAAGGGAAAACAGCAGCTCTAAACCATGGCATCAAAGAGGTGAAAACAGACATCGTGGCAATGACCGATGCCAACACCATGCTCAACGACCAAGCCATGAAAGTAATAGTAGCTGAAATGAAAAACCCTAAGGTGGGATGTGTGGCAGGTGAAAAACGTGTCATAGCCCGCGACGACAAGCAATCGGCAGCCGAAGGAGAAGGATTATACTGGAAATATGAAAGCTGCCTTAAAAGGCTCGACTCGGAACTGCATTCCGCAATGGGTGCAGCCGGAGAATTGTGTGCAATACGCACAACCTTGTTCGAGGAAATGCCGGAAGACACCCTTCTGGACGACTTTATCCTCTCAATGCTCATACTTAAACGAGGATATAAAATCGCATACACCAGCGATGCATACGCCATGGAATATGGCTCCGCCGACATCAATGAGGAAAGCAAAAGAAAAAAACGCATTGCTGCCGGCGGACTGCAAAGCTGTTGGCGACTTCGAAGCCTCATGAACCCATTCACCCACCCGCTCACCGCTTTCCAGTTTGTGTCTCACCGGGTGTTGAGATGGACAATCACACCCTTTGCACTACTGCTTCTCATACCACTGAACGTAATACTCGTCATCGACAACCAACATCCGGTCTACAACATCATATGGATACTTCAACTGCTGTTCTACCTCACAGCCTTTGCCGGTCAGACACTTGCAGCTAAAGGAAAGAAAAACAAACTACTCTACGTCCCATATTATTTCCTATTTATGAACGCAAATGTGTTTAAAGGAATAGCCTATCTGACAAAAAAACAAGGCGGAACATGGGAAAAAGCAAAAAGAGCCTAAAAAAAAACGGAAAATGTTTTGATTTTAAATAATTATTCGTATCTTTGCAACAAAATAACATAAAGACGCAATTTATGGTTCATAACGAAACTGTCATAAAATTAAAAGCCGAACTCGAAGAAACCAAAAAATTATACCTCAAAGCCCAAAAAGAGAGAGACGAAGTGCTATCTAAGCTAAAGGACTATAAGGAACAAATCGACAAGGCGGAAAAGGCAAGCAAGATGAAATCTCTCTTTCTTGCCAATATGAGTCATGAGATTCGTACTCCCCTAAATGCTATTGAGGGATTCTCAAGAGTCATTGCAGAAACTGACTCCCCTGAGGAACGTATGAAATTTTTGGAAATCGTTGAAAGCAACAACAATCGACTACTGGCTCTCATTAACGAAATCCTCGACCTCTCAAGGGTTGAGTCGGGAGAAATAACCATGAAGCTTTGTCTTAGCAACTTAAACGAAATTTGTGAAAACATCAAACAAATATTCAAGTTCCGTTGTCCCGACAACATCTTCTTCAATGCAGAAATGCCTGAAAAGGCCGTTCTTTTGAAAACAGACCCCAACCGCCTCACACAAGTATATTGCAACCTCATAAGCAATGCACTTAAACACACACAAAGGGGCGGCATCACTTATGGATATAGAGTTGACGAGGCAAATAACCAAATTGTGTTCTATGTAAGCGACACTGGCACGGGCATAGCCGAAGAAGACCTTGAAAGCATCTTCCACACTTATGTGTCAAAAGACGCAGAGACTAAAAAAAATGGTTTCGGACTCGGACTGCCACTAAGCAAGATTATTATTGAGAAACTTGGAGGAAAAATCAATGTACACTCCGTATTAGGAAAAGGTTCCACTTTTACCTTTGTATTGCCATTTGACGGCACATACGCCACTTCAGCCTTTGCAACCAAGACAAACCCCATCCTCACACGTACACTCCACACATCACCTATAGCCGACAGCAGCAAACTAAAACTCGTGCTTGTGGCTGAAGACGAGGAATGTAACTACGAACTGGTAAAAAATGTACTCGCAAACCGATACAGAATCATCAGGGCACGAAATGGTGTGGAGGCAGTTACCATGAACGAAGATGAAAACCCCGACATCGTACTTATGGACATCAGAATGCCCGACATGGACGGCATCGATGCTACAAGAATCATTAAAGAGGTAAACCCCAACGTGCCTGTCATTGCCCTAAGCGCTTACGCCTTGACCGACAGCATAGCGATGGCAAAGGAAGCCGGATGCGACGAATTCATTGCCAAACCATTCAAGGTGGAAGAATTACTTAGGATACTTGAGCACTATACATCGAAGTAGAGTCTTTTACTCATTAAACTCTAAAAAAAATATCCTTATGGGAAAACTTGCAGTTAAAAGGTACATCTCACTGATGTTTCTTATCATACAACTCGTTCTGTCCATATTCACCTTCGTAGGTCTTTTCGGAGGAGACAGCAACCCTGTCGGGCACACCGCATCGGCCATGCTCGTATATATCCTGCCTATTCTCATTGCAGCCAATGCCATTATGCTTATTTACTGGCTCATCGTGAGACATTGGATAGTCACTGCCATACCAGTGATTACCTTGCTTTGCTGCATTCCATACATCGGTTGCCTCTACCAGCCAGGTTCCTTGGCTGATATAGACCCAACACAGGAAAATGTGAAAATTGCAAGCTACAACGTCGCCAGATTCGGTCGGGAAGCTACATCTTTCATATCTCACGACATACTAGCCGAGATGAAAAAAGAACATGTGGACATTCTTTGCATACAGGAGTACAACAACGAGGTAGGCGACAATAAGAACAACGATATCTATAAAGGCTATTTCCCATATCATGCCACCGGAAAGGCTGACATGACCATATTCAGCCGCTACCCGATAAAGGGCTCAAAAACCATGGAGTTTGAACAGACAAACAATAGTGCCATGTGGGCGGACATTGACATAAAAGGCAAGCAAGTAAGGGTGTTCAACGTACATCTCGAAACCACAGGCTTCAACCGCACCCTCCACCAAGCCAACAAAATGATAAACCGAGGACAGACAGTGGAGACAAACGCACTCGTAAACGCCATCTACGGTAACTATACCCTTGGCATGATTATCAGGGCAGGTCAGGCTGCCATCGTGTCTAACGAAGTACGTAATAGCAATCTTCCTTGCATTCTCTGCGGCGACTTCAACGACGTGCCTTACTCTTATGTCTACAACACAATGCTTGGCAACATGGTAGATGGTTTCAAAGAGTGTGGCAGTGGATTTATGTACACTTACCGCGGAAGCAAAGCCGTACGCATCGACTATATCTTCCACGACAAGAGCATAGAAGGTCTCAACTACTACAAGCTCCCCCTCACCTACTCCGACCACTTCCCAGTATTCATGCAAGTGAAACTGTGAAAGAGGAGTAAGCATTGTTAATCTTTTAATTTTTAATTTTTAATTTTTAAATTATTAAACTCTTCCGTTTTACAGAACATGCCTTCAAACTGTCCTGTCAAGTCTACTCTCTCTCTAAAAATGCCGAAAACACTGCTTCCACTGCCACTCATAGCAGCATAGACAGCACCGGAATCATATAATTTCTCCTTTATGTCGCCAATCTCCGGATGAAGAGAAAACACACTCTTCTCAAAATCGTTGGTAAGCTCGTCACGCCATGTCTCAATGGGCTGGCGCACTATATCACAACACTTCTTCACCGTGGCACAAGGCTTTATAAGCGAAAAAGCCTCGCGTGTGGAAATGGGAATGTCCGGACGCACCACACAAAGGTAATATCCATCCAAATTCAAGTCGATAGGCACCAACTTCTCACCAATGCCCTCGGCGTATGCCGGACGACTCATAATGAAAAAAGCACAGTCGGCCCCCAACTTCGCGGCATGGTCAATCATCTCCTGCTGAGACATTCCCAAACCAAACATTTCATTCAGCGCAAGCAACATGTATGCACAGTCGCTCGACCCACCTCCCATCCCAGCTTGCGTCGGAATGGCCTTATATAAATGGGCATGCACTCGCGGCAACTTATATTTTTCCGCAAGTAGTTTGTAGGCTTTAACCACAAGATTCTTCTGCTCGTCGCCTTCAATGGAAATGTTGGTCACCTTCAAGTCGCAATCCACATCAGAAGGAAATCTCTCGTCCATCTCATATACTTCAAGAGCATCTTTTATACCTACAGGATAAAACACAGTCTCCAAATCGTGATATCCGTCTTCACGCTTTCTCACCACATTCAGTCCTAAATTGATCTTTGCTATTGGAAAGTTTATCATACGCTTAAAATTTTTCTGCAAATATATTAAAAATAGTGGAAAAAACAAACTATAACACGGCAAAAAAGTTAATTTATTGAGTGTTTAACACTATTTTTGCAGAAAAGTAACTAGTTATTCAGAATATTTTCGTAAGTTTGCACGAAAGAAATAAAATTAAAAGGAGACAATATGAAAAAAATATTATTATCTACTATTTCAGCCATCATGCTTATGCCCATGGCTACATCAGCCCAAGACGACATGTATTTTGTCCCTACAAAAGAAAATGTAAACAAAGCTTCCAAAGAATACGGAATGCCCAAGGACACTTATTACTGTGGCAGCAACCGCAACGTAGACGAATACAACCGAAGGTTACGCAGCACAGTGGAACCTATAAACAACGACACCACCGCAAACGATGTCATCAACTTCGACTCCATTAAGGGCGAATACCCCGACTCACTTGCTCTTATGGAACAACAAGAAGATTATAAGTACACAAGAAACATGAGCCGCTGGGACGACTATGCGGTGAGCAACGCCTATTGGAATGGCTACACTGACGGACGTTTCAACCGCTGGTATGGATGGAGCTCGTTCTACGACCCGTGGTACTACTCCTCATGGTACGGATGGTACGACCCATGGCTTTACAGCAGCTGGTATGGTGGATGGTATGGCCCATGGCATGGTGGATGGTACGGAGGCTGGTATGGCTGGTACGACCCATGGTACTACGGCTATTGGGGCGGCTACTATCCCCACCATCATGTGGTGATAGGCGGTGGCGGTTCATACGACATGGCCTCTTCCTCATTCCGAAGCCGGGGAACAAGCCGTCAGTCATTTGGCTCATTGCCAAATGGCACCAACCGCCTCTCAAGCTCAACTTCTAATTTCAACCGTACATCAAGCCGCGCCTTCTCGTCAGACATTTCCACACGCGACCGCATCAACAACGGGGCAAGAAATGCAGGAAGAACCACATCTACCGTAAACAGATGGTACGACCGCCAAAACACCAATAGCAGTTTCTCCCGCAACAGCACCTCCACGCGTTCTTCCAGCAGTTTCAATAGCTCCAGATCGTTCGGAGGAAGTCGCTCAAGCGGCTCTATTAGCGGAGGTTCGTTCGGCGGCAGTCGTGGCGGTGGCTTCTCTGGAGGCGGCGCACGTAATGGCGGAAGAAGATAAAAAATCGTAAAACAAGACAAATCTCATTATGAAAAGACAATTATCTATCGTTGCCCTCGCTATCGCAGCCCTGACGGCAACAGCTCAGGAAACATATCAGGACGCAACCCTACTCCGTCCAGAACTCAACGGAACAGCACGCTATGTAGGAATGGGCGGAGCCATGGAAGCACTCGGTGCCGATATCTCCACCATGGGAACCAATCCCGCTGGCATTGGTCTCTTCCGACACTCAACGGCAAGTCTCTCCTTCGGCATCATCTCACAACAAGACGCTGCAAAAATGGAAGGAGCCGACAAGACACACGCCAGCTTCGACCAAGCCGGATTCGTTTACAGCATGCGCACCGGACGCAACTCATTCCTCAACTTCGGTTTCAACTACACCAAAAGCCGCGACTTCAACCATATCCTCCAAGCTGCGGGAAGGGCGAACAACTCGTCACAAAACGAAATCACCTACGACAAGGACGATCATAAGCTTTTCGATCTGCAGAAAGACGACAATGGACTATATTCCAACAATCTCACATGCAGCCAGCTAGACATCCTGCATCTCAACAACACAATATATTCTCCCGGTTCTGACCTTGAATGGGGATTTTATGAGAGTGACTCATACAACATGCTGCGACAACAGTATGGCTACATCGGACGCTACGACCTCAACCTTAGCGGCAATATCAAAGACAGGGTCTATCTCGGAATGACAGTTGGCATCCATGACGTCCACTACAACTCATATTCAGAATACGACGAGACATTCTCCGACAACTACGGCGGCGCACTCGTGGTCGACGAGCGTCGTATCACCGGCACTGGCTTCGACATCAAGGCAGGCATCATCGTACGCCCCATCGAAGAGAGCCCATTCCGCTTCGGACTCTCGGTAAGCTCGCCCGTGTTCTATAGCCTCACCACATCAAACTATACCGAGCTCCACGTGGTGGACAACCAAAGCGGACGCCAGTCGCAGGGCTGGAGTTCTGGCGACTACGACTTCCGCCTCAACTCACCATGGAAGTTTGGCGCAAGCCTCGGACACACTGTAGGCAGCAGCCTCGCCCTTGGCGTGTCATACGAATTTGCCGACTATGGGAAGACCGACCAGCGCATCATCGACGGCTACGACTACTACGGCTACGAGACAAGCAGCAGCGACCGCGCGATGAACTACAACACCGCAAAGAGCCTCAAGGCCGTGTCCACACTGAAGGTGGGAGGCGAGTTCCGTCCCGACCCCGCATTAGCCATCCGCCTCGGTTTCAACTACGTGTCGCCCATGTATGAGAAAAGCGGTTACAAGGACCTTACTCTGTCGTCGCAAGGCGTCTACAACTCATCGTCCACCGACTATACCAATTGGGATGCTACCTACCGCATTACAGCCGGTCTTGGCTATCGTTTCGACAAGTTCAACCTCGATATAGCATATCAATACAACACCACCGAAGGCGATTTCACACCATATTATAATCCCTACTACTTCAGTGACATACCAGAGAGCGTGAAAGTGAGTGACAAGCGCCATCAGCTCATGATGACACTCGGATACACGTTTTGATGTTGAAAATTGAAAGTTGAATTGCTGCGCCATGGAACGATGCGCAGCAATTCAACTTTCAACTTTCAACTTTCAACTTTCAACCTTCAATTTTCAATTTTCAAAATGAATAATTTCAGAACATACATTCTTCTCGTGGCCATGGCCATTGCCATAGTTTCGTGCACAGACAAAATCATTGTCGACAATCCTACACAACCCTCAACAGGAAACCACGTCACTTCCGTTGCCGAGGCTGAAAAACGACTCAATGAAGCCTACGACATAATGAGAAGTGCCGACGCCTACTCAGGAAAGATGGTGTTTTACGGCGATGTGGCTGGCGACGACATGATGGCTTCCTCGCCATCCAGCCTCTCTGCAGACTTCTACCTGCTGAACTACACACCTGAAACATCGCCCGAGGCCATGTGGGACCTTCCATACCTCATCATCAGCAAGTGTAACGAAATCATCAATGGAATAGACCTTCTGGAAGGCACGCAAGGCGAAATAAAAAACTACTATAAGGGACAGGCGCTGGCTCTGCGCGGAATGTTGCTTTTCGAACTCACACGTATCTACGCCCTACCCTACAATCGCGACAAAGGCGCCTCACCGGGAGTGCCCATCATACTTTCGGAAGAAAGCCTTGCCGATAAGAATATCAGACAAAACACTGTGGCAGAATGTTACAATGCCATAATCAGCGACCTCAACGAATCCATATCCCTGCTCGACAACACAAAAGGTGCGGAATATCATAAGGGACGCATCAGCCGATGGGGCGTGATGTCACTGCTCAGCCGCGTCTACCTGTATCATTCCGACAACAAAAAGGCTTACGACATGGCAGTACGCGCCATCGACGGAGCAGAAGCCGACGGATACAGGCTTTGGACAAACACCGAATACGCCACGGCATGGAGCAACGACCCCACAGAGACTCAAAAGGGGGAAGTGCTCTTCGAAATCGTTAACACCACCGACAACAGCCAAGGAGGCAAGACGCTTGGCCATCTACACTCTCCCGAAGGAGGAAAAGACATTGTCGTCACCTCCTATTTCCACTACACACTAAGAAAAGACAAAAAAGACGTCAGACTTAAACTGCTGAAATACAGCAACGGACAAGCTTTCGTCAACAAATATCAGCCACAGGATGGAGAAACAGCCGAATACGCCAACATACCATTACTGCGCCTTTCAGAAACATATCTCAACGCCGCCGAAGCAGCAGCAAAACTCGGCAACAACGACAACGCCATAAAATACCTCGACCCGATAGTAAGGCGTGCAAATCCCCAAGAAACAGTTCAAGGACAAGACATCACGGTAAGCACAGTGTCCAAACAGCGACAAAAAGAACTCGTGGGCGAGGGACACAGACTCTACGACGCAATAAGGGACGGGGACTACGTATACCGACGAGACAAAAGTGGACAAAAGGAGATAAGTCTTACCAAACACTTTGTCACACAAAGCCAAAAGACAAGGTTCTACTGGCGATATTTCAGATGCGCACTGCCTATACCGCAAAAGGCCACCGATAGCTACGAAAATATTGAACAGATAGTCAAACTCTCCTCAGACGGCCCATACATCATTTACAATCCCGACGAAACCACTCAAATCATAAGTGTCGACGAAAAAGGCAACATCAAGACAGAACTATTTGAGCGGCTACCGGCCAACTATTCGTTCAATGTGGTTTCAAGCGACGGCAAACACCGTTTCCCGGTCACACTGCATGAAATAAAAAGGCCAGACTGGAACCGTGAGATCACCGCAAAGACATTTGTCACCTCCGACCCACACTCAGACTTCGACAGCTTCGTGACCATGCTCCAGGGCAACGGCGTGATCGACAGCAACTACAAATGGACATACGGCAGCAACAGGCTCGTAGTCATCGGCGACATCTTTGACCGCGGCGACGACGCCACCCAGATTCTATGGTTGCTATACAAGTTGGAGAAAGAAGCAGAAGATGCTGGCGGCAGTGCCGACTATCTTCTCGGCAACCACGACATCATGGTGCTCTACGACAATATACTCTACACAGAAAACAAATACAAGCTTCTCATCGAAAAACTCAACACCAGATACTGCGACCTTCTCGCCCGCGACACAGAGCTCGGCAAATGGCTCTCCACGCGAAACAGCATGATGACCATCGGCCGCAACCTCTTTGTGCATGCTGGCATCAGCGAGGAGATGGCGCGAATGCAACTTTCAATACCCGAAATAAACGAAGAGATAAGCAAATCGCTCTATATCGACAAATCGGAGCTGAAAGTGCAAAATCCCCTCGGATATTATCTCATAGCCAGCGACGGCCCACTATGGTATCGTGGCATGGTTTTAAACGAAGAAGACTACGACCCTATATCGGAAGAAGGCGTCACCTACGTACTTGATACCTACAATGCCGACCGCATCTTCGTCGGACACACTATCTTCGACGACATCACCTTCCTCCACAACTCCCGCGTCATTGCCGTAAACGTAGAAAACCTCGAAAACCGCCTGAAACAAAAAGGACGCGCCGCCCTCATCGAAAACGGAACGGTTTACGTGGTCGGAAACAACGGGAAGATTGAAAATTGAAGTTACACTTCCCTCATCTTAATCATGTCCCAGCCGCAGAACTGGATAATGATCTTATGCAACTGTGTGCCCTGGCGCAAGGCTTCCACCCTCGGGGCCACGGCATAACTGTTGATTTGCTCGACAGCCTCGTCCCATTGCTCCTGGGCTTTCTTCTCGGTATAATCCGACTTCGACAAGTATTTCAGTTTCAGGATGTAACTGTGCTTCGACTGATAATGCGTCATGCCAATTGCCGTCGAACGCCATATGTGAAAACATGGTGACAAGCTCCTTGATGTTGATGTCGCATACAGGTGAATAGTTTTCCAACAGAAAGTTATAGTATTGCATCCTGACATTGTTGTTGGGAATGCCAAGAATGAGTTGCTGCCCGTATGTTCCCTTGATGGTAAGCATGCCATATAACCCTTGATTTATTTCGCCTTTGTACGATGCGGATGCCACTGGGAGCGTGGGCGTACCACCCGCGGCTTACGCGCAGCCTTAGCCGACATAGGGTCTTACCTCGTGTAAGACCGCATCCTACGATTATTTTTTTGCGGCAATTTGCCCAATAGAATGAGCAGCGGGTTAATGTGCCAGTCCCTGTGATTCTTTTACCCATTCAGTTAAATAATCGTAATAATAAGGAATAATTCTTCCACATTTATTTATGTTTCAAAAAATAAGATTAACTTTGCAGCATTAATTATTAAAGATATTATTATGCAGACAGTAGCATTGAATCCGGCGCAAAGAGAGGTACTCAACGTAATGTCATGTTTGGATAGAGATGAAGATTTGTCAGAACTGAAGAAGTTATTGGTTACATTCCTCAATGAACGTCTTCAAAGAGAGCTTGATGTTCTTTGGGACAATGGCACATTGGATGATAAGGCGTTGGAAACCCTTCGCCATGAGCATATTAGAACACCATATAAGTGAGAAGTTATGGATATTGTACTCGATACAAATTGTCTTATACAAATAATATCCAGAAGGAGCCA
>SAMEA3663084__coassemble_471_pt1 | contig 14153 bp, 12 predicted proteins | sample SAMEA3663084__metabat2_high_PE_009 | metagenome-assembled genome bin SAMEA3663084 (sample SAMEA3663084) | pig gut metagenome | biome: pig gut; feature: pig-associated habitat; material: faeces | place: France | collected 2012
CCATTGAAATGTCCAGGGCGATGAGCGCCTTCCATCACAGTAGACACTGGAGGAAATTCAAAATGCCTTTTGTCGGGCGTAGGGTACATTTCCTCAACCGAAGGCGCAAACACATAATCGGCTCCGCAGTCCTCCAAAAGTTTGCAGTCGGCTTCAAGGGTGCGGGGGTAGTTTTTCAAGTCGTTCTTGTCGTTGAACTGTGTTGGATTGACAAAAACCGAAACCACAGTTACATCATTCTCCGCAACGCTTCTTCTCACAAGCGAGGCGTGTCCTTCATGCAAAGCACCCATGGTAGGAACGAGTCCCACGTTGTGGCCAGCTTTGCGTTCGTCAAACAGAACATTTTGCAGTTCTGTTATTTTATTAAATACAATCATTTATGTTATACTTTAGTCAACGTTTATTGAAAACGGGTGCAAAATAACAACTTTTTTGTCAAATATCGAAATAATAAACCTAAAATATACAAAAAAGACTGATTTTTTTAGTAAAAACGATAGTTTTTTTTCAGTTTTCGCAAAAAAAGTAGTAACTTTGCAACGTTAAATCAATGAATATGGCAAAAAAAATATTATTCATCAACCAGGAAATATCACCATACGTTCCTGAAAGCGAGATGTCGGCCATGGGTCGACTTGCTCCGCAAAGGGTATTCGAAAAAGGGTTTGAAATCAGAACCTTTATGCCAAAGTGGGGAAACATCAACGAGAGAAGGGGACAACTGCATGAGGTGATCAGACTCTCGGGGATGAATCTTATTATTAACGAAACTGACCATCCGCTCGTTATCAAGGTGGCTTCAATGCCTGCTTGCAGAACACAGGTCTATTTCATAGACAACGACGACTATTTCACCAAACGTCTTATGGGGCTAGACGAGAATAATGTCCCTTATGAAGACAATGGTGAAAGGGCTGTGTTCTTTGCGCGTGGAGTTCTTGAGACAGTAAAGAAACTGAGGTGGATTCCTGATATAATACATTGTCAAGGATGGATGTCGCACATTATTCCAATATACGTAAAGACTGCATATTGCGACGAACCGTCGTTTGCAAACACAAAGGTTGTCACTTCCATTTTCGGAAACCAACTTGAGGGTGTTGTGTGCGACGACTTCCGCGACTGTCTGTCTTTCCGTTCGGCTACTCCAGAACTCATCGCTGGCTATCCGGATGACTTCACCTATTCCGAACTTGCGAAAATGGCAATTGAATATTCTGATGCAGTCGTCGAGGCTACACCTGACGTCAGCCAGGATATGGTAAAGTTTATTGCTGAGAGCGGAAAGCCTCACTTGGCTTATCCTGGTGAAAACTTCGGACAGGCATATGCTGATTTTTACGAAACACTGCTTTCGTAAGGTCTGTGGGATAATAAACACACATAAATTATACAAGATGAAAAACAAATGGATTACAATTATTGTCATGGCTTTTTTAGCCATGACATCTTGTGATGACAATACCGACACACTGGGTAACTCTCTTTCAAATGAGGTGGACAAGTTTACTATCATTACAGATACTTTTAACGTCTCCACTCGATCAATTACGGTAGACTCTGTACTCTCCCGTAGTTCATATTCGTATTTAGGGCACGTAAAGGACCCGGAAACAAATACATATGTGACAAGCAATTTTTCTACACAATTCGGTGTCGGAGAACTACTCGTGGATATGAAATTGTTGCCTGAGGCTGACAGTATCGTCAGCAGGGATGCAAACAACAACATCATTGCCGACTCTTGTTTCTTTAACATCTATTTCAATTCTTTGGTTGGTGACACTCTCAACCCAATGAAACTTACCGCAATGGAGTTGGAAAAACCAGTAAAAGAGGGAAGAGACTACTATTCCAATTTCGACCCGGAGAAAAGCGGATATGTGCGTACAGGAACCAATGCCATCGTGAAAAACAAGATGTATACTTTCCAGGGACTCATAGCGTCTGATTCGCTTCGTGCCGTATCCATACCTCTCAACGACAAGTATGTTGACAAGAATGGTGTGGAATACAACAACTTCGGTACGTATCTGTTGAGAAAGTATTACGAAAACAAGGATAACTACAAGAACTCTTATAACTTCGTGAATAATGTGTTCCCGGGATTCTATGTAAAGTCTACAAGTGGAGTGGGTACAATGGGTGAGGTGCTCATCACTGCACTGCAGTTTCATTTCAAGGCATACAGCAACGACTCCATTGTCAAAAGTGGCTTGCGCATAGGTGGTACAGAAGAGGTAATGCAGACAACAAATATCGTAAACGACAAGGAGAGAATGAAATTGCTTGCTTCTGATAATAGTTGTACATATATAAAGAGTCCTGCCGGTATATACACTGAGGTCACCTTGCCGGTGGAAGACATTAAGCTGAATCATGAGAACGATACCATCAGCTCTGCAAAGATTGTCTTCACACGCTATAACAATGACCAAAAGAGCGAATATTCTACACCTAAGTATCTGCTTATGGTACCACGAGACAGTATGTTCACATTCTTTGAAAAAAGAAACCTGCCGGACAATATGACTTCGTATGTCGCTTCCTTTAACTCAAGCAGTAATACATACACTTTCAACAATATTTCCTCATTGGTGAACGACATGTGGGCAAGGCGAGGAAAATCTACAGAATGGAATAAGGTGGTGCTCATCCCTGTTTCTGTATCGATAAACAGTTCGACGGCTTCCTACACTAATGTGTCAAATGCCATGGAACTTACTTCTGCACGATTGGTGGGAGGTTCAAGAAACACTCATCAGCCAGTCAGGATAAGTGTCATTTACAACAAATTCAACAGGTAGGCACATTGTTTTTATGGCAGATAATTTTCTTGAAAAGCATAGGGAGGAATATGAACAACGAAAGGCCCGGTATATGAGCCACGGCAGTCATCTTAGTAAGGAAATAAAGGAAATGATTGCTAAAAAGAAGGCAGAAAACAAAACGACGAGTTGACAACCGGTCAACCCGTCGTTTTTTCGTTTATTGTTCTTCTGACACTTCCTCACTAATGTCAATTAAAGAAAACTTGAAGTCCTTTTCTGAGAGATACTTTACATCGTATCCGTCATTGGCGTTAGCTTTCACTGTATAATTGTTTTTTAACTTCATATACTTTTTCTCAGCCTTTGCCTTGTCAGTTGAAAAAACCACCATACATGTGCGATGCGGGTCGCTTGTAGTGTTAGTAAGGTAGTCTTTCAATTGTGCCGAGTAAGAATCGCGTTCCAACAAGAATTTTGTCTTGCTGTCTATCCATGCACTGTCAAGTACCTGAATGTCGGTAAAATAGATAACCGGATTCTTAAAAGAAGCAGAAAAACCGAAAATGTATACTTTCGGAGTTTTCTTTGCTTTTGCCTCTGTTTTCATGGTAGATGCTCCGAATAATGTGAGAAGTAATACTACCGAAGAAATAAAACTTTTCATTGTTATGTTGTATTATTTATCCTAAAAATGATTTCAATAATTTACTGTTCGTCGTGTTTCTAAGTCTCCTTATGGCCTTCTCTTTAATTTGACGGACACGCTCGCGTGAAAGGTTGTATTTGGCACCTATTTCTTCCAGTGTCATTTCCGTTCTTCCTATGCCGTAAGAAGCCTCCACTATTTCCCTCTCTCTGTCATTTAGGAGGCAGAGCGCCTTTTGGATTTCTTTTCTGAGCGATTCCGTCACGAGATCACTGTCTACAGTAGGTGCATCCTTGTCTTCAAGAACATCAATGAGACTATTGTTGTCACTGTCGGAAAATGGAGCGTCAACAGACACATGCCTGGAGTTTACTTTCATTGCGTCGTCAACTTTCTCTTCAGGTAAGTCGATAAATTCCGCTATTTCTTCTATTGAAGGACGTCGTTCGTTTTCCTGTTCGAATTTTGACAACATTTTGTTTATCTTGTTCATCGACCCCACTTGGTTCAGTGGAAGTCTGACGATTCTGCTTTGTTCAGCGAGGGCTTGCAAAATACTTTGTCTTATCCACCATACGGCATATGATATGAATTTGAATCCTCTTGTCTCGTCAAATTTTTTTGCAGCTCTGATAAGCCCCACGTTGCCTTCGTTTATTAGGTCTGAAAGGCTTAGGCCTTGGTTTTGGTATTGTTTTGCAACCGAAACGACAAACCTGAGGTTGGCTCTTGTCAGTCTTTCCAAGGCTTTTTTGTCGCCATTATGGATTTTCTGTGCGAGTTCCACCTCTTCGTCCACCGTAAGAAGTTCTTCCTTACTGATTTCTTGCAGATATCTTTCCAAGGCTACACTTTCACGGTTTGTTATTGATTTAATGATCTTTAGCTGTCTCATTTTTTTTTGGTTTTATGTTGTTTTCGTGCAATAAAGCGATTATTGTTTGCAAATTTAGGTATTTTCTTCGTAACTGCCAAATAAAATGTGTTATTTTTCAATTTTCATATTGTTTTTTTCTCTTTTGCTTATAATTTGTAATTTTTAGCATTGTTGTAGTGTCATTTTCTTCTGTCATTGATTGTTTCTCCTCCTGAACTCTGAGCAAACAATAGCTGTCGCTATCGAAACGTTGAGACTTTCAGCCGACTTGCCTGGATTGAAATCCGGTATTAAGAGTTTGTGTGTGACACGTTTCCTTATATTTTCGCTTATTCCATTTCCCTCGTTGCCCATCACAATGAGTCCTTTGTCGCTGAGTGGGGTAGTGTATATGTCGTCTCCGTCTAGCAGTGTTCCGTATATAGCCGTGTCGGGAGACAGGCCTGAAATATAATTATCAAGGTCACGGTATGTCACACAAACATTCGACAGACTGCCCATCGTGGCTTGTACCGTTTTAGGGTTGTATGCGTCTGCCGTCAATGGGCTGCATACTATATGCCTAATGCCAAACCAGTCGGCTATTCTTATTATGGTCCCGAGATTGCCTGGGTCTTGCACTCCGTCGAGGGCGATGCACAATTCCTTTGAGGGGTTGGCTGCGTCGTCCTGCTCATCATCGGGAATCTGTAACAACGCTACCACTTGTTGCGGGTTTTGAAGCAGGCTGACACGTCTTAGCTCGTCCTCGTCCACTGTAATGATTCCTATCGCATTGCTTGTCCATTTGAGAGAGGTCTTGATATCTTCCTTCGTGTCGTCACAGTGTTGCCTTTTCCACTCGTCAATGGCGAAAATGGCATGGACGGAATAATGACGAATCATGTCTCCTACCGTTTTCGGACCTTCCGCTACGAATAGCCTCTCGCGCTTCCTGTTTTTCTTCAATTCCAAGGAATGTACGAGTTTTATCATGTTTTTAGTGACCATATTCATGAAAAATTCAAAAAAAGTTTGTAAAAGTGCAGCAAAGTTACACAAAAAGTTTTAACTTTGCAACAAAGTTTTGAAGAATAATGCAAATAAAGGGTATTTTTTATTTTATTACCATACTTCTCGCCGTGTCCTCTTGTTCATCGGTGAAATATGTCGACGATGGTTCTTTGCTTCTTAACAAGGTTGAAGTGAAGGTCGTGGGCAATTACGATGATATTAATGTGGGACAACTGAAATCTTATGTCAGACAGAAAGGAAACTCACGATGGTTCTCGTCCGTCAAGATACCGCTTGCCACCTATTCGCTTTCCGGAAGAGACACTTCCCGATGGGTTAACAAAATGTTGCGTTCCATTGGCGAGGCTCCTGTACTGTTCGATTCCATAGGTGCTCAACGTTCTTGCGAGGATCTTAGGCTTGCTCTTCGTAATATGGGGTATATGGATGCCCAGGTTGAGATGACGCCTCGTATGAGAGGGCCGAAAAAGATGGATGCCGTCTACCTTCTCTATCCTGGCGAGCCTTATTATGTAAGGCATTTCAACTATGACATACGCGACTCCATTGTGGCACAAATCATAGCCGACAACACTAAGGGAAAAACATTTATACAGGATGGCATGCGATTTAATGTGAATAGTCTTAATGACGAGCGCAAACGCATCACCGACCTACTCACCGACCGTGGCTACCATAAGTTCCATAAGGATTATATTACATTCAGGGCAGATAGCAGCATAGGCAACAAGACATTCGACCTTAGTTTGATATTGCACCAATATGTAGCCGGAAGAGATTCTTTGTCGCTCCATCCGCGATATATTGTCAATAGTATTAGCTATTCCAGTGGAAATCCTTCTGACAGCTTGATTCACCTGCGACGAAGCGTACTAGCGGCCAACACGGCAATTAAGGATGGGGACTATTTTTCTTCATCGGCACTTAGGAAGACATATAACCAGTTTGGACGCCTTCAAGCTGTAAAATACACAAACATCAGTTTTGCAGAAAACGAAAACTCACGCCTGCTTGACTGTAATATACAGCTCATCACCAACAAGCCACACTCCATCAGTTTTGAGCCAGAAGGCACCAATACCGCTGGCGACCTGGGAGCGGCTTTCGCAATTACTTATCAGAACAGAAACCTATTCAAGGGCTCAGAAGTGTTTAATCTCCAGCTACGTGGAGCATACGAAGCCATACGCGGACTGGAAGGGTATAAAAATCAGGACTTTATAGAATATAGCGTAGAGAGCAGCTTGTCTTTTCCACGAATCATTGCACCGAAATTCTTGACTAACATCATAGGAAACAGGTATGACGCAAGGTCGGAGGTGTCGGTGATGTACGACCTGCAGAACCGTCCGGAATACCACCGTCGTGTGCTCTCAATGGCATGGAAATACAAATGGTCAAATGAAGGCCATCACGACCGTTATCAGATAGACCTGCTTGACATCAACTATCTTTTCATGCCATGGATATCTGACACATTCCGTAAAGATTATCTTGAAGACGACACTAATCGTAATGCCATTCTACGATACAATTACGAGAATCTTCTTATAATGAAGTGGGGTGTGGGATATAACTATAACAATGGCCGATATGCCATCAAGGCTAATGTTGAAACATCGGGAAACCTGCTCAACCTTTGCTCTGGATTATTGAACTTCGAAAAAAACGAACAGGGACAATACCAGGTGTTCGGAATCGCCTATGCACAGTATGCGAAGGCTGATTTCGATTTCACCAACAACATATCATTTGACTACAACAACCAACTTATATTCCATGTAGGATTTGGCATTGCATATCCCTATGGCAACAGTACCATACTCCCTTTCGAAAAAAGGTATTTCTCGGGAGGCGCTAATAGCGTGAGAGGATGGTCGGTAAGGGAACTTGGCCCTGGAAAGTTCAAGGGTACCGACGGAAATATCGATTTCATCAACCAGACTGGCGACATGAAGCTTGATCTGAATGTTGAATACCGTGCCCACTTGTTTTGGAAAATGAATGGAGCCTTGTTTGTCGACGCTGGAAATATCTGGACCATTCGCAACTATGAAGACCAGCCCGGAGGACAGTTCAAGTTCAGTGAATTCTGGAAACAGATAGCCGTAGGATATGGAATAGGATTTCGCATGAATTTCGACTATTTCATTCTCCGTTTCGATTTAGGTATGAAAGCGGTCAATCCCTCATACGAGATTGATGGCGGTGAGCAGTTTCCACTTGTCAAACCCAAATTTAGTCGTGACTTTACATTCCACTTCGCAGTGGGCCTTCCATTCTGACCTTCCATTTTTTGCTGCTGTCCTGCAGAAGCACTATCGTGAATGTCTTTTCTTCCACCATGCGGCCCTTGCTGCATAAGGAGTCGGCAAGGAGAAAGTTATTCGCTGTCACTGTCACCACGGCAGAGTCTTCGAAACATTCACAGTCGTCAACAGTCACCGTGGCTCCCTCGTCCTGCATACGCAGCAGTTCCAGGTCGGCCTCGGTGATGTTCGACGCCTCATACCTCAACCACTTCTTGCTCTGATCGTCCACCATCGTCTGGGCCTTTACAAGGTCGTAATTGAAATACGCGTTTGCAAAATCAATGGCAGTCGTCTCAATCGCCTCGTAAGTCCTGCCTTCTTCACCACATGAAGCAAAGCATACTGCAACAAAAGTGAAAATCGTATAAAAAAAACGTTTTTGCATAGAAAAACACTATTAATTATTAAATTTCTGTGCAAAGTTAACAAAATCATTTGGCAGTAACGCATTTTTTTCTTACTTTTGCACAAAATATTAACTAATAATGCTGAAATTCATTTCTTTTGGGAGTGGTAGTAGCGGAAACAGCTATCTCCTATACACAGATAAAGATGGAATACTTATCGACGCAGGCATTGGAGTGAGAAGCTTGAAAAAGGCGCTCAGGGATTACGGCATCCCAATAACCCGTATCGGCAATATTCTCATCACCCACGACCATGCCGACCATGTAAAGTCGGTGGGCAGCTTGAGCCGGGAATTTGATATTCCCGTATATTCCACTAAAGAGGTCCATGAGGGAATATTCAAAAATTATTGCGTGGTGAAAAAGATAGAGGGACGCAACGCTCATTGTCTTCGGAAAAGTGAGACAAAACAGATAGGTGAGTTCTCTGTCACACCATTCAATGTACCTCATGACAGCACCGATTGTGTCGGATATTTCATCCAGTCAGAAGATGTCTCTTTCTGTATCGTAACCGACGTTGGGGAGATAACAGACGAGATAAAGACGTATATCTCACGAGCCAACTACCTCGTCATTGAGGCAAACCACGACGAGGAGATGCTAAAGGACGGACCATACCCTGAGCATCTGAAACGTAGGATAATGGGAATACAGGGACATCTCAGCAACAAAAAATGCGGAGAGGCTCTTGTGGAAAACTCTACAGAAAAACTGAAGATGGTTTGGCTTTGCCACCTCAGTGAAGAAAACAACCATCCGGAACTTGCAAGGAAAACCGTTGAGGCTATATTACGCAACAGCGGAATAATAGTCGGAAAGGAATTTGGTCTGGAGGTGTTGAAGCGAAAGACCCCAACTGGAATATTTGATCTGAAATAATGAATATCGACAAGGTATTACAAAAACTGCGCATTGATGAACTGAACGAAATGCAGCAGGCTGCATGCAAGACAATACTCGGAACACAAAGAGATGTAGTCATACTCTCGCCTACGGGTTCCGGCAAAACTCTTGCATACCTTCTGCCTACAGCACATCTCGTAGACGAAAATAGCAACAATGTACAGGTCATCGTCGTCGTACCTGGACGTGAGCTGGCCCTACAGTCCGGCAATGTCCTAAAGTCCATGGCTTGTGGCATACGCTCCGTGAGTTGTTATGGCGGACGTCCGGCAATGGAGGAACACAAAACCTTAAAGCAGGTAATGCCTCAGGTTGTGTTCGGCACACCGGGACGGCTTAACGACCATATACAGAAGGGAAATATCTCTGTCTATAACGTCAGGATGCTCATCATCGACGAGTTCGACAAATGTCTCGAAATGGGATTCCACGACGAGATGTCACGTCTCATTGGCAGATTGCCAGGACTTCGCCGGCGCCTTCTGCTCTCTGCCACCGATGCAGAGGAAATTCCACATTTCGTCAGTCTTTCGTCTGCTTGTCGTCTTGACTTCCTAAACAAGGAAGAACAAGTGCCTGCCCGTGTAACAATATTAGAGGTAAGAAGCCAAATGAAAGACAAGCTACACGAATTGTCGCGACTGCTGCGAGCTTTCGGCAGTCAAAGCAGTATCGTTTTCCTCAACTACCGTGAGAGCGTTGAACGCACAGCAGGGTTTCTCTCTACCGAAGGCTTTGCCGTTTGCCATTTTCATGGAGGCATGGAACAGAAAGAGCGCGAAGACTCACTCTACAAGTTTAGCAATGGCTCTGCAAACATATTCGTGAGCACCGACCTCGCCTCCCGTGGCCTTGACATACCCAATGTCGACAACATCGTCCACTATCATCTTCCACAGGGTGAAGACGGTTATGTACACCGAGTAGGGCGCACTGCCAGATGGAATGCCCACGGCCACACCTTTTTCATTCTCGGTCCGGACGAACACATTCCTGAGTTCATAGAAGGCGATATTGAGCCATTCGACATTCCCGACCAACTTCCACCGCCTTCTGCACCTCGAATGGCCACTATATATATAGGTAAGGGGAAGAAAGATAAGATCAGTAAAGGCGACATATTAGGCTTCCTTTGCAAGAAAGGCGGACTGTCTAACGACGCCATCGGTCGCATAGATGTCAACGACCGTTATGCCTATGTGGCAGTGGCGAGAGAACATGTCGGAGAACTACTCAAAAAAGTATGCGGAGAAAAGATAAAAGGCATAAAAACAGTGATTGAACCTATCAAATAGCAAGAAAAACACAGATATTTGTAAATTTTTGCAAAAATATTTGGTCGTTTCATAAATTTAGTGTAATTTCGCCGTCGCTTTTTGTAAATATGAGCAAGTAACATTCATTAAATAATATTTCTAATAGACAATCAAAATGAAGAAGTACAATTTTAATGCAGGTCCTTCAATGCTTCCACGCGAAGTGATTGAAAACACAGCAAAACAGTGTTTAGACTTTCAAGGTTCTGGTCTTTCCCTGATGGAGATAAGCCATCGTGCAAAGAATTTCCAGCCTGTAGTTGACGAAGCTGTAGCTCTTGTAAAGGAGCTCCTTCAGGTGCCGGAAGGCTATTCCGTGATTTTCCTTGGTGGTGGTGCCTCGCTTGAATTCTGTATGATACCTTACAACTTCCTTATCAACAAGGCTGCATACCTCAATACTGGCGTATGGGCAAAGAAGGCGATGAAGGAAGCCAAGTTGTTTGGCGATGTGGTAGAAGTGGCTTCTTCTGCCGATGCCAATTATACATTTATCCCCAAGGGATGGACATGTCCTTCTGATGTAGACTATCTCCACATCACAACCAACAATACCATCTACGGTACTGAAATCCGTCACGAACTCGATGTCAACGTCCCAATGATAGCTGACATGTCTTCTGACATCATGAGCCGTCCGGTTGACGTTAGCAAGTACGACTGCATCTATGGAGGTGCACAGAAAAACCTCTCCATGGCGGGTGTCACCATCGTCATCGTTAAGGACGACAAGCTCGGCAAGGCTCCACGTGAGATACCTACAATGCTCGACTATCGCACCCATGTGGAAAAAGGCTCAATGTTCAACACTCCTCCAGTAGTGCCCATCTACTGCATGCTCGAGAATCTTCGTTGGATAAAGGCCAATGGAGGCGTGGCTGCAATGGACAAACTCGCACATCAGCGTGCTGAGATCGTTTATGGAGAGATAGACCGCAATAAGCTCTTCCGCGGAACTGTGGCTGAGGAAGACCGCTCGCTCATGAACATCTGCTTCGTAATGAACGACGAATACAAAGAACTCGAAAAAGCCTTCCTCGACTTCGCTACTGAGCGTGGCATGGTTGGCATCAAGGGCCACCGCAGTGTTGGAGGTTTCCGAGCTAGCTGCTACAACGCCCAAACTATAGAAGGTGTCAACGCCCTCGTTGAGTGCATGAAGGAATTCGAGGCAAAGAACTAAATTTGGAACAATCTTATGAAAGTATTAGTAGCTACAGAAAAACCATTTGCGGCAGCTGCCGTCAATGGCATAAGAAAAGAAATAGAATCTGCAGGCAATGAACTCGTCCTGCTTGAGAAATATACCGAAAAGTCTCAGCTCCTTGAGGCTGTGGCAGATGCCGACGCGCTGATCATTCGTTCAGACAAAGTTGACGCTGAGGTTCTCGACGCTGCAAAGCAACTGAAGATTGTGGTTCGTGCCGGTGCCGGATATGACAATATCGACCTCGCTGCCGCAACAGCTCATAACGTAGTGGCAGAAAATACTCCAGGCCAGAACTCTAACGCAGTGGCTGAACTTGTGTTCGGTATGCTGGTGTTCGCCGTGCGCAACTTCTTCAACGGCAAGGCTGGCTCAGAACTCATGGGCAAGAAACTTGGTATTCTCGCCTTTGGTAACGTAGGACGCAATGTGGCACGCATAGCTGCTGGCTTCGGTATGGAAGTGTATGCTTACGATGCTTTCTGCCCGAAGGAAGCCATAGAAGCTGCAGGCGTAAAGGCTGTCGACAATCAGGACGCACTCTTCGAAACATGTGATGTGGTGTCACTCCATATTCCTGCCACACCGGAAACAAAGCAGAGCATCAACGCTTCTTTGGTTGGCAAGATGAAGAAAGGCGGTGTGCTTGTCAATACAGCACGCAAGGAAGTCATCAACGAGCCAGAACTGCTCAAACTGATGGAAGAGCGTACAGACCTTAAGTATGTCACCGACATCAAACCCGATGCCGATGCAGACTTCGCTAAATTCGAAGGCCGCTATTTCAGCACCCCAAAGAAGATGGGTGCCCAGACTGCCGAGGCAAACGTCAATGCTGGCATAGCTGCTGCTCGTCAGATCAATGCCTTCTTCAAGGACGGTTGCACAAAGTTCAAGGTAAACTGATATCCCTATGGCGATTGTAAAACCTTTTAAGGGCATACGCCCTCCAAAGCAGTATGTGGAACAGGTGGAGTCGCGTCCTTATGACGTGCTTGAATCCGAAGAAGCACGTGCCGAGGCAGGCGACAACGAGAAAAGCCTTTACCACATCATAAAGCCGGAGATTGACTTCCCGGAAGGTACAAGCGAGTATGACCCGCGCGTATATGAAAAGGCTGCCGAAAACTTCCAAATGTTCCAGGATAAAGGATGGCTCGTGCAAGACGAAAAGGACCACTACTACATCTATGCCCAGACCATGAACGGCAAGACACAGTATGGTCTCGTAGTGGGAGCATATGTCGACGATTATATGACGGGAAAAATCAAAAAACATGAACTCACCCGCCGCGACAAGGAAGAAGACCGCATGAAACACGTGCGTGTCAACAATGCCAATATCGAACCAGTCTTCTTCGCTTATCCCGACAACGAAGTCCTCGACAAGCTCATCATGCGCTATGCATCCACTGAGCCAGAATACGACTTTATTGCACCTGTCGATGGTTTTGGCCATAAGTTTTGGGTAGTCGCTGACGACAATGACATAGCGCTCATAACCGAAGAGTTCGCAAAAATGCCGTCACTCTATATTGCCGACGGACATCACCGTTCCGCAGCCGCCGCACTCGTGGGAGCCGAGAAGGCAAAACTCAATCCCAACCATCGTGGCGACGAGGAGTACAACTATTTTATGGCGGTATGCTTCCAGGCTTCACAGCTTACCATCCTCGACTACAACCGTGTGGTAAAAGACCTCAATGGCCTTTCCTCTAAAGAGTTTCTGGCTCGATTGTCTGAAAACTTCATAGTTGAAGACAAGGGCGCCGAACTCTACAAACCAGCCGAAATCCATGAGTTCTCGCTCTATCTCGACAACCATTGGTATAGTTTGAAAGCAAAGGAGGGAACCTACGACAACAGCGACCCAATTGGTGTTCTCGACGTCGATATCTCAAGCAGGCTCATTCTAGATGAGATACTCGACATTAAGGACCTCCGTTCGAGCAAGCGTATCGACTTCGTTGGCGGATTGCGTGGATTGTCAGAGCTGAAGCGTCGTGTCGACAGTGGCGAGATGCGAGCCGCCTTGGCACTCTATCCAGTGTCAATGAAGCAGATAATGGACATTGCCGACAGCGGTAAGATTATGCCGCCAAAGGCAACATGGTTTGAACCGAAGCTCCGTTCCGGCCTTGTCATCCATAAACTAGATTAATTTAGCAAAATTGGATTCGTATAAGACCATATCAGAAAATAGGGTAGGCGAGGGCTACATCACTGAAAAGCGAAGTAAGTTCCTCGCCTTCGCTCATCATGTAGAAAACGTCGAAGATGTGAAACGGCTCGTGGCAGAGTATCGAAAGAAATACTACGATGCCCGACATGTCTGTTGGGCATATATGCTCGGACACGAACGCACCGACTTCCGCGCCAACGACGATGGTGAACCGAGCAGTACTGCCGGCAAGCCAATCCTTGGCCAGATCAACAGTCTTGAGCTCACCAATGTCTTTGTTGTAGTCATAAGATATTTTGGAGGAGTGTTGTTAGGTACAAGCGGCCTTATCATAGCTTATCGTGAGGCAGCCGCAGAAGCCCTTGCAGATTCCACAATAGAAACACGTCTCATAGAAGAAGAAATCAGCTATACGTTCACATATCCCATGATGAACGACGTGATGCGAATTGTAAAGGAGATGCAGCCACGCATTGTGTCGCAATCGTTCGACAACACCTGCGAAATACGTC
>SAMEA3663084__coassemble_526_pt1 | contig 13350 bp, 12 predicted proteins | sample SAMEA3663084__metabat2_high_PE_009 | metagenome-assembled genome bin SAMEA3663084 (sample SAMEA3663084) | pig gut metagenome | biome: pig gut; feature: pig-associated habitat; material: faeces | place: France | collected 2012
TTTTTTTTGATAATTAGGAATAACAAACAGAATAATTAAACAACAAGAATATGAAAGTAATGAAATTTGGAGGCACGTCGGTAGGCACTCCTGCCAGAATGAAAGACGTGACAAAACTCGTGACATCATCAGGCGAGCCTGTATTTGTAGTATTCTCAGCCATGTCTGGAACAACAAACTCTCTTGTAGAGATTTCAAACTATCTATACAAGAAAAATCCAGAAGGAGCTAACGAAGTAATCAATAAACTCGAGGAGAAATACATGCAGCATGTAGAGGAACTGTACTCTACACAAGAATGGAAAGACAACACACGCCAACTCCTAAACGATGTTTTCAAATATCTTAGATCGTTCACAAAGGAACTATTCACAAGTTTCGAAGAGAAAAGCATTGTGGCACAGGGCGAGATAATGAGCACCAACATGATAGCAAACTACATGAAGGAACAGGGCATCAAAGCCACACTCTTGTCGGCTCTTGACTTTATGAGAACTGACAAGAATGCAGAGCCCGACCCTACATATATTAAAGAAAAACTCTCTGCCATACTCGACGAAAACAAAGGCTCACAAGTTTATATCACTCAAGGATTTATATGCAGAAATGCTTATGGAGAGATAGACAACTTGCAGAGAGGTGGAAGCGATTACACGGCATCTCTAATTGGTGCTGCCATCAATGCTGAAGAAATCCAAATATGGACAGATATCGACGGAATGCATAACAACGACCCACGCATAGTGGACCAAACTGACCCTGTCCACCAGCTACACTTCGAAGAGGCAGCAGAACTTGCTTATTTCGGAGCAAAAATACTGCACCCCACATGCGTACAGCCAGCAAAATTTGCCGGCATACCGGTTCGACTGCTGAACACCATGGATCCTCAGGCAGAGGGCACTACAATCAGCAACTTTACTGAACGCGGAAAAATAAAGGCCGTTGCCGCAAAGGACAATATTACTGCCATTAAGATAAAAAGCAGCCGAATGTTGCTCGCAACAGGATTCCTGCGTAAGGTGTTCGAAATATTCGAAAGTTACCAAACGGCCATCGACATGGTGTGTACATCTGAAGTGGGAGTATCGATGAGTATCGACAATCCAAGCCGACTGAACGAAATTGTTGACGAACTAAAGAAATATGGTACTGTGACCGTAGACAACGATATGTGTATCATCTGCGTTGTGGGAGACCTCGACTGGAGCAATGTGGGCTTTGAAACTCTTGCAACTGAGGCTATGAAGAACATACCTGTACGCATGATCTCTTATGGTGGAAGCAACTACAACATTTCATTCCTCATTAAGGAGAAAGACAAAAAGCGCGCACTCCAAAGCCTCAGCGACACTTTGTTTAATGCATAACAAAACTCAACCAATACAAACAAAAAAGACAAAAACATGAAAGGTATTTTCCCCGTAGAAAGGTTTCAGTCTATAAGAACTCCATTCTACTACTATGACACAGAGTTGCTGCGCAAAACATTGCGCACAATAAACGAAGAGGCAGGAAAACACGATAACTTCGTGGTACACTATGCCGTAAAGGCTAATGCCAACCCCGCCATACTCCGCATCATCAGAGAGGCGGGACTTGGCGTAGACTGCGTAAGCGGTGGAGAGATAGAAGCTGCCATAAAAGCTGGTTTCAAAACATCTGGCATCGTTTATGCCGGGGTAGGAAAAAGCGACTGGGAGATAAATCTCAGTCTCGACAACAATATTTTTTGCTTTAATGTAGAAAGCCTCGCTGAACTTGAAGTCATAAACGAACTTGCCGCTGAAAAAGGGAAAAAGGCTCGTGTGGCATTCCGCATCAATCCGAATGTGGGTGCCCACACTCACGCCAACATTACAACCGGATTGGCTGAAAACAAATTCGGAATTGCAATGAGAGACATGATTCCCGTAATAAGAAAAGCGGAGAAAATGGAGAACGTGGAGTTCATCGGACTGCATTTCCATATAGGTTCTCAAATCCTTGACATGGGGGACTTTATAGCTCTATGCAATCGCATCAACGAACTTCAGGAAGAACTTGAAAGAGAACATATTAAGGTTGAAAACATTAATGTGGGAGGAGGATTAGGTATTGATTACGAACACCCCAACCGAGTCCCTGTTCCTGACTTCAAGTCGTTCTTTGACACATACAGTCGACACCTACACCTTCTGCCTGGTCAAAAACTACATTTTGAACTAGGACGATCTGTAGTAGCGCAATGCGGGTCGTTGATAACACGCACGCTTTACATAAAGCAAGGTGAAGTAAAGAAGTTCGTCATCGTTGATGCTGGTATGACAGACCTAATACGTCCTGCACTCTATCAGGCTTATCATAAGATTGAAAACATCACAAGCGAAGATGCTAAAGAGACATATGATATAGTCGGGCCTATTTGCGAATCAAGTGATGTTTTCGCAAAGCAGATTGAGTTGAATGCCACTAAGCGGGGAGACCTCATCGCATTGCGCTCTGCAGGAGCTTATGGCGAAATCATGGCTTCACAGTATAACTGCCGTCAATTGCCAAAAGGATATACGACAGAAGATTTGAACATTATTTAATATGACAATCGACACGTTGACAATCATCATTGGAGCTGCTCTGATTGGTCTCAGCCTCTTTTCGGTGGTCTTCACTCCATTGATAAGAAAACCACGAAAAGACAAGACCGACAGACAGAACCAAAACGATTTCCCATCAATCTCTATAGTACTCGCCGTGCATGACGGCGAGGAAGAGATTGAACGTAATCTTCCCAAATTTCTCACTCAGGACTATGAAGGACAGTTTGAGGTAATCGTTGTCGACGAATCTTCTACCGACAACACGGCTGAAGTACTTAAACGTCTCAAAAACAATTATCACAATCTGTACACCACATTCATTCCAGACTCTAGCCATTATATCAGCAGGAGAAAACTTGCTCTTACCGTTGGTGTGAAAGCCGCAAAACACGACTGGATAATCTTTACAGATGCAGACTGCAGTCCGGCTGACGACAAATGGCTCAGAGCTATGGCCGCTAAATGCGACAATGACACGGAACTCTTGATTGGAGCTACAAGATATCACAGCGACGCTACAGACTACCAACGATTGGAACGTCTCATGACATGGTGGAGAGAAGCCTATGAAACACAGCATAGACAGGTGTTCACTTATTCTGGACATAATATGATGTTCCGACGTGAGAAATTCGTTAAGGACAATGGCTTCCTCAATAGCCTTATGTACCTAAGGGGCGAATATGACTTCCTTGCAAACGAATATGGCGAAACAATGAAAACAGTGGTGGCTGCCGAACCGCAGGCTACCCTTATAGAAGATGCTCCATCGAAAAAAACATGGATAAACGACCACCTCTATCATATTGAGACACGAAAGCATCTAAAGCACGGCAGACTCTACAAAACACTTGAAAACGCCGATACCTTTATGCTACATCTCAACCTCACATGCCACATCGCGGTTATTGCATTGGCAACGGTAACTGGCAACTACATACTCTGTGCCGCTGCTGCATTGTCACTCCTTGTCAACTATCTCATTCGGGTTATTATTGCAGGTAACGCAATGAGGGCGGCAAACGAAACCATCAGTCCCATGAAAATTCCATTTCTGGAATCGTTCATGGCATGGCGAAACCTCTCTTTGAAAATAAAGCATTCAAAATGTGACAAATATGATTTCATCAGACGATGAACATTATCCATTATAATCCACACAACGACATAGTCATTGCCGAGTATATTGACACTCTAAACATGGCAATGACAGATGAAGTTGTGTCAAGAAAGGCTTCTACGGTAAAAGAAATAAAAAAAGAATTGACAGCACAACATGCCGACATTATCAATATTCATGGATGTTGGCATCATTCATTGCCCATCGTAATGTCTCTTGCAAATAAACATAAGGCAAGACTTGTCGTGACTCCTCACGGACAGCTCGAACCTTGGGTGATGTCAAGACAAAATAACGTAATAAAACTATTCAGACAGACAATATACCAAAGAAAACTGATAAGACAGGCCTACTCTGTAATTGTCATGGGGGAAATGGAATATTTGAACACTAAAAAAATTGGATGGACAGAACGGATAGAAATCGTTTCCAACTCATTGTTCACAAGTAAGACCACAGACACTCAAATGGCAAAGGAAACACTCGACGTGTACCAAAAAGTAATGGACAGCAACGTGTTTCAAGCTATGGAAGAACAAACTCGCAAAGCTCTGTTTTTGTTGTTTAAGGCTGCTGTCACAAACAACAGACACTGGATAGACAACGAAGAAGTGGCATTAGTCGGAAATCTAGACTACTACAAGTGGCGGCAGATAATGATATATGGTTACACGACATCAACACTCGAATATATACTACGCGGTGCTGACGTCTTCTCGATAACACCACCTGAATGTCATCCGGAAAACATTAGGTGTTATTGCGCGGCAAGGGCCAAACGCATTGCAGAGTCGAATGGTTTGCCTATGCTTACATTAGGCGACAACGGCACACATAGTACAGATGACATGACGGCTATGATAAGGGCTATAAAAGAAAAGGCAGAGCGAAAGACTATAGGCATTTCCGACATTATTCTCCTGGCTGTTTCTTTATTCAATCTTCGTATCGACGAAGACGAGCTCAGATTCAAGCTTGACGAGGCGCAACTGTCGTCATTCGCTGCCAGAGCCATGGCTCTCTGCACCTATTTCACATGCATGCCGGAAGGTTTCCTGATAATGCATTCAAAAAACGACAGAAAAACCAAATCAATTATTAATAGTATTTTAACCCAACTAAAATTATGACACCCAAAACACACTACAACATCCAGAACAACCTGCGCTACATCTCTCTTCTGTCGCAGTCGTTCCCGTCAGTGGCTGCAGCCAGCACTGAGATTATCAACCTTGAGGCAATCTTAAATCTACCTAAAGGTACAGAACATTTTCTCGCCGACCTTCACGGAGAGTACCAGGCTTTTCATCATATCCTGAAAAATGCCTCCGGAAACATTAAACGTAAAGTGAACGAACTTTTCGGAAGCGAAATAAGAGAAAATGAAAAAAAGGAACTCTGCACACTTATCTATTACCCGGAGGAAAAACTCGAACAGGTGAAATTGTCGGAAGAGGACATTGATGACTGGTATCATATCACCATTCACCAATTGGTCAGAGTATGCCGCGACGTGAGCAGCAAATATACAAGGTCAAAGGTACGCAAATCGCTTCCTTCTGATTTCAGCTATATCATCGAGGAACTTCTTCACGAGCGCACTGACGATTATAACAAGACGGCTTATGTAAAAGTAATTGTTGACACAATAATCACAACTGGTCGTGCCGACGACTTCATTGTGGCGCTATGTAATGTGATACAACGTCTTGCCATTGACCAGCTACACATTCTCGGTGACATATTCGACCGTGGAGAAGGTGCACACATCATTCTTGACACTCTTCTCGGTTATCACAGCTGGGATATACAATGGGGCAACCATGACATTCTGTGGATGGGGGCATGCGCAGGAAACAATGCCTGCATTTGCAACGTTCTAAGACTATCGCTGCGATATGCCAATCTTGTAACACTTGAGGAAGGATACGGCATAAACCTCATGCCATTGGCTACATTTGCCATGGAAACATACGCTGACGACCCTTGTACGGAATTTATTCCACGACTGTTGAAAAATGCCAAGATGGACGAAAAGACGCTCCTGCTCACCGCACGTATGCATAAGGCCATTGCCGTACTGCAATTCAAGGAAGAAGCCAAGTTGTTCAAGAGTCATCCGGAATGGGCAATGACTAACAGATGCTTGTTCGACAATATTGACTATGAAAAGGGAATATGCACCTTGGACGGCAATGAATATAAAATGACCAGCTGTTTCTTCCCTACTATCGACCCGGCTGACCCTAACCGACTGACGCCTGACGAGGAAATACTCATGTCTAAGCTACATCATTCGTTCTCTGCAAGCGAGAAATTACACAAACATGTAGGTACACTACTCAGTCATGGCTGCATGTATGCTATCTACAATAGCAACCTACTATTCCATGCCTCAATACCACTAAACGATGACGGTACGCTAAAAGAGGTGCAACTTTGCGACGGAAAAAGATATAGCGGACATGAACTGATGCATCGCATAGGGATGATCATCAGGTCGGCTTTCGCCTCTGACACAGACAAGGAAGAGAAAGACAACGCCATTGACTTTTTCCTATACCTTTGGTGCGGCACTGACAGTCCATTATTCGACAAGTCGAAGATGGCTACTTTTGAACGATATTTCCTTACCGACCGGGAAACCTTTAAGGAAGAAAAAGGTAATTATTTCAAATTACGCGACAACGAGGCCATTTGCGACAGGATACTTGATGCTTTTGGCGTAAAAGGCAACAATCGTCACATCATTAATGGGCATGTTCCTGTACATGCATCAAAAGGCGAGAATCCAATTAAGGCAGGAGGAAAACTTATGGTTATCGACGGAGGATTCAGCGAAGCGTACCACAATGAGACAGGTATTGCGGGATATACTCTCGTATATCATAGTAGGGGCTTCCAACTTGTACAACACGAGCCCTTCACCTCGGCCAAAGACGCCATAATACGCGGTACAGACATTAAAAGCACGACGCAAATTGTTGAAATGTCGGCACATAGAATGCTTGTATCAGACACAGACAAGGGCGCAGAGCTAAGATCACAGATAAACGACCTTAAGGAACTTTTATATGCATATCGCCATGGATACATAAAAGAAAAGAGAGTATAAGAAGAAGACCATCTGATGATTTTTTTCTCAAAAAAAAGGTTGGAACAGGACGTTCCAACCATAGGCTACAAATAAAAAACTCTAAAACAACTGAATCATTGTGTGATTCACGCTATTCTAAAACCGATGCAAAAATAAGGAATAAGTTTAGTATTTGCAAATTATTTAACTTCTTTTTGTGCAACTTACAACAAATTAACAGTATTAAAATAATATATCCTTCCCTTAATCTTAAGGGAAGGATATATAAATATTAACGTATTGTGCTAATAATCACTATTTTGCGTAAGCAACACTTCGAGTTTCCCTGATGACAGTGATTTTCACCTGTCCTGGATAAGTCATCTCATTCTGGATCTTATTTGCTATTTCACCAGAAAGTGCTTCGGTCTCGGCATCATCCATCTTGTCAGCACCTACTATGACACGCAATTCACGTCCAGCCTGTATTGCGTAAGTCTTGGTAACACCAGGATAACTCATAGCAATAGCTTCAAGGTCGTTAAGTCGCTTGATATATGCCTCAACAATTTCTCGTCTTGCGCCAGGACGTGCACCGCTAATGGCGTCACAAACCTGAACGATTGGAGCCAACAGGGTATTCATGTCGCACTCGTCATGATGGGCAGCTATGGCATTGCAAATATCCGGTTTCTCTTTGTACTTCTCAGCAATCTTTGCTCCATATAGTGCGTGAGGCAATTCACTTTCCTCATCAGGCACCTTTCCGATGTCATGCAACAGACCTGCCCTTTTTGCTTTTTTCGGGTTAAGTCCAAGCTCTGATGCCATGACAGCACAAAGATTTGCAGTTTCACGAGCATGCTGAAGCAGGTTCTGCCCATAAGAACTACGGTATTTCATCTTACCGACAATTCTTATCAGTTCCGGATGCAATCCGTGTATTCCCAAATCTATGGCAGTGCGCTTTCCAGTTTCAATAACTTCATTGTCCAACTGCTTCTTAACCTTCTGAACCACCTCTTCTATACGAGCGGGGTGAATACGTCCGTCAGTTACAAGCTGATGTAGTGCCAGTCTGCAGACCTCACGCCTTATTGGGTCAAAAGCACTGATAACAATAGCCTCAGGCGTATCGTCTACTACAATCTCCACACCGGTAGCAGCCTCCAGCGCTCTAATGTTTCTTCCTTCACGACCAATGATTCTTCCTTTCACCTCATCGTTGTCGATATGGAAGACACTGACACTGTTTTCTATTGCTGTCTCAGTGGCCACTCGCTGTATTGTTTGGATCACAATCTTTCTAGCTTGTGCATTGGCATTAAGCTTGGCCTCGTCCATAATCTCGTTGATGTAGCTCTGTGCATCGGTTCTTGCTTCGTCTTTCAACGACTCGACAAGGCGTTGCTTGGCTTCTTCGGCGCTCAGTCCTGATAGCTCCTCAAGCTTCTCACGCTCCTTTAGCTGCATTTTCTCCAGTTCCTCATGTTTGATGGCGAGCATTTTTTTCTCGTTCTCAATACGTGTCTGCTGGTTGTCGAGTTCATTCTTTCTGCGCCCGAGGTCTTCCTGTCGCTGATTAAGCGACAACTCTCTCTGTTTCAGTTTGTTTTCACTTTGCTGGATGTGTTGGTTTCTTACCTGCACTTCCTTTTCCAGCTCACTTTTCTTGTTTAGGAACTTTTCCTTCACTTCAAGGAGTTTTTTCTCCTTGATAACTTCCGCTTCCTTTTCTACGGTTGACATCATCTCGTTATACTTACCTTTCAGTACGTATCTGAAAAAGAGATATCCACCTATGCCACCCAGTATGAGTGCTACAGCGGCAATGATAATCGTCAATATCATAAATGTTTTTATTAAATAATAATGTTAATATTTATTTACCTTCAAGAGCCTTGTCTATCTCCAAAATGAGACGTTTCAAGGTATTATTATATGGTTCAACGTCATTTTTGTCCACCTCCATTTCGTAAAGCAACGCAATATCGATAAGTGTCATCAATGCTATCGTGTGGTCACTTTTATGTCCTTTAAACATCTCTGCATACTTGTTGTAACGCTCAGTGATAAACTTAGCGGCACGCCGATATAGCGGTTCGTCTTGTGGACGCACTGCGATATCGAAATCCTGGTCATAGACATGGATACGTATATGTTGCTTGGTGTCTTCAGCCATATATCGAAATGCTATCGTTATTTTTCTGTTAAGAGTGTGATACACCTATTGACGTCTCTGATGAGTTTCTGTAGCTTTGCTTTAGTTGCGGTAATATCACCATCAGCCACTTCAATCATCTTTGCCATCTTGTAAGAATCAAATTGTTTCTTCACATCATTGAGTTCGGCAACAATCCTTTTGTTTTCTTCTTCGCTTTTCTCCAGCATGGCATACAATTCCTTATTCTCCTCTTTCAGACTCTGAAACTGGAGAATAAGCTGGCGCATCCGCGCCTCGAATGTTGCCATTGTAGCTTCGTTAGGACTCATTATTCTTACCCAAATTTGTACAAAGGTATATTATTTTTCTTACAATCAGACATGTTTAATTAAAAATTTAATATTTTTTAATCAATATATTGTCTTTCAGTGCTTCATACTACTATTTTATTTGGTTTTTCTGTCATCGTCCTTGGGTTTGGGCTCTTTTTTTGCCAGCATTACAATTTTGTAGACGAAAGATGTTGTCCACTGTTCAGAGAATCCCAACTTTGCCGCATACTGTCGCACACTGACCACTGTCTTGAGCACTCCCGGGTCTGTATAGTCGTTTTTGTTGAAGATTTCATTTATTGTCTTTTCTGTCATTGTATACAATGCCTTTGACATGAAAGATGGCAGTCTGAGTTTGAATTTCATAAGGTTTCCAACAAGCATCATCAGGTCTTGTGTGAATGCCTGGAACTGTAGCATGTATACCTGCACATCTTGGATTTTTCTACAACGTTTCTTTATGCTTGAGTCTATCTCCTTGAAGAACACGTCATCCATCTGATAGATGTCGGTAAGCATTTTCTTGCATCGTGAACGCTCTCCTACTCCCAAACGATTGTTAACAGTTGGAACGTGCAGTGTGGTCTTGAAAACCCTCAGGTCTGGCAGTGCTGCAAGATTTGTGATACCTAAATCGGAGGCCATGGCTGCCTGGAAATACACTCTTATGAGGGTCATGAAATCTTCCATTCCCCCTGTTTTTTGTTGTTCATCGGCACTTTTCTTGCCGAAAATTTTAGATAGTATATTCATTTTTGTCGTTTTTGGGTGCAAAGATACATTATTTTCTTTATATTAGAAGATTTTTTCACGACAAAATTGCCTTTCGTTGAAAATTATTTGTACCTTTGTGGCAAAAATAAATATATAATCAAAAAAAAGAGAAAATGAAAGGCATTGTATTAGCTGGAGGTAGCGGTACGAGACTTTACCCTATCACAAAAGGAATCAGTAAACAGTTGATTCCCATCTTCGACAAACCGATGATATATTATCCCATCTCGGTACTCATGCTTGCTGGTATAAAGGATATTTTGATTATCAGCACACCACACGACCTTCCTGCCTTCAGACGCCTCCTTGGCGATGGCAAAGAATTAGGAGTGAGATTTGAGTATGCTGAGCAACCTTCTCCTGATGGTTTGGCACAGGCTTTCATTATTGGTGAAGAATTCATAGGCGACGATTCTGTCTGCCTTGTTCTTGGAGATAATATTTTCTATGGTAGCGGCTTCAGTGGACTGCTCAAGGAAAGTGTGAAAAATGCAGAGCAGAATGGAAATGCAACCGTATTTGGATATTATGTCAACGACCCTGAACGCTATGGAGTGGCAGAATTTGATAGCGAAGGCAAGTGTCTCAGCATTGAAGAGAAACCTGCCAAGCCTAAGTCTAACTATGCCGTGGTAGGCCTTTACTTCTACCCGAACAGCGTTGTAGAAGTGGCAAAAAACATTAAGCCAAGCGCCCGTGGCGAATTGGAAATTACAACAGTTAACCAAGTATACCTCGAGCAGGAAAAACTCCAGGTCAAACCACTTCAGCGTGGTTTTGCATGGCTCGACACTGGCACTCATGACAGTCTCAGCGAGGCAAGTACATTTATCGAGGTGATTGAGAAACGACAAGGATTAAAGGTGGCCTGCCTTGAAGAAATAGCATATAAAAAAGGCTGGATCACCCTTGAACAACTTCACCAACTTGCACAACCAATGTCCAAAAACGGATATGGCCAATATCTTTTGAGTATTAATTAAGTGAAGAGTGTTATTAAATGAAGAGTGAAGAATGAGGTTAACGCAGGTTATGCGGAGCCTATTCTTCACTCTTCATTCGTTATATTAATTTATCTTCAGGAATCTTGAGAATCCTGTCATGTCAAACACCTTCTTTATTTGGGGCTTGACTCCTGTGAGTTTCATTTGTCCTTTGTTAGCTGAAATCATTTTTTGCGCTTTCAGCACAACTCTCAGACCGCTACTGCTGATATAATCCAGTTCTGAACAATCTAATTCCAAATCCACTCCGCTTTCAGACAATATTGGATTAATTTCACGTTCAAAATCACCTGCATTGATGGTGTCAATACGATTACCTGTTTTTACGAGAACAGAGTTCCCATTTCTTACTATTTCTGCCATTTTTCTATTTATTTATGTTACTTGTCAAATATTTTTTTTCAACGTCAAGACGTTATGTCCGTCAAGACGTTGATAAGTCACTTCATTCATTATGTTCTTGACAATATAAATGCCAAGTCCTCCTATCTGCCGTTCTTCAGCTGACAATGTCACATCGGCATCCTCCACCTTTGTCGGATCAAACTCCTTTCCTTTGTCATTGACGGTAAACACAAGTGAGTTACCATCTTTTTCAGCGGTCACAATCACTGTGCCTTCTTCATCTTGTGGATAGGCATACAGTATCACGTTTGATACAATCTCTTCGAGAACGAGATTCAGATTCATCTCCAACTCCGGGTCAAGAGTCATCTCTGCTGCCACCTCTTCCACAAATATCGCAAGCTTTTCCAGCTCAGCCACATCGTTTTTTAGGATAATCTTTTTTTTCATATCTACAGGCTTATTAAAATATAATTCATTGATTTGCTATTTGTCTTTTTGCCAACTTGAAGAATAGCCCTTGCTTTGCCATAAGCTCGTCAAAGGTACCTTCTTCAACAATTTCTCCTTTGTCAAGCACTATTATTCGGTTACAGTTTCTGATGGTGCTCAACCTGTGTGCCACGACAATTCTTGTACAGTCGAGTTTATCGAGATGGTCAGCCACTTGTCGTTGACTGATATTGTCAAGGGCACTTGTGGCCTCGTCAAGCAACAGTATGGCGGGATTGGCTATCAGAGCCCTCGCTATCAGTATGCGTTGCTTTTGTCCGCCACTGAATCCAGAATTTCCTTCGCTCACCACTGTATGCATCTGCATCGGCATCTGTCGTATGTCATCAGCAATGCCAGCCATCTCTGCCGCTCGCCACGCATCTTCCATCGTGCTGTTTGGAGCAGTGATGGTTATATTACTGAAAATATCGCCTGAAAACAGGCTACCACCTTGCAGACATGTACCTATCAACCGTCTAAGACTTGTCTTGTCGCATTTCGAAAGGTCGTAGTTGTCGTAGAACACGCCTCCGTTTTGTGGATGTTCAAAACCAAGGAGTAACCTTAACAATGTACTCTTTCCACATCCCGACGGGCCAACGATAGCCACATAGTCCCCGGGGGCTATTTTCAAATTGAAATGCCTAAAGAGCCAGTTGCTTTCGTCGCTATATCTGAAAGAGAGATCGCTGACTTCAATATTTCCGCTCAGATAATGGACTTGTGGGGCGTCAGGCTGAAGTTCTGGTACGGTTTTCAGCACCGGAGCGGCAATTTTCAATAGCGGGAAAATTTTTGCAATGTTAGGTATAGTAGCGGTCATGTCCGCCATAGCCGACGCTATCATGCCATATGCTACACTGAAGGCTATGAAATCAGACACTCCCACTTTTTCCTCCACTGCATACCAGTAAAGCACTGCAATACTACCCATTTGACATAATGCGATAAGTGCTGGCATTATTTTCACCGTAAGTGGCGGATTGTATGTGATATGGGCACAACGCCGGTACAAGTCAAGCCACTTTGTGAATATTCTCTTCTCTGACCCCGTAAGCTTTACCTTTTGAATACCTGAGAAGATATCGTACTCCATACTGTCCAGCTCCGACTTATGGTCGGCGAGTTCAAGTTCCTCATTATACATTTGCCAAGCATAAACCACGATGAGCATAGTATGTATGGCAAGTAATATCAGTGATGGTCCCAACAATGCTTTCGCGTAGACAACAATCTGGAACACATATATCACGGAGAAAAAAAGAGTAAAGAAAGTACCCCTCATCGCTTCACTTGCAAATGTGTTTAATCTCCTTAGCGACGATATCCGGTTTGTTATGTCTCCAGAGGTATGCTGCCAAAAGAATCTTGTGTCGAGAGTGAAAATGCGCGACATGAAGGCCATTTGTAAGTTCATCTGCACAATATCCTTCACACGGAGCACAAGTTTGTTTCTCATCACTT
>SAMEA3663084__coassemble_552_pt1 | contig 13053 bp, 8 predicted proteins | sample SAMEA3663084__metabat2_high_PE_009 | metagenome-assembled genome bin SAMEA3663084 (sample SAMEA3663084) | pig gut metagenome | biome: pig gut; feature: pig-associated habitat; material: faeces | place: France | collected 2012
GGTCTATCTCAGCGTTTAAGGCTTTATCGCGCTGCATCTGTTTGTCTATAATGCCCTTGATAGTTTTCTGTTCCTTCTGCAACGAAGTCACCACACTTTGTTGTTCTACCTGTTTTGACTCCAACGTGCGACGTTCCTGCTCTCCTTTATATAATAAGGTGTTTTTCTCTTTCTTCGCAGAAGCCAGTTCCTGTTGCTTCTTTGTAAGCTCGGCTTGTTTGGCCTTAACCATCTCGCCCTGTACGCGCTGGTATGAGGCATACTCGCGCATGAACCTCATACGTCGGTACATCTGCGAGAAATTCTTTGCTGAAAAGATAAACATCAGCTGGTTCTGCACGGAACGATTACGATGCATATAACGCATTGACTTCACAAACTTAGTCTTACGGTCGTTAAGTTCCTTTTCAAGTTGCACAAGCTGATCTCCAAGTACTCCAATGTTTCCATCGAGTATGTTTATGTCGCGGCGTATGGTGTCGATGGTTTTTCTTTTGTCAGCTATCTCGGTATTGATGACCATAAGATTCTGCAAACGCTTTTTTACATCACGCTCGTTGTTGCGTAGCTTTTGCTTTTGTGCTGCAATCTGCTTTTTTATCTGTTCGCGCTCGTTTTTGAGTCCCTTGATAGAAGGAGTTGCCACGTCATCGGCAGAACTTTTCTTTGATGTTTTCTTTGACGAAATTTTCTTTCGTGATGTTGTTTTCTTTTGAGATGTTGCTTTCTTTTGCGATGTTGTTTGTGTCTTCTTAGACGACGTGGTTTTCCTGGTTTGCGCCGACGATGCAATCACCAGCGCAAACAATATCAAGAATATGTGAAATTTTCTCATCTTCTTAATTCAGGTCTGATACATCAAAGTGACATAAGGCGTCGTAGGATGTCATCGACTGAAACTTCCTTATATTTGCTTGATATCGATGTTCTTGTTTCCCAATCAGAGTCTGTGCCTACATAGTTTAATGTCATGTTTATCTTCACTTCTTTGTTGTTAGAGGTGAAGATTATTTTGTTTTCCATCGGGAATGACTTGACATCAAATGTCTTGAAATCTGAATAGTCCCAGTTGAGCTGGCTATTTCCATGTATCCTATCCTTGTAGAGAATATTTGCCATACGTATTTTGCCATCGCTCTGGTTTGCGAGCCACTTATAGTTCATGTTGCCCTCTCCCATGGAAATGATGACATCGTCGCCGCCAATATTTGTCTGGAACTTCTCGAGAAGTTCGTTGTTAAGTTGTGCCTGACCTGGTTGGAAGAGTTCGTTCCAGAACAAGGCCTGAAGCGAATAGAAATTCAGTCCGCTGTTGCGCAGGAAGTCTACCTGTTCGTAAGAAGCTCTCAGATATTGCTTGTTGATACGGTCCATGAGAAGCACATAGTCCTTGGTGAATTCCAATCGCGCAGCCTCCACAAATCCGAAAGCCATAAGCTGCAGACGAATGACATCGTCTCGTTTCATCTTAAGGTTACCTGTAAGCGAAAGGTCTTGATTACCTATCTGCACCTGGAATCTGATTTTTGAAGTGATAAACTTTGAATTCTGCGAGTTGTCATTAACTTTTTGCAGTATTTCCTTTGTCTGCAACATTTCCTGTGTGACAGGTTTTGGTTCTGTCACAACGTTCTTGGTTGATTTACATGACGCGAGCGCCATCGGCATAGCCACAACGGCTACCTTTAAGAAGCTGGAGATTCTCATTGTCTAAAATATTTTTTATGTTTTATCTTTTTATGTAATGTTTTGTCACCTGGATTTAGTTTCAAAGCCTCTTCCCAGTATTCCAGAGCCTTATCTGTATATCCGGCATGTATACATATATCGCCGGCATGTTCGAAGAGCACATGACTTGATGATTCCGTATCGTTCTGAAGAGCTTGTTCTATATACACCTTTGCTTCCGTGTAACGCCCTAAGCCGAAGAGCACCCATGCATAGGTATCAAGGTATGTGGCATTTTTGGGTTCAGCCTTCACTGTCTTGTAGCTCATGGCCTCAGCTTTCTCAAGGTCACCGCCTGTCTCGCTAAGGTAATAGGCATAGTTGTTAAGACAACCCATATTATCCGGTTTCCACTGCAGACAGGAATCATATGCAGCGTATGCCTCATGTTGCATGCCTTTTTGGTAATAAAGGTCACCCATGACAGAGTAGAAATCTGACACTATATCGGGATTGCTTTTATCTGTAATCACCGAGACGCCCTTGCGAAACGCATTCAATGCTCCGTCATTGTCATCTTTCCTAAACAGCGCCATACCTTCAAAATAGTAAAACGCCATCTCTTCTGGATTATACTGGCTTGAACTGGTAGCAAGTTTCAGCACGCGGTCCATGTCGTCAGCTTCCCAAGCCTGTCCTATGAGTTGCAAGCTGGCGGAGGCATTATCGGGAGCAATGGCGAGAACGTCCTCAAGCACCCTTGCGACTGAATCTTTTGCCATATTTTTCATCGACATATATGCCGCCTGTAACAATCCCGTTTCAGGCGAGCGGCATTCCGACTGCTGTATGGCGTTAAACGAAGCCAGTATCTTAATGCTGTCAACATTGCCATTGCCTTCCTCGGATATGAGTTGTCGCAACATATATTCACGATCTTCCGCCGAAGTGTTCTTGTTTAACAATATGCGCATTGTCATGCTGTCAGCCTTTTCCAATGCTTGATGCTTCATGAAATATGACCTTAGCGACAATTGAGCCCTATTATTGTTGGGTTCTTCTGTAAGGATTTCGTTAAACACCTTCAAGGCGGCCTCATCCTCGTCGTTCTGTAATAGTATGTCGCCATATAGTCCCTTATAGTTCAGGTCGCCAGGATAACGCTCTGCGAGCTGTTTTGTCTCAGAGATAGCGATCTCTTTCTTGCCTTGTGATGTAAGTATCTCAATTTTTGCGAGTGTGAGCTGCTCATTCTTATCTTCGAGCACTTCCATGCGTTCAAGTGTCTGCAACGCCATATCAAGATTATTTTCTATCTGGTAGAGTCTGAACAACATGTCGAGCACATCTATACGTGAGTCGTCGGCCGCAAACAGTTTCTCATATACATCTATTGCATCCTTGTAATGTGCCGACGAGACATACATCTTTGCCAAAGTCTCTGTGAAGGTGCTATTATCGGGTTCTAATGTCGCGGCATTCCTGAAACAAGCCATTGCTTTGACCTTGTCGTTAAGATTCAGATAATACTGCGCAAGATAGAATTGGGCTTCCGCTGCCTTCGGGTTTATTTCCGTACAACTCCTAAACAGTTCAAATGCCTCGGTGTCGTTTCCTTTCTGGCGTGCCAAGACGGCGTCAAGGAACAACCTGTCATATATGGCAGTAGTATCTGGACCCATACCCATGACGCATTCGTTATCTGTCTTTTGCACGTAAGCATATGACATATCGCCTGCAAGCATTTTTAGACCTGCAAGAACCACAATCGCTCCAAGCGCGATGTTTCTATACGATGGAATGAAAAACAATCTAAAGTTCAATTTATATATTTATTGACATTGTCTGATACATGTAACACTTTGGCAGAACATTATTTTACACCTGTATGTCCATATCCGCCATCACCACGCTCAGTCTCATCGAGTTCCGAGACAAGTGTAAAGTCAGCTTGTTCATGTTTTGCCACTACCATTTGAGCTATTCTCTCGCCTTCGTTGATGACAAAAGGCTCGTTTGACAAATTTACCAATAGAACCTTTATCTCGCCCCGATAGTCAGCATCAATAGTGCCAGGGGTGTTAAGCACTGTGATACCATGTTTTAGTGCCAATCCGCTACGCGGCCTCACTTGAGCCTCAAACCCTGGAGGAAGAGCCATATATAGCCCTGTCCCTATTAGCCTGCGTTCCATTGGATGCAAAGTGACAGGCACATCTATATTCGCCCTCAGATCCAATCCGGCACTGAGTGGAGTGGCGTATTCGGGTAATGGCTGCCGGCCCTTGTTTATAACTTTAATTTCCATGATTATAATGCATCTTTTTTCTAAGTATTCGCTTATAATGGCGCAAATTTAGTTATTTAAATCCAAAAAACATAATTTTTGTTCATAAAAAGTGGTTTTTTTAATAAAAAAAAGCTACTTTTGCACTTGTATGATGAATTGGAAGCAACTTATTACGAATAAAAGGCTTGGACAGGAGCATTTCCATCCACAACGCCAAGACGAGCGGACGGAGTTTAAAAGAGACTACGACCGTCTGATTTTTTCCGCCCCATTCAGACGTCTTCAGAACAAGACCCAAGTATTCCCCCTGCCGGGAAGCATCTTCGTCCACAATAGGTTGACACACAGCTTAGAGGTGGCAAGCGTGGGAATGTCGTTAGGGTGTGACGTGGCACGAGCCATCACACGGAAACATCCGGAACTGCAGGGAACTCTATTTGAAGAGATAGGGCAGATAGTGGCGACTGCATGTCTTGCCCATGATATGGGCAATCCCCCTTTCGGACATTCCGGTGAGAAAGCCATCCAGACTTTCTTTACCGAAGGAGCCGGTAACTTCCTCAAAGACATGGTGAGCGAGGATTTATGGAACGACATCACACATTTTGAAGGAAACGCCAACGCATTCCGCCTATTGGCACATCGTTACAAGGGCCGTAGGCAAGGTGGTTTCGTAATGACCTACTCTACATTGGCAGCTATAGTAAAATATCCATACTCTTCGGCATATTCAGGCGGGAAGGGCAAATTCGGTTTTTTCAATTCAGAAAAGGACCTTTTCAAGCGCATTGCGGACGACATTGGACTAATCAGATTGTCGGAAGAAGGAGAACCACTAAAATACTCACGACATCCTCTGGTTTTCCTTGTAGAAGCTGCCGATGACATTTGCTATGAGATAATGGACATTGAAGACTCTCATAAGCTGAAAATATTATCATACGAAGAAACCAAGAGACTATTGCTGTCGTTCTTTGACGAAAAGACACAAGATGGAATAGAAAAAAGGATTATTGACGAGAACATAACCGACCTTAACGAGCAGATTGTTTACATGAGAGCCTGCGCAATTGGCATATTGGAGCAAGAGTGTGCCCAGGCGTTTATCAACAACGAGGAGTCCATTCTCAGCGGAACTTTCCAAGGCTCACTGATAGATGCTATCAATCCACGACAGAGAGAAGCATACAAACAATGCATGGACATGTCGTGGAAAAAGATATACCACAGCAAGCCCGTGCTTGACGTTGAACTGGCTGGTTATAAGATTATGAACACACTGATGGAACAAATGATTGAGGCAGTAGTACATCCTGACCGTTTCCTGTCCAAACAACTCATTTGCCGAGTGAGCAACCAATACGAAATTGACTCACCAGACCTTGAGACAAGGGTGATGGCCGTAATCGACTACATCAGCGGCATGACTGATGTTTATGCCCTTGACGTATATCAGAAGATCAACGGCATAAGTCTACCTATTGTCTGACCCCTCTATTCACCTTTATCCTTATAAATTACCTTATTTGCCCCGCTTGTTATCTTTAAGGCCTCTGGATGTTCCTTGATAAAAGAGTCAATATGCCGCACACGTTTCTGCTCAAGAATCTCGTCGACCGCAATCAGGATACCAGTTTCTTCCACATCGCCAAAGCCATAGTTTATCGCCGTACCGAAAAGTTTCATTGTAGGACTAAGACTCATGTATGCATTCACAAGAGGTGGAATATTATATCCAAGTTTGCGTATCTCACGGTTCAGTATACGATAGTCTTCCTTGAATGATTCCTCACAGAACAGCTTCTCTAAATCATTAGGGTCAGCCTCAATAACCAGCGGTTTCATCGGTACAATAAGCCTTTCCTTGTCATCAAAATGCTTCTTGAGGAAATAAAGTATCATATCGCGTCCCTTACGGATATAAGAAGGATACATTGTCATCTTTCCGAAGAAATATTTCACATCAGGCTGGATAACAGTCAAAGCACCAAGGCCGTCCCATAGATTATCAAGAGCAAAGAGGCTCTTTGAACCATTTTTATTAGTATTCTGGTACTCCAACGACACAAAGCTTCTTCCTAGTTCAATGGTCCAAGGCAGATAGTCCTTAATAAACTTTTCGGAGAAATGAAACATGTGGCTTGTGGCAAGAATAGGCTGGCCATTGGAGTCAAACTCTACATCACTTCCCAAAAGATATCTATAACCACCTATGATTTCCTCTTCTTCCGGATTCCAAACTATCAATTGTTTGTAACAGTTCTCACAAGTGTCAAACTCATCAAGATCTACAGGCTTACCTGTACCACCGCCAGCCTCACGAAAGACGATTTCCCTGAGTCTACCTATTTCTTGTAAGACATTTGGTGCATTATGTACATCAACAATATAGATCTCGTTATGGCTTTTATTAGTCATTCGGAGTTGGCGTTCGGGAGTAAGTTCTTTTTTTAACAGTTCCTTATCCACCGGTTTGATAATCTCTTGTTCCATTTCTATTTGCTTTGGAGTTGAAAATTCGTTTTTTCTATAGTTTATATACTATGTCTTGAACATACTGTGCCCACTGTGCCGGCGTCCGGCTCTTGTCAAAGGTTTGCCATGGAATAGGTTTTCCAAAAGCTACCCTAAAGTGCTTATGTGCATTTTTATACATTTCATCCACAAGGAAGAGCATTGCGATATTCACTTTCTTCACATACTTGTCGGAAAAGTTTGCCAAGCGATAGAAGAAATCTGAATTCTGCCCTCCAAAATGAATTGGCACAATATCGCGCTGGTACTCTACACTTTTTGTGATAAAAGTCTTCTTCCATTCAATGTCTCTTATTTCATTATCACGGCGCCTCGAGCATATGCCTGCAGGAAACATTAGCATGTGATTATCACTCTTAAAACCAGCCTCTACCATTGCGGGGAAATTACGGCTCTGGTTTCCAGTCTTGTTTATAGGTATACACACAGGAGCCAAACCTGGCAGATTCATCAGTATATCGTTTACGAGATAACGGAAACGACCGTCATAACGACGGCCAATAATTGCTCCTAATGCAACACCATCTTCCCCTCCGAGCGGATGATTACTAACAAAAGTATATAGTTTTCCATCATTCTTGTCAGGAAGATTTTCCTCCCCAACAAGCTCTATACTCATGTCAAGATACCTTACGCACTCTTCCAACCATTCAGTCCCTGAAAGATGTCTGCTTTCCCAAAGATATCTGTTCACCTCATCCTGATGGAGTATTTTCTTTAGCCATGAAACAAGAGGGCGCGGTACGAACTTTGCCTTGCCGCCCATCTTGTCTTGCAGGATTTTGTCGATGTTTATGGTTTCCTTATTGATCGTTTCCATTCACTCAATTTTTCAATTCTGTGCAAAAGTATAACATTTATCTGAATAAATAAAATTTTTGCCACAGAAAAATACAAAAAAGAACAAAAATGTAACAATAAAGCAACAATAATCGTTAATCATACGAAATATTTCGCAATTCTTGAACTTTCCTGCTACTATGTTCCGACTCAAAAAGTGATTGTAACGAAGAAGCTGGAAGAGTATCCTTAGGAACGAACCGGTCGCTATTCATATATTGAAGTATCGAATTATAGAGTTGCTTACACTCTGGATATTGTTGTTGTTTACTAAGGTCGCTCATACACACGACAATCTTACCTTTTCCTACCATAAACTCAAATAATAGTCCAAGGCGGTGATTGCGCTCTACATTGTCAATAACTTGTACTAAAGGACGATATCCTTCACGCATATTGTCCATAATAAGAGGACGGCTTTCATGTACTATTGATGCCCATTGCCAATTGCTATGCATCTGTGTCGGGAAATTAATGAAGATAGGATGAGACAAATCGTTGACAAGCAATCCTAACGTGCCGGGAGAGACTGGTTTTTTATTGTTCTCGCTTATTGTCTTGAACATACGATAATTCCAGTAATCGGTCTGAACAAGCCCTCCTACAGTTTGGTTCGCATACATGGACTTTCGAGGCATAAACAACACCTTAGCTCCGTCTTGTAGTTGTTTTAATATGTGTGGAGAAAGTGTATCGGTGGTAATTATGTTCTTGGTAATATTTGATACAGAACCAGAGTCAGCAGGGTAAACCCATAAAGAATATGTATTTTTATACTCTGTTCCGTCTATTGAGAGAACTAAGGTTAATTGTTCTGGTTTATTTGAATCAGAAAGAGCTGCAACAAATGTATTGGAAGAAACGTGACTGACGCCATTACCTGTATAGCACAACACTTCACTTCCATGAGCTTTCAATGTCCTTTCTGCATCAAAAATCTCCCATTTTATCGGTTTTCCTTTTAAAATATCCTCATTTGCAGTATAACTTGCGACAAGAGTGTTCCATCTTATGGTATCACCTTCAGAATAGGTAAAGCGGGGTAGTTCAGCCAAAGGAACCACATCATTACACCACTCTCGCCAACGACGTGGTGTTACCAAATCCTTTGAATCCATAAAAGCATCCAAGATGCCTACATAAGCAGAGCCTTGGCCCGGATAGTCTTGTATATCCAAAAGCTGGAAACCTGCCATATTCTTTGTTCGTAGGTCCATCTCTATGTCTGCTTTGTACAATTCTACCGACCATTTACCAGAAGCGGTGTGAAAATCCTTTGCCTGACTGGCCATCCCAGCCTTCATAAGGCGATCTCTGAAAATCATCATATTATATGGGAATAACACGCCTCGGTATTTATCTATTTCATCAAAATCAGGATATGTCTGAAACTGGCCGGTTTCATGACTTATAATGGGTACTGATGTGCCATTGATTGCCTTTTCGAAATTGGTGGTAGTATTTGGATATTCATGATTAACAAGGCCGCCATCAAAGGCATCGCAGAATGAGAAAGAACCACGTACATGAGTGTTATAATCGCCCCAGGCTTCTCCACCTATGCGACAAGTTGTAAAATAATCCATTCCATCGAGCACTCCTTTATATCCCAAATACATATTTGAACCAAAGGTATAGAGACGGCGACAACCATATCCAATATCATCACGACTTCGGAAATCAGTTACATAATCTGCCATTAGTTCTGTGCTACCCCACAATTCATTGCCAAGACCCATCATGACAAATGAAGGATGATTGCCGTATGCAGCGATAATCTTTCTGCCCTCGTCACGCAGATAACTGGTTAGCCAAAGGTCTTTTTCGTCAAAGCCACCCCAGATAGGTAGTTCTGGCTGAAGATAAATGCCTAATTCATCGGCGGCATCGAAACATGCTTCAGGTGGACACCATGAATGAAAACGTACATGGTTTATGCCGTATTGACGGCAGATAGACAGATAGCGATACCAATCGTCGTAATCCATTGCTACATGTCCGGTAGTCGGGAAAACACAGGCATCGTGTTTGCCGCGGAGGAAAGTAGTCCTGCCGTTTACAGTGAAATGATGTTCTTTTGCCCTAAAGTCACAGAGTCCGAAAACAGTTTCCTTCTCACAAGTCTTACCGCTGGCCTCAACTGTCACTTTCAAAGTATAAAGATTGTTTGGTGTCCATTCACTCCATTTCATCGCCTTTTTACCCAATTCAACAGTATATGTCAGAGTGATTGTTCCGTCAGCATTCACTACCTTTTTGGAATAACCTTCATGTTCCACAGGAGGACAAATAGCATTCTTCCCGCACACTGTTGATTTTACAACGAACTTCTGTTTTTGATTACCAGACATAGTCAATTCAACATGGACTTTGTTTTCTGATGCTATAGTATGAGTCTTTATGCTTCTGATAACCACAGGAGATTCTGATGCCTCAAGATACATTTTTCCGATAATACCATTCCAGTTTGTTTGGGTGTCCTCTGTATAAGCATGAGAACTTCCAAGCAACTGCTTCGGCACACTGTTTCCATTGTCCACCATAAGAGCTATTGTATGAATGCCTGAAGTGAGTTTACCTGTAAGATCATAAACCTGAGGAACTGAGATATCATCGCATCTTCCCACTTCCTTACCGTCAATAAATAGTATTGTCGGCTTTGTTCTTTCGAGGAAAAGCATTATCTGCTGCCTCTTCCATGCCGTGGGTATATTCACTTTTCTCTGATACCATGCTTTTCCGAAATAGGAAAAATGTCTTGTAAGATGTGTTGTTTCGCTTTGGTTATTATTCTTTATTCCTTTCTTATTGGTGTCTGTTGTACCCGGCAACATTACGGTTTCTGTAAGTTGGGTTGTGGCATAGCCTTTTTCACGTCCTACGGAATCTGGATCAAGCGCAAAATGCCACAATCCATCGAGAGGAATTCGCGATGACTGAGCAAATACTACTAACGACACCAACAAAATCAACGATAGGGATAATACTCTTTTCATAGCTTGTTTTTTAATTTAGGTTTAGGTTAAAAAAGCCGCAGGATGGAGTTTCTTTTCCATCCTGCGGAAATAAATATATATTGTTATTTTGCTCCTATCTCTTTAATCAAGCGGTCGGCATGTCCCCACTTGTCCATAAGATATAAAACATATCGGATGTCTACACCAATGCAGCGTGCAAGTTTCTTGTCGAAGAAGATGTCGCTTGAAAGGCTGTCCCAATTGCCGTCGAAGGCAAGACCAATAAGTTCGCCTTTGCCGTTAAACATCGGCGAGCCACTGTTGCCACCAGTAATGTCGTTGTTAGTAAGGAAGCAAAGCTGCAGTTTTCCTGTTGTCTCATCAGTATATTTCCCGAAATCAGCAGCCCCCATTAGTTCATGCATTATGGGCTCAGCATAATATTCGATAACCGAGTCGCTCTTCTTCATTTTTTCAACAATACTTTCTGCCGTGGTGTAATATCCTGATGGAGTACCACCAAGATCGTATCCTCCAACCTGGCCATAGCTTAGTCTCATTGTAAAGTTTGCATCGCTATAATGTGGCAGGTCTTCTTCCATTCTTATCTTTGCAGCACACAAATAGCGTTCCTGAATTGCGATAGAATCGTTTAAATCCTGCATAGGTACTGCCAATTTCGACATCATTTCTGTTATATCAAGTCCCATGGCAATTCCAAGGTCTTTTTTCACAGCACCCTTATTGATAAACAATTTCGTACCACTCTTCATCAAAAGGCTCTTGTCCCAAACATAGTTGACATAGGCAGCGCAATCGCCGGCAAACTTCTCATCGATGGTTTTATAGAAATCCGGAAGAAAATCAGCTGATACATGCTCGCGATAGTTTTTCAATAGCACTGCATAAACTTCCTTATCGAGAGCCTCGTCCCATTCGTTGCTATTGTCCTTAAACACAACATACTGTTTCTTTGGTTTGCCTGCAGGACCTTCGACTTGCATTCCATTATGATATTTCAATGCACGGGAAGCAAGTTCGTTAGTACGAATGAAAGTCTCACGGAAATACATTGCCGCCTTAGCATATTCCAAACGCTTGTCATACATCTGCTCCATCTTGGCAAAATCGAGTTTTCCTTTTAGGAATCCTGTAGTATCCTGATATTGTCTAATACGTTTTTCAAATTCAGCCTTTTGTCTTATCAGTCCGGTAGAATCGATACATTTGTTCATTCCCAAAGAATTCTTCCAGTAGTTTGAACTTTGTGCGAATTTTGTGTCATACTTAATACGTACAGCCTCATTAGCACGCATGTGACGTATCATCACATCTTGTTTTACTCCTCTCACTTGTGCCATTGGCGCGTTACGAGCGTCACGACGTTCACGAATGCCAAAAGATGATATATATCGGCTTGTACTGCCAGGAAAACCTATGGTCATAGCAAAGTCGCCATCTTTATATCCCTTTAGTGAAACGGGTGCCCAATGCTTTGGCTTATAGGGCACATTATCTTTACTGTATTTCGCAGGTCCATTAGTTTTAGGGTCTGCATAAATACGGAATACGGAATAGTCACATGTCTGGCGTGGCCACATCCAGTTGTCGGTTTCACCTCCGAACTTTCCCATTGACTTAGGAATGGTAAATACCAGTCTTAGGTCGGTGAAATCGCGATATGTTGTGGCATAATACTTGTTGCCCTCAAAGAAAGGCTTAATCTCAAGTCTCAATGTTGAATCCTTGGCTTTCACTTCCTTCGACATTACATTTTCGATAGAATCCAAGAAATGGCGTTGCTGCGATGGCAAAATCTTGTTAATGCCTTTTTTGTCGAGATAATCGGTCACGTCCTTCTGTTCAACCATAAAGCTGACAAACATATTCTCATTAGGCAGTTCTTCCTCAAAGCTTTTTGCATAGAAGCCATTTAGCATATAGTCATGCTCAACTGTTGAATGGGAGCGTATGGCCTCGAAACCACAATGGTGGTTAGTAAACACTAGTCCGTCTGGAGAAACTACCACACCGGAGCAATATCCGGAAAAGTTTACCACACAATTCTTTATTGCATTGTCAGACTGGTAGAGGTCAGCGTAAGGCATAGTAAAGCCTTCTGACTGCATCTGCTCAAAAGCAGCCTTGGGCAAGTCGTAAAGAGTCCACATGCCTTCATCGGCCATAACAGGAGTGGCGGCAAGCATTGTTGCTAAAATGATTGAAGTCTTTTTCATATTACTTATATATTTATTTCTTTATTTTCTTTAAAATTGCAGACACGGGAAAATCATTTTTCACGATGAAAAGGACGTAAAACGCTATTAGTACTGTGTTTATGGCAACTGCTGGCAATGTGTCTAACGATGAGTTTACATATGTTATCATGGCAAATACCACAACAGCCAACACAATGTATTTTGCGATATGTCCAAGATGATAGTCTATAGGATAGTACTTCTGTCCTACAAGATAGCTGAACAGCATTGCAGTAGCGTATCCCGCGAAACCAGCCCATGCACATGCCATATATCCATATTGTGGAACAAAAACCACATTGATGACTATAAGGACAAGGCATCCCGCACCAGAGAACCATGCTCCCCATATAGTCTTGTCTATCAGTTTATACCAGAACGACAGGTTGAAATACACTCCCATCATTATCTCTGCTGCCATCACTATGGGTACCACTTTCAGCCCCTCCCAATAGTCACTGCCTATCAAGTGTTTCAACACGTCGAGATATCCTACCACTACCAG
>SAMEA3663084__coassemble_591_pt1 | contig 12549 bp, 13 predicted proteins | sample SAMEA3663084__metabat2_high_PE_009 | metagenome-assembled genome bin SAMEA3663084 (sample SAMEA3663084) | pig gut metagenome | biome: pig gut; feature: pig-associated habitat; material: faeces | place: France | collected 2012
AAGTTCATCTGCACAATATCCTTCACACGGAGCACAAGTTTGTTTCTCATCACTTCTATTAGTGCACTGCCCACAGTAACACCACAAAACAAGGCTGCCATTGGATATAGGTCGGCAAGTATTCCGTTGGGGATCACGTTATTGAATATTTGTTTATTGATGAAAGGCAGGAACATGCCGAAGAGGCTTACTGTAAAGGCGGCAAGAAGCAGTGACGAGAATGCCGACATGGGGGTTACTGCCACTACAAACCTGAGTATATCTTTTGCCTTAAGAGCCTTTGGCGGAAAACATGGATAGAAGTCAAGTGCATCGGGTTTCACTGTCTTCATCAACTTTTCGTCAACGTTTCTTACATTTCCATTTGCATCTATACATTTATATCCGAACACCCATTTCCTTGGTATGAAAAGCAGCATGTTTCCTTCTATATCTTGCCCTAATTTAGGTCCCACGGTTGACTTCCACCAAGTGCCGTTGAGACATATTCTGCGCTGCATTATACCCATCGGTCTAAGAATGCGTTCTAATTGTTCATCGGGCGTCAAGAATCCATCATCGTCAAGCACATAGTCTGTCACCTTCAAATACTCCAGCAGTTTGTGTATGACATAGTTGCCGGAGACCATTGTCGACCCTCGGTCGACCTTGAACCCCATATCCTTGGCGGCATCCCCGAACACCTCTCTCAGTGATGCGATTTCCCTTTCACGCCTTTTACTTATCTGGTCGTCAAATAACATTTTCTACTTATGTTAATCATTCTATGTCCTCGGCACATTCCATCAGCATTTTGTATTGGCCCTCTTGTGAAATCAGTTCGTCATGAGTGCCTCGCTGCACAATCTTTCCTTGGTCCATAACTATTATCTCGTCGCAGTCACGCACAGTGCTCAATCTGTGGGCAATGACAATCAACGATGCTCCACACTGCCTGATGCCCTGCATAACGTCACGCTCCATTGCAGTGTCAAGTGCGCTTGTTGCCTCGTCGAGAACGAGTATTACGGGTTCTCTTGCCAGTGCTGTTGCTATCTCCAAACGCTGTCGTTGTCCGCCGGAGAAATTTCCTCCTCCTTTTACAAGACGCGTGTTAAAGCCTCGCGGTCGAGATATGATATCATCGCGTATTCCTGCATCGATACAGGCCATGGTCATAGTGAAATCCTCAATGGAGTGGTCCCACATTTTCAAGTTCTCAGCTATCGTGTCGTTAAACAACACCACATTCTGGTCTATAACAGCCACTGAACTTACAAACTCTTCATGGCTTATGTCCTTGGCATCTCGTCCGTCAAAGAGCACTTGTCCGCTCCAAGGCTCATATAGTTTGGAAACGAGTTTTGCTATGGTGCTCTTACCACAGCCAGATGAACCCACAATAGCCACGCTTTTACCTGGTTTCAGTGTCATCGAAAAATGACTTATCAGAGGTTCAGCTGCCGGATTATATCCGAATGTGACATCACGAAGTTCCAGGCCTCCCCCCAACTTTTTCAGTTCTGCCCTTTTGTTTTCTCCTTGGTTCTTGCCGTCGTTATTCTGTTGGATGGGATATGCCAGAACATCGTCAATTCTTTCCATTTGCGACCTCATCTCAATCACCGTCGTTGAGCCATTCATGAGTCCCATGGCCGGCTTCATGAATTCTGCCATGAAACCTTGAAAAGCCATAAGCATACCAATACTGAATTCCCCTTTCAGTATGAGTGCCGCTCCGAGAATGAGCACACAGCTATTGGCAAGATGGGCAAAGATATATGGATAGAATGAACGTTTCTGCATGATCACCTCATGGTTGTACATTCTTGCGAAATTTCCTGCCCAGAACTCAAAGAAGCCTCTTTCTGCACCAGCTGCCTTTATGCTTTCCATATTGTCTATACAAGACATGGTGATACCATAAGATCGGCCCATGCTTTGCTCAAGGCCACGGCTGAGGTTGTTGCGCAATTCGCGCTCGTCTACCACAACATATGCATTAATAGCCAATACTACAATACCAAGGATGGTGAGCAAAAGGCTGTATTGCAACATCAGTGCCACATAGAAAGCGAGCAACATAACATTTACGGCATATGGCGCAAGAATAGAGACCAGGTTTGACGTGATGGTCTCGTTAAGTGACTGTCGTTGCACTATGTCGCCCACATATCTGTGACTGTAGAATTCTATCGGCAGATTAAGCGCATGCCAAAGGAATCGGGCGTTGCCTCTAAGCGACATGCCTCCAGAAAATCTTCTGCCATATACATTATCGAGTAATGCAAGCATGAAGTGAAACATTACAAGACCTCCCATAGCAAAGAAGAAAGGCAGCGACCACTCATCGTTTTTCCCCGTGATAATCCTGTCAAGAAACACTTGTGATATCAAAGGGTACATTAGTCCCGCAAAGGCAAAGAGAATTCCCATAACCAAAGTAAACAGGAATGCGTCTGACACACCTTTGATATTATCATGTATGTAGTGAAAAATGGAAGTCTGATGCCCGCTCTTAGTGAATTCAATACCAGGTTCTGCTGTTATGGCCACTCCTGTATATGACCGATTAAAATCGTTCATCGACACACAAAGGCTTCCATATGACGGATCATTGATGTAAGCCTGCCCATTCTTGAACCCCTTGAAAACTACAAAATGACTAAAATTCCAGTGTATGATGGCTGGTGCCATATGTTGGAGGTCATCGATGTCGGCATGCCATCCATGCGCTTCCAGTCCGTACTTTCTTGCAGCCAAGACCATATTGCGCGCATTACTTCCATCACGCGATACACCGCAGTCTGTACGCAATTGTTCAAGCGACATCCACTTGCCGTAATAGGCAAGCATCATCGACAAGGCAGCCGCTCCACATTCCACGGTTTCCATCTGCAATATCACCGGTACTTTTTTAATTTTCTTGACCTTCATATATGTCTTTTTTATTCAGATGTAAGTATTCAGAATCTGAAAAACATCTTGTATACTGGCTTTCGCTGAGAAATAATCTGCACGTTACAGAAAGACATGGTGTTCAGTCTGATCTGTTTGCTCTGTTCCCTTGACCATTTCAGAAGGTTAGGATTTGCATTGTCTGCATCAACCACAAGCCTGACTTCATAGGCTGTTTCGTCGGGAAATATTGTGTCGACGAAATTCCTTATCACCGACTGCTCTCTTGCTTCTTCAAGTCGTACTGGAAAAGGATTTATCTTTGTGATATGTCCCACTATGTAGCCATAGTCCTCTCTGTGCAGGTCTACAGGAGTCACTTGAACCTCAAGTCCAGGTGCTAATTCACGTAAGTCCTTATATCTCACATAGGTTATGAGTTCTCTATTCAAGTGATTGTTTTTGTCGGGAATGATTTCCATCAGTGTCTCATGAGCACGAAACCCGTCGTCAACGGCCTTAGAGTTAATCACCATACCTGCATGGTCAGCGTATAGTGTATCTGTTTTGCCATGGTTTCTCACGGCCATTAGGGGCATGCCTTTAGTGACATGTAGACCTTTGATTACAAAAAGCTGATCTACCTCTCCGTCAGTTTTATTACATACTCTCTCTGGGGAGTCATGAGGGAACACCACAGCTACTGCCTGAACATGTTCGGTAACTGTGCCGAAGACAAGCCATAAGCACACTACGATACTACATATCGTCATGGAGAGGATGACGATATATAATGGTGGTGTTGTGACTCGTATAAAGTCGTTTATCTGACCTGGATTATCCAGTACGTCGAGCGTTTCTTTTCTGAACAGATTTTTTTTCATTCCTCAATATTCTTTTAATGCCTCCTTCCTCTCATTATTCTCTTTTGTTCATCAACACGTCCCTTCCCTCTGCTTTCATTAATATCCCCTTCTCGCTCAAGCCGTGCCACCTGTCACCTGCGAAAGTTCTTCTAGTGTAAGTTCTCTTAATCCACCAGTCAGTAGTGTCATAAGAGCGAGAATCTCTTTTGCTTCGTTTGGCGTAACAGAATATCCGGCATTGCTGACTACCAGCATCACCTCATTCTCGTTATGACACAATCTGAGCTGTTCCATAACGTTTCGTCCGTATAGTTTTATTACTGTATCCAACTTCATGTGGCAAAAATAATAAATATTTTTGAGAAAAGCGTAATTGTTAAGACTTTTTTACAATTTATTCTCAATAACACATAAAAAAAGCCACAATTCCTTAGAACTGCAGCTTTTATTTGCTCAATAGGCACAATTTTTATGTACCAAAGTTTTCTTACTTAACCTTCTCAACGATAGCCTTGAAAGCCTCTGGGTTGTTAATGGCGAGATCGGCAAGAACCTTGCGGTTAATCTCTATACCTGCCTTGTTGAGTGCTCCCATGAGAACAGAATAGCTCATTCCCTCAAGACGGGCAGCAGCATTGATACGCTGTATCCAAAGAGCGCGGAAAGTGCGCTTCTTGTTTCGGCGGTCACGATATGCGTAGGTGAGACCTTTCTCCCAGGTGTTCTTCGCTACGGTCCAAACATTCTTGCGGGCACCGAAGTAACCGCGAGTAAGTTTCAAAATTCTTTTTCTCTTTGCTCTTGAAGCAACGTGATTGACTGATCTTGGCATAGTTTTCTTACTTTAAAATGTTAGACAATAAGGGATTAACGGAGACACAACAGGTCACGAACCTGCTTCATGTTGGTCTTGTCGACGATTGTGTCGTGAACCAAGTTACGCTTTTGCTTCTTAGTCTTCTTTGTGAGAATGTGGCTGTGATAAGCGCGAGCTCTCTTAATCTTACCTGTACCGGTGAAACGGAATCTCTTCTTCGCTCCGGAATTTGTCTTTACTTTTGGCATTTTTTTTAATTTTTATTTATTGTTATTTATTATAGTGTGGCAACGCATATACCGGGCGTTACGCACTTGTTTCCATTTTATTCTCAGTCTTTTATCTTCTTGATTTTCTCCTTGGCGGAGTCACTCATCTTGGCATTGGCGAAAAGTCCGCCGTTGGCAGGTAACTCCATTTTATCCTCTTCATTTTCTTTGACCTGCGCCTGTGGAGCAGCTTTCTGCTCGTTAGCTTTTTTCTCTCGATCCAAAGCCTGCTGACTCTTCTTTGCCACACCAGCTTTCTTCGGTGTGAGATAGAGGAACATTTTCTTTCCCTCAAGCGATGGCAAGTGCTCCACTCTTCCGTACTCCTCAAGATCGTTAGCAAAACGCAAGAGCAACACTTCACCTTGCTCCTTGAACAATATTGATCGTCCGCGGAAGAAGACGTATGCCCTCACCTTGTTTCCTTCCTCAAGGAATTCCTTGGCGTGCTTGAGCTTGAAATTGTAGTCGTGCTCATCTGTCTGAGGTCCAAATCTGATTTCCTTTACCTCCACTTTTACTTGCTTCGCCTTTATTTCCTTAGCTCTTTTTTTCTGCTGGTATAAGAATTTGGAATAGTCAATGAGACGACACACCGGTGGATTGGCGTTTGGTGAAATTTCTACCAAATCCACTCCTTGGTCACGTGCCATGTCCAATGCCTGGCGTGTAGGAACTACTGTTGATCCGCTGTCTCCTACGATGCGGACTTCTCGTACACGTATCTGTTCATTAACACGGTACTGATTCTTTATATTGTCATTCTTCATTCAACTATTTTATGAAAATCGGCTGCAAAGTTACTAATAAAAATGAGAAATTAAGAAATTAAAGCAAAGAATTTGTTTTTATTCCTATTCTTTTAACGTTTTTTACACCTTTATGCCTATCATTTCTAGGAATTGGTCCTCATTTATTATATTAACTCCTAACTTTTCAGCCTTTTGCAGTTTGGAAGGTCCCATATTTTCGCCTGCAAGAATGAAGGAAGTCTTTGCGCTTATGGAGCCTGTATTTTTTCCACCGTTTTGCTCTATCATTGCCTTGTATTCGTCACGGCTGTGTTTTTGGAACACACCGCTAATGACTATAGTCATTCCTTTCAGCAGTTCGGTGTGGCTGTCGAGTTGTTCTTGGCTAAGGCTCATCTGTAGACCATATTTTCGAAGCCGTTCTACTATTTCGACGTTGTTTTGTGTATGGAAGTATGTGATGACACTTTTAGCCACCACTTCGCCTATTCCATCGATATGTGTCAGTTCGTCGAGCGTTGCCGCCATCAGCTTGTCAATATTCTGGAAATGTCTTGCGAGCAGTTTTGCCGTTGTCTCGCCCACAAGCCTTATTCCGAGGGCGAACACCACTCGTTCGAAAGGCACTTGTTTCGAAGCCTCTATTCCGTCAACAATCTTCCTTGCCGACTTTTCCCGGCTTCCGTCGCCGTTAATCTGCTGTACGTCGATGTCGTAGAGGTCTGCTACGTTTTTCACCAATCCATGACGATAGTAGTCGTCTATGGTTTCTGGGCCGAGCGACTCTATATTCATAGCCTTGCGGGATATGAAGTGTTCAATGCGTCCCCTTATCTGTGGAGGGCATCCTGTATCGTTTGGGCAATAGTGTATAGCCTCTCCTTCATATCTTACCAATGGTGTGCCACACTCTGGACAAATTTCCGCGAAGGTAACGGGTATTGCATCGGGGTCTCGGTTGTCGGTATCCACTCCTACAATTTTTGGTATTATCTCACCACCTTTTTCCACAAAGACATAGTCTCCAAGATGTAGGTCAAACGATCGTATAAAATCTTCATTGTTCAGCGTCGCACGTTTTACTACTGTTCCTGCCAACTGTACAGGTTCCATGTTTGCCACTGGTGTCACAGCCCCTGTTCGTCCCACTTGGAAGGAGACCTCCAAAAGTCGTGTACGCTCCCTTTCGGCTTTAAACTTGTATGCAATGGCCCACCTGGGGCTCTTTGCTGTGAATCCGAGATTTCTCTGCTGGTGTTGTGAGTTGACCTTAAGCACTATTCCATCAGTGGCCACTGGGAGGTTTTTCCGTTCTATATCCCAATAATCAATGAAATTGTATATCTCTTCGAGTGATTTCACTTTTCTCATTCCCTCGCTCACTTTGAATCCCCACTTTCGTGCTTTCTGCAGGTTTTCGTAATGACCGTCAGAAGGAAGTTGTTCGCCTAATAGATAATAAAGGTATGCGTCAAGTTGCCTACTTGCCACGAGTGCCGAGTTTTGGCTCTTAAGCGTTCCGCTCGCTGCGTTTCTCGGGTTTGCGAAGAGCGGTTCCTCTGCTTTTTCCCTTTCAGCGTTCAGTCGTTCAAAGACTTTCCACGGCATCAGTATCTCACCTCTTATCTCAAACTCCGACGGATATTCGTCGCCTGTAAGCACAAGAGGTATTGACCGAATGGTACGTACATTAGCTGTAACATCGTCGCCTCTCACTCCATCACCTCGTGTCACAGCCCTTACCAACTGTCCATTCTCGTAAGTGAGACTTATAGAGAGTCCATCATATTTCATTTCGCAACTCACCTCGAAGTCCTCTCCGCCAAGTCCTCGTTTCACGCTGTCATACCATTCGGCCACCTCCTGCTTGTTGTATGTGTTAGACAGTGAGAGCATAGGGTATCGATGGGCAACCTGCCTGAACTCACCTCCCAGGTCGCTTCCTACCCTTTGTGTCGGTGAATTTGGGTCTGCCATCTCTGGATGTGCAGTTTCAAGTCTCTGCAGTTCGTGCATAAGTGCATCAAACTCCATGTCGCTTATTGTGGGCTGGTTTTCCACATAATATCTATGGTTATGTTCGTGCAGTTCTCGTCTGAGCTGCTCTATTCTCTTTATTTCGTCCATTATTCTTTATTTTTTATTACCAATCATCATAAAGTGACACTATCTATGTGGAGTTGCATTGTGCCCGCCGGCACTTTCACAGTTACCGTATCACCGGCCTTCTTCCCAGTAAGAGCCTGTGCTATAGGCGACTTTATCGACATTTTCCCCTCTTTTATGTCTGCTTCATGCGGACTAACAATCATATATGTCATCTTAGCATTATTAGCAAGATTAGTCAGTTCCACTTTTGAGAGTAGTCCTACGGTATCAGTTTCCAGAATTGTTCTGTCCAATATCCTTGCATGCTCCAGCACACGCTGTTTGAAGCGTATTCGACTGAGAATTCTTCCTTGCTCACGTTTTGCGGCATGGTATTCAAAATTTTCGCTGAGGTCGCCTTGTGCCCGCGCCTCTGCTATGGCTTCCCTCACCCTCGGAAGGTCTACAGATTCTAGTTGTTTCAGTTCGGCTAATATCTTGTTATAGCCTTCTTCTGACATGTATTCCATTTTATATAGTAAATCTATTTGTTAATATTCCTTAGTTCGCATAAACTTTACTTCCACTAAGTCGTGATTTTTTCCGCTTCACGCCATTTGGCGGGCGAACTTCCTTCCTTAGCCTTGAAAATCCTGATGAAATGATTCAAAGAGGCAAATCCAGACATTTCTGATATATCGTTCATCTTCATATCTGAGTGTCGTTTCATCAAGCGTTTGGCATACTCTATGCGCAAACTTGAAATCCAGTCGCGGAAACTCATGTTATATACAGTGTTTATATATGTTGAAATATAGGTGCGGTTGGTGCAGAACAGTGTTGAAAGTTCAATCAGCGATATGCCTGGTTTGCGATATCCTTCCTTCTCTATCCATTCACTGATGCGCATTCCTATTTCGTGATAGTATGAAGGTGGAATGCCCTTATTAGCATTGACAGAATCACCCGCTTTGCTTACCTTCGGCATATCCACATCTTTTAGAAATGCCTTTTCCACCTTTTCATAAAATAAGATATAATTCTGATAGCAGCAATACAGATATATATAAAAAGGTATGGACGACAATATCCAAATAAAGATATACTTGTCTGGCAGGAACGTGAGCAATCCGCAACTCACGCCAAAGCCTATGGCCCAATAAGTGAAGATGGACAGCCAACGGATATACTGGCTGATGTCGTCGGAATATGTGTTCTCAAACATCTTAATGGCATATGAATATGTGCGCAACAGGTGGACAGAGAGAAACACTCCATACCCCACCAACCATGCCGCAAGAGCCGCCATACACCATACCTGGACCAACACATTGTCGAAAAGGAACAATACAACGCATGTAGACACAGAAAACGCCACCCATAATGCCAGATGACGCAGGAAACGCCCCAATGTGACATGTCGTTTGTCGAGCAATATCATCATTGCAGAATAGAACAACCAGTAACACAAGAAATAGGTTGAGAGATTCATCAATATGGTGGCATTCACGTTTCTAAGTCTTATGGCAGTGAAAAGATGAACCGAATAATTTGCGGCAAGGATGAGCAATGCTGCTCCCATCAACCTGCGCGAAAGAAGGTAGTTGCAAAACACCTTCTTATCCGGAGTTCGCGATAGAAGCATGTGAAACCCGAAAAACAGCATTAGCGGCAACGCTATCTGTAATGATTGGCTATATAATGACTGATCCATAATACTTGTTAAACAAATTCCATACTACTTATTCTCAACCCTCTTGATTTTATATCCTATGGCTGCCACTACGATGCTCATGAGCGGACTAATGATATTGAAAAAGCAATAGGGAAGATAGGTAAAAGTAGCCACGCCCAACACAGAACTCTGTGCCATGCCGCATGTGTTCCATGGCACTAGAACAGAGGTCACCGTGACAGAATCTTCTGTCGCACGACTCAACAACCGTGGTTCTAAACCATTTTTGTCATAAATCTCCCTAAACACATTACAGGAGAGCAGGATGCCCATATACTGGTCGGCTACTGTGTTGTTAAGTACCAGTCCGGTGGTAACAGTAGAAGCGACAGTAGATGTGCGGCCACGGGCAAAGCTAGCAAAAAGCCTTGTAATGCCGGCCGTCATGCCGCCAGCAGTCATTGTAGCGCCAAAACACATGGCACACAATATGAGCCAAACAGTGGGCAACATTCCCTCCATTCCCCTTGTGGCAACAAGTTGGTTGAGCATGGGATTTGAAGTCTGAATGGAAGTGCTGCCATATACTACTCTCATGGCACCACGGAACAAGTCGCCATCATCAATCGTTGCCAACACATCTGCTTGAAACATCAGAGCGAATACCACCCCAAGTAACGTGGAGGCAAACATGGTAACCAAGGCTGGCAGACGCTTGGCTATCATCAACGCAGTGGCAACAGGCACAAGAACGAGCCATACGCTGATATTAAACCGGCCTGCTATAGCTTCCTGACATACAGCAAGATGACCATTGTCAACCGCCGTATGCGAAAAGCCTGCCACCAAAAACACCAACAAGGTTATCAGAAACGACGGGATCGTGGTAATCATCATATATCTGATATGGGCAAAGAGATTCACACGACATACACTCGACGCAAGCACAGTGGTGTCTGACAAAGGAGAAATCTTGTCGCCAAAATATGCCCCGCTGATGATGGCACCTGCTATCCAACCCTCTTCAAAACCTTGAGCCTTGCCTATGCCCATGAGAGCCACTCCTATGGTAGCTATGGTTGTCCACGAGCTACCAGTCATCACACTCACCACGGCACTTATCACGCATGTAGAAACCAGAAATACGCTCGGATGAATAATGTCGAGCCCATAGTAAATCAACATCGGCACCACCCCACTCACCATCCATGCGCCACCCAGTGCACCAATAAACAGCAGGATAATCATGGCCGACGAAACTTGGGAAATACTCTTGGCTATCTGATTTTCAAACACATGCCATCTCACCTTGCCTACCCAAATACCTATCATACAGCATACCGAAGAAGCTGCCAACATCACAATCTGACTGGGACCTCCAAGAGATTCGTCCCCAAAGGCACGGACAGTAAACACCAACAATGCCATTAGAAGCACTAAAGGTGTCAATGCCAACCATAATGGCAATATCTTGTTTCTTTCCAGTTTTTCTTTCATATATATCAAAAATATTCTGCTGCAAAAATACGAATATTATCTTGAATATGCAAATTATTCTGTCTGAAAATGACACTTCCTGCTTTTTTTGCCTCATAGCGTGTGTTGATTTCTGGATATCGGCCCCTTGGATTTAATCCCCTTTTACGTAATATTTTTTACTATATTTACTCTTCACACTGTCATGAAAGCTACGGTTGCTTTCATAATAAGCGTTAATATTAACAATCTTTGTATAGACAATTCTTGCATCTTTCAGAATATATTCGTACATTTGCGGCAATAATTATCGAGATGTCAAGAAAGAAGCTTACTATGAAACCAAGGAGAATCATAACAACGTGCTTTGCAGCCATCATACTGATGATGGCCCTACCTGTTGATATCCTTGCCGCAGTAGGCAGTACCACTAACGAGAAAGGAGAAGGACAGACGAGACGCGACCGTCTGACTGACATCTCGCGAAAGGAGGATCATAGACCTGCGGCGGTGTTCGAGGACATGACGAACACCATGCGTATCTGTCTTAGTCGCCCCCAACGTCTGTTGCCATCGCAAGGGGCCGCACCAAACAAGACGCAGGCAAGGTCTATAGAGTCGCGCAGATATACCACCACATTATGTAACTCTCAAATCCGCTCAACGCGACAGGAATCCACACCCTTCCAGTCGTCTGTCTCCCGCAAATACTACGTTATTGCGCTGAGACACATCATTTGCTAACCATAGCGTTTACTCTAATTAATTTACTCATACACAATGGTATACGGTAACAAATGTTTCCGTATGGATATACGTATATACTATCATTAAATAAGATTTGCTAAGTTACAATGACAAGAATAAAGAATCTGGAGATGGCGGAAACCATTTCCAACAATAACGACATAACAATAAATACAACATTATTCGGACTTTGTGAAAAGGCCACATACGTCCCGACAGGTAGTCGCGTAAAGGCACAAACATTTGAGTATTCATCTATGAACGGCGAACGTCTCAGCCTATTGCTTAACAGTAATATCGACGAGATAAACCACCAACTCAACCGTGGTATAATCGTGAGATCTACTCCCGTGGGCAATATACGAGCTGAGATATGCCAATCTGCCGACCGTCATTTTTTGGCCGTAAACCTATTGCGTTTCTCGAACTTCCGATATGACCCAGTAGATGAGGTAAAATACTTCTACGGACACGATGCCGAAGTCGTCAGCCGCCTGTTTGAGGGACAATAACTATTAGGGTCACAGGCTCCCTGTGACCCTATGCAAGCTTATAAATTCAACTTCATTGTGACTGTGTTACCATCTGTTGTTATTTGCAACAAATAGAATCCATGTACAGGAGCGCTAAGTAAATATGCAGATCATAATCCCTCAAACAGGTAATTATGTTTAGAATTAAAACACGTGAGGTAACCGGGGTAACCGAGGTAACCGATGGCTTTGGTTTGCTGCCTCGGGATGAAAAAAAAACTTCCTCACGAGGGGGACTTTGGGGTAGGGTTACCCGGTTACCCCGGTTACCCCGGTTACCCCACGTGTTTGTGTTTTTTTAGGGTCCTATATATATAGTAGATTAATAATATTATATATTATTAATCTACTATACTTCTATACAGAAACATGGCGGGTAACCGGAGTAACCGAGGTAACCGGAGTAACTGAATTACTCACAAGGCTTGTAGGCAAAGTCGTTTACGGTG
>SAMEA3663084__coassemble_592_pt1 | contig 12524 bp, 9 predicted proteins | sample SAMEA3663084__metabat2_high_PE_009 | metagenome-assembled genome bin SAMEA3663084 (sample SAMEA3663084) | pig gut metagenome | biome: pig gut; feature: pig-associated habitat; material: faeces | place: France | collected 2012
GTGGCTTTCGGTGTAGTGGCTTTCTTTTTCAAGGAAGAATTGTTTGACGTTGTACTCGCACCGAAAGAGCCGCAGTTTGTCACATATAAAGTGCTTTATGCATTGGCTGCACTTACAGGAAATGACGGGGAAGGCTTCTTCCATGTGCAACTTGTAAGTACAGGATTGGCACAGCAGTTTGTCATACATATGAAGACCGCCATGTGTGCAGGAGTCATATTGTCTTCGCCATACGCACTGTATCAGCTCTTCCGTTTTGTATCACCCGCCCTTTATGCTCATGAGCGTCGGTATGTGGTAAGGGTTGTGGGATATGGATATCTGCTCTTTCTCGTAGGTGTGGCTGTAAGCTACTTCGTTGTCTTCCCGCTCACGTTCCGCTTTCTGGGCACCTATCAAGTCAGTGGTGAAGTGGCAAACATGATAACACTCGACTCCTATATCAGTACCCTTATGACCTTGACCCTGTCAATGGGTATAGTGTTTGAGATACCGGTTCTTTCGTGGATGTTTGCCAAACTCGGCTTCCTTTCCGCCACGTTCATGAGACGATATAGAAAGCATTCAGTAGTACTCATTCTGTCAGTGGCAGCCGTGATTACTCCAACCTCGGATGTATTTACGCTACTTGCCGTTTCTGCCCCTATGTACCTGCTTTTTGAACTGAGCATACTTATAGTTCAGTCTACATCGTCTGTAAAGCATAATTCTCTATTATAGATAATTATACGTGATGTTATTCAAGTTTAAATTATTCTTCCTATATATATATAATAAGGTGTAAGGGAAAAATATAGTGTAAAATATAATATAAAATAGAATATTTTTCTCTTTTTCTAAAAAAAAACACAGAAAAACTTTGTTGGTAAAATAAAAAAGATTAATTTTGTAGCGGATTATTAGCTAGAGTCAACTTGTGCGTTATGAAAAATTCCTATGAGAATATATCTTTTCGTGCTCGTTTACGATGAAATAATTAAGTATAAACAATAATATTAGGTACAATGAAACAGAAATTTATCAATGGTTTCCTCGTGGTGGCATTGTTCTTTGTCGCCATGGGTTCGTTTGTTTCCTGTAAGGATACAGACGAGGATGCAATTGCCGATCTCAGAGGTGAATTGCAGAATCAGAATGCTACTCTGAAGCAGCTCCTTGAGGCCCAGGTGAAGGGACTTCAGGACCAAATCAACAGCCTCGAGTCTGCTAAGCAGGCTTGCCAGACTGAGTGCAACGCCATCAAGGACCGCCTCACAGCTGTTGAGAACAAACTCAAGGGTCAGAACTATCTGACTAAGGAAGAGGCCGACAAGTACTATGTACAGATTGAGGCTTACACAACAAAGATCTCTGAGCTTGAGACAGCTATCACTACTCTTACGGGTACTGTGAACACTTTGAAGACTACCACAGAGAATGCCATCTCTAATCTTCAGGCTGAGGACATACGTCTTGCAGGTCTTATCAACGACCTTAATATCGTTGCCAATCAAGCTGCCGCTGACGCAAAAGCTGCACTTGCACTCGCAAAGGCTAATGAGGAAGAAATTACCAATATTCAGAATACTATTACTGAATTTAATAATTTAATCGTTGCTTGGACTCCACAGCTCCAGCAGTTGATTGCTGATGCTGCTCAGGCTAAGGCTGACGCTGCAGCTGCACTGTTAAAGGCTAACACCCTTGAACAGCTCCTTAACCAGCATATCGCAAACTGCTCTGGCAGCACTGTGGATCTCACAGAGCTTAACAATAAGATTACTGCACTTCGCACTGATGTTTCAAGTCTTCAGAGTAAAGTAGCAGCACTTGAGGCTAAGTCTTCTCTCACCGAAGACCAAGTTAAGGCCTTGGCCCAGACTGTAGCAGATAACGCTATTGCTGCTCTCCGTGGTGGTTACACAGGTACACTGAAAGACCTCGAGGATGCTTACAAGGCTGCCGTTAAGACAGTTCAGGACGAGCTCGACGCTCTTGAGTTGGTGGTTGCTGACAATCAAGCAGCTATCGCATCTCTGAACAAGAGCCTCCAGGCACTCGTTACTGGTATCATCGTACAGGGTACTGTTAACCCAATGATCGGTTACATGAACCTCCCACTCGACATGCGCTCAACTATGCTCGCTGCTTATTGTGGTGAGGCTGGTGCTGACGCTGTTATTTTCCCAAGTATCAATCCTTATGATTATATGTCTGACTCACAGACATTCACCACTACTGAGATTGCTCTCGTTTTCGGTTCCGTACAAAATTTCGCTAAAAAGCGTCTTGAGATTTCGCAGGCTAATGGTCGCATCTATGACTTCGAACCAGGCAACAAGGAGCAGGGAGCATACGCTGGTACTCTCTATGTTACCATCAATCCTAACACAGTAAACTTCGAGAATCAGGTTCTTACTCTTGAGAACAGCATTGCAGAGCAGTCTGCCATGTACCTCACTCCTCTGAAGCCATCTGACTACAAACTGACCTTCGGTTGGACACGTGCCGCTGACAATGGTTTCTATGAGGCAAAGGCTTACGTTAAGGAAGCTGACATCAATAAGGTGGCTGCTCGCATCGACCTTGGCGCTCTGAAGGATGTTGCTAAGGATGTACTTGACTACAAGAATGGTGTAGACCTCACTCAGATGGCTACAACTATCTACTCTACATTCTCTAACGTACTCGATGCAAATGCTGTAAAGGCTTCTTACGAGTCTTATGTTTACGATGCTGAAGGCAATGTTGAGAGCAAAAAGACGAACTCTATCTACTCTAATTACAACCTCGCCCTGACAACCATCAAGCCTCTTTCTTACAAGTTTAGCACCGATGGTCTGCCACTTGGCATTCTCTCACGCCGTTTCGCAACTATCGGCAACCTGACTGTTGAGTTCGATACTGACTGTAATGTAAACATTAACGTTTCTGGTGATACCAAGGTAACTGTTAAGGGTACTGTTCATATTCCAGCGCAGACAACGACCGATGGGTTAGGCAACACTATAACTATAGATGCTCAGGATGTTCCGTTCGAGTCAGAGGCTGATCTTAAGAACATTCTTCAGGACTATGCTGATGACATCGCAGGTTCAATGGAGGCTGAGGTTGAAAAACTTGTTAACAGTATGCAGGATCAGGTTAACGGAAAGATTAACGACTATGTGTCTAAGGGCAACAACGTAATCAAGAAGGTTAACAAGGTGCTCGACCGCGTTGAGAACTTCGTTAAGAACATCGACTCTAAACTCCAGCCTGTGATGATGTTTGTCGACGGAAACTCTAACTATCATCGTCTCAACGACGCATATCTCGTACCTACCAAACTGAAGCTTTCTGGCTCTGGTCAGAGCGCTGCTACTCTCGTTGCTACTTCATACACTGCTGAGCTCATCGCTCCTGCATGTAAGAAGATGGTTGTAGTGACTAACGTTCTGCGCTATGAAGGTGGTGTATTGAAGAGCGCCAGTGCAGGTGACGACAAGTGTAAGGAAGCATTGAACTATGCTAACTCTAATGGCGGTAGCCTGATTGGTAACGTGGTTTCTGGTTCTGTTCGTGACTTCCCATTCGTTACTAAGGCTGACTATGCTGACTACATCTTCGAGGTTTCTTACTTCGCCCTCGACTTCTCTGGTAAGCAGAGCCGTACAAAGTACTACATCCAGCCAGTACGCTAATAAGATTTTTTGAATTTGTAAACTACGAAAGTAATGAAAATCAAACAGACGATAATGGCTTGTCTCCTGTCTGCGGTATGCCTCTCGGCATCCGCACAGGAGCCTCAGGCTAAGACGGAATACGTCTTCAATCCTCACTGGTATGTGCAGGTTCAGCCTCTTGGCATTCAGCACACCCTCGGTGAGTTGGATTTTGGAAAACTGAACAGCTATAATGCTCAGATTGGTGTAGGTTATAACTTCAGTCCGGTTCTTGGAGCTCGCCTGGCCGTCAACGCATGGCAGAGTAAAGCCGGTTCGGAGTTTGACACCAGAACTTTCGAATGGAAGTGGAACTATGTGGCTCCTATGGTTGACGTTACTGTTAACCTGTCGAACCTCATCTGTGGCTACAACCCTACACGAGTGTTCAACCTTGGCATCTTTGCCGGAGTAGGCGCTAATATCGCCTTCTCTAACGACGAGGCTCAGGAAGCTAACGACGCTATTGCTAAATATCAGGAGTATACCGACGGCTATCAGCCACTTCGTTACCTCTGGAATGGCTCTAAGGCTCGCATCGCTGGTCAGGCTGGTGTCACAGCTGATTTCCGCGTGAGCGACGCTGTTAGTGTTGGCGTTGAGTTCAATGCCAATACACTGAGCGACCACTTTAACTCCAAGAAGGCTGGTAACTCTGACTGGTATTTCAATGCACTTGCAGGAGTGAAGGTAAACCTTGGCAAGACTTACACAACTCGTACAGTTGTTGCCGAACAAGCACCAGTTGTTGAGCCACAGGTAGTTGAAAAGGTTGTGGAGAAAGTGGTAGAGAAAGAAGTTCCCGCAGTGGTTCAGCCAATTCGCCGTGATGTGTTCTTCACCATCCGCAGCACCTCTATAACTAATGCAGAGAAGCAAAAGGTTCGTGAGATTGCTGAATACATGAAGGCTAATCCTAACTCAAAGGTTGTTGTTACTGGTTATGCCGACAAGGGTACAGGTAACGCACGCATCAACCGCGAACTCTCTGAGCACCGCGCTAAGGTGGTAGCAGGAATGCTTGTAAAGGACTACAACATCTCCGCTTCACGTATTGATATTGATTTCAAGGGTGACACCGAACAGCCTTACGCAGAAAACGACCTCAACCGCGTGACTATTTGTATCGCTCAGTAATCTAATTTATATGATATTTTAGCTGCACTGCTTTACCTGTAATAAGATAAGGTAGTGCAGTTTTAATTTGAATAATACAATGAATACATATATTCAAAAATTTATTTCTTTTGTTTTTGCTTTGGCATTTACTTGTAATGCCTCAGCACAAACCATTTCAACAGGCTACTATCGTGTTGAGAGCCTATACTTGGGTCAATGCCTGTATTTCAAGAGTAAAGTAGCTCAGGATGTTGATTATACACAAGCTGGCGTAGATTTACCAAATATTCGTGGTAGTTTAGACAAGACGGCTGTTTATCATATGCCTGAAACAGTTCTTTATCTGGAATATATTAGCACAGAAAAGGATGGTGCTATTCGCGTTGATTTAGCTTCTCAAGGTGTTACTGCAAGCTCTATAGCAGGAAATGCTATACTTCGCATTAAGAAAGAAGCATCAAAAGATGCTTATTATGCGTTTGCTGAAGCTAAAGGTGCTCGTAAGTACCTTGTGGCGCGTGATTCTTGGGACAATACGACATTGGAGCAAAGAGATTGTCAGGTAGAAACTGGTAAAAGTACTTCTGATAATAATGCTGCTCTATGGAGACTGAAGAAGTTGGATGAGTCTTCAGAATATTTTGGCATCTCACCAAGAGTGGAGTATAATGGCGAATATTATGACCCGTTTTACGTATTTTTCCCATATAGCTTCTATTCATCAGGTATGAAGGCATACTGCATTACAAGTACACCAAAGACGGCTGACGGTAAGGCTTATGCAGTTTATCAAGAGGTAACAGGTCCAGTACCAGTGGGAACACCTCTTATTGTGAAATGTTCATCAAAAGAACCGATCAACAACAAACTTAAGATAAATGGAGTGTCGCCCCAGTCTCTTCCTTTTACTAATTGTATGCGCGGTGCTTATCGCTCATGCACTGATCCAGCCTCGATTAGAGATGTCGTGAACTATGATTCCAAGACAATGCGCATTCTTGGTACGACTTCCGAGGGAAAGTTGGGTTTTGTTACCGCTTCCTATTCGTATTTCCCAAAGAATACCGCATATTTGGTAGTTCCTTCAGCTTATCCAAAGGAGTTGACGCTCGTTAGCAAAGAAGAGTATGACAAGATCATTGCCGGCATTGATGACGTTACCGTGGATGACCAGCAGAATGTGCCTGCACGTGTGAAGGGCGTATATAATCTTTCTGGCGTGAAGGTTTGTGAAACTTCTGAGTTTAATTCTCTGCCTTCTGGCGTTTACATTGTAGATGGTAAACAGAAGATTAAATAATAACATTATATGGTCGCATTCTGTACAAGGAATGCGGCCATATATTTAGTCTACTATTATGAAACAATTACTATTATTCTTTTTTTCGTTCGTGTTGATGTCGTCTTGTGGAAGTGACGATAACGACCTACGACCTGCGGATATTATTATAGGCAACTGGACTATCGAGAAATACAAATTGGAACCGGAGGACGATGAATTGGAAATTACTCTTAGTAATATGGTTTGTGACGCTGCAAGTCATTTTACAGTGTATACCCGTTATGATGATGTAGCTTACGAAGGAACCTATGAGATAGGCGATGACTACATTCGTTTGGAGTATGTCGACGAAGATGGAAAGGCTCAAAAGATATTGGCTCAAATATTGGATTATTCTGAAAATACGTTGGTTATAACCTATAAATATGAAGACTCCAAACAAGATATAAAACTTACCATCTGGCTCAAAAAGTAATTTTCTCCTTTCTTTCTTGCATATTTAAAATTAATTGATTACTTTTGTAGCGTTTTATAAAACTATTAGTAATAATTATAATCAGATAATAATATATCTCTCAGTTATGATAAAGACTGTACGAACACTTTGTGTTGCTGCACTACTTCTTATTGTCAATACCTCTTCCGCACAAGTTGACAGCGTAGCAAAGGTAAAAAGTTTCGGTCATCTTGACCTAAGTCTCACTGCCGGTACCACGGGTCTCGGGCTTGAATTGTCTATGCCTCTCTCTAACGTGTTCTCGGTTAGAACGGGTTATGAGTTTATGCCCAAATTTAATTATGATATGGACTTCTTGATACAGGTGGGTGATACACCGGAAAGCAAGTACGACGAGAACGGAAACAGGGTAGAGACAAAGTTTGACCGCCTTGCCGCTAAACTTACTGAGTTTACGGGTCAGGAAGTGGACGACAACGTGAGAATGATAGGTGAACCAACGTTTCATAACTGGCATCTGCTTGTTGACGTAAAGCCTTTCCGCAATAAGCATTGGCATTTCACCACAGGCTTTTTCCTTGGTCCGTCAAACATAGCCAAGGCGTATAACGCAACGGAAGAAATGCAGTCGTTGCTTGCCATGAATATGTATAATAATATTCATTATAAATTAGTGAATGATGAACCTATATTCGGAGATACCTATCTAAGCCCGTATAGTTATCCAGGTTCTGCAATCCTTGAATACGGTCGCATGGGCATCTATGTAGGCGACTTGAAGAATGAGTTTAAGACAGACGATGAGGGTAATATCCTAAAGGACGATAACGGAAATCCGATACATAAACCGTATTATATGGAACCTGATGGCGATGGTATGGTAAAGGCCACAATGAAGGTGAACAGTTTTAAGCCTTATCTCGGCTTTGGATATGGTGGCAGACTGTCGAAGAAGAGCGATGAGTACTACGTGTCGTTCGACTGTGGTGTGATGTTTTGGGGTGGCAAACCAAAGGTTTATACCCATGACGGCACTGAGATAATAAGCGACGTTATCAACCATATTGGCTCAGTGAAGGACTATGTTGACATCATAGACAAGTTCTCCGTATTCCCTGTACTCAATATTAAGCTCACTAAACGCTTATTCTGATTATTGCAACTCCCTGACAAAATGCGGCCATGCAGGCTCGCCAAGTTGTGGAGCGAATTTAAATCCTTCGTATGAAAAGTCGCAAAGTCCGTTGGGCGAGACAAGTTGGTTGGTGAGGATGAATCTCAACATGGCACCACGGCATGATTTAGCCCATACAGCCTGCATCTTGAGGCTTCCGTTCTTCTGGCGCACGTAAAACAGTGGATGCACTACAGTGACTTCGTTGCATACACGCTTCCAGTCGAAGAGATGCTCGTATTCCTCTGTGGAGAGATGAAGAAGTATGCCGTCGTCTCTCTTTACGCTTTCTATGAGGACATCGGTGAGTGTGTCGCGCCAAAACTTGTTTACAGGCGTGTTTTCTGCAGAAGGCAGATGTACGCAATGTTCCATACGATAAGGTACCACGCCGTCCATCGGACGGAGCAATCCATACAGGAAACAGGTTATCCACAGGTGGTCTTGTGCGAAATGCAGGGCATTGTCGTCAAGAGTAGATGCCTTGAGATGTTTGTATGCCTGTCCGTTATATGCCATTATTGCCGGCATTTTTTCTGCCGTGAAGAAATTCTGGTATCGCTGCCAGTTCTCGGCTGCCAAAGTTCGGCTACAGTCGAGTTCCTTTTCAAGTTTATCTATGTCCATACCAGCCATGTCCAAAGCAATCCGGTTGGCAATGCTTTGGAATCGTGGCTCTGTCCAAGGCAGTCTTTCCGTCCTTCCGTTCATTATCTTAGCGTTAGCAAGAAGTATTTGCATAGTGCTTTTATTATTTGCCTGTTGAATTTTTTAAGGTAAAATAAAGCCCAGAGATGAAAATCCTCTGGGCTTATGTCTAAACGTTAATGTATATATTAAATTTTAAATGTAACCACGTATTCCTTTTCAGCTCTTACAGTTCCGTTTGGTGAAAGGATTGTGATCTTAATCTTGTGTGGCTGACCATCGAAAAGACTCTCCACATTGGTGAATTTGATAATATAAGAATTCTGCAATGCACCTGTTATAGGAAGTGTAGAGAGAGACACACCACTGAAAGAAGAGTTTGTCTTAATTTCTGTACCACCAGTGTATGCTGAGAGATTCCATGGATACTCCTCCCAAAGAGGTCTTTCTGTCCAGTTTACATAAGTGCTACTGTATACCGTGTGAATTGTACCCTTGGTTGTTGGCCAGTTATTAGGATCTTTTACCCACTGCGTACTCATTGGTTCGTGGCCCTGTGGATAGTTAGGCTCGTCGGTGAAGTTTACATATACGCGGTTGGTATTCTTTCTGAAGTTGAACAAGTCATCGGCGTAACGGAGTGAGGAAACACCACATTCATCCGCAGACCAAGTTCCTGTACTGTATCTGGCATATTCTTTGGCGAGCACGTCTTTATCTGGTCCTTCAAATCCCATGGTACGATATATGCCATATTTACCTGAACGATTCAGGAATGCGTCAATTTCATTAATGCCACACATGTTGATAGCTCCATTAACTTCTCCGTTGTAGTCATAGCCTACACAGCCAAAGCGCATGTCCAGAGTCTTTGACAGCATCTTCGACCAGTCAAGAATTTCTTTTGCAACAGCGTCAGCTTCTTCACCCATACTTCCTGAGTTGTCAACAAGGAACACGAGGTCTACTGCTGAAACTTGTTCTTCAGAGTCGATGGTGTTTTCGATGGTGAAGCCCTTTGGCAGGTCGTCGATGGAAATCCAGATGTTCTGTTCGGAAGTGTTCGTGCCATAAAGACGCAACCATTCTGTTGGATTTTCTGGAGACTGAATACCGGTGAGGTCGAAACGAATCACCTTGTTGCCGTTTGATGCAGTCTCTACTACATAGTTGATGTTGGCTACGTTGGTATTTGGAGCATCAGGCAACGTAGGATTGGGATCTGCCTCAGTATCGGCAGGAATGCCAGGTACTGTGATAACTCCTGTAGAACCATTGTCTTCTACTGTACATGATGCCAAGCTGAAAAGACCAGCTGCAATCATTAGGCTAAATAATTGTTTTTTCATAAATACTATATTTTTTCCTGTCCCAATAATTATTTTCCTAATCCTTAAGTCGCTGGGACTTTAACAACCATCGGATTTTTCTATTCCCTATTTAGATGTTGGTAGAGGTACATTCAATAACCATATTATATCATGTAACCAAACATTTCTTACGACTGCAAAGATAATATAATTTTTGAAGAACAATAAAAATTTTGCGTTGTTTTTATTATAAATTAACAAAAAATATCTATATGGATATTTATCACAGTGAAACTATACCGATTTTGGGTTCGTTATGAGTTATTTATTAGGAAAATGATGGATTTATTTGCGTATTTCAGCAGAAAAGTGTATTTTTGCAAAGAAATAGTGATTTAGGAAAGTTACGATAACTAATGTATACATTTTTATTAATATTGTCAACGGTTTACAGTGGAGAAAATGTGGCTGACACAGTTGTCATGCGCAACGATACCATACGGGAAGTGGTGGTGACCGCACAGTCGCCACGACAGCGTGTGGAAGCGGTGCAGGTGGGGGCTGAACAATTGCAACTGAAGGAGCTGACCACTACACCGGCTATGTTTGGCGAGAACGATATCATGAGGTCTATACAACTGCTGGCAGGAGTGAAAAGTGAAAGCGAGGCGTCGAGCAGTTTCCAGGTGCGTGGTGGGACATCAGCACAAAATGCTGTGCTATACGACGATGCTCCAGTGTATAACGTAGGGCATCTGGCTGGTCTGTTCTCGGCTTTTAACGATGCATCGCTTGCTGCTGCCACTCTGTACAAAGGTATGATTCCCGCCACTTTTGGAGGAGCCTCGTCGGCAGTGCTTGACATCACGGCCAAAACGGGAAGGCGAGACGCTTGGCATGGAGGCGGAACTATAGGACTACTCTCGGCAAAGGCTGACATTGAAGGGCCGATAGCTGGAGGAAAGGGCTCGCTGTTTCTGGCTGCACGAAGGTCGTATATTGACTTATTTATGAAACTTATTCCAGATTTCAAAGACAATACACTGAACTTTTACGATGTCAACGCCAAGCTCGACTATTCGCTCTCAAAGCGCGACAGACTAAGTCTCTCTTTCTTTACAGGAAGAGATAATATGGCGCTTGAAGATATGGTGGGCATGAAGTGGAAAAACATAACATCCACTTTGCGCTGGCATCATCGTATTAGCGACATCGCCCACTGGCAGACATCGCTCTTCTATTCTGGATATGATACCGACAACGGCATTGACCTGCTGGACATGACGCACTCTTTTGGTGGACACATTCGCCAAATGGCTCTTAGGCAGAATTTTCATTTCCAGTGGGGCAATAACATATTCGAGGCTGGATTCCAGTCGGCGCTACTTGACGTGAAGTCGGCTGAGTGGCAGATGATGAACGACCATGAGAAGGAGAAACGACGCGGTTGGGACAACAACGTATGGGTGAACGCCACTCTAGACCTTTCACGAAGGTTGAAAGTTTCAATCGGCACACGTTTCGATATCTATTCCGCATTGGGTGGCTCCATGTATTATGACATTGACGAACAGGGAGAGATAATACGCCTGTTCAACAAAAAGAGTGGAGAGATAATGAAGACTTACCTGAATGTAGAACCTCGACTGAGTGCATCATACTTGATAAGCCCATCGCTGAGTTTTAAGGCTGGTTATTCACGCACTTCACAAGTCATACACGCACTTCGCAACCAAAGCCTCTCTACACCATTCGACCGCTTTGCCCTTTCAAGCAACATATTAAAACCAGAGGTTGCAGACCAACTGAGCGCCGGTCTGTTTGCTGTGACCGCCAACGAGATGTACGACGTATCGCTGGAGGGCTATTGGCGAATAATAGACAATGTGGCAGACTACCGCGACGGCAAGAGTTTCAACTCTGAGATAGAAATCGAGAGGCTTATATTGAGCGGTAAGGGCAAGGGATATGGTGTTGAGGCTTCTATAAGAAAAAACAAGGGAAGACTCACGGGCTGGTTGTCTTACACGCTTTCGTGGGCGAAGACTAAGATAGAAGGCATAAACCAAGGCAGATGGTATGATGCGGGTAACGACCGCCGTCATGACATAAACATTGTCGGTATTTACGATACGGGAAAACGCTGGAAACTGTCTGCTGCCTGGACATACTATTCCGGTCAGGCCTTCACCGCTCCTTATGCCAAATATGAGATTATTGACAACTGGATATATTATTATGCCGAGCGAAACAGCTATCGTGCTCCTGCTTATCACAGACTTGACCTAAGCGCCACATGGAGCAAACGCACTCCTAAGACTGGTACTTTGCGACAGTGGACATTCAGCATATACAATGCCTATAACCACTATAACCCCTTCCTCATCAGTTTTGAGGATAGCAGCGACGGAGCACGCACGAAGGCAAAGCAATATAGCCTGTTTGGCATACTTCCTTCTGTGGCTTATTCCATTCATTTTTAGATCATATTATATATGAAAACAAAAATATTCAATATTGTAAACCTCCTTTTGGTGCTAACGACGACCGTCTCATGTGAAAAAGAGCTTGAGATGGATTATAAAACCGTTGACCAACTCTATGTGGTTGAAGCTGAACTGAGCAACCAGCGAACGAGGATCGCAGTAAGTAAAACCCGGCAAATTGAAAATGATGGTAATAAATATGGCGTTGACGGAGCTGTGATAAGAATTATGGGCGATGATGGCTCTGAACAGACATTGACAACAAGCACCAGTGGCATATACACTTCAAATACAAAAGGAGTGCCTGGGGTGACATATAGAATAGAGGTTGAGGTTGACGGCAAACGATTCACTTCCAGTTCCAC
>SAMEA3663084__coassemble_614_pt1 | contig 12329 bp, 9 predicted proteins | sample SAMEA3663084__metabat2_high_PE_009 | metagenome-assembled genome bin SAMEA3663084 (sample SAMEA3663084) | pig gut metagenome | biome: pig gut; feature: pig-associated habitat; material: faeces | place: France | collected 2012
GACCGACGACATTCCAGACTTCATAACCCACGTTGTAGAAGTGAAAGACATGACTGTAGGCAAGAAAATGTCAAGGAAGGAATATGTAGAACAAAGACCAGCCGACCCGGAAAAAGTTCTTTCCGACAAAATGAAAGAGGCTATTGTCAACATGCCTTACCGTAACAACGAATACTCTTCAGACGAAGTGATAAAAATGGAAAAGGTGTGCATAAGATATGGCGAACGTGTGATTCTCGACACTCTCGACTGGACAGTAAGAAACGGAGAACGATGGGCTCTCGGAGGACAAAACGGTGCTGGAAAGTCCACCCTGCTATCGCTCGTCTGTGCCGACAACCCACAAAGCTATGCCTGCGACATAGCTCTCTTCGGACATCCAAGAGGTTCTGGTGAAAGCATCTGGGACATAAAGAAACACATCGGATACGTATCTCCTGAAATGCATAGGGCATACAACCGCAACTTGCCTGCCATACGCATTGTGGCAAGCGGACTTAAAGACTCCATGGGGCTGTATGTTAAACCGGACAAATCCGAATACGACATCTGCAGATGGTGGATGGAAGTGTTTGGACTGAAAGGAAAGGAGGACACGTCGTTTCTGAAACTCTCAAGCGGAGAACAGCGCCTTGTGCTACTTGCCAGAGCCTTCGTGAAAGACCCGCAGCTGCTTATTCTCGACGAACCGCTTCATGGTCTCGACAACCGCAACCGCCGCTTGGTGAAAGACGTGATAAACACCTTCTGTCTACGCCAAAACAAGACTCTTGTCATGGTGTCACACTATCAGGAAGAACTTCCTGCTTGCATCGACCATCAGCTGACACTAAAAAGGCATGTCTGACTATCTTAGCCTTAAGCCCTGACCTACAACAATATTGTCGTATGGTGTCATATTGTTCATCTTATAGAGGTATTTCATGCGAATACCATAGAGCTGTGATATGGAGTACATCGACTCACCGGCACGTACATAGTGCAAGCGGTCTTTATAACTCTTCGGGGCTTTCTTGGCTTTCTTCTTCAGATATACGATGTCGCCTTCTGACAGACTTGCAGAAACCGGCAGTTCATTATACGCAGCCAACTTACGTTCACTCAGGCCTATTTCCTTAGCTATCGAACTGAAAGAGTCGCCGCGACGGGCCTTTAGGTAGTAGTTGTTGTTGAACTTATATATCGGGTGAGTCATACCGCCGGGAGCCACGCGGTCCTTTGTGGCAGATGCCAGGAAGCGGTCGTAGTGTTTTGCGTGATCGTATTCATAGAGTTTATACAACTCAATGATATTAATGAGTTTTGTGGCATAGCTGGGATTGGTGGCATATCCCGCAGCCTTCAGCCCGTGTGCCCAACCTCTGTAGTCGGTGTTTTTCAGGCTGAACAGGCTTTGGTATCGCTTTCCCGAAACCAAGAAGCGTGAATGGTCCTCATAGCTCTCGTATGCGTTGTTGTAAGCCCTGAAACACTCGTTGCTGGCATCGTCGTCGTGATATACTTTACGTCCCTTCCACCCATGGCACTTTATGCCAAAGTGATTGTTGCCCTTCCGCGCAAGCTCACTCCTTCCCGCTCCCGACTCAAATAGTCCCTGGGCGAGAGTGATGCTGGCTGGTATATGGTATTTCTTCATCTGCTCTATTGCCACATCCTTATATTGGTCAATATATTGCTGGTACGTGGAGTTCCACTTCATCTGGGCTGTAGACATTATTGCGTTAAATATTAACGCTATGGTAAATAATGATTTTTTCATTCAATAAAACTACTATAAACTGTTATTCTTGTGCAAAATTATACAAAAAAAGCGAGTATAAAGAAGATTTTTATTAATTTTGCAAGAAAATTAGGTTTATTATGGAAGTAAAGACTATTTCAACAACATTCCACGTGGCAAATATCGAAGAATTGTCGGAAGAAGACAGGATGCTCGTGGAAAAAGCCATCAGTCAGACAGAAATTTCTTACGCCCCTTACTCCCACTTCCATGTGGGTGCCGCCGTAAGACTTGACAATGGTGTGGTTCTTGGCGGCTGCAATCAGGAAAACGCAGCATTTGGCGTCAGCATGTGCGCCGAGCGGTCAGCCCTCTTTGCCGCAGGAGCCAACTATCCTGACGTGGCTGTCAATTCAGTGGCAATAGCAGCCCGCGATGCTTCAGGACTTCTCGCCGAGCCTGTCAGCCCCTGTGGCGTTTGCCGGCAAGCCATGGTTGAGACAGAGTCCCGTTACGGAAAGCCACTGCACATTCTGCTCTACGGAACGAGACACACTTTCGTCATCAATGGCATCAGCAGTCTAATGCCCCTTGCCTTCAGTACTTTCTGAGCCTACTCAACCACAACAATCAACAGGTCTTTCACTGTCTCAAGTGTAAGACGGTTAATATCATGTCTCATCAGTGTCGACTCGTCCTGACGCTGCAACAGGAGTGGACTGCCCTTTATTTCCACTTTCAGCCGTTTCCCTTCCTGAAAGACTTTCATACTTACGTTTCCGTTGAAATAAGGCAAATCGATGGTTCCCGTAAGCATGCTGTCGATAACCTTTTCAAGCCTTGGGCCGTCGAAGTCGAAACAGAAGGAACTTACTTCCATTGAGTATGAGTATTGTGCTTCCGGCCACCTAAGCCTTGCCTTAGCCACAGAATCACTACACAGAGCCACAAAGTCGTGGTTAGAAATTTGCCATTTAGTCATACCCGACTCAAGCCGCGAAAGATCGAGCACTCCGGTCACTAAAAACATGAGGCGTTCAGTATGATGGTTGATGGCCTCTGCGGTTTGCGACCGTTGTTCCACTGTCAGGTTGTCGTCGTCAACAAGACTTTTCGTCATTGTCACCACTTCTTTAAGCGGATTGCGTATAGCAAGGCTCATGGTATTGAAGAAATTCTCCTTTTGCCGGTTATGCTCTTCTGCTTCGGCCAACGCGTCAGCTGTTTTTCTTTCCGTTTTCTTGAGTCTTACATAAGTAGCCATTAATCTCTGCATTATTACTATCAGTATTGCCACGACGAGTAGCACAATCACCATACCCACAAATCCCATTCTTCCCCTAAGCAGTTCCTCCTCAGCCTTTAAAGAGTTCACCTTTCCCATGTTTTGTAGTTCTTCAGTCTGCTCGTTCGATATTAGCTTGCTTATGGAGTCGTTTGCATGGCGTATTTGCCTATAAATCTCCAAGGCTTGTCCATACTTCTTCTGCCTGTAGAATATGTCGGCACGCATTATTAGACAAGTCAAGAGGTTGCTCATTCTTACATTAATCTTCTCCCCTACCTTCATGGCTTTATCGTTAAGTAGGATGGCTTCGTCAAGCATTCCTCGGCATGTTCTGTTATAACAAAGAGCATATAAGTAAAGAGGTTTGTATGGCGGATAGGTGAGACGGTCGTAGAATACTTTGCCTTTTGCCTCATGCTTGGCGGCTTTGTCGAAATCACCCATATATGACCAGTAAAGGATATGACAATATTCCACAAAAAGGCGATGGTCGTTGAGTGTTATGTCCATGCCAGGAGCCAAAAGCAGCATTTTGTCCATCACTATGTCAATTTCCTTTAGGGTCTGGCCCATTCTGTCGAATCTTTGTACAAAAATGTTATAGTCGAGGCTATGCATAAGCACGGTGAACTGCATTTGCAGGTCGTCATTCTTATACATGGTTTTCATGGCCTTTTTCAATACATTGTCAGCCTCATGCCAACGATAAGTGCCTATGTAAATCTGCGCCATTATGACATATGCTTTTGTTATGCCAGAGTAATCTTTGAGTTTTTCAGCTTCAGCCAGCATCATGTCAGCCTGGTCAAGGGCATATTCATACCTTCTTGAGAATACGAGTGAATTGATCATGGTATACTGCATTTCAAAATACATACGCCAGCTCTTTGCCTTTCGTGCCACTTTCATGCCACGCCTTGCCCAATACTCCACACTATCCAGACTTTCGTCGTACATATAATGATGGTTTACGATGAAAGTCAGGGCGTTGGCCTGAGTAGTGTCATTATTCAGTCTCTCCGCTTCTTCAAGTAGCAGGTATGCATCGTTCACTCCGTCGGGCATAAGCTGTGAAACGGTAACCAGTTCTGACAGTTTCTCAAGTCGTTTTATGCCGTGAGGCAGTTTTGTCGCTTCACGTCGCAAACTGTCCACCTTTGCCTTCTCTGCCTCCTGTCCGTCAACTCTTCCGAGCACGCACAATAATAAAGAAAGTATTAATAACAGTTTTTTCATGGTTTTTTCTCCTTTCTTTCCAATGGATGTGTGAAGCAGAATCTTGCTCCATCATGATAATCCGGGTCTACCCATATCTTTCCGCCAAGACGTTCGATAATGAAACGACAGATGGAAAGCCCAAGTCCTGTGCCATTGTCGCTTTCATTTGCTTTCTCAAAACGGTTGAACACCGCCTCCCGTTTCTCCGGGGCTATGCCGCACCCAGTGTCGGTCACAGCAAAACAAGCCATATTGCCGTCAGAGGAGAGACTCAGGGTGATGGAGCCTTTCTCTGTAAACTTGCTGGCATTTACTAAAAGATTGATGAGCAACTGCTGAAGACGGGCCTCGTCGGTAACAAGCGGCAGCGAGGATAATGTGGTTGAGAACGACATTGTTGCAGCTGTATGCTTTACCTTGTTGACTGTCTCCACCACGTTTCGGCAAATATCCACAGCATCGTGGTTGCCTATCGAAAATTGCATCTCATTGTTTTGTCCTAATGAAAAACCGACCACGTCGTCTATGAGTTTCAATAGTAAATTGGAGTTCTGGCCTATTACTTCCTCAAACTGCTTACGTGTTGCCTTATCGAGACTATTATCGGCAAGTATGGTCGAAAAACCGGCTAAAGCGTTCAATGGCGTACGTATCTCGTGACTCATATTTGAGAGGAAAAGATTTTTCAGCCTTACCGAATTCTCTACCATCTGACGTGCATGCTCAAGACGGTTTTGCGAGTCAACAAGTCGTCTGTTATACCTGCGCAGCAGAAAAAGGCCCGTCAAAAGCAGTCCAATAACTACAAGACCTCCGAAAACTACAAATAATATGAGGATATTACGTTGCTTGTTGGTACGCAGTTTCTGTTGTACCACTTGGTTGGCGGCACGTTCCTTGTTTACTTTCGCTATATAGCTCTGAACACTGGCAGAGTCTACTGTAGCTATCTCTTTCCTGTACCTGTCGCATTCCTCTTTTAAAGTTTTCGCCGAAAGGCTGTCACTATTTGTGTCAGCAGCTGTCATTGCCATTGGGAAGACTATCAAGTAGAAGAGTGTAATTATCAATTTTGATAATAATCTCATAAGATAATATTTATTCAATCTGCTGTCTCTTAAAATGATTCGACTACAAAGTTAAGCTAAAAGAATGAAATAGACAAGAAAAAAATGAAAAAGTTTCAATATTTTTTTGGTGAATAGACTATTTATTGTTATTTTTGCAACATTGTTGAACAAAATTGCACATTTATTCATGAGAAATATCCTTTTTTATGTGGTTTTTCCTCTTCTGTTCCCTATGGCTGCCGATGCCCAGGAGATAAAGCCCGAGACAATGGTCGACGATACCTATTCGCGTCAGCCGTACAACATTAATTCTGATATTATCCACGACATTACATCCGCCACCGACACTCTTCACCTGCCAGACCTTGACGATCGTGGCAGAGTGATATCACATTCTTTCTACCCCTACTATTTTGGTGGTTCGTGGAGCAACTGGCGACTTCACGAAGGCCTGAACCTCAGTCTTGGTGCTTCCATATTCTCACAAATAGGTAAGCACGCCTATGGTGGCGTCGGTTTCTCACAGAATCTGTCGGCACAATATGCCATGGCTCTCTCGTCAAGACTCTCTTTGGCCGTAGGTGGATATTTAGACAACATGTTTTGGGCCAACTCCACATTCCGCGACGCTGGACTCACGGCTGTGCTCGGATATAAGTTTGACGAACACTGGGAAGGGTATCTCTATGGTCAAAAAAGTATAGTCACAAACATACCTATACCTTTATATATACAGGAGCTCAACGACATGGGCGACCGGATAGGCGCTGCCATAAGATACAATTTCAACCCCAACTTCAGCGTACAGGTATCTATAACGAGAAGTTATAATGGGAAGTTATAATACATTTGGTCCCCATAACTCCCCAATACCCCATAACAAATACAACTCTTGAATAATAAATAGAAAAATGAAACTTGACGGAAGAAGAATGAGCGACAATATTAGCGATCGTCGCGGTGAGAGAATGAGCATGGCTGGAGGTGGTCTGAGCTTGCTTAGGCTGCTTGCAATACTGCCTGGAGGAATAAAGACTAAACTCATAGGACTGGCGGTAGTGGCGGCTGTGGTGGTAGCCACACAAGGCACATCGGGACTGTCGGGACTGCTGGGCCTTTCAGGACCCCAAACAGAACAAAGGCAGTATCAAGGCACACCTGAGGAACAAGAACTCTATGAGTTTTCAGCTCAGATACTTGCCGGAACAGAAGACGTGTGGACCGAACTGTTTGAGAGAATGGGAAAACGGTATATACCACCAAAAATGGTGATATACAAGGATGCAGTGCAGTCGGGCTGTGGAAATGCCACATCAAGCACAGGACCATTCTATTGCTCTGCCGACCAGACTGTGTATATCGACCTCTCGTTTTTTATGAATATGAAACGACAGATAGGAGCCGATGGCGATTTCGCCTACGCTTACGTCATAGCCCATGAAGTGGGACACCACGTACAATTCTTACTTGGCGATCTCGACCGTATACATGAAAAAATGGCATCAGCAAGCGAGAAGGAAAGCAACAGGCTCAGCGTGCGTTTAGAACTGCAAGCCGATTTCTATGCCGGAATTTGGGCATATCACGACAATCGCATTTTCAGCAGTCTTGAAGATGGCGACATAGACGAAGGTCTCGATGCGGCACGCAAGATAGGCGACGACTATCTTCAGAAAAAAGCTCGCGGCTACACCGTTCCCGACTCCTTTAATCATGGTACGTCGTCACAGCGTAGCCGCTGGCTAAAACTCGGAGCCCATAGCGGCGATCTCTCCCTTGGCGACACTTTCACGCCGGAATACAGTAGCCTGTAGGAGTAGATGCAAGTCTTAACTACTCAAGTTTAGCATGGGCTCAAATATTAGTTCTTTTACTTGCAAAGTTGAGTTAACTATTCATAGTTAAAGAAGCCGAGATGTTTATTTCAGCCCTCTGTTTTTCAGCAGAGGCTCAACACTTGGTTTCTTGCCACGGAAATTGACATACATGTCCATGGCATCGTCGATACCGCCGGGAGTGAGAATATACTTACGGAACTTCGACGCCACTTCCTGGTTGAAGATGTCGCCAGTCTCCTTGTAAGCTTCAAAGGCGTCGGCTTCGAGTACCTCTGCCCACATGTAGCTGTAGTAACCTGCTGTATAACCGCCACCCATGGTATGGTTAAAATATGTTGTGCGGTAGCGGGGAGGAATCTGACTGAGAAGACCACGGTCAACAAGCGTCTGACGCTCAAACTGAAGAAGGTCGAAATCGTTTGGAATACTTGTCAACACATGATAGTCCATGTCGAGCAGAGAGGCAGCCACATATTCCACAGTGGCGAAACCCTGACCATACTTCCCGCTCTTGTCAAGCTTCTCCACTAGTTGCTGAGGCATTGCCTCGCCAGTCTTATAGTGCTTTGCATACACTTTCAGCACCTCAGGCGCAAAAGCCCAGTGCTCGTTCACCTGCGAAGGTAGTTCCACAAAGTCGCGGGGAACATTCGATACACCAGCATAATGAACATCCTGGAAGAACTGATGCAGGGCATGGCCAAACTCGTGGAACATAGTGCTTGTCTCGTCGGCACTCAACAATGCAGGTTCGCCGGCTGCCGGTTTGGTGAAGTTGCAAACTATGGTAACTATAGGTATCACCTTTTTCCCCTTTTCGTATGTCTGGTCGCGATAAGTTCCGCACCATGCACCGCCACGCTTTGAAGCCCGCGGGAAGAAGTCCATGAAGAGAATGGCAAGACGGCTTCCGTCGCGGTCAAGACATTCAAAGGCCTGTGCGTCTGGATGTGGCAGCGGCACATTTGATATTGGCTTCAATGTGATGCCATAGAGACGGTTGGCACAATAGAATAGTCCGTCGCGCACGTTCTCAAGCTTCAGGTATGGACGGAGCTCGTTTTCGTCGAAGCTGTACTTAGAGCGTTTGGCACGGTCGGCATAGTAACGCCAGTCCCAACCCTCCGACTCAAAGTCGCGTCCGTCTTTCGCCATCTCTGCCTGTATGTCGGCCAGTTCCTCCTTAGCCTTGTCGAGGGCAGGATGCCACACCTGGTCAAGCAGTTCGTAAACTGCCTCTGAGGTCTTTGCCATACGGTTGTCAAGAGCCATCGAGGCATAGTCTTTGTAGCCCATGAGCTGAGCCTTCTGCAGACGAGCCTTCACCAGCTTTTTCACCACTTCGCGGTTGTCGTTGGCGTTGCCGTTGGCACCACGGCTGATATACCCCTTGAACATACGCTCGCGCAGCTCACGTCTTTCAGAATATTGAAGGAATGGCATTACACTTGGATTGTGAAGCGTAAATACCCATTTCCCATCCATCCCGGCCTCTGCAGCCGTTTCGGCGGCATTGGCCACAAGAGCCTTAGGTAGCCCGGCAAGGTCGTCTTTGTTGTCTATCACAAGCCTGAAGGCGTTGGTCTCTGCAAGCATGTTCTGTCCGAAGGCTACCTGAAGCATTGATATCTCCTCGTTAAGCTTTCTCAGCTGTTCCTGTTTGGCGGCGTCAAGGTTAGCACCGCTTCTCACAAACGACTTGTAGGTTTCCTCGAGCAGTTTCTTCTGCTCCTTGTCGAGATTCATCTGCGACTGGTTGTCATACACATATTTCACTCTTTGGAAAAGAGCGGCATTCATCGTGATGTCGTCACTATGACGTGACATCATAGGCGAGATCTCGCGGCTTATGGCCTGCAGCTCGTTGCTGGTGTTGGCACTGTTCTGTCCATAGAACACACTTGCCACCTTGTTGAGCAACTGACCGGAGCGGTCGAGTGCGGCTATGGTATTGTCAAACGTAGCCTGACGCTTGTTGTTTACAATGGCAGCAATCTCCTTGTTGTGTTCTTCAATGCCCTTCACAAAGGCAGGCTTGTAATGCTCTGCCTTTATCTGCTCAAAAGGCGGTATGCCAAAAGGCGTTGAATACTTTGCAAGGAAAGGATTTCCTCCCTTTGCCATGGCGCTTCCACAAACCATTGCAGCTGCGCAAACAGTAATAATTGTCTTTTTCATCGTGTTTTGGTCTTAATGGTATATTAATTTTGAATTATCGAGTGCAAATATATGAATAATGTTCCATATATACAAATATTTCGTGAAAAAACATTCATTGTGTTCCTTGGTAAACGTTTACGTTAATATTACATGCTGTGATTGTTGCAAATAAAGCTATTTTCTGTATCTTTGCCGAAAAATTCAAATAACAACATTATGAGGAAACTATTTACTACTTTGGCCATGACACTGGGATTGGCCATGAACTGCATGGCGGAAGCCGTGCAAACCATCATTGTCAACGGAATTCAGGTGTCTGGGAAAAGCATTGTGACTATGACTTTCGAAGGTGACAACGCTGTGTTGGAATACTCAGACATGACCTCTGAAAAAGCTCCAATAGAACAGGTCTGCATCTTGCTTAGCTACGATGGAACGGCTGTGAACGGCTTGAGGGAAACCATGTTCACATACAACGGACTGGTGGACGACACGCTCGTCGTAAAAGGTCTTGAAGACCAAACGGATGTTACCGTCTACGACGCCACAGGAAAAGTCAAGGCTAAAGGCAAGGCCAATGCGGGAGAAACTCGCATCAGCATGAAGGGAATGGCTCATGGAATATACATGCTGAAAGCAGGAAAAGCTATTGTTAAGATCTCAAAGAAATAAAACAAGGAGGAACTGATGATGAGAAAACTGATATATACACTCGTGGTAATGGCTCTCACCGCAATACAAGGCAGCATGGCACAGACAGCCGACCACTCGGTGAAAAGAGACCTCACAAAGTCGCAAATGACCCTGAGAATGAACAACAACGAGGTAAAATACTACAACCTCGACCAACTGAAGACAGTTGCGTTTGAAGGCGACAACACCATGGTGACTACCACCAACAACACTACAGACACCTACACGAAAAATGTGGGACGACTGTCGTTCTCAAAAACACAGGATGGGTCCCAAGCAAAAGCCTCGTTCGACAACACCACAGGAAAGGTGGCCATAAAAGAGGCTAAGGGATGGCTCGAGTCGCTGTACATGACATGGGACAAGACCGAAGAAGCCGAGTCTTACAACATATATATAAAAGGCGGACAGTACAGCACCTATACCAAGGTCGATGGCCAGCTCGTAAGAGACTACGGCACATACGGACGCGTAGACATACCAGGACTGAAAGCTGCCGACGACTACGAGGTGAAAGTAGTGCCTGTAAAAAATGAAACAGAAGTGACAGACGCCGCAAACGTGGCTTCCGGATTCAAGGTGAAAAACTACAGCCGTGAGGGATTTGCACACCTCAACTATAGCGGCATCGGCGCATATAACGACGATGGAACACTGAAGTCAAACGCAAAGGTGCTCTACATCACTTCCGCCACTGCAAAGACAGTAACCACAAGCGTGCTAGTCGACAAGACGCAGAAAGAAGTCACAGGCCTGCAATCCATCATCGATGCCTACCAAAAAGGCACCGACACCACCCCACTTGCCATACGTATCATAGGCAAAGTGACACTCGACGACCTCGACCATATCTCAAGCTCCGCAGAAGGACTTCAGGTAAAGGGACGCAACGCATACTCGGAGATGAACATCACCATCGAGGGCATTGGAGAAGATGCCACAATAAGCGGGTTCGGCATATTGGTGAGAAACTGCAAAGGTGTGGAAATGAGAAACTTCGCCATCATGCTCTGCTTGGACGACTGCATCTCGCTCGACACCAACAACAGTAACATTTGGATTCACAACATCGACCTCTTCTACGGCAAGACCGGTGGCGACGCCGACCAGGCAAAGGGCGACGGCACCGTCGACCTCAAGGGAGGAACAAAATATGTGACCATAAGCTCCAACAGATACTGGGACTCGGGAAAATCTTCACTCTGCGGCATGGGTGACGACGAAGCCAACTACATCACCTACCAAAACAACTGGTTTGACCACAGCGACTCACGCCACCCGAGAATCAGGTGCATGACCGTACACATCTGGAACAACTACTACGACGGAGTGGCCAAGTATGGCGTGGGAGCCACTACTGGCTCAAGCGCATTCGTCGAGGCAAACTACTTCCGCAACTGCAACAAGCCTATGCTCATCTCCATGCAGGGAAGCGACATCAACAACTCTGAGCACAAGGGCACATTCTCAAGCGAAGACGGTGGCATAATAAAGTCTTTCGGAAACATTTTTGCTGAAAAGTCAAGCAACTTCAAATATGTTACTTACCAGCAGGACAACACTGAGTTTGACGCTTACGAGGCTAAGGAAAGAAACGAAACCGTGCCCGCTGGTGTAAAGGCCAAGCAAGGTGGAACAGGTTACGACAACTTCGACACCAACAACAGCCTTATGTACACCTATGCAGTTGCTGACGCCACCGACGTGCCAGCCAACGTGACTGGCTACTATGGAGCTGGACGACTCAACCACGGCGACTTCGCATGGGACTTCACCGGCAAGGACTCTGACTACAACTTGGACTCAGCACTAAAGTCTGCCCTGGAAAGCTACAAGTCATCACTCGTGAAGATATTCGGCGGCGAGGAACTTAACGGTGGCGGAGAAACTGGAGGAGAAACTGGAGGCGAAGAAGGAGGAGAAATGGAATCCCTCATCACTTGCCACTTCACCGGAAAGACCCCGTCAAACAATTTCTTCACCATCTCCGGAAACTACAGCAACACCAAGGGCACCGCAACTGTGGACGGAGTGACCTATAAAGAGTGTTTGAAGATAGAAAGTTCCACATCCATTGCCTTCACTATAACCGAAAAGATGACCATGACTCTCTATTTTGGTAGCGAAGACACTAAAGTAAACATTAAGGTGGACGCAAAGAAGATTAGCGGCGACACTGCTACCAAGACCCTCGTCACCACCTTAGAGTCAGGCCTCCACACCCTTACCAAGGGCGACACCTGCAACCTTTTCTTCATCAAGTTAGAGAAGTAATTTATTTATCGTCTTGAAACCATGCTTCTTCGGCGGACACCTGATGAAGGGCTCACAAACTTCGAGGC
>SAMEA3663084__coassemble_645_pt1 | contig 11894 bp, 14 predicted proteins | sample SAMEA3663084__metabat2_high_PE_009 | metagenome-assembled genome bin SAMEA3663084 (sample SAMEA3663084) | pig gut metagenome | biome: pig gut; feature: pig-associated habitat; material: faeces | place: France | collected 2012
CTTCCGCATCTTCGGCTCGTCGCCCGAGACTCACTGCCGCATTGAAGGACGCAAGGCTTACATTGACCCCATTGCAGGAACGACAAAGCGCACCGGCGACGCAGAGGCTGACAGAAAGGCTGCGGAATATCTGAGAAACGACGCAAAGGAAAACGCTGAACACGTGATGCTCGTGGACCTGGCACGCAACGACCTCAGCCGAAACTGCCACGACGTGAAGGTGGACTTCTACAAAGACCTGCAGTACTACTCCCACGTGGTGCACTTGGTGTCAAGAGTGAGCGGTACTCTCGACGAGGGTGCCGACCCAATAAAGGCGTTCATCGACACCTTCCCTGCCGGCACACTGTCAGGAGCGCCAAAGGTGAGGGCAATGCAGCTCATAAGCGAAATAGAACCTCACAACAGAGGTGCATACGGTGGCTGCATCGGATTCATCGGACTGAACGGTTCGCTCAACCAGGCCATAACCATCAGGACTTTTGTGTCGAGAAACGGAGAGCTATGGTTCCAGGCCGGAGGCGGTATAGTGGCCAAGAGCGACGAGGAATATGAACTGCAGGAGGTGAACAACAAGCTCGGGGCACTGCGCAGGGCAATACTAATGGCTGAAAAAATGTAATAGGAGAATATAATTATGAAAATAGTTATCATTGACAATTACGACTCGTTTACTTATAATCTGAGTCACCTGATAAAGGAAATTGGTGCCGACGTGACGGTGATACGCAACGACCAATTCACGCTCAACCAGCTCGAGCCCTACGACAAGATAGTGTTGAGCCCCGGTCCCGGCATTCCTTCGGAGGCAGGCCTGCTGCTCGACGTGATTAAGGCCTACAAGGGAAAGAAACCTATACTGGGAGTGTGTCTTGGACACCAAGCAATAGGCGAGGTGTTCGGAGGAGAACTGGAAAACCTCTCTGACGTGTTTCATGGCGTAGCAACAGAAGGGACGCAGTTTTCTAACGACTACCTGTTCAAGGGTATGCCAAAGCGCATCACCATGGGAAGGTATCACTCTTGGGTGGTGAGCCGCGAGAACTTCCCTACATGCCTTGAAGTGACTGCCGTGAGCGACGAAGGACAGATCATGGCACTTCGTCATAAACACTACGACATACACGGAATACAGTTTCACCCGGAATCGGTGCTGACTCCTGAAGGCAAGACCATAGTGAAGAACTTCATCAACAACTAAATCTTTAAAATCTTTGATTTTTTTATCTCTGATTTTTTAATCTTTAAAATTTTAATCTATAAAATTTGTTTCGTTATGCAGACAATGAAAGATATACTCAACAGAATGTTGAATCACGAGGAACTGACAAGGGAGGAAACAAGAGACATACTCGTGGGAATAACACGTAGCGAATACCCTAACGAACAGATAACCGCCCTGCTCACTGCACTGCAGATGAGAGGCATCACAGTGGACGAACTGCTGGGATTCCGCGACGGAATACTCGAGACGGGAGTGCCGGTGCCACTGGACTGCGACAGATACATCGACGTGGTGGGAACTGGAGGCGACCGCAAAAACACATTCAACATCTCAACCACTTCGTGCTTCGTAATAGCCGGAGCCGGATACAAGGTGGCCAAACACGGTAACTACGCTGCCACAAGCACAAGCGGGGCGTCGAACGTGATAGCAAACCACGGCGTGAAATTCACCGACGACATCGACCGCCTCAACCGCTGCATCAACGAGTGTGGCATCGTATACCTCCACGCACAACTCTTCGCCAAGGCAATGAAGTTTGTGGGACCTATAAGAAAGGCACTGCAATTCCCTACATGCTTCAACCTGCTCGGACCTATCGTCAACCCGTCGAAACCACAATGCCAGCTGCTCGGCGTGGCTAACCTCGACCAGATGAGACTTTACAACAACGTGTATCAGAAAATAGGTCTCGACTACGGTATAGTTAACAGCATCGACGGATACGACGAGATATCGCTCACCGGAGACTTCAAGGTGACCACAAACAACTATGAGCGCATATTCAAACCGTCTGACCTCGGATTCTCCATAATAAAACCGGACGAACTACGCGCTGGCGCCAACGAACAGGAAGCAAAGGAGATATTCGACGCAGTACTGGCTAACACTGCACTGCCGGCACAAAAGAACGTGGTGCTCGCTAACGCTGCATTCGCCATACAGGTGCTCGAGAAGGGAAAGAAGGACATTGAGGAATGTATAGACATTGCACGCGAGTCGATAGACAGCGGAAAGGCTCTCGATACATTCAAGAAATTTGTAGAACTAAACTCATAAAGTTTCTATAGCTCTTGACATTATGGACATACTGGAAGAAATTGTTGCTCACAAGAGGAAGGAAGTGGAACTGTTTAAGCAGATCCTGCCTGAGAAGGACCTTCACAAACAGGTGGAGGATATGCTTGGAGGACATGTGCCTTCGATGAAAAAGGCCATCAGACAGTCAAAAACGGGCATCATTGCTGAGTTTAAAAGAAAGTCGCCGTCGAAGGGATGGATAAAACAGGAAGGACAACCTGATGTCATTCCTCTGTCTTACCAGCAAAACGGGGCTGCGGCTATCAGCATACTCACCGACGAGAAGTATTTTGGAGGCAAGGACGAGTTTATAACCACCGCGAGAAAGTCGGGAGTGGATATCCCTATACTGTACAAGAACTTCGTGATTGACGAGTATCAGTTGTTTCAGGCAAGGCTTTGCGGTGCTTCAGCCGCACTGCTCATAGCCGCTGAACTGACGAAGCAGGAGTGCAAACAGCTTCTTTCCATAGCCCACGAGCTTCAGCTTGAGGTGTTGTTGGAAATGCACGGCGAGGAGGAACTGGAGTATGCCGACCTGGAACCAGACCTCTGCGGAATAAACAACCGCAACCTCGGCACCTTCATCACTTCCGTGGACAACTCGCTGCGACTTGCCTCCAAACTGCCCGCAGAAGCTGTGAAGGTGAGCGAAAGCGGTATATCAAATCCTGACATCATCAAACAGCTGCAACAAGCGGGCTTCAACGGATTTCTCATCGGAGAGTGCTTCATGAAAGAGGACAATCCTGGAGAGGCGTTGGGGAGGTTTTGGGGAAAATTAAAAAATTAAAAAATTAAAAATTAAACAACTCAGCAATTAAACAATTAAACAATTATAGAATTAAACAATTAAAAAAATTAAAGGACTCTACTTTTGCAAGAATGATATGATAATAAAAGTATGCGGAATGAGGGATGTGGACAACATCAGAGATGCCGGAAAGGCTGGAATGGACTGGATGGGCATGATATTTTGGCAAAAATCGGCAAGATACGTCGACAATCCCGAAACGGCAATGGCTATTCCTAAAGGCGTGAAAAAAGTGGGGGTGTTCGTGAACGAAATACCCGAAAAAATTGTGAAAAAAGCAGACATTTACGGTCTTGACATTATCCAACTACACGGCTCTGAGGATGTGGACACAATAAGAGAACTGAGGCAAAGACTACACGGCAAAACGTTTGTTAAGGCAATTAGCGTGTCGCAGACCGAGGACATTAAGCTGACGGAGATGTATGACCACGAGGTGGACTACCTGCTGTTCGACACAAAATGTAAGTCGGTGGGTGGAAGCGGAAAACAGTTTGAATGGTCGGTGCTACACAACTACAAGGGTGACACGCCTTTTCTGCTGAGTGGAGGCATAGGTCCTGACGACGTGGAAAACATAATGGCCTTCAACCATCCGATGATGGCTGGCATAGACCTCAACTCCAAATTTGAGGTTTCACCGGGACTAAAGGACGTGGAGAGGCTGTCGACATTCATTGCAAAGATAAAACAACATTAAGGTAAAAAAAAAGATTATGAACAAGATAAACGAACTATTCGCCAATCGCGACAACAAAAAGCTATTGTCGCTGTATTTTTGCGCCGGATGTCCAAAACTGGACAATACCGGCGAAGTGATAAAGACAATGGAACGACGGGGCATTGACTTCATTGAAGTAGGCATTCCATTTAGCGACCCAATGGCCGACGGACCTGTAATACAGGACGCTGCCACCACATCGCTCCGCAACGGCATGTCGCTGAGGATACTGTTCTCGCAGCTTGAGGCCATAAAGGCTGAAGTAAGCATACCGCTGATTCTCATGGGATACCTTAACCCCATCATGAACTACGGATACGAAGAGTTTTTCAGACAATGTGTTGAGAGTGGTGTTTCAGGTGTGATTATTCCCGACCTGCCCTTCAAGGACTATCAGAACAACATCAAGCCCGTGGCCGACAAGTATGACATAAGGGTGATAATGCTGATCACTCCGGAAACAAGCGAGGAGAGGATAAGATTTATTGACGAGCATACCGATGGCTTCATCTATATGGTATCGTCGGCTGCCACTACCGGTGCCCAGAAGAGTTTCGACGAGCAGAAGCAGGAATATTTCCGCCGCATCAACTCGATGAACCTGCGGAATCCGAGAATGATTGGATTTGGCATCAGCAACAAGCAAACCCTTGAAAGTGCCCAGGCAAATGCCGCCGGAGCAATCATCGGCAGCAAGTTTGTCACCCTGCTCAAAGAAAGCAAAAATGCCGACGAGGCATTGGACAAGCTATTCAAGGCGTTGGAAAATTGAAAGTTGAAGGTTGAAAATTTTCAACCTTCAATTTACCTCACTTCCCCTATTCTCATCTTCCCATCCAGCGACACCCGGGTGTCGAGAATGTAGTTGGTGGCTTCACCGGGAATGCCGATTATAGTTTCAAAATGGACGCCATGACTGTCTATTTTCCATACCCTCACATCGCCCAACACTGACTGCTCAAGAAAATCCTTCGGCACAAACTTCTCATACATCTGCTTCTTCAAATCGCTGGAATATAACTTTTCTGCACCATTATAAACACAGATATGGATAATGTTGTCAAAATACACATTATTCACAGCTAAGCCATCATCGTTGAATGTGCGTCGAAAAACCTTATACCTCGTGGGATTAACCGTGACATAACAATGATAACGCTCGCTACCATAATTAATCACCGTGTCTTTCTTTATTATCTTGTTTACCACCTCCACCACGGCCGTGGGTTTCTCAAAAGCGATATCATCGTCGGGTGAATCGCTCTTTACCAGCTTCACTTCTTCGCCGTTCTGATTCTTGAACACAAAGACATTGTTTGACAACTTCGCCACTGGATAATGCGAAGGAGGATTGCCAATAATGAGCGTATCAGACACCACCCTGAATGTTGAAGGCTGACTTGTACTGTCTGGATAGAATATCGTATCACCGGAAATTTTGAAATTCACTTCCTGTGTCTCGCTATCTATCCATACACCCTGTAACTTCTGCTTGGCGGCAAAATCTTCGGTTGCCTGTGTCTGTTGCTTGGCATTATTATGACATGCAACAAGCGTCAACACAAAGAAACATGCTATCAGATTTATTATTTTCATCTAAGGATAATTCATGTTAAAAACATTCGGCATCGGCTAACGCGACACCTTTCATGTCTTTTGGACTGGTCTTCACCTCCGACATGTCAATGGGCCAGACAATGTTTATATCCGGATCGTCAAAACGTATACTGGCCTCGGCAGCGGGAGCATAGACATTGTCAACCTTATATGTAAAGACGGCCTCGTCGCTCAACACAAGAAAGCCATGGGCAAATCCGCGAGGAATAAAAAGCTGACGCTTATTCTCGTCACTGAGTTCAACCATGACATAATGACCGAACGTAGGACTTTCGCGACGAAGGTCGACAGCTACATCAACTACACGACCCTTGACAACTCTCACCAACTTTGCCTGAGAGGCCTCACCTTTTTGATAATGTAAGCCACGCAAGACACCATAGCTTGACTTTGACTCATTCTCCTGGATAAAGTCTACCTGCCCTACATGTTTCTCAAACTCGTCTTTTTTCCATGACTCAAAAAAATAGCCACGGTCATCGTTAAATACTTTCGGTTGAACAATGATTACGTCTTTAATATCAGTTTCAATATACTCCATTTTTTAATTATATTCTGTTTCTGCGTGCAAATGTAGCAAATAAAAATGACATAAGAAACTTTTTTCCCGTTTTTATGGCATTTTGTACCCATTTTTATTTGGTTTTCTCGAAAAAATAGAGTAATTTTGCACTCGTGATTGAATTAGACAGACATATAGAGATTCTTCTGCTCGACAACGACTGTGTCATAATACCCAATTTCGGAGGTTTTGTGGCCCATCATGTCGAGGCCAGATATGACGAGAGCGAAGGTTCGTTCTTGCCACCTATCCGTACACTTGGTTTTAACCCCCATCTAAAAAATATCAACGACTCGCTGCTCGCACAATCTTATGTAGAAGCATACGACATCAGCTACCCTGAAGCACAAAGAGCCATTGCAGCCGACGTGGAATGCATAAAAGCACAACTGTCGGAAAATGGGGAATACGAACTGAAGAATATCGGAGTGCTTTCCCTCAACGGCGCCGAAGAGTTGGTTTTCACTCCTTGTGAGGCCGGAATACTAACGCCCAACCTTTACGGACTGGGGGCGGTAATGGTGAGCAAACTAGCGACAAGCGATGAGACTGTGGCTGACAACGGCATTTCAATGCCTGTCATGGATAAATCAAAAGACAACACGACGGAAAGCCCGGTCATTATAAACCGCCCGCAAGAAGAAAATGTCACGACATTATCCAACGACTGCGACGAAGACAAAATGGAAAAAACCATCAGTATAAAAGTGTCGTGGATAAGGAACATAGCAGTGGCAGCTGCTGCAATAATAGCTTTCTTCGTAATAAGCACACCTGTAGAAAACAGCATCGACAACAAGGTGTTAGTAAGCGACATGGGGATTGGCATACTGACAAAATTACCAACCCTTGACACTCCAAACACCGAAAAGGCAAAGACTCAAAACAATGTGGCGGACTCGGTGGTAAGAAACCTGGTTGCAAACAAAGCCCTAGATGAAAAGATACAAAATCGTGACTCCTTGAAAAATCAAAAAAAGGAAACTCTCTTTGAAAAGAAACCGGTTTACTGTATCGTGATGGCAAGCCAAGTGACAAAATTGGGAGCAGACAATTACGTGAAAACACTAAAGGCTGAAGGATATGACAAAGCGCGAACATATATAAATAATAAGGTGGTGAGAGTAGTATACGGAGAATATGAAACTGAAGACAGCGCACTGAAGGAACTAAAAGCCAGAAGAGGCAGCAAGCACTTCGAACAGGCATGGATATACAAAATCACACACCCACAGTAAATTTGCAGGATGAAAAGAGTAAGATGTCCGAAATGTGATAATTTCATCACTTTCGACGAAACAAAATACAACGACGGGCAGTCGCTCGTGTTCAAGTGTAACGACTGCGGAAAAGAATTTGGAATACGAATAGGCACTTCGAAACTCAGAAATACACAGAAAGAAGAAGTGGTGGATGAGAATGCTAACGAAAATGGGGCAGGGTCGCTCATCGTGATTGAAAACGTGTTCCATTACAAACAGGTACTGCCACTGAAAATGGGTGACAACACCATTGGCAGATATATGAAGGGCAGCGCCACAACACTACCCATAGAGACCAACGACCCAAGCATAGATATCAACCATTGTACAATAAACGTCAGCAGGGACAAAAAAGGAAAGCTGAAATATATACTACGCGACGGACCAAGCTACACTGGTACATTTGTAGATAACGAAATTCTCGGAGACAGGGAAAAAAGGGTTATTGAAGACGGCACCCTGTTTACCATCGGGGCTACATCGATAATACTCCGCTCGGGAGAGAATAACGATAACGAATAATAACAACGTGAGAAAAACAAGAGAGAATGAAACCAACAGCAATTCTTCTACTTCACTGCCCAGACCAACCTGGCATAATATCTGAAATGACAAGGTTCATAACAGACAACCAGGGTAACATCGTATACCTTGACCAGTATGTCGACAGGCAGGACGGAATATTCTTTATGAGAATGGAATGGGAACTCGACGAATTCCTCATACCAAGAGATAAAATAAAAGAGTATCTTGACACTCTGTACGCTCAGAAATATTCTATGACGTGCAACCTCTACTTCAACGACGTAAAACCACGAATGGCTATTTTCGTCAGCAAGATGAGCCACTGCCTTTACGACCTTCTGGCAAGATACAAGGCTGGAGAGTTTAATGTCGACATACCATGCATAGTAAGCAACCACGAGGAACTGAGATACGTGGGAGAGCAGTTTAACATCCCGTTCTATGTCTGGTCGATAAACAAAGACCATTCAAACAAGCAGGAAGTGGAAAAAGCTGAAATGGAACTGCTGAAAAAGGAAAAAGTGACTTTCATCGTGCTCGCAAGATATATGCAGATTATCAGCGACGGAATGATAAAGGCTTATCCAAACCATATCATCAACATACACCACTCCTTCCTGCCGGCTTTCATAGGGGCAAAACCTTACCACCAGGCTTGGGAAAGGGGTGTGAAAATTATTGGCGCAACAAGTCACTATGTCACTGCTGAACTCGACGCAGGACCTATCATAGAACAGGACGTGGTGAGGATAACTCACAAAGACACACCTGAAAGCCTCGTGCTGAAAGGACGGGACCTCGAAAAAATAGTGCTCTCAAGGGCTGTAAAAAAGCATATCGAGAGAAAAATTCTCACTTACCACAACAAGACGATAATCTTCAGCTAATATACTAATAATGAATATTGCAGTAGTCAAATACAATGCCGGTAACATCTATTCGGTGGTTAACGCGCTAAGAAGAATGGGAATAGAACCTGACCTTACCGACAACCCCGAAAGGCTTATGAAGGCTGACAAGGTGCTCTTCCCAGGACAAGGGGAGGCTAGAAGCGCAATGGAATATCTGAAGGAAAGAAAACTCGACATGGTGATTCGTGACCTCAGACAACCTGTATTCGGTATTTGCGTCGGACAACAACTGTTGTGCAGACATTCCGATGAGGGAGATGTTGACTGCATCGGCATTTTCGACACCGACGTAAGGAGGTTCAAACCTGTACTGCATGAGGAAAAGGTGCCGGCAATGGGATGGAACCAAATAACAGATACGAAAACACAACTCTTTAATGGATTCAACGGTGGGGAGTATGTGTACTTCGTTCATAGCTACTATGTTCCACTATGTAAAGACACTATCGCCACGGCCGACTATATTCATCCATATAGCGCAGCACTGGCGAAAGACAACTTCTACGCCACACAATTCCATCCGGAAAAAAGCGGAAGCGTAGGAGCGAGAATACTGCAGAACTTCATAGACCTATAATTACAACAAGATTATGATTGAACTCATACCTGCCATCGACATCATCGACGGAAAGTGCGTAAGACTCACAAAGGGAGACTACAACACCAAAACCGTGTATGGCAACCCGGTGGAAATGGCTTTAATGCTTGCCGACAAAGGATTCGAAAGACTACACATCGTGGACCTCGACGGGGCTAAGTCGAAACACATCGTCAACGTGAAGGTGCTGTCAGAAATCACGTCAAAGACAAAACTGAAGGTTGACTTCGGAGGTGGCATAAAAACCGACGACGACATAAAGATGGCTTTTGACAACGGAGCTGCCTTGGTGACTATAGGGTCTGTGGCAATCAGCAATCCTGAACTTTTCGACGGATGGTTGGAAAAGTATGGAGCCGACAAGATAATACTTGGAGCGGACGTGAGAAACGGGAGAATATCCATCAACGGATGGAAAGAGGACTCTGACACCAAACTGCTGCCATTCCTAGAAAGATATGTGAAACATGGAGTAAAAAATGTTCTTTGCACCGAAATATCAAAAGACGGAATGATGGGAGGAACCGCCGTGGAACTTTATTCGGAAATAATGAATGCATACCCTACCCTACATCTCATTGCAAGCGGCGGAGTGTCGAAACAGGAAGACATAAACGAACTCAACAGAAGGGGAATACCTGCTGTAGTATTCGGAAAATCAATTTACGAGGGAAAAATTGACCTCGACAAACTTCTTATTTGGAGCAGGCAATAGTATTTTACACCTTATTATATATATATGGGACTTGCAAAACGAATAATTCCTTGTCTTGACGTAAAAGACGGCGAAACGGTGAAGGGTACAAACTTCGTAAACCTTCGTAAGGCTGGCGATCCTGTCGAACTGGGTAAAGCTTACAGCGAAGCTGGAGCAGACGAACTGGTTTATCTCGATATCACCGCAAGCTTTGAAGGCAGAAAGACATTCACCGAAATGGTCACAAGAGTGGCTAAGGAAATTAACATTCCATTCACCGTAGGTGGTGGCATAAACGAAATTGCAGACGTCGAAAGGCTACTATATGCCGGTGCTGACAAGGTAAGCGTAAACAGTGCCGCTATTCGTCGCCCAGAGCTTATTGACGAAATAACTAAACGATTCGGCAGCCAAGTATGTGTATGTGCCATCGACGCCAGACTTGACAACGACGGATGGCACTGCTACCTGAAGGGGGGAAGGGAACGCACAGAAAGAGGACTGTTTGAATGGGCTCATGAGGCACAGGAACGCGGGGCGGGAGAAATACTCTTTACCAGTATGAACCACGACGGAGTGAAAGACGGATATGCCAACGAGGCTCTTGCACGTCTTGCCGACAAACTTACCATTCCGGTGATAGCAAGCGGTGGAGCTGGAAAGAAAGAACACTTCAGAGATGCCTTTACAATAGGACACGCCGACGCTGCACTGGCTGCAAGCGTTTTCCATTTCGGAGAAATACCTATACCCGAACTTAAACAATATCTTAAAAATGAAGGTATAAACGTAAGAATATAAAAGTTGTGCACATTCAATACAAGAATAAATTATTAACATAATATGAATATCGATTTCGAAAAAATGGGCGGCCTCGTCCCCGCCATCATACAAGACGCTACAACAAAGACTGTCTTGATGTTAGGATATATGAACAAGGAAGCGTTCGACAAAACCGTCGAAACAAAAAAAGTGACTTTCTACAGCCGGTCCAGACAGTGTCTATGGACCAAGGGAGAGACATCGGGAAACTTCCTTGAACTGGTGGACATAAAGGTTGACTGCGACAACGACACGCTTCTGGTAAAGGCAAACCCAACGGGACCTACATGCCACACCGGAAACGACACTTGCTGGGGTGAGAAAAACGAGAAAAACCCACTGCTTTTCCTTACTTACCTGCAGGACTTCATCAACCGACGCCACGAAGAAATGCCAGAAGGAAGCTATACCACTTCGCTGTTTAAAGACGGACTGAACAGAATGGCACAGAAAGTGGGAGAAGAAGCTCTCGAAGCGGTTATAGAAGCATGCAACGGCACTAACGAACGACTCATTTACGAGGGCTCTGACATGATATACCACCTTATCGTACTTCTTACAAGCAAGGGACTTAGAATAGAAGACCTTGCCAAGGAACTACAGGTGAGACATGACCCTAACTGGCATAAGCATTAATATCATCCAGTAATGTTAAGGCAATGTTGATAGAATACAAAAGCGTAAATGTTAACCAGACCGATGGAAAAGATATACTGTCGGCTGTCGATTTCACGGTGAATGAAGGTGAATTCATTTACCTCATTGGACGTGTAGGTACAGGAAAAAGTTCTCTACTGAAAACAATGTATTTCGAACTTGACGTCGAAAATGCTGAAAAGGCCTTGGTTTTCAACTGCGACATCACAACATTGAAAAGAAAACATGTACCTGCGCTTAGAAGGCAGATGGGGATAATCTTTCAGGATTTCCAACTGCTCTCGGACAGAAGCGTAAGAAAAAATCTCGAATTCGTACTAAAAGCTACTGGATGGAAAAAGAAAACGGAAATCGAAAACAGAATAAAAGAGGTGCTGGCTGAAGTGGGAATGGACGAAAAAAT
>SAMEA3663084__coassemble_703_pt1 | contig 11327 bp, 10 predicted proteins | sample SAMEA3663084__metabat2_high_PE_009 | metagenome-assembled genome bin SAMEA3663084 (sample SAMEA3663084) | pig gut metagenome | biome: pig gut; feature: pig-associated habitat; material: faeces | place: France | collected 2012
ATTATGCTACACATAGGAAATAGGATTAAAGAAGTGCTTACATCAAAAGGTGAAAGTGTTAATTGGTTGGCAGAAAGAATACCTTGTGAACGTTCGAATGTATATAATCTCTTTCGGAGGCAAAACATAGGTGTTGATCTATTATTTAAGATTTCACTTGCACTAGACCATGATTTCTTTTTAGAATTATCTAATGACTTGAAAACAAAAGACTGAAGACATTCACCCTCATTCTAAGCAAATATGCCAGGAGTGAGGGTGAATGTTTCTCTATATGTATTCCTTTGTTTGTATTTCACCTTTCAATACGCCAAAGGCATTGTAAGCCAGCGATTCGATTTCGTTTTCTCCAGGCATTATGACAATATTTCCTAAAAAGCCAATCCGTTTTTCCAGTAATGCCATGCAGTATTTGCTATGAGCGATACCGCCAGTGAGGATAATGGCGTCAACATTTCCCTCGAGAGTAACAAACATAGCTCCTATTTGTTTAGCAATGGTATATATCATTGCATTAAGCACGTTGATATACTCCTTTTCGCCATTTTCAGCCATAGATGATATGGTTATCATGTCGTTGTTGCCGAAGTAAGCCGTCATACCTCCCCTTCCATGTATTAGTTTCATAATCTGTTGTTTGCTGTATTTTCCACTGAAGCAGAGGTCGACGAGTTGTCCGGCAGGAATAGTACCGGCTCTTTCAGTAGAGAAAGGTCCTTCTCCGTTCAATGCATTGTTTACGTCCACAACGCGTCCCCTTTTGTGAGCACTAACAGATATGCCACCACCTATGTGAGCCACGATAAGATTAAGGTCCTCATATTTTTTTGCAATGGAAGCAGCATATTTTCTTGAGCATGCTTTACTGTTTAGTGCATGGAAAACCGATATGCGTTTTATTTCAGGTATTCCTGTATACCTTGAGACACAGTCCATTTCATCCACCACGACCGGGTCGGCTATGAATGCCTTGCACCCACACTCTTGAGCAATGGCATCCGCGAGTAGTCCTCCAAGGTTGCATGCATGATCCATGGGAGCGTTTCTCAGGTCTTTTTTCATGTTTTCGTTAACAAGATAGACCCCTCCCTCGAGAGGTTTTAGCAATCCGCCTCGCCCAATTACTGCATCAAAGTCAAACACAATATTTGACTCCGACAGTCTTTTCCTTATGAAATCCATTCTGTAAACATATTGTTCCGAAGAATGGTGGAAAGATGCCAACTCCTTTGCGGGATGATGAGCACCAGACATCCAAATCGGTTTGCCGTCCTCATAGATTGCAAGCTTTGTGGATGTAGAACCAGGATTAATAATTAATACCTTCATAGTATATAGATTATGTTACAGTCAATAGTCATTATTACTTAGAAAGCAAGCTAATGCCAAACTGAAATATTTCGACTCAACAGAGTCAGCCCTTGATGATACGACCACCGGAACGTCAGTGCCTTCCAGCCATCCCGCAGTTGTAGCGTTGGCAAACAGGCTTATTGTTTTATAAAAAGTGTTTCCGCTTTCGATGTTAGGGAATATTATTACGTCAGCATTTCCCGCCACAGGCGAAATGATACCTTTTATTTCACTGCTTTCGGTGTCGCAGGCCGTTTTGACATCCATAGGTCCGTCAACAATACAATTCCCATATTCCCCATTTCCCGCTCTTCGTATTATTTCCTTGTAGCTGATGGTGTGTTCAAATTTTGGATTTGTCTTTTCCGAAAAATGAGTTAGTGCAATATTCGGAGTCTCTATGCCCAGTCTTCTGCAAGCCTCCGCAGTATATCCCACTATGGCATGAAACTGTTCAAGAGTAGGATGAGGTATTACAGCTGCATCAGAGAACATCAGGAGTTTTTTGTATCCTTGTATTTGTGCCATTGCGATGTGTGTCATGACACGTCCTTTTTTCAGTATCCCCGATTGTTTGTCGAGTGCTGCGTGAAGGAGAACGTCAGTGTTGAGTGTTCCCTTCATCAGGATGTCAGCTCTCTTTGCTTTAGCAGTTTCCACCGCCACTCTTGCAGCCTCCTCGTCGTTTCCGCACTCTATCAGTTTCACGTGTTTCTTGTGGCGCTCAATGATAAGGCTCAGGTTTTCGTCCACTTGTCTTCCCGCCGTGAGTATAAATTCGGCAATCCCGTTGTCCAGTGCCATGTTGATTACTTTTTGCGTATGACTGTCATGAGGGCATGCAAGCGCAACAATTTTCTTTTTGTCAGTCTGTCTTAAAGTTGTAGTAAGAACAGAAAAATCAGTAAAATGTTTCATGGAAGTATCTTTTTGGTGCAAACTTACATAAATTATTTGAATTAATATAGTTAATTTCTGATAAATCCGTCATTTTTGGAGGAAAAATCATTAATTTTGCCCATTGATATTAAGATGATCATTAATTATGTCGTGTATTTTACATATAGAAACCAGCACTAATGTGTGTTCAGTAGCTGTCAGTGAAGATGGGCAGTGTATTTTTAGCAAGGAAGATTTTCAAGGGCCTAACCATGCCGTGACGCTTGGAAAGTATGTTGATGAGGCTCTTTCCTTTGCCGATAGTCATGCTATTCCTGTTGATGCTGTTGCTGTAAGCTGTGGTCCTGGTTCTTACACTGGTTTGCGAATAGGAGTGTCTATGGCTAAGGGCATTTGTTATGGTCATTCCATTCCGCTTCTGTCGGTTCATACCTTGAAGTTGATGTGTGTACCTGTTTTGCTTCGCGAACTGGTTTCAGAGGAAAACGCCTTGCTTTGCCCAATGCTCGATGCGCGTCGAATGGAGGTTTATGCTGCATTATACGACCGCAGTTTAAAGGAGGTGAGAGCTACTCAGGCCGACGTAGTGGATGGTGAGACATACTTGCCTTACCTTGAAAGTCGCCCTGTATATTTCTTTGGAAATGGTTCAGACAAATGTCGCGACGTGTTGAGTCATCCCAATGCTCGCTTCATCAGCGACATCCATCCTTTGGCAAAATGGATGATGCCCTTGGCTGAACGCAATATGATGAATGAGGAGTTTGAAGATGTGGCATATTTCGTGCCTTTCTATCTCAAGGATTTTGTTGCCAAGCAACCAAAGAAACTTATTTGAACAATTTTTGGAAGTTAAGGAAGAAGTTTCTTTGAACTCCAATATAATATAAAACAGAAACTTGAATAATATATGGACATAGAAGGATTAGATTATAATACCCAACGAGAGGGACTCGTAATGCCGGAGTATGGCCGTGAGATTCAGAATATGGTTGACTATGCCATTACGATTCCTGACAGGTCAGAACGTTTGAAGTGTGCCAAAACCATTGTAAAGATGATGAGTACAAAAAATACCCAGAATCTTGAAGAGCAAGAATATGAAAAAACTCTTTGGGATCATCTTTACCTGATAGGACGCAAAAAACTCGACATAGACTGGCCCTTCGACGTAAGTGACGCTGAGAAGATGTTAGAGCGACCAGAGCCAATGCCTATCCCGGGCAAAACCCACACTATACGCTTCCGCCATTATGGTCATTTGGTAGAAGAATTGTTAGAGAAACTCAAGACAATGGAACCAGGAGTGGAACGTGACCAGTTGGTAAGCAAGACCGCAAATCAGATGAAGCGCGACCTTGCCCTTTGGGGTCATGGGTCTATTGCCGATGAGAAGGTGGCCGACGACATGGCACGTCTTACCGATGGCGTAATACAGTTGGATCTGAACATGTTCCGGTTCGAGAAGGTACGTGTCGACAATTCAAACGGTACGTCTTCAAAGAAGAAAAAGAAGAAATAAGATACTCAATTCGCATACCTTTTTTATATATTAATATGGCAGCATTTATTATAGAAGGTGGACATCCTCTCAGCGGCACCATTACACCTCAGGGAGCCAAAAACGAAGCTCTTGAGGTTATTTGTGCCTCATTGCTTACTTCCGACGAGGTTGTGATAGAAAATATTCCCGATATTAGAGATGTCAATAATCTTATACTTTTGCTGAAAGATATGGGAGTGAAGGTCACTCGTTTAGAGAAAAACAAGTATTCGTTTTTGGCAGACGAGTTGGATCTCGGATATCTTCAGAGCGACGAGTTTGTAAAGAAGTGTTCGTCGCTACGAGGCAGCGTACTAATGTTCGGTCCGCTTCTCGCCCGTTTTCATAAGGCTGTCATAGCTAAACCCGGTGGCGACAAAATAGGTCGTCGCCGCCTCGACACTCATTTTCTAGGTTTTAAATATTTAGGAGCCAAATTCCGCCATGTTGACGACAGAAACGTCTTTGAGATAGGAGCCGAACGCCTTAAGGGTTGTTATATGCTGCTTGATGAAGCATCTGTAACAGGAACAGCCAATATCGTTATGGCCGCAGTAATGGCAGAAGGCACCACCACGATATACAATGCGGCATGCGAACCATATATCCAGCAGTTGTGTAAGATGCTGAATTCCATGGGCGCACGAATAAGCGGCATAGCCAGCAATCTTCTCGTAATAGAAGGAGTGAAATCGCTGCATGGCACCGTGCACACCATACTTCCAGATATGATAGAGGTGGGGTCGTTCATAGGAATGGCAGCTATGGTTGGCGATGGCATACGCATCAAGGATGTGTCGTTGCAGAATCTTGGAATCATTCCCGATGCTTTTCGCCGTTTAGGTGTTAGGGTAGATGTGGAAGGCGACGACTTGGTCATTCCTCACCAGAGACATTATGTGATAGACTCGTTTATTGATGGTACGATCATGACATTGTCAGATGCCCCATGGCCAGGGCTTACCCCAGACCTTTTGTCTGTTCTGATAGTAGTGGCCACCCAGGCCCGTGGCAGTGTATTGTTCCATCAAAAGATGTTTGAGAGCCGTCTATTCTTTGTAGACAAGCTGATTGACATGGGAGCTCAGATAATTCTTTGCGACCCTCATCGTGCCGTTGTGGTAGGTCACGACCACCAAGTTACCCTAAGAGGCGGCAGAATGGCAAGCCCCGATATCAGGGCAGGTATAGCACTTCTGATAGCAGCCATGAGTGCCAATGGCAAAAGTCGCATTGACAACATTGAGCAAATCGACCGTGGTTATGAGAATATCGAATCTCGCCTAAATGCTCTCGGGGCAAAGATAGAGAGGGTAAACTAAGGTTTATGATAAGACAAGAAGAAGTATTCAAAATAGGAAAGATTGGCAAGCCTCACGGAGTGAAGGGCGAGGTGGCCTTTCGGTTTAGTGACGATGTCTTTGACCGTGTCGACGCAGACTATCTGATACTGGAAGTTGATGGGATACTGGTACCGTTTTTCCTTGAAGAGTATCGTTTCCGAAGTGACGAGGTCGCATTGGTGAAGTTTTCAGGTGTCGACACAGTTGAACGTGCATCAGAACTGACAGGTTGTGACGTATGGTTTCCACGAAGTCTTGCCTCTGTTGATGATGAAGAGTTGACTTGGAGTCAAATAGTGGGCTATGAGCTGCGTGATGTCGACAACCATGGTAATGAGCATATTGTAGGAAGCATAGTAGATGTTGACGAGTCGACGGAGAATGTGCTTTTGACCCTTGATAATGGTATGTTAGTGCCTGCGGCCTACGAACTGATAGTAGACATAGACCATTCGAGGCAATGTCTGTTGATGAACTTGCCTGATGGATTGTTGAATTTATAGACCATTCAAAAAAGAAAATAATGACAGACGGAAGAAAACAGATAGCCATTTTGGGGTCTACAGGCTCCATTGGCACTCAAGCCCTTGAGGTAATCGAGGAACATAGTGACTTGTATGAGGTATATTGCCTCACTGCCAACAACAAGGTGGAGGAACTGGCCGCTCAGGCATTGAAGTTTAAACCTGCCGCAGTGGTAATAGCCAATGAGGCACATTACGACCGGCTAAGGCAACTGCTGGCCTCAGAACCTGATATTAAGGTATATGCAGGCGCTCAGGCTATCGACGAGATTGTAGAGTCAGGACCCATCGACATGGTTCTCACTGCCATGGTCGGGTTTGCTGGTCTTTCCCCTACCATTCATGCCATAAAGGCAGGTAAGACCATTTGTCTTGCCAACAAGGAGACACTCGTTGTGGCAGGAGCCTTGATATGTCAGTTGGCCCATCAGTATCATACCCCCATTATACCTGTAGATAGTGAGCATTCAGCCATATTCCAATGCTTGACAGGCGAAACTGGCAACGACATAGAGAAGATATTGTTGACTGCCAGTGGCGGCCCCTTCCGCACATTCGACATCACCCGCCTTTCTCAGGTAACAAAAGCAGATGCCCTTCGGCATCCCACATGGAATATGGGCGCAAAAATCACCATCGACTCCGCCACAATGATTAATAAGGGCTTTGAGGTTATCGAGGCAAAATGGCTTTTCGGTGTTGAGGCCGATAATATTGAGGTATTGGTTCATCCGCAGTCTATTGTGCATAGTGCGGTGCAGTTTGCCGACGGAGCGGTGAAAGCTCAGTTAGGCGTGCCCGATATGCGTCTGCCCATCCAATATGCTTTTTCATATCCCGATCGTCTGACGCTTTCTTCCAGTCGTCTTGACCTTTTCGCCCATCCTTTAGAGTTTTTCCGTCCCGACCTGGAGAAGTTCCGTTGTTTGGCGTTGTCGTTTGAGGCAATAAAGAAGGGAGGCAATATGCCTTGTATACTAAATGCAGCCAATGAAGTGGTAAACCGTGCATTCCTCGACGACCGTTGTGGCTTCCTTCAGATAGCAGATACTATTGAGCGCACTATGAATAAGGTTGCGTTCGACCCGAGTCCAGATTACGACATATATATATCAACCGACCGTGAGGCGCGTCGTGTGGCAGCAGAGATACTTAGTTTATGATTATTAATATATTTATTTTTCAACAGTGGAAATTTTTCTTATAAGAGCGTTACAGTTTGTGTTGGCCATCTCGATACTAATATTAATTCACGAGGGAGGCCATTTCATGTTTGCCAAGATGTTTGGCATACGAGTAGAGAAATTCTTTATCTTTTTTGACCCATGGTTCCATCTCTTTCAGTTCAAACCGAAGAAGAGCGACACTACATATGGTATAGGATGGCTGCCTTTGGGAGGATATTGCAAGATTGCGGGAATGATAGATGAGAGTTTCGATACCGAACAGATGAAACAGCCCGCACAGCCATGGGAATTCCGCACGAAACCCGCATGGCAGCGACTTCTCGTTATGATAGGCGGCGTGTTGTTCAATTTCCTGTTTGCCCTTTTCATCTACTCGATGATTCTCTATACTTGGGGAGAGACATATATTCCAGTCAAGGAAATGACATACGGAATGCGTTTCAACAGCGAGGCCAAACAGTTGGGCTTCAAGGATGGTGACATCCTTGTGGGTACAGACAAGGTGGTCTTCAAGGACTTCAGTGCCGACCTTTATCGCGATTTGTCGGAGGCACAGTATGCCGACATCGTGCGCGACGGCAAAGCTATGCGCATAAACCTTCCAGGAGAGATAAATCTTCTTGGTATGCTGAAAAACGACCCTCCTTTTGTGCGCCCTCTTATTCCTTGTACAGTAGATTCCGTGTTGCCAGGTTCACCCGCAGCTTCTGGAGGCTTGCTCAAAGGCGACCGTATTGTTGGCTTCAATGGTAAGCCCGTGGGTTCGTTCAACGAATTTACCGAGCACATCGGGCGACTTTCCGACGTGATGTCGGTGGCTACCACTTCCGCCGATAGCATGAAGGTACGAAAAACAACCATAGTGGTTAAGAGACAGTCGGATAAAACTCTCGACACATTGTCGGTCACACTTTCCGCAGAACTAACGGCAGGCTTCATGACTCCATCTTTGGGCAAGCTATATAAGCCAGTAAATGTGGAGTATGGTTTGCTTGAGAGTGTTCCCGCAGGAGTGTCTTATGGCATTGGAGTATTGGCAGGGTATGTTGACGACCTGAAATACGTATTTTCAGCAGAGGGCGCAAAGTCTCTTGGCGGTTTCGGAGCAATAGGCAGTCTGTTCCCTGCGGAATGGGATTGGTTTATTTTCTGGAAGATGACAGCTTTCATTAGTATCATGCTGGCATTCATGAACCTGTTGCCAATCCCGGCCCTTGACGGCGGTCATGTATTGTTCCTGCTTTATGAGATTATAACTCGCCGTAAGCCAAGTGAAACATTTATGATACGTGCCGAATACGTCGGTTTTGGCATACTGATATTACTTATGGTCGTAGCCAACCTGAACGACGTGTTGAGGTGGTTAGGCTATATGTAAATTGATTTTTTAGATTATGAAACCAACACGGCAGACCATTGAAACATCTCCAGCCCGTAAGGCCTTCATGCAACTCCATCTAAGCGTGTTGCTTGCAGGCTTTACAGGCCTTTTCGGTAAACTGATAACGCTTAACGAGGTAGATATCGTTTGGTATCGTATGTTTTTCACATCAATGATACTTGTTGTCTTCACCGGTCTGCCACGTGTCGGGTGGAAGAAGTTTCTGCAGATAGCAGGTTGTGGAGCTCTCTTGGGTCTTCACTGGATGCTGTTTTATTGTTCCATCAAGGCAAGCAACGTTTCCATTGGTGTTGTCTGCTTTGCTCTGGTAGGCTTTTTCACAGCACTTTTTGAACCTGTGATATTTCGTCGTAAGGTTTCTTGGGCCGAGCTTCTTCTTTCGCTTATCACCGTAGCAGGTCTTCTCTTTATCTTCTCCTTCGATGCCCGTTATCGTTATGGCATTACCATTGGAGTTGTTTCTTCGGCGGTGTGTGCCCTCTATGCCATTTTTAACAAGAAGGTAAGCGTAGGCGTTCGTTCCCGCACCATGCTGATGTATCAAATGAGTGGAGGCATAGTTGGCGTGAGCCTTATCATCCCGTTTTATCTAATGATATTTCCTGCCGGACAGGACGTGATGGTCGTTCCTACAGGTTCCAATCTCTGGTGGATGCTATGCCATGCGTTGTTCTGTACCATAGGCATGTATCTCCTTCAGATACAGGCATTGAAGCAGTTGTCAGCCTTTACTGTAAATCTCACATATAATCTTGAGCCTTGCTATACAATAATCCTTGCATTCCTGTTTTTCGGTGAGGCGCGTGAACTGAATCTCTCTTTTTATATAGGCATAGCCTTGGTTGTTGTTAGCGTCTTATTACAAACTTGGAGAGGAAGAAGATGACCCACATATTAGACAATGAATCATATTTGCCCCTTTTTCATTATTCTTCAACATTAATAGTGATAATCACCTCACTCTATTGTTGTATCGTACGTAATTTCCACTTGTGTCGTCCGTTTGACAAGCAAGCCGACTATTTTTATCCGTCACGCAAGATAATCTGCTGGTACTTTTTGGTAATACTCTTCCTCGTGCCATATCTTTTCCATCTTGAAAGTCTCGACACTTGGCTTTTCTTCCGTTGCTTCTATATTCTCTATTTGCCCTCTTTTGGTTCGGTTGTATTGCGCAATTATTTTTTCATCAATGTGCGCCTTCGCATCATCCATTATACCTTATCGATAGGTCTACCAGTATTGTTGCTTTCCCCGCTTTGGATCATTGGTTGTGACGGAGGAGATGTTTTGCGGCCTTATTATGACATTGTTTCCTGTGTTGCGCTCATTCTCTCCATTGCAGTACTTGTCGATCTCGTTCTTGTAACTACCAAGCTGATGCACATCATTCAAGACTATATGTATGGTGAATATTCCAATGAGGAAGACTTCCCTGTCCGTTTTGCTAAATCCGTAGTCTTTATTCCATTGACCCTTTGGTTAGTGTCTGTTTTTGTGTTTTTGACAGATAGTCGTACAGTATACGCTTACTTCTCGTTATTCCTGTCTTTTGTAGGGATTACACTTCTCGTTTTCATCCTTCATCCCCATCGTTCTGCATGTAAAAGCATCGAAAAAGACATGCAAAAGTCAGTAAGTAGTGATATCGCAATTGAAGAAATAGGATTATTTCCTTTGGAAAATGTTGAGATAACAGAAGAGTTGGCCAATCAGATAGAACAGCAGATACGTAGCGTGGTTGAAGGCCGACAATTGTACTTGGACCCTCGTTTCAAGCGCGATGAACTTGCAAAGATAGTAGGCACCAACCGTACTTATCTGTCAATAGTCTTTCGTCAGCGCTTCAATTCCTTCTACAACTACATTAATACCCTTCGTATAGAATATTCCATTCGCTTCCAGCAAGACCATCCCGAATGCAGTCGCCTTGAGATTGCCCATGCCAGTGGATTTGGTTCGTTGAGAAGTTATTTTCGTGTAAAAATGCTTTATGATGCCGGAAAACTGTAGTTTTTGTTTCTTACAAGTGTATAAAATGTATCATAAATTCATTTTTTGTCTAATTGTCACTCATTATTGTCTAATTGTCACTTGTCTTTGAAATATTATGTTTAATTTTGCATCGCAAGACAATTATTGTGTATAGCAACGACAATAATGGCCAAAACATAACTATGCTGAAATTTGGAGATGTAGGATTGGAGAGTAGGGATATACCCACCCTCCAATCATATCTCGCTCCTCTCCACCTCTTTTTTTTACATTGCAAATGCGTTGAATCCGCCGTCGACTACAGCAACTGTACCAGTCACAAACTTTGCAGCGTCAGACATGAGGTAGTGGATGGTGCCGCAGAGCTCCTCAGGTTCACCCATGCGTCCGAAAGGAGTCTGGCGTATCACGTCTTGACCACGTTGGGTAAACGAGCCGTCAGGGTTGGTGAGAAGAGAGCGATTCTGTTCGGTGATGAAGAAACCTGGTGCTATAGCGTTCACGCGAATGCCTTCACCAAATTTTTTAGCACACTCAGTTGCCATAAATGCCGTGAAGTTGCTTATGCCGGCTTTTGCAGCAGCATAACCGCATACTCGGGTCATCGGGCGGAAAGCCGCCATCGACGAGAAATTGATGATAGATCCCTTTCCTTGTTTAACCATCGGCTTGAGGAATACCTGTGTGGGTATCACGGTGCCTGTGAGGTTGAGGTTGAGAACAGTTTGGAATTGCGATGCCTCAAGGTCGAAGAAATTCTGGTCGGGAGCTATGGTCGCACCCTTCATGTTGCCTCCTGCCGCATTGAGCAGAGTGTCAATCCTTCCATATTTCCCAACTATGTAGTCACAGTTTTTCTGTACTACCTCCTGGTTCATCACGTCAGTCTTAAGGAATTCGCATTGTCCGCCAGCAGCCTCGATGTCAGCCACGACCTGCAGTCCTACCTCTTCCTTGCGTCCGAGAATGATTACTTTTGCACCATTTAGTGCCAGATACTTAGCTATTGCACGTCCGAGAACGCCGGTACCGCCAGTGATAACGGTTACATTGTCTTTAATATCAAATAAGTTTTTCATA
>SAMEA3663084__coassemble_706_pt1 | contig 11304 bp, 9 predicted proteins | sample SAMEA3663084__metabat2_high_PE_009 | metagenome-assembled genome bin SAMEA3663084 (sample SAMEA3663084) | pig gut metagenome | biome: pig gut; feature: pig-associated habitat; material: faeces | place: France | collected 2012
TCTTACAAATAAATTCAACATGGCGTTTTTGTCGAAGATAAGGAACACAAATTTCTTTAAATAGAATATGAGGATATTACTTTTAGGTGAGGCAAGCTTTGTACATAGCACATTACGTAAGGCGTTTGAGGCTCTTGGGCACGATGTGACACTTGTGTCCGCGGGTTGTATATGGGATTGTCCTCGTGATATTGATGTGGGCAGGGATATGCGTTGGGGCAAATTAAGTGGCTTGAAGGTTATTTGGAAGATACTTACAAATCTGCCCGTGTTCATTGGCAACGACATTGTTCAGATGAACGACTTCCACACCATACCGTTGAAGTTAGGATGGAACAAGCTTTTCTTCAAGTTCATAAAGCGCTTTAACAAGAAAGTGGTGAGAGGATGTTGGGGAGACGACATTGTTGTCTTTAACGCCCAAGCCCAAGGCGTACTTGCCTATTCCGACACTCATATAGGAACTAAAGCCATAAATGTAGAGGAAAACAAATGGAGAATAGAAGAACAGCATCTGCCGGAGTTTTTGAGTTGTTGTCGGTATGTAAACAAGCATGCAGACGCTTTTGCCGCCTGTCTTTATGAGTACTATATGTACTATAATAAGGATGAATATCGCCCAAGACTGCATTATCTGCCCCTACCCATTGAGATACCCGATGAGAAGAATATCAGTGTGAAAGGCGAGCATTGGCCCATAAAGGTGCTTGTAGGCATACAGAAGCGCAGGGACTTTATAAAGGGAGCAAGCATAATAGGTGAGCTTGTTGAAAAGATTGCGGCAGAACATCCCGACAAGGTTGTTGTAAACAAGGTATATGATGTACCGTATATAGAATATTGCAAAATGCTCGAAGAAGCCGATGTATTGGTAGACCAGTTATATTCTTATACTCCCGCCATGAACTCGCTTGCCGCCATGGCTCGTGGAACAGTTGTCATAGGCGGAGGCGAGGAGGAATATTACGACTTTATTGGAGAGAAAGAATTACGTCCAATAATTAATGTTCGTCCTCATGATAATGAATACAACCTAAATGTTCTGCGTGAAGCTTTGCTCACTCCAGGCAGGATAAGCAAAATGTCGCGCGAGAGTGCCGCTTTTGTGCGCAAGCATCACGACTATATGAAAGTCAGTAGGCAGTATATTGAAATGTATGATAGACTGTTATCATAGTTAATTGCCATTCATGAGGGTTTTCGACGATATCCATTATAATAAACCATATATGGAGCATGGAATCTGTTTCCTAACCTCTGCGTTTTCCGTCAGAAGCCTTCTGATGTACATCAGAAACCTTCTGATATACGTCCGAAGCCTTCGGACACACATCCAAAGGCTTCGGACGAAGAATTCAAAGGTAGGATAACAAAATGTTCGTTACTTCCCCTTTTTTACATGATAGAAAAACATTTTAAACAACTTGCAGGAACATTTCAGTCCTAACAGGTCCAACGCCAAAGACTTTACCAGCCCTTGAAATCCTCCGTAAGTATTTGGTACCACCTTAAGCGATGGTATCAAGATTTCGCCCGACTGTATATAAACATAGAGTTGTATGTTATACATGTCCATATAAAGCTTATGCCATCGTCTGTCGCGGATGTTGATTCCATGCTTTTGGACAATATCCATCTGAGCCATAATCAGCTCCGAATAGCTGTCCATCGAAGCCATCAGGCCGTTTGGATTCCAGTAATACTTGTATGCTCCCTGCGACGTTGTGGCTATCACCGGATTTCTTCTTAATATCTCACCAATCATCCACATGTCTTCAAACCTTCTCTTTTGTATAGGAAAGCGAAGATTCACAAACAGTTCATTCTTGAATATCTTGTTCCACATCCAGCAATGGTTACAACCATTATCTGCCAGCCAGTCCATGCAGTTGTGATAAACATGATTGCCTACGTTGAGGAAACATTCATCATAGAATCCCGCGTGTTGCAGGACTGAATACTCCACGATGTCGAAATCTGCATGAATTTCGAGCATTTCGATAAGTGGCTTCAATGTGTCTGGCGCCAATTCGTCGTCGCTGTCAACAAACGTAACATACTCGCCTTTCACCACATCCAATCCATAGTTTTTTGCCTCAGAAGGACCGCCGTTTTGCTTGTGTATCACGGAGATTCTTTTGTCATTTCTTTCCCATTCATCCGCCAAGAGTCCACTGTTGTCGGTAGAACCGTCATCCACTATTATTATCTCGCAGTCGTCAATATCCTGCGAGAGAACACTCTCCAAGCAACGTCCGAGTGTGTTCTCATTGTTGTATAAAGGAATGATAATACTAAGTTTCATAATAATAATAGTGCAGTTTGGTATATACTATATTAAATATTTTATGATTTTTTGTAAAGAATGTACTATGATGTTGTCATATACGAGCGACGGGGCGAAAGTATGAAACGGGAATAACAGTATAGTAAAAATATAAACCCATGGGTTATTGAATACCGTATAAGAATTTAAGCTATTTATTATTTTGTCTGATGTGTTACCTATAATATTTGTCACATATACCTTATATCCATTCATTTTTGACATGTGGAATATAAAGAAAGAAGTGTATAGGCTCATTGGGATGGTTCTTCCATAATCACATGAAAGAAACGTAAATATTGGCAGCTGTATGAAAAGTTGAAACAGTAATATTTTGCTTAGTTCATATTTATCGATATTCTCACATAATCTTTTGCCTTCTCTATATACAGATGGCACATAAGTACATAGGAAATAGGCAAGAGAGAAAACTATGATAAGTGTAATAATTGTCCATAATGGCATATTATCACGAAAAGTGCATTCATAATGAAGTGAAAACACTTCTTGGTTTGTCAATCCAAGAAATTGAATGGCAAACCCGATATTTTCATTTTGAATATCCACATATTGCGATAAATATGGCAACCATGATTGCCATATATCATTTACTTGATTGTCTGTTCCCCTGAATATGCAAGATAAAACCATACATAGTATAGGTATCAAAAATATGAACAAAGAATTTATAATATTCTTCTTTTTGTTCCAATATTGCAAAACTAATACAGGAACCATTACAAAGAATATTGGTTCGTAAATGGTAATGCTGACAGACATTATCATTATCGATATTATAAGGCTATTGATTCCATTGTCCTTTAAGTATCTGAAAAATAACTTATATGAAAGATAACAAAGACAAAGCATCATGAAATCTCTTCTGTAAACAGTCAGTGAAGTTGTACTGCAAACTATTGGAAACATAGCTCCAAGTAGACTCCATTTATACTTGTTGAATATTTTAAAAATAAGATAAAGAAATAATACATAAAAAAATGCCTCAATTAATACTATTGCATATCTTATGTCGAATGAATGAATATGATTTGCCCATAATAAACATTGGCCGATGAGTCCTCGCCTCACAAAACCACCTTCATAGTTTATCATCCAATCACTTATCTCATATGTTTCATAATCCGGGATATAAACGAAGGAATATATGGCTACAAAGCAAATAATGGCAATAAAATATATTGTCAGAATATTGTTTACGTAATATGCTTTTTCGTCACTGATATTCATTCTCAAAATTATTTAGGTGGCAAAGATACAGTTTCTTTTTTATATAACCAAGAGAAATTGTAAAATATCCATTATTTTTTAATAGAAATGCTTTGACAACTGGAATAATCTTTGTACCTTTGTCTCGATAATAAAGAGAATGAATACTTTATTCACCAATATTGATAATTATGAACACTCAAAACAAAGCTGATAATATACAATGTTTAACGAGAGTTAGAAACTTTGGAAAAAATTTGTTATGTAACAATTCTTTTTCCACTAACAGTTTAAGGCTTATAAAATTCTGTTTGTATATTACATTCTTTTATGGTGTTACATTATTATTAGCTGAGTTTTATGACAATCCATTTTCAAGCATCGGCGATTTTGCCATTTTGGTGTCACACTGGTTAATGATTGAGGTTGTTGTCTTTGGACTCTTTTACATAATAAGTATCAATAAATACGTATTTAGCGTGTCATTTCCAATAATTATGGTATTATCCACCATAATAGCTTATTATCGCTACACCTTGCATTTGACATTAATGCCAGAGGTAATAGAACTATTGCTGGAGAATGACTTACGTACGAGTATCGACTTAGTCAGTTGGCAACTTATTTTGTGGATTATTATATCTTTCACTGTTTCTTTCTTTGTTACTATCCACAGATTTCGTATCAAGCAAATTCCATGCAAATGGTTTCACTGTATTATATCTTTTCTTATAATATTTGTGCCATTGAATATGGAAATGTCAATTAATGCTATTGCAAAAAGAATACCTTATTCCATATTTTTTACTGTAGCAGAATATATAGATAATCATAGAAGTGTAGCATCAGAAAGACCAGATTTTGATGGACTTGTAAAATGTAACACTGATACTATGACTGTCGTTTTCATTATTGGAGAATCCTTGAGGGCTTCGAGTATGCAGATTAATGGATATGAAAGAGAAACCACTCCCTTACTATGTAAAGAAAAGAATGTTGTTTCAATGTCAAATATATATAGTGATTATAATTTAACCCATCTCAGCATACCTCATTTTATGACCCGATCTGACGAAAGACACCCTGACAGGGCTTATACCGAGCGTTCTTTCGTATCGTTGATGAAACATGCTGGTTATTCTACTGCGTGGCTTGCAAATCAGGAGAGTATAAAGAGTTTCTTGTATTTTATGAAGGAGTGCGACAGACTCAAATATGTTAGCAGTGGAAAGGTGTCATATATTTATGACAAATGGCTTGATACAGATTTGTTGCCTTACTTAGATGATGAACTAAGGCGTAAAGAACCACGCAAACTGATAATACTTCATACCGTTGGTTCTCATTGGTATTATAACACTCATTTCACTGATGAGTATCAAAAATTCATTCCTGTCACAAACAGCAAAATATTATCCTCAAACACATTCGAACAAATTCGCAATTCATATGATAACACCATATTGTTCTCTGATTATTTTTGGAATCAGGTAATAAAGAGATTGAAAAAAAGGAATGCTGTTTTGATTTATTTATCAGATCATGGTGAGTGCATGGGTGAAGACGGTCATTTTATTCATGGTAGTGTGGATAATGAACCTCAACATTTGCCTGGTTGTTTTGTATGGTATTCTGATATATTCGCCAGTAAATACCACGATAAGGTTGATGCTTTGCTATTTAACAAAGACAAAAGATATAAGTCTTATTTCTTGTTTCATAGCATTCTTGATGCCGCAGATATAAAGACTGAATACATTGACAATCACTTGAATATATTCACAAGATGACTTGTATCCATTTACCAAAAATATAATCCTTTGAATATTGTTTGCCTATAGTCAAGGCATGCGTGCCATATTCCTTTCTCTGTTCTTCTGATGCCATCATTTTCATAACTGCTTGAATATACTTTTTGTAGTTATCTTGTTCTACAATAAGGCCATTATATTCGTTGGTAATAATATCGCTCGCACCATAATGGAAGTTGAAAACCACAGACGGCAACCCGCAGGCTTGGGCTTCTATTAGAGTCATGGGAAGTCCCTCGTAGCGTGATGTCATAAGATGAAGACTATAATGCGGATAAATTTCCATAATATTGTTGTTTCTGCCACACAGCTTCACTTTGTCCTCAAGATTCAGGTTGAGTATCTGCTGCTGCAACGATTCCCTACACGACCCTTCGCCATAAATGTCGAGTTGCCAGTCAGGATACTGCCTTGATATTTCCTTCCAACAGTCGATAAGTATGTCAAAGCCTTTCTGTTTCTCCAGTCTGCCTACAGCTATAGCTTTCCTTACGGAATAATCCTTAGCGTATGAAGTAACTTCGTTTATGTAGTTGGGAATAATATCCACTCTCTTGGCATGTCTGAACTGCTTGGCATCTTCGCTTGTGAGACAAACAATTCTTTCTGCCTTTAATTCTGTGAGGAAAAACAACCGGTTAAAAGGATTGAAGTTTCTTGCCAGATGCGATTCATATATCTTCCTCGCATTAGTACGACAGAATGGCAACAAGATGGCTCCTAAGGTTGTGGCAAAGAATATGATGTCTGGGTTAAGTCGATTAATAGTATTGTTCAACCGGTTGATTGCAGTAAGCATTGTATTCATGCGACTTAATAGTCTTGACACAGCATTGTTGGTTTTCTTGGCAAATGGAACATCAAGATGTATCAAGTTTATTCCATCCATAAGATGATAGTGTTGCGGACGGATGTCATGATACACAGATATAAGTGTCACGTTATGGTGATATTGGGTGAATAGTGTGTTTGCCTTGTCACTTACAATACGTTCCACTCCACCGTTTTCAGAATAATCTTCTATAACGTATATGATGTTCATGTTTAGTGAAATTTTTAATATAGATTAGCAATATTCTTAATTATACTCCATCTGAATTTCATCTGTTGCCATATAGAGTATTTGCTTCCTTTGCCATTACAAGAGATAGTCTCCTTATGTCTACGGAATAAAATGAGTTTGTCCGGTATGAACTTCACATTGTATTTATAAGCAGCAACATTGCCTATCCATATATCGTGCATAGGAATGTCTTTGGGGAATGGCAGTGATGCCTCAAGTATATTGCGCCTGAAAGCCATACAGCAGCCTGTATAACCGTTTTTCCATACAGTGTTGTATATGTGTCCTTGTCTTACTTGCATAATGGCATAGAGTGAAGGATATAATGGATTTAGATTACTGTCTGTCACTTCCGCATCGCTCACCACACAATCATACTTCTGCAACCATTTCATGCACACCTCTACCTTATTCGTTTTCCAAACGTCATCCTGGTCTGCAAGAAAAATATAGTCTCCTTTTGCTTCTTTCAAAGCGTTTTCAAAATTGAATGTTGGCGAATGTTTGCGCGGCCCTTCAATTATTCTTATCCTTTTGTCACCAATACAATTGATTATTACAATTGTCCCATCCGTTGATCCGTCGTCAGACACAATGATTTCGTCGTCAGAGGACAGTTGGCATAATATAGAGTCAATCTGTTCTCTGATGAATTTTTCACCATTATATGTGGCGACACATACTGAAATCATGGCAATCAGTTTACAATTACGACTTTACAAACAGTACCTTTTTTTCCATCATTTGTTGCTGTATTCACCATATACACACCTGAGGCCACACGCTTGCCTCTAAGGTCGTTGCCATCCCATTGGAATGATCCTCCTGTGCTTCGTCCTTGGGCAACGAGTGTGCCATTAGAACTGGTGATTTTGACATCTGAATTTATTGACAGACCGGTGATATTAATCATTCCTTTATATTCTGGAGTTACTGGATTAGGATAAGCCCAAACATTGTCGCTATCCATTTCTTCGTTTGCCTGAGTTGCCTCGCTATGATATGAGCATAGTCCGCTTTCTGTGCCTATATACACAATGCCTGTTCTCTCGTCAATGGTAATGCTTTGTACGTTGTCGGACAACAAAGGACTGTTTGAAGCCGTAAAATGCTTCTCTTCCACCATATTGTCTGCACTTATAAGGTATACTCCACTACCGTCTGTGCCTATCCACTTGCGGTTAGCATTGTCTATCGCTATGGCAGTAATATTCAGTCCTGACAACAGGTAGTCGGCATAGTTTGTTCCATCGTTTCGCGGCACTTTCACTTGATAGAAACCTTTGGTAGGGTCTTTCTTATATTCTTCTGTAAGTACAAACAAACCTTGGTTTAGACCTACCCAAATATTTCCTTCGTGGTCTTCTGCAAGACTATAGCATCGTTCAACATTGGAAATGATGGCACCATCCTCGTTTACGAAATTGGAATATTCTGTGAGTTTGTCAGTGGATAAGTCATAACTGTATACAGCAGTATGATTCCAATAGTCACTGTATATCCATAACTTGTTTTCTGAATCAATACTCATGAATTTCAAATTTTCGTTGCCTTCTGTAGGATTAAATTTATCTATTTCTGTCCAATTGTTGTTTGAATCAAGTTTTAATAATATATTATTGATACTCTCACTATTCGATACATAAAGGTCGCCTGTTTTGGAATAAAGGAGCGAAGTTACCATTTGATAATTCACATGTCCCTCAAGACCATCTACAAAAGATATGGGACTGTTTTCATTATTATAGTATTTGACAAGTTCCCCGTCGTAAAACTCAAAAAGACCGGCTGACATTCCTGCCATTACGTGCCTAGAGTCTCTTGGGTCTACATCTAATGTCAAAATATCATAATAACGAATTCCATATTTTTGACCTATCCCTTCATTACTATATGCAGTCCATTCATCTTTATCAATATCCAACACTTGTATTGAAGCTGGTTTTTTGGCATCCCACATGCCTCCGTTACATGTATACAGTTTGTTCTCATGTATCTTCATATACCCGAAATAGTTGTATTTCGGTCCGCCGGGCTGAAGGGTTTTCACGAGGTCGATGTTTTCTTCGTAGGCGGTGTTGTCGGTGGAGAAGATGGTTTGGGGCCAGGAGGTGACTTGGGCCCAGTTGGACTTGTCTATAAGGTTTGAGGACAAAGAGGCCTTGTAGGTCTTGTTTTGGGCTGTACGGGCATATATGTTGTCGTTGTCCACTCCTATCTTGCTCACCTGAAGTCCGAGCATGTATGACTCTGAAATCTCCACCTTGTTGAGGTCGAGTTTCACGCCACCGAAATTGGTGGCCAAATAGGCATAGTGGCCATTCATGGTTATGCTGTTGATGGTCTTGTCTTCTGTCATAATCTTGTTGTACAAGTCTGAAATGTTCGACACGTTGCCTTGCAAGTCCATGAGATCGATATTTGAGTTGTCGTAGACTATTAATAGTTTTTTTGCGGCTGTGTTCCAACCGATATTGATAATGTTCACGTCGTTTAGACCTGTTACCTTGTCGAAGGTCTGGATGCTTTGGTCTGCTTTGTTGTAAAGATACAAAGAGTTGGAGGCGCGAACAAAGAGCTGCTCCCCTACCCTTTCAATCTGTTGTGGGTCACTGTATGACAGATATATTTTCCAGTCGCCTATGGCTGCATTTGCGACTGTCGTAACAAGTAGTGTCAGGATGTAGAAGAGCTGTCTTTTCATAATGTCTTTATATAGTTTGAAAGTTTTGCCACGGCACGTGCCCTGTGGCTAATGGTGTTCTTTATCTCGTTTCCAAGTTCTGCGAATGTCTTGTCGTAGCCTTCGGGCTGGAATATGGGGTCGTAGCCAAAGCCCTCACCTCCCCTGCGCTCTGGTATTATCTCACCTTCTACAATGCCTTCGAAGAGTGTAAAGTGAGAGTGAGGAGTGAGAATGAGGCAGATGACAGTGCGGAAACGGGCCTTGCGGTTGCCTTTTCCTTCCAGTTCTCGTAATAGTGTTGTCATGTTGGCTTCTGAGTCGTGGCTTTCGGCATCAGGATTTTTCACTGCTGCATAGCGTGCGCTATACACTCCTGGCTCTCCACCAAGTGCTTCTACCTCAAGTCCGGTGTCGTCGGCAAACACATTGCAGTGGTATTTGTTATATATATACTCTGCTTTCTGACGTGCGTTTTCTTCAAGAGTACAGCCTGTTTCAGGAATGTCGTCATGGCAGTCTATGTCGTTGAGCGACAGCACTTCAAACTTCTCGCCGAGAATATTCCTTATCTCGTCGAGCTTATGCTTGTTGTTTGTTGCAAATACTATTTTCATTGTTCTTTCTTCTTTACTTTCACTTTAATTGCGTCAAATCCTTCGCCATAAACGCCAATTACTGAGCTTTGGCTTACAAAGGCATTGGGGTCGATGGTTTTTATCAGACGGAATATCTGGAGGCTTTCACGCTTCTTGGCAAGCAGGCATATCACCTTTGTGGGCTTGCCTGTCCAATAGCCATGACCATCGAGAATGGTGAGCGTGTGTTCTGTCTCGCGTGTTATGGCATAAGCTATCTCCTGGTATTTCTTTGAGAAAATGAGGAACTGCACTGACTGTCGCTGCCAATACATCACGTAATCGAGCATCAGACACTCTATAAACATCGTGCAAAGACCAAATACAACCATGGTGCAACGGTTTTGCAGAGGACCGAAACTATCGATGAACAAAGAGCTGCCAATAATGCATATATCAATGATTATCAACGCTTTTCCGAGCGAGATGTTATGATACTTGTTTATTACAGCAGCCACGATATCCGTACCGCCGGTGCTTCCGTTGTTAAGAAACACAATGGCGAGTGCCGTACCGGTGAGCATACATCCTATGACAAGCGACATGAAATCGTTACCTTCCCCCAACAGCTTATAGAAATGTCCGTCGGGCTGTACCACGATGTCCTGTGCCACTTCAAGGAAGAAGGTCAGGACAAAGGTGGCATAAATGGTCTTTGTAAGAAATTTCCACCCAAGTATTTTCAATGCCGCCACGATGAGCACTGCATTGATTATGAAGAAGGTGTACTGAACAGGAAATTTGGTGGCATAGAATATGATGGCTCCTATACCCGATATTCCGCCTGTTACTATTTCATAGGGCAAGAGGAACACTGTGAAACCAAATGTATATAACATTAGACCAAGAGTTATGTTCACATAATCTCTTATTTCATAAATTATTTCCTGTCGTGTCATGATACTATTTTTTTAAAGTTGACAAGTTGATGAGTTGACGAGTTGACAAGTTGACAAGTTGACGAGTTGTTACCGCATTCGCAAATAACTTGTTTACTTGTCAACTTGTCAACTAAAAAATTACTCGTCAACTTTACTTCACAACGATATTCACTATCTTTTTCGGAACGATGATGACTTTCACCACTTTCTTGTCGCCTATATATTTAGCAGACTTCTCGTCTGCCAAGACGGCTTCCTCGATGGTCTTGTTGTCGGCATCTGCTGCAAACTGCATTTGGAAGCGTGCCTTACCATTGAAAGAAACAGTGAGCTGCATGCTGCTCTCTACGAGATAGCTCTCGTTGAACTGTGGCCAGGCGGCATCACATGCACTGCCTTGCTCGCCAAGGGCATGCCACAATTCTTCTGCAATATGTGGTGCAAAAGGACAGATAAGGGCAACGAGGTCTTTCAGTACAACCTTGCTGCGACACTTTGACTGTGCCAGTTCGCCCACTGCTATCATAAAGGCAGAGATACTTGTATTGTAGGAGAAGTGCTCAATGTCGAATGTCACCTTCTTTATGAGCTTGTGGAGACTCTTAAGCTGCTCTGCCGTCGGTTCGTCGTCGTTGGGAAGGAATTCGTCGTCACGATTATAGAAGAGCGCCCACA
>SAMEA3663084__coassemble_726_pt1 | contig 11140 bp, 7 predicted proteins | sample SAMEA3663084__metabat2_high_PE_009 | metagenome-assembled genome bin SAMEA3663084 (sample SAMEA3663084) | pig gut metagenome | biome: pig gut; feature: pig-associated habitat; material: faeces | place: France | collected 2012
TTCATTAAGCATCTCGGGCACTTCGGGTATCTCATCGATTATCACAAGTGTGCCTCGCGGTTTGTCAATGAGAGTGTCATACAACAATGATGGCATACGCTTGAATCGTGATGCCACTGATGTATCGAGCAAGTCAATATATATGCTATCGGGGAATTTCTCTCTAAGAAAAGTGCTTTTCCCCGTCTGTCTTGCCCCAAAGAGGAATATGCTATCCTCTAATTCATTGTCTATCTTTAATTTACGTTCTATCATACCTATGGCTATGGAAAGTTTATACTGAGGATTTCCAATGAAAATGCTCAACTCTACTGAGGATTTTCAATGAAAACACGCAGCGAAGATACATATTTTCAAGCATCGCAGCAAATGTTAGGGCAAAGAATTATTGATTATTAACAGAAATTCCAAACTGTTACTAAAGAAGGACAAAGCTTGTTAAAAACCTTCAAAAAGGGTAGAGAATGAGTACCCTTTTGGGGAGTTGTCACGTAATATATATGTCAGTGAGACAAAATAATAATAGCATATACAATCTGATCTCTCTCTTAATACCATGACAAAAAAGAAGGGAACTCGTCGTGATGTCGGGTTCCCTTTTATCATCCTGCTTCTACCAGAACTTCACATAACCATGACAGCATTGACTTGTGTGCGATTTTGCACAAGGACTGGGATTTTATATTGAAAGGACAGCTTCCAATGCCAAAAAAATGAATAAAATTGCATGGATTTATTATTTTTTTCTCTCTTCTTAACAAAATATCATTTTTTTTATTTAACTTTGCAGCCGCAACCTCTACACTATCCTAATCCAATTGTAAGGAAGGATAGTCATGGTTTGGAAAAACCACAAGTTAGAGGATGTGTACTTATAACTAAGGCGTTTATGCGTCTTGTCAGCAAAACTTCGGAATCTCGCACGTTCAGAACACTCGCAGCCAAGACAACCCATAGATGCCCGACGGATGTTACAGTGTATTCAATAAACGTATTATGCCCGTATGACATGTCTATGGGATTGGCGTTTAGTATACTGTATACGTCAGCGTGGGGCTATGCGTTGTTCGTTCTGCGAGTATAGGCATTGCGAGAGCCCCGGAGTTTGGAACGGACATGTGTGGTTCTCACGCTTTATTATTTGTACTAAGTTGACAAATCTTACTACACCTATTAAGACTTTAGAGAATCAGAAGTCTCGGTAGTGCAGAGCCGTAATACTGCGATGCTAAGTTGTTATGCAAACAAATATCAGTTTTTCTACCTATAACGAAATGTATATTGTAGATTGTGAAAAAGTAATTTATTTGGAAGCCGACGACCACTACACTCATGTCCATTACCTTACTGGTGCCCATTTCATGGTGCCTTTCGGACTTTCTGAAGTTATGTCTTCCGTTGACAATGTATTGTCCAACGACTCGTTCCTATTGCGTTTAGGAAGAAAATATGTTGTTAACCTGCGGGCCGTGTTCCATGTTAATACCGTGAAGCAAGTGCTTGTGCTTTCCGACAATCATGGAAACAGCTATTCACTAAATCTGCCTAAGGCCACGCTCAGGCAACTCATAGACATTATGAGCGAAAAAACAGCCCATAGGCAAGTCTGACGCTCCTGTAATTAAGGGACATTGAAGACATAAGATTTTCGACAACGGAAAATTTCACGAATAAAATCGTAGGGTTCACGAATTCCGTCTGTTTTTATAGTTGATATTAGTCAATAAACAACTAAATTTGCCGAAAGAAAGCGGACTGCCTTACATTACCTATTATTATTAATATAGGTGAAAACCATCGAAATAAAGTCTGCTTACAGTGGTAAATAAACAATAAATTATAGATAATATTATTAATTAAAAAAAACGGATTATGAACAAAGTTACACTTTCTGTTGTCGCTTTAGCGGCTATTGGAGCGCCTGTACAGTCGCAGGCTGCCGAACAGACGGAAGCGGAGAAACTGCAGGCTACCTATGATGAGGTTTGCGGTATTCTTAACACCGCTATTAATGAGGTGAACGGCTATCATGAAGCTGTGAAGGCAGAGTATCTTAACAAGCTCAGTAACATCCAAAAGGAAATTGATGCTGCAAAAACTGCCGGCACAATCGACAAGGCTTACTTCGATGGAGTAATCAGCACCGTAAAGGCTGAGGCAAAGAACCGCGAAAACCAGTATGTTGGATATGATCTGATTAAAGGCGAGTTTGACAAACTGACTTCAACCTATAAAAAGGCTTTGACCACCGTACAGAATGGCAGCTATCCTAACGTTGGCGCAAAGAAAAAGGCATGGCTTGAGAGCGACGAACTCGGCTATCCGGCACTGAAGGCAAGGGTTGATGCTCTCGACCCTGCTACTCAAGACGACATTTATAACAAGAGGTGGAGTATGAGGTATGAGTGCTATAATATGAACACATCTGTTCAGGCCATGCTTAATGGTCTTGATAAGGAAGAGGCTAATGCCGCTAGCAGCGAGGCTTCATACCAGTATGTTGTTGATGAAATCACGGCTCTTAAGGAAACATATAATGTGCAGCTTCAGGCTCTTCTCAAGATCCTGCCTGGTGATCCTGATGTTTATGGAAACTGGCAGGCTAAGGCAATCGATGAGCTCAACGAGGAGTATCGCAAGATTCTCGACGTGGAGAAGAAGAACGCTGCAGCCCGGGAAGCTGGAAATGCGAATGAAATACAGTCAGATAACCTGGGCACACTTGCCAAAGTAAAAGGTAATATCGGAAGCATATCTGACAAGTGGAAACAATTAAAGGATGCTGAGGAAGCTGCTTACAAAGCACGCAAGGAAGACGTTGATACTCTCAACAAAAACCTTAAGGCTATCACTGACGAACTTAGCACGCGTAGCCTCTCAGAACTTGATGGCGACATCAACACAATCCAGACAAAGATAAACACTGTGGCTTCTACAGTTGAGTCTCGCTATAAGGCTAATACTGTAAGCAAACTTGACATCACAAAGTCTCAGACAGAGATTAACAATCTCATCAAAGAGTTAAATAAGAAAGCACAGCCAATCATCGCCAACTACGATGCTAACGCAGGTATCATTACAGAATTGGAAGCTCAGTATAAGACTCTTGAGGCTGCAAAGAAAGCTGCCGACAAACTGTCTGACGATGGCAATTACAAGGCTTCTGACTATTTCACAGAATCTTACAACAATATTAACACCAAGCGTAAGGCTATCATCGATGCTGCCAAGAATGCTCTTGATACCAAGACTTCTGTAGCCTACAAAGCCAGCACTAAATATAAGAATGCTATGGCTGAGGTGGACGGTCTTATCAGTAAATACAAGACTAACACCGATGCTTCTCTCAAAGCATACAATCAAGCCGCAAAGAAAATTACCGACGCTCAGGCTCTTGTAGATAAGTACGCAAAACTGGCTGATCTCACCGTAACTACCGATGGAAAAGTTAAGGGTGCAAAGAACGAGACCTATCAGGAAGTTAAGGAGGATGCGGAAAAGCAGATTGGCGCTATAAAGACGCAGATTACCACAGCTAAAGCTAAGAAAGACGCTGCCCATAAGACTGCGATGGAGCAAGCTGCTATTCTCTCTGTAAGAAGCGACCTTCAGACTTATCTTGACAACTATGATGCAAACAAGAAAGCTTTCGACAAGAATTCTGCCATTGCTGCTGCAGACAACATTCTCGCTGAGGCTGACGCGCGCATTAATGATCTCAACACAAGACTCAAGGAATCATTAGTAGGCGACTTGGGCAATATGGAGGATGAGGTTAAGACTGCTGTTAGTGCACTGCAAACAGAACTCGATGAATTGACCAAAAAAGTTGCTGACCAAAAGAAGACCTATGAAGCAGCTGAAGACGATAAGAAGCAGGAAGCTGCTCAGAATACAATCTCTACACTGTCAGATGTGAACCTCGCTCTTGAAAAGTTGGAGCCAAAAGTAGTAGAAGCCGAAAACCTTGCCATCAAGGCTAAGAACAACAAGGCTGCTTACGACGCAACAACTAAGGCTGTGACCGACTCTTCTATTGATGGCAAGCTCAAATCAGCCCAGACTGAAATCGAAAATAAAACAACAGGCGATGGCCAGATGTTCTACCTCAAGGAACTGGCAAAACTCAAAAACAGTGTTGATGCCCTTAATGATGCCATCGGTGATTCTTTCAAAAACAAGAAGTCTGCTGAGAACAAGGAAAGTCACCTCAATACCCTCAACAACCTCTTAAGTGCTATCAGTACCTTGCAGACCAATGCTATCGCTAATGAGACAATGCATAGCGCTCAGGTTGAGAAAGCGAAGACCCTGCAAAGCGACTGGCAGAAGGCATATACCAACATTTCTGAGAAAGACGAGTCTACACAGGCTAAGGACTACCTTGCACAGCTCGGTACACTTCAGGATGCCATCAATGCCCTCAACACCAATATCGCAGAGGCGTTCAAGACTGGTACAAGCAAGGCTAAGGACAGCGAGTTCGCAGCTGAAATCACACGAATCACCAACGAGATTAACAATATCGTCAAAGCACAGGAGGAAGGCTACAACGCTGCCATCACTGCCGACAATATCGCTCAGCATAACAAGTTCATAAGCCAGTACAACGCTGCATACAAGATGTATCAGGACGCTGTGGCTGCACTCAACGAGTTCGCAAAGATTCAGAACCCTGTTCTCGTGAAGGCTCTCGAAGACCTCGTGCCTACACACGACGCCATCTACGCTTATGCCGACAAGCTCCGCCTGCTCAATGCCGACGAAAGTGCCGACTATGCAACGTATAAGGCTCCTAAGCTCTACAGCTCTGCAACTTGGGTTGACAAGGCTGACCTGTACGAAGCTGAGATTGATGCTAAACTGAAGGAATATCAGGATGCTGTCAACAAGATAGCTCTCGATAACTACACCGATGAAATTAAGGCTGCAGTCAAGAAGTTGGCTGACGCTAAGGACGCTATTAAGGACTACACATATAAGGACAAGAAGAACGCATTCGCAGATGTTGATGCCTTCGTAGGTGATGCCCAGACTGCTGCCGGACTCACAGGCAAGGAAGTTGACCGCATGTTCGCTACCAAGATCGACGGCTGGCTCTCACAGTTCAAGAATGTTGACAATATGATTGATGCCGACAAGGAAGCTGCTGCTGACAATGAGTTCTCATATCAGCACACCAACTTCACAAACCTCTATAATTCAGAGAAGGCTGAAATCGCAAAACTTGCAAACCTCACTCAAGACTATCTGGCTCAGCTTGCTAAAAGAAAGCAAAGCTCTATTAATTATGCCTACGATATGTTCGTATATCGTGTTGTGAATAGTGGCAATCCTCTGCCAGCAGAGAAGAAGTTCGTCAGACTTCCTGACTGCCTCGAAGTGCTTAACAAGTACTACGCAGCAGATGGCAAACCAGTTGATGTAGACAAGAAGAACCACTCTGACATCTACAAGAATGCTGTTAACGAGTCGAAGAACAATACCGCCAACCTTGAAGCATACGATGCTATCATCGCCATTATTGATGGTGTATCAGATAAGGGTAGCGTTGGTGCAGAGGCCATCGACCCGCTCTTCAACGTTCATGTTGCAGGTAGCAAGATCTACGGTGATTACTCAAGTATTCTCGAAGATATTGAAGATTTTTATAAAGATGCAGAGACTTGGAAGGGAAATGGCTCTTGTGTTGCAAACAAGACTACTGCAGAGAACAGAGCTAAAAACATCGAGAAAGCTATCAACGACATCAAGATTCCAGCAATCGATGCTGAAATTCCTGCTCTCAGAGGCGAGATTGACCGCGTGAAGGAAGAGTACAACAAGGCTGCTACTCAGAGTGCTGAGCTTCTCGAGAAGGTTAAGGTTTACGACGCACAGATTCAGACTCTCTACAACACCTTGTATGCTACACCTACAAAAGAGAACCCGAACAATAAGGGTATCAATTATAAGTGGGAGAACGAACGCAGCAAGTATGGCTTCGACGCTGCCAAGGCAGACCTCGTTAAACTCCAGAGCGAGATTTCACGTGTTGGCCGCGAGCTGACCGCACTCTACGATGCAGCAGCACAGGAGACTGCTCTCGCTGAGCTTAATGCACGTGCCGAGGAACTTGAGGCACTCCTCAAAGACTTCACCGAGAAGGCTGAGTACCACAAGGACATCAACGACAAGTATGGTGCTGACCTTGATGACTTCAAGGCATATCTCGAAGGTGTTAAGGCTGACGTGGAGGCAAAGAACGCAGCTGGCGACATCCTGTTCCACAAGAACAACCTCCTTGCCGACTTCGACCGCGCTGAGGCAGAGTTCAGTGACGTTGCAGGACTCAACGCAATGTACAACAAGTATGTCACCAACGACAAAGTCTACAACACCCTCAAGGCAGGCTTCGAGGCACTGCAGAAGCAGCTTGACGATCTTAAGACTCTTGCCGACGGATTCCACGCTTCGCACATCGTAACAATTCAAGATCCTGTCACAGATGAATTCGTTGATGTTGAATACCGCAACAACGAGTACGAAAATATTAGCGCAACTATTAAGACTGAGCTTAATGAACTTGCAAAATCACATGACGCAATTAATCTCACTGACAATAATCTCAAGGGAGCAACTGACGGTGTAAGTGCAGATATAGTTAAATATGAAAAGAATATCAAGTTCGATGAGGCTGCACATTGCTGGCTGACTGACTTGTCGAAGTCTATCTATAATGCTCAAGTAAACTTTAATGCTAATATTAACGCATCTAATGTGAACTATGGCGGAAACCGCGAAAATGAACTGAGCAGTAGAATCGCTGATCTCTGGAAAGCATTCCAGTTTGCATCTACATACAACTCTGATGCCTTCTACTTTGATTCAATTTATCATGACATCGATGGCAATGACGTTCGCGTTGAGAACGAGAGCACAGGAGTAAAAGAGGCTATTATGATTAACTACATCAAAGAGGCATGGCCAACTCTCGAGGCAAAGATCAATACACTGCGTGCAGAAGCAGAACAGCTTGCCAAGGATGTTAACGAACTCGCTTATATCGAGGGCGATGCTGACAACGACAAGAAGGTGACAGTGAACGACTACTCAACAGTTCGCAACTGGATTCTCACCGCTACCGCATTCGAAGATGTTTCAGAGTCTCAGCGTTATGCCGGCGACGTGGACGGCAACAAGCAGTTCACCGTGGCAGACATGACAAAGATCTCTAACATCATATTCTACGGCGACAAGAACGGAGCAGCACCCGCTGGTGCAAAGGGTCAGCTCACAGTTGTCGACAACGACGAGATCACACTCGTGAAGGAGTCTGAGGAGACATCTGTATTCGGCAAGACCATCCGCGTGGCTGTAAACGTTGCACACAACGTTGCGTTCACCGCAGGTCAGTTCGACGTGAAGCTGCCAGAGGGCATGAAGATTGCTTCTCAGAGCCTCACAGAGCGTGGCAACGGCCATGAGCTGCTTTGCAACGAGATTGGCAACGGACTCTACCGTATGGTGGCTGCTACCATCGACAACACCAAGTTCAACGGCCGCACAGGAGCTCTCGTGCTTATCGACGTTGAGGTGTCTGGTAGCTACACCGGTGGCGAAATCTCTGTTTCTAATGTCATCTTCTCAGATGCCAACGGTATTTCCTACAGCATCGTAGGTCCAGGCAACGATGGCGAGACAACAGGCATCGATGGCGTCACAGCTCCTACCGTTAAGGAGCGCATCTACTCTATCGGCGGTCAGATGAAGAAGGCTCTCAAGAAGGGCATCAACATCATCGTCGGCGAGGACGGAAAGGGCCATAAGGTGGTTAAGTAAGAATAACATTTTCCCCATAATGTATTTGTACAGGCTGCCGCCAAAGGGCAGCGCCTCGATGGCGGCAGTCCTGTATTCTCAAAATGGAGAAAAGCTGTTCCTACGTTATTTCATTCAATCAAAGTAAACAAACAGAATTATGAAGAGATTATTCAATACACTCATGCTGCTAACCCTTGGCTGCATCTTCACATTCGCCGCTGAAAACCATCTGTACATCAGTGACTTCAAGATTGTGCCCGGACAGCAGAAGACAGTAGAGATTGTACTCGACAACGAAACTCCAATCTCCTCGCTGCAATTTGATCTGGTACTGCCTGACGGTCTTACTTATGTCGACAACAGCTTGGCAAAGGTTACAAGCCGCATCACTCGCAGCAGCCACACTGTCATGGCAGCTAAGCAGACAGACTGTGTGCGTTTCGGCGTGCTTTCAGCAGCTACCGACCCAGCTAAGTCTGCCATCAAAGGCAACTCTGGCGCCATTCTCACTATCGATGTAAAGGCCGACGCAAACTTCACTGGCGACTTCATTGAGATTGTCGAAATCATTGGCAGCAACGCAACAGTGGCTGAGCCAGTGCGCGTAGACATGAACGGATGGGTTACTAATGTCAGTGTAGACCCTGGTCATGCAGGTGTGGAAGAGGCTGCCGTAGAGGTGCGTCCTAACGAGCCTGCCCTACTCAATGTCACTCTCGCAAACAATATCGACATTGTAGGTCTTCAGGCAACAGTCACCATTCCTGAGGGTGTTTCATTCACAGAAGGTGTAGACGGAGAGTATGTTACTTATACCGGCCGTCTGTCAGACAACGTGATTGCAAACTTGGAGCCAGTGCCTGGCAAGCCCAACACATGGACTCTCCTCGTTTCTTCTCTCACAAACGACGTGTTTGAAGGCACAGAAGGCGTTCTGCTCGGTCTCAATATTGTTGCTGACGGTACAGTGGCAAGCGGCGACGTGGTGATCAACGACATTAAGGTGGTTAACCCAACTGGAGTAGAATACACACTTGATGACGTTCTCACTTATAATGTGAAGTGCATCACCGACCCAACGGGTGATGGTGTGGTGGACATTGATGATGTTTATGCTGTAAGCTCAGTTATTAAAGGCTTAGATACAAATCCTTATACTGACATAAACGGCGATGGCGTAGTAGATATAGATGATGTTTATGCCCTTATTGCAATTATGAAGGAATAAGAAACAGACAAATATAAAACCGAAAAACATGAAAAAGTATATGAATATAGCAAAACTCGGCTTGATGCTGATGATGCTCATTGGTGGAGTTTCTTTCGCCAATGCCCAGGAAGAAAATCCTGAAAAGGTTTCCATTGACCCAGTGACCATAGCTGCTGGTGATGAGAAGGAGTTGACCATCAATTATGAGAGCTCAGTAGAGCGTTCTGGATTCCAGATGAACATTCTGCTACCAGAGGGACTTAGTTTTGTAAAACAGGAAGGTGTTGACGAAGACGAAGAGCCTATCACCTTCTATGCAACCAAAGGATCAGCCCTTAGGACAACTCACGCTTTCGATGTTACATATAAAAGCGATAGAGAACTGCTGATTATTGTCTATCATTTGGACCTTAAGCTGCTGAAGTCTCCAGGCAGCCTGCTTTCATTCAAGGTTAAGGCTGACGAGTCTCTCGCCGACGCTTCACAGATTGTCTTGAAGGACGTGAAGTTTAATGGTGGACAGTATTTCGATGTTAATGTAGACGTGACCAAAGGCACTTCTACCGGCATCAATGAAGCTAAGGCAGAAGAGGCTGACAATGCTCCGGTATTCAATCTTGGCGGTCAGCGTGCTTCGAAGAATGGCAAGGGTATTCTTGTAAAGAAAGGAAAGAAATACGTTCAGACTCGATAAAAATCGAAAAACATTTCCTATTTTAGTAGTAGAGTGAAGAGGGAGATGGCGCGTAGATGCGTCGTCTCCCTCATTTTTTTTCCCTACGATTTTCATTCTTCATCTTCAATTTTTCATCCTATATAGAATATTTCTATCGAGAAATAGATTATTTCGTTTGGAGGTTTACCTAAAAGTTAGTATCTTTGCAGCAGAAAAATCAATATTATAACATTTTAAAATTAAACAACAATGAAAGAACTAAAAGGAACAAAGACCGAGAAGAATCTTCTCGAGGCATTTGCAGGCGAGTCGATGGCCCGCAACAAGTACACATATTTTGCTTCACGCGCAAAGAAAGATGGCTACCAGCAGATTGCTGCCCTCTTCGAGGAGACTGCCGCTAACGAGAAAGAGCACGCCAAGCTTTGGTTCAAGCATCTTGAGGGTGGTGCAGTAAAGGACACCATGGCTAACCTGAAGGCTGCTGCTGAGGGCGAGAACTACGAGTGGACTGACATGTATGACCGTATGGCTAAGGAGGCTGAAGAGGAAGGCTTCATTGAGATTGCTGCACAGATGCGTGGTGTGGCTGAGGTGGAGCGTCACCACGAGGAGCGCTACCGCAAGCTGCTGAAGAACATCGAGGATGGCATCGTGTTCTCACGTGAGGGCGACACCATCTGGCAGTGCCGCAACTGTGGACACATCGTGGTTGGCAAGAAAGCTCCTGAAATATGCCCTGTATGCAACCATCCACAGAGCTATTTCGAGGTTAGGGCCGAGAATTGGTAAAATCAATATATATTGAGTCAAAAACGGGAAAAAAATGGTGAAAATCATTTTTTTCCCGTTTTGACTATATACTTTATAAAAAAATCACTATTTTTGCACCAACATTATAAACCTATAAAATTTTTTAATTATGAACGAGAAAGAAATGAATAAAAGTTTGATTAGTGACAATGAGTTACAGAATGTAGTTGGTGGTTTTGTTTATAAAGGCGTTGAGTATCACACCATGGCAGACTTGAGGGATGCCCTTCTTAGGGGGCTTATTACAGAGGAGGATGCCCAAATCATAGGCAAGAACATCTGATTATCTTTTTTAGTATAGCGGCAGGAATTCGTAGCTGTTGCCTACGCATGAGAGATAGCGGAGGAAGGCGTCGAGGGTGATGACCACAGTGCCGCGGCAGTCGTTGGGATGAAACGACAGGGTGGTGGCGTGGAGGAGATTCTCGTCGAGGAAGAGATGGACGTGGCTGCTGGTGTCGTTGATGAGGCCGAAGGGCGACACGCTGCCTGGTTCAAGACCAAGATAGCGGGCCATGCGCTCGGGTGAGGCAAACGACAGTTTGCCGCAGGAAGGCAGGCCGCGCGCCACGAGCGACTCCTTCAGCCGGCGTTCAAGGTCGTGGATGTCGAGGTCGTGGTCGCAATGAAACGACACG
>SAMEA3663084__coassemble_737_pt1 | contig 11050 bp, 4 predicted proteins | sample SAMEA3663084__metabat2_high_PE_009 | metagenome-assembled genome bin SAMEA3663084 (sample SAMEA3663084) | pig gut metagenome | biome: pig gut; feature: pig-associated habitat; material: faeces | place: France | collected 2012
GTCGTCTGCCAGCACTCCGTCAATTTTTGTGTTTTTATATCCTACATATTTAATAATAATAGTGTGTTTCCCGCGTTTAAGTCCTGTGAGAGAGAAATGACCGTTGATGTCGGTGGCAATGCCGCGGTCGCCCACCATAACAGTGGCTCCAATGAGCGGTTCGCCAGTGTTTTTGTCTTTTACTACTCCTTTAAGTGTGTCGGCCATTGTGGCTGATGATGTCATCACAAGCAGCGCAAGGGCTGTTACAATTCTTTTTTTCATACTCTTTGTCTCTTATTGTTCTTTTCGGGTGCAAAGGTACGAAGTGCGAATTACAATGGTGCGAACAGGATGTTACGATTATGATAAAATGGGAGAAGGGGTGTTTTGGGCTTCGTCTGCGGTAGGGGAGAGATAGTTTGAGATGTCGTGTTGGAGGCGTTGGAAGAGGGGAGAGAAGACGTAGCCCATGTTTCTTTTCATCATGGTCTTCACGTCGGCGATGCTGTTTTCGTAGCAAGAGAGTTCGTTGTACATCTGAGTGCGGTGGACTGCGGTGCGGCTTATCTCCTGTTCGCGTTCCATGCGCAGGCGGTTGCACACCTTGGTCATGACGGGGGCGACGATGGTGTCGAACACGTGGTGTCCGTGCATGAAGAGATAGGTGGTGTCGGGTGTGACCCCGAGCTGTTGGAGCTCGATGTCGAGGTTGCGAATGGAAGCCTTGTGTCTTGGATAATGCTGTTGAAGGTATTTCACCTTTCTTTCCACCTTTTGCCGGAGGTGGTTGAGGCTTGCCATGGGCGAATGGATGCTGAAATTGCTCAGTTCCACGATATGGTCGAAGTCGGTGAGCGAGAAGTCCTTGTAGAAGTTTGACCTGTAGGCGAGTACCGACCAAAGGAACAGCGGGTGGCAAATAAGGGAATACTGTTTTAGAAAGGCTTGGAAGTCGAAGATGGCATGGTCGTTGAGTGCAACCATGACAGCCACGTTGTGAAGGCTTTCGGCATAGCATTGGTAATTTTCTATGGCGTAGACATAGGTGTGGAAGATGTAGGGCGATTCGAGGATTTTTTTCGATGTGGCTGTCAGTCCCTGCATGAGGTAGTCGTAGTCGGCGTCGACGCATGCTATCATGTCGGGTCCTATCCTGTCGCCTATGAAGTTCATGAGTACAGACTTTTTCCCCCTTGACAATACCTTTCTTGATGGCAGCATGACTTCGAAGTATCGAGTGTCGTCTTCAAAACGGTTAAGTACCGACCTCCAGAAAAGGATGTCGTCGTAGCTTTCGACGTAAGCCACGATTTTCCGTCTTGCCTTTTTTGGTGTCATGCAATTAGCCGCCTCTTGGTATTTAGAAGTGATATTGTCTGTCAGCCTTTTGCCCATAGATGTCAGTTTTCGTTTTTTATTATGTCGCTCACCTCAGTCACCTTGTCTGTCCATCCGTTCATTATCACTGCGGGTGAGTGTGTGGTGAGTATAATCTGCACGTTAGGGTTTAGTTCGAGTATGAGGTCGATGAGCCTTTGTTGCCAGTCGATGTGCAGGCTTATCTCCGGCTCGTCCATGAAGAGCACATAGGGCTTGTTGTCCTCGATGAGCACGGTGAGCAGTATGACGAGCATCTGTTTCTCACCGCTAGAAAGCTGGTAGGGAGTCAGTCTTTCGCCGAGTTGTGAGAAGGCGATGTCGTTCTGTGACCTTATGAGTTGCTTGCCTGTGTCGGAGAAGAGGCTGTCGATCATGCCTTGGAATTTTCTTTTTGGCTCAGAGATGGCCTGTGCCTTTACGGCGGCGTCTTCCTGTCCGCTTTGAAGGACTTCAATGATGCGGTTTCCGATGTTCACCTGGTAGTCGAGGTATTTCCGCTGAAGCTGGTATATCTGCCAGTCGAGTTCTGTAGTCACCGACGCGTCAACGATCTTGTTGACTATCTCGGTGCTCATGAGCGGGCGGTCGAAGCTTCTGATGTGGTCGTATCTTATCCATCTGGCATCTTCCGGCGATACCTTTATGTGAACCCCTCCGATGAGATGGCTTGGGAATTCGCCTCCGGGTATGAGACCTCTCACCACCTTGTTTAAGATGGTGCTTTTGCCTACACCGTTCACACCGCTAAGGATGTTTACCTTCGGATCGAGATCCCACAGTATGTGGCGTGTACCGCTCCAAAGAGAGTCTATTTCAATCTGTTTAATATAGTCAGCGTATTTTTGCATATCTTTTTTCGTGCAAATATAATGATTTTCATAATAAAATGTATACCTTTGCACCGTTTTTTAAGATTAAATAAATCGTTTTTTCGAAAAATAGTTGAATAATGGATAACAAAAAGCCTCTTTTTGCCCATCTGTGCATGTTTTTCGCTTGTGCTTTTTGGGGATTGATGGCCCCATTGGGCAAGGATGCCATGACTCACGGCCTGACGGGCATCGACATGGTCACATTTCGTGTAGCGGGAGCCGCTGTATTGTTTTGGGTGGCTTCGATTTTTGTGAAGAAGGAGCATCCTCCTGTAAAAGACATACTGTTGTTAGGTCTGGCGGGAATGTTCGGTCTTGTGTTTAACCAGTGTTGTTATACCATAGGTCTGAGCATCACCTCTCCCATCAATTCAAGCATTGTGACCACATCTATGCCGATATTCGCCATGCTTCTCTCTGCTTTGATATTGAAGGAGCCTATAACGGGTAAGAAGGCGGGTGGTGTCTTTATGGGTTTCAGTGGTGCCTTGCTGCTTATTCTCACGAGTGCCACGGCAGACAACTCGAAGGTAGGCGACTTGCGAGGTGACCTCTTGTGTATGTTTGCCCAGTTGTCGTTTGCGTTTTATCTGTCGATGTTCAACAAGTTGATAAAGCGATATTCTGTATTTACGGTAAACAAGTGGATGTTCACCTTTGCCGCCCTTGTCATCACGCCATTTACGTTTTCTCATGTGTCGTCGATAGCTTTTTCCGAGATTACGGTAAAGACATGGCTTGAGACGATGTTTGTGGTTGTGGTATGTACTTTTGTGTGTTACATTCTTACCATGCAAGCCCAGCAGGTGTTGCGTCCCACGGTGGTGAGTGTATATAATTATGTGCAGCCTGCGGTTGCGGTGATTGTGAGTGTATTGTCTGGCTTAGGTGTGTTTAAGCTGACCCATGCCCTTGCCGTAGTCCTCGTGTTCTTCGGAGTAAGGTTTGTTACAAAGAGCAGAAAAAGAAGCAATAATTAAAGATTGGGAGTTAAGGAGTTATATTCAGGAGTTAAGGAGTTAAAGGAGTTAAGGAGTTAAGCCAAATGTAATGTAGGGTTGGGGGAGTTAAGGACAATATTATTTGCGCCTAAACCAACGCACAAAACTAATGGCTTAACTCCTTAACTCCTTAACTCCCTGTTATCTCGTTAGCGAGAACTTCAGTGAGAGACCGAAATCTTGGGTTGTGGTGGGATAGCTGCTGCTTGAGAGCAGTGGCGTGTTGGTCTGACGGTCGTAGTATGCACTGAGCGTGAGCAGGCGCGAGAGGGTGTAGTCGGCCATGAAGGAGAGCTTGAATGCCGAGTTGCCGCTGTTTGCCGAACTTGTCATGCTGGCAATGTCGCGGGTGATGGAAGCCTGCTTGCGCAACGACAGGTCGAGACGCAGGTTGAGGTCGTGGTTAGGACCACTGCTACGACTGCTGGTGTTAACCGTCGTTTCCTTCTCGTTAGACTTCTTCCCATTTTGGGCTTTCTTTATTTTCTTTGATGCCTTACCTGAGAAGAGGTTGAAATTGCTGATTTTGTATGCCATGCCAATCACCCAGTCCTTGCTCAGAGCCTCGTTTATCTGCACACTGGTCATGCTAAGGCTGAGCACTCTTGTGGTGCGGTATTCGAGCTTGCAAGTCATGTTGTTTTGCAGTGTCACGTCGATGCCGAGCAGTGGCGCAAACGACTCGTTGATGCTTACGGTGCTGATATTGTACATTGAGTTGGGGATGGGATTGCCGGTAGTGGCGTCGGTGATGAATCCCAGTCCGTTCATATACTCCTGGAATGTGCTGTAAGAGGCATAGCTGCCAATGGCGAACACGCTTTTGTAGGCATGTCGCAGAGTGATATTCTTGAAATGGTCGCTCAGCCACGGCAGTTTGCTGAGTCCGGTATATCTCAGCGACCAGTTAGGCAGCATGTTTTTGAGAGCCGGGAAGATGTTGAGCGACGAACCGCCGCTGGAGGTGTAGGCGCTGAGGAAGGCTGGTATGAGCACGTCGGCACTGTATTGTCTAACGCCGCCTACCTCGGGGTTGAATGTAGAGCCGCCGAGCTGGGTGCCGAAGGCGTCGGTGGTGCCTGCGGGATAAACGGCGTTGGCATACTGAGCTTCCACCTTTGCGCGGAACGACTCCAGCGAGGCGCAGAACGTCTCGAAGGACTTCGACCTGTAACCGTTGTTGGCATCGCCCATACCCTCGAGTGCGCTCTTAAGGCTTAGGGTGGTCATCGTGAACGAACCGCTGTGGGTGGTAGGCGCCCCCTGGTACATATATTGAATGCTCTTTGCCTTGTTAACAGTGCGGCTGGCGTTGAGGTCGATTTTCAAGTCGCGCAGAGGTTCGAGTGTCATTTTCAGCTGCAGGTCTTCGGTGGATGTGATGTTAGCCGGTGTAGCCACGCTGTCGGCGCAGTTGAGCCATCCTCTTTCAAGAGCCTTGTCGAGATAGCTCTCACCAGTGAATCCGAAGGCGAAGTCGAGACCCGGAGCCATGGCGTCGCCGGTGCGTTGTCCGAGCATGTCGCCAATGCGGGGAACAAATCCAGGTATGGTCATCGACTGCTGGTTGCGGTAAGAGATGTTGATGTTTCTAACCATCATGAGCACCCTTGCTGTGTGTTGCAGCGAGTTGTACCACCATTGCTTCTCGAGAGGTTCCTTTGCTATGACAGAGAGCTTGATGGACGTTGTGTCGAGATTGCGAATGATGATGGTGTTGTTGTCCTTCACCTTATATTTTATGTCATAAGACCTTCCGTCTACGGTCTTGGCGGTCACGATGAGTCTTTTGCTGTTTTTGCCGTGTCTTACGGTTACGGTAGTGTCAGCCTTGAGCTTTATTTCCTTTTGGAAAGCATTTTTGTTCAGTGGCAGTTTTCCGTTCTGCTTCTCGTCTTCCTTTGAGTTCTTTATGCCTCCAGGCTTGTCGCCATTACCTTTGTCGCCCGGCTTTTTGGGTGTAGTCATTGCCGGCTTTACGGCTTTTTTGGTGCTGGCAGTACTTTTCTTAAACCTGTCGTTAGTCTTCTTGAGGAACGGGAAAAGGTTGTAGAACGACTCAAGGTTGAGGGTAGACGTGATGTTGAGATTACGGTTGTTGCTGATGGTGTTGCCGAGCGAAGTGCCGTCTTCCATCTCCGAACCTCTTGCCCATGAGTATGAGGCGTTGTATGAAGCGTTGGCGTTGAGCCAGTTGAGTATTGGCAGCTTGTTAAGCGGCAGCTGGTATGACGAGGTGAACTGCTGCTGGTATTCGAGTGGTGTGCCAAGGTTTCGTAGACTTCTTCCCACCGAGTCTTTCCATACCTTGTAGTCGTCGGGATAGAGGTCTTTGTTTACAGCCATGTACGGCTCTTCCACCTCAGCGTGGGTGGCGCTTTGGAATGAGGCATGGAGGTTTTTGGTGAGGTCCCATCTCATTGAGAACTCACGATTCCAGAGGTATTGCTGGCTGAAGGTGAGCGGCAGCGACGACCCGGAGAGCTGTTCGAGGTCGCGCTCCTGCATCTCGTAGTAGTTGCGTGTTATCTCGCTGTTGAAGGTCACGCTTTGCGGCAGGTAGTTGAATCCTATGGCTTTGGGGAAGGCTATCCACTTGCTCTTGCCCTTCAGGTTGCGGAATGGCTCGAAGGTCTTGTAAACGGGTGAGTAGCTGTAGTTGAACGAGCCTCTCCACTGGTCTTCCCTTTCCCATGCCGTGGTCTCGCCGGTGTTGTAGCGGTGGGCGTGGCTGTAGCTGAAGGAGAAGTTGGCGGGGTCGTAAGGCATTGGGTGACGTTTGGTCTTTATTCCCACCCTGACGTTAGAGAGCGAGAAGTTGGTAGTTGTAGACTTGGTCACGGCAATGGACTCTATGGAGTCTCTTTCATGCTTGTCCAATGCCGACTCGAGAGCGTCTTCAAGGAGCATGTCGGTATCGAGCGGATTGTATCTTGGTCTTGTCTCCTCTTTTGTCACGGAGTAGTAGAGTGGGGCGGTGACCTTCGCCTTGTCGGGGAAGAACTTGCCCAACTCGAGGTTTGTGGTGAAGCTGTATGTCTTGAAGTCGTCGGTGGAGCGTTGTGTCACTCCCTCTTCAAGACCTCCGAATCCGTCGGTGGTGATGCGTCCTGTGAGGTTCAACGTACCGAAGTCAGACAGTTGCACGTTAAGGGCTCCCGATGCCGCCCATCCGCCCTTGTTGTTCGACTCGAGCAGTCGGAGCTCGTTCACCCAAACCTCTCCCGACTTTGCCGCCGCGGAGAGGTTTCTTACGCCGATGAGCATGGTTTTCACCTCACCGATGGACGGATTACCCATGATGGAGATGCGGTTGTTGGGACGGTCGGAGTCATATTCAGAGTATTCGCGGTTGTATGAAGCGGTTCCGTTAGCCCTTGCTATGTTTCTCGCCTTCTTCACCTGAGTGAGCTTTTGCAGTTCGATGTCGAGCATGTTCTCTTCCGGCCACACCTTTCTTCGGCTGTCGCTTGAGCGATAGTCGTATTTTCCTTCAGGCGTGAGCTTGAGAGGTATCTCGTACTCATAATAGTTGTTGGTGTAGTCGCTGCCGAGACGAATGAATACGGCGAGCTGGTCGTCGGCGAGCATGGTAGTGTTTTGCTGAAGGGCGTTGGCGTGGACGAACATCTGCAGGCGCTTGTACTGTCTGAGGTCTATGGTGTTGGTTTTGTACACGGCCTTTGCCTCACCCTTCTGCAGGTTGTTGACGGTCATGTTTAGGGCCTGCTCGTTGTTTTCCACGAGTTGTGGCTGTGAGGGGTCGGTCACTCGGCTGATGCCCGGTGGCAACACGTAGTTGACAGGCATTTTGTCGGTGTGCTCCTCAATGTTCACGGCACTTGTCTCCAATGTTCCACCGCCCTGAGCGCCAAGTTGTTGCTCGTAGGTTCTCCATTCTCCCCTTACGAGGTCGAGGCTACCGAATCGCAGTATTATAGGCTCTTTGAAATGAGTGAGGAACATGCGGAAGAAACGTATGCTAGTAAGGTCGCTTATGGAACCGATCTTTTCCCTGTCGGCAGAGTTGAGCGGCACTCGGAACTTATACCAGTTCACCTTTTCTTTCTTGCCGTTTCTCAGTGGCGCGAGAGACTCTCTGATTTCCGTGAGGTAGTTTTGTCCTATCCGGCTTTCGTTGAGGTCTTCGGGTCTGAGACTGATGCGGTACTGGTAGTATCGTTCGTATTCGTTGAGCGTATAGTCCTGGTTGATGTCCTCCACGTCAGGTGTCGACTTGTATGAAGTGTCGTAGCCCTCGGTGTTGTTGTCGTTGTCGGGCGAGTTGCCTTGTGGGTTGTTTATGCGTTTGTATCTTTCGTGTATGGAAGCCTTCCGCTCGTCGAGTTCCCTTCCGCGGAAATACTGGTAGTTGTCGTTTGCGGGGTCGTTGAGCCATGCGTTGCGGATGCTGTCGTTGGTCACGGTCTGTGCAAACTGTCGGAAGTCGGCATAGCTTTCAAACGCCTGTTCTTCTGTGTCGTTGAGTCCGTTGTAGCCCACGTCCTGCTTCTCCCTTGCGCCTGTTGTGGTGGCGAATGCATAGGTTTGGGTGGCCTGGACCGGTATTTTACCCCATTGTGTGGTTGTAAAACTGCTGGTGCCGTCTACAGGCATACCGCTTTCGTAGAATTTCTTTCCGTCGCGCAGTATGTCCTCGCTCACTTCACCGAGGTTGAGGTACAGGTCGCCTCCAAAATCAGATGCGTTGGCGCTTTCGCGAGTGTAGATGAACGGGTCGAGGAGCCAGAATTCCACATATTCTATATTTGCCGCCTCGAAGTCGTTGGTGTCGAGCTTACGCATCATGCCTCCCCACTTGCCGTAAGGGTTGGCAAGTGTTCCGTCGGCGTTCATCTGTGTGGAGAAGTTATACGGACCGCGTTCGGTGGGATAGTAGGCGAGGTTGAGTATGGAGAGTGTGGAAGTGGCTCCGTTGTAAGTGCTTTGGTCGCGGTTGGGATAAAGCTCGCTCACGTATACCTCTCTTACATAGTGGTTTGAGAGTTGTTCGAGGTCGCTCTTTATATGTGCCGGAGTGAGCGACGAGCTTCTGTAGGTGAACAGTGGGTCGATGGTGTACCAAGCCATTTGTGCCCTGTTGAATCCGCTGCTTAGTCCGCTTTTGTCGTCATGTTCGCTGAAAAGCGTAGGCACGCTTGAGAGCACCCACGACTTGGGGTCGCTGATGTCGATATTGTTTTTCGTGTTTTCGAAGTCGTCGAGATAAGAGGCATTATCCTGTGTGCCTCCTGCCTGTCCTGCAATGAGTTGTGCGAATTCTCCGGTGAAGGAGATGTATGATGGCTTGGTGAGGTGAAGCAACGGCAGCTTGTCGAGCATGTCGGTGAGCCACTGGCTTTCGTGTTTCCAGTTGATGTTCAGACCCCAGAGCATGTTGTTGAGCGGCTCGCTGCCCATGGTCACCTTTGATGTGAGCGACTGCTCGCTGAGTCTCTGGAACGTACCGCTGAGCTGGAAGTCTTTGGTAAAGTCGTATTCCCAGTTCACACCATACATTGTCTTTCGCTGCATGCCGTATTCCGTGTCGGTCTCGAGCGATACGTTTATCGACGTGCCGGCATCTATGATGCTTTGGTTCAGGATGGTAACCTCTCCGGCTGAGTAGTCCACGGAGTAGTCGCTGCCCTCGTTGAGCACTACACCACCGGCGGTAACCACTACCGAACCTCTTGGCACGTTGTAGGCTCCGAGTGAGATGACGTTAGCCGATGAACCCTTGAACTGTCCTGTGAGAATGTATTTGTTTTTGGTGGTCATCTGCCTTGCCGTGGTCTGTGTTTCGGTATACAGTTCGCGGAAGGCATACTGTTCAGCCTTTGCGCTGTCGATGCCGGCAGATTTTAGTTGGTTGAAGAGGTAGTCACCGAATGGTTCTGCCTTTGGGAAGAACACACGTCCGTTGCTCACGGTGTAACCTTGGACGTAGTCGAAATATCCGTTAGGGTTGGGCTTGTCGTTGTTGTCGAGACGGTCGGCTCCGAGAAGTCTGATGAGTGTGCGGTCCTTTACCTGCTGTTCGGGTATGTAGTTGAGATACACTCCGGCCGTGTCGCTCTTGAATTTCACGTCAAGTCTGAATTTCTCCTTTTCCACTGTGGAGGCAAGGTAGTACACGTTTTTCATCATCAGTCGCCAGTTGGGCGCAGCTGGACTGTTGTTGGTGTTTTTCAGGCTTTTCACAAAGAGGGCTTCCGAGGCATCCTGCCTGTCGGTGGAGAACTCGCCCACTTGGTATGTCTGTCCGCCTACCGTGTATTCGAATGCTATTGCGAGTACTTGGTCTGTTTGGAGAGTGGTTTTCAGCGATACATATCCGAGGCTGCTGTTGAGTGAATATTCCGACGAGGTGAGCAGTCTTGCGCTTTGCACTTTCTCATAGTCCACGCCTCCCTCAAAGCCTGGTATGGCATCGAGCACGGTGGATGTCTGGTCGATGTTTCTTGCCTCGGCGTATGTGGTGGTCATCTGCTGGTATTCGGAGTTGGCGGAGTTTGACGGAGCCTGTCCGGCTGCCCCGCCGCCCCACATCGAGTTGCTGACATGCTGGCTTTCGCCCAGGTCGGTGAGGGCTATCACGTTTCTTGAGTTGCTTGTCGTACCGGTCTTGTTTGTAACCCATATCTCCACCCTGGTGATTTTCACGCCTGTGGTGAGGTTGGGCAGTGTGGCCATAGCCTTGTCGTATTTCTCCCTGAAATAGTGTGAGAGGAAGAAATGCCGGTTTTCTTCGTAGTCGGCAATGTTAAGTTCGAAAGGCGTGAGTTGGGTGCCTCCTTTCGACGATACACTTTTCGTGGCAGATTTTTTCTGCGACACTACGGTTTGCAGCTTCAGTTTGCCGAACTGCATGTCTGTTCTGATACCGAACAGCGACGATGCTCCCTTTACGAGTGAGGAGTTGGAAGGAAACGACACGTTACCAGCCTCCACTAGTTTTATTATCTCGTCTTCCTTTCCTTCGTATTTCAGTTTGATGTTTTTTGCGTCGAAGTCGAAGGTGGCGTCGGTGTTGTAGTTAAGGTTCATGTTCACCTTGTCGCCCACTTTACCTGTCATGTTGAGATTTATCTTCTCGTCGAAGTCAATCTGCTTTGTGTTTCTGTTTCTTATGGGCAGCGAGGGATTGTCTATGCTTTTCATGGTAGCGCCGAGTTTCAGCTCTGCCGTACCCTGAGTCTTTATTCTCACTCCACCCGGACCGAATATCTTTTCCGCCGGTCCGAGGTCGAAGTGCATGTCGGAGAATGAGAACTTGTCCTTTCCCTTGTTGGCCACCGCCTCTTGGTTCTTTGTCTTGAAGAATTGTTTCATGGCCTGCCTTTCGGTCCATTTGCGGTATTCGTCAGGAGTAAGGAGTATTGGGGTGTTGAGATACGAGCTGCCTATCTTTGTCCCTATGTAGTACAAGCCCGTAGAGTCGTTGTATTCAGTAGTTTGTGCTATGTTCTCCGGGTTTTTCAGGTCGATGGCTATTGAGTCGATGTCGTCGGAGGTGAGAGGTGCGGTACGCTTCACTTTCCATCTCGATTTTGCTGCAGAATCGGGCACGACATCATCGTCCGTCACGACAATCTGGTTGCTGGTGCCCTGTCGCGCGGTACGGTTGTCCTGCGGTGTGGCGAAAGCACACACGCAGACCAACGATGCCAATATGATCTTTATTCTGTTCAATCTCTATTATAAAAACGTAGAATGATAGATATTATTGTATGTGGCAGAGATATATTTTGGACGCAAGCCGTCGATTTTGTATCATTTAAACCAAAGAGATGAAGAGAAAAAGAGATTTAT
>SAMEA3663084__coassemble_746_pt1 | contig 10966 bp, 8 predicted proteins | sample SAMEA3663084__metabat2_high_PE_009 | metagenome-assembled genome bin SAMEA3663084 (sample SAMEA3663084) | pig gut metagenome | biome: pig gut; feature: pig-associated habitat; material: faeces | place: France | collected 2012
TATTGCGTTTTCTGCGTAACATCGTGTTACGTTACGCATGAGTATTTTGAAAGCTCACGAAGGAGGTTATTGAAATTATCAAAATGCTTTTGAAGAAACTTTTTTGGTTAATTCCGATAACCTTTGGTGATTGAAAAATTAGGTTTACCTTTGTGTCCGAGATGAAAGAAAAGGTACTGAATCTCAGTCCAGACAATGTCAAGGACATGCAGACTGAGTCTCCTGCAAAGGAGTCGAAAGAGACGGTTGCAGACCGTATTCCAAAACTGCCAAAGAATGTGCATTGGGCGGTGAAGGCTATAGTGGAGCCTTTCCCTGAGGACCGTAAGGAGGCGATGTCGCTCATGGCGCTTCCTTTCCTCGGCATGTTGGGTGGCTACGCCCGATTCCTCTACCGCAACCAGGAGGTGCATCATTTGGGGTTTGAGTGTTGCCTCGTAGGTGAACAGTCTATCGGCAAGAGTGCGCTGACGCGAATGCAGAACGTGCTAATCTCGAAGGTGATAGAGGAGGACAACGAGACACGCCGTAAGAGCGATGAGTATGCCGACGAGTGCATTGCCGCAGGAGATGGCAAAGATAAGCCTAAGGATCCTCATTATGGTACGCGCATAATGATGCCCAGCACTACCAAGGCGCAGTTCTACCAGAACATCAAGAATCTCAATGGAAAGCGTGCCATCATCGTGTGTCCCGAGATTGACTCGCTTCACGTGCCCAACAACTGGAGCCGCGACGGAGGTGCCAACGAGCGTCTGATGTTTGATACTGAGGTGGGAGGCCAGGACACGAAGAGTCATGCCGGAACGAGCGCCCGGGTGCCTGTAGCGGTGAACCTTGTCACGAGCGGAACGCCTAAGGCAGTGAAAAACCACTACAGGAATGCTGAGGACGGTCTTGTGACGCGAGTGGGCTTCTGCTCTTTTCCTCAGGATATGAACGAGGAGGCAGAGGAGCGTCCTCGCTCGAAGAAGAACCTGGAGACCATTCTGAGTATACAGGAAATTCTTCTTTCTGAGAAAGAGGGTGATGTCATCAACATTCCGCAGCTTAAGAAGCAACAGCTGGAATGGTGTGCCCGACAGAAGACGGTGAGCGACGCATCGGGCAACCAGAGCATCAGCACCTTCCGCAAGCGTGCTGCCGTGATGGGCTTCCGTGCAGGATGTGTGCTATATTTGCTTGATGGCAGGAAACTGACACGCAAGGCGCTGGAGTTTGCCATTTGGGTGAGCGAGTATGTGCTGTATTTCCAACTGAAGTACTTCGGCGAACAGATGAACGAGAGCATTGAAGAGAATGCAATGATGATGCAAGTGCCTGTATTTGCCCGCAATGCCAATGCGTGGGTGTTCTGTAAGTTGCCCGGGATGTTCTGCTACGGCAACGTGGAGGAAGCCTACACACAGATTGGAATGAAGGCAACAGGCTACCGCATGGTGGTGTCGCGATGGATAAGGAACGGCTGGGTGGAGAAGGTTGACAAGGAACACTTCCGAAAGACGGCGACTGGTATCCAGATCTGCAACAAGATGGGCAGGGAGGCTTCGTAGGTGGAGTGATGTTTTTCCGTAACGTAACGTTATGTTACGCAAAAAATGCAGTTCCTCAGGAGGTGATTTTTGTTCCGTAGTTATGTAGCAAAATTTCCCTAACTGCGTAGCAATTATCGCCTCTTGGGACTCATCTATGAAGACTCGGACTATTAACAATAGATAACAGTGAAATCACATAAATGACCATATATTATGCATTATAAAAACAACAAGTCAGACAACTCGGCGTCAGCATGCCAAGACGCTTTGAAGACAAATAACGCTCGCCGCCGCATGAGACAGCAGCTATTGCGCATGGGGTGGACGAAACAAAGATGCCCCTATCCGGTCAACGGCACGTTGAATGTGATGGCAAGGTACCACTCCCCACACATCTACAACAATACTTTTTGGTTTGAAAACTGCCTGAAGAAACTCAATCCAAAGGGTGAGGTGTATTACGCATTGGAGATGCGTTGCGCGGATTTAGAGCACCTCACGTGGCGTTGTGATTTGGAAAACCCAAACAACCGTCATCCGCTCGACACCCTCGACGCCTTTTATATACTCCGCGGATATATGCTCGAGGGCCTGCCTTGGGATTATTGTACAGGTAGGGAAGAGGATCGTGGCATCATCAAGATTATCGACTGGGAGCATCCTGAAAACAACACTTTCGAGTTTGTGGAGAATTGGCAAGGAGCTGTCAACGATGGCTTTGGCTGGGACTTCATCCTGCTGGTCAATGCCATTCCCCTATGCGGCATAGTTGTTGAAGATACCCTCCAGGCTGCCTACGATATGGCCCAATATCAGCTGGACAACGACTACCAGTTCCCCGTCTATTGCCATCTACTTGTCATCTCCGACGGAAACAGTATGATGGTTGGAGACCCTTGGATGGAGTTGGACAAGTTTACGGCAATAGGCACACTGAAAGAAGCGCTCCGACCCGTCGACTTCCTCATAAACCGCATCAAGACAATTCCAGAATAACTTTAGCTATGGACGCACAACTTGAAACCATACAAACACTTATAAGCATCAATCGTAAGGCTCTGAGAGAGTTGGCTAAGGTGGCGGAAACCACCTCAGCCGACTATTTGCATATCGACACAGCCATGAAGCTGATAGGCGATCAGTTCCACTTCCTGCTGCAGCAGAAGGAGGAGCTGATGGCTAAAGCTGAGGAGGTGGTGCCGGATGAACAGGAACCGCAAGGCATGGCGCAAGGACCGCAGGCTGCCGCTCCAACCCAGAAGCGTGGACGAGGTGCTGAAAAGAAGTATTACCTTAGGGACGAAACCCTCAAACCGGCATTTCTCGCCCAACTCAAGCGCATCTTCCAGCGACACTACACCGCGGCTAAGACCTTCACACTCCCTGACGGCACCGAAGCCAAAGCCCCCGACTTCCTTGCATGCCTGTATGACATAGGCATAAAATACGGCATCGCCTATCCTAAGGCCCCGGTTTACGACATGAGCTGCCTGTTGAAGGAAGCGGTCTGTGATTGTCCCAATGCGCAAAATTTCACTACCGCCTACAACACCTTGCAGACTACTGTAAGAAAGTGGAGACTCTTCACCGGTAATGAAGCCAGCTACTACTGCGTCAACGTCCGCTTCCATCTACTCAAGCCGCAAGATGTGCCATCTGAATATAAGGATGAATACCGCCGCGTGCTTCACATCTACTCTCAGGTAGAGCAGATATACAAAGAAACAAAAAACGTAACGTAACGTAACATCGCAAAAAAAAGTAATTCCTGATACTTTTTCAACCGCTATTCACCCTTTGAATAGGCTGAAATTGACGCTGCCGTAGGAGCGGTGTTCTACGAAATTGGGATGCGAGGTGAAGTCGTAATCCTTGCCGTGCTCGAACACAAAGATGCCTCCGGGGGCTATCATGCCCCGGTTGATGATTAGGTCGGGAAGCGTGGGGAGCTCTTTTAGCGAGTATGGTGGGTCGGCAAAAATGAAATCATACTGCTCGCGACATGTCTTGATGAAACGGAATACGTCGCCGCGAATGGCAATACAATTGTCGACGCCGAGTTTTGACAGACATTGCTTGATGAAGGCATGATGGTCGCGGTCGGCCTCTACGCTCACTACTTGCTGACATCCTCGCGACAGGAGTTCGAGGGAGATGCTGCCTGTGCCTGAAAAGAGATCAAGGGCTCTTGCTCCATCGAAGTCTATATAGGCGTTAAGCACGTTGAAGATGTTTTCCTTGGCAAAGTCGGTAGTGGGACGTGCCTTGAACGTGCGTGGCACATCGAAATGGCGTCCTTTGTATTGTCCGGTGATTATTCTCATTTTTTTTGGTGTTAAGGGTTTTTCTTTCTACCTTCCCTTGATGAAATATGTCATCATGTCGTAGGGGAGGGAGGGGATTTGGGCTATGGGGGAGCGGTTGAAGTCTGTGACGGGATTGATGAAATACACGTTTTTTATGTATCCTTTTAGTTCGGTTTCCAACCATTGCTGTTCCGGCACTTCGCCTACAAAATGAAATTCGTCCTTCTGCTCGTCCATCGACTGCTGTTTCCATACGTTGAGTATGAAGTAGAGGGCGTCGTGGGAATTGTCGAGGGTGAAGGTGTTGCAGAATCTGAAACGATTTTGTCCGTAGCCGAATATCTCCATGCTTTGGTCGTGGAAATAGGCGTAGAGCTTCCTTTTGCCGCCAGAGAAACTCCTTTTGAACAAGTAGTGCCACACTGGGGTGGAGGCGTTGAAGAAGGTGGCGGAAGGATAGCGGTCGGAGATGACCGTATGGATGTCTTTGGGTATTGAATAGAGTACTGCCACGTTGATGTCGCCAATGATGTCGTCTTTGACAATAGAGTTGCCGGTGTCTGGATAGCAATGGGTGTAGAGTAGGGTGGAGTCTGACTCCTTGTAGACATCGAGCGGCACTACAAGTTGTGGGGTGTCGACCATGACCATCACCTTCGTATAGTCACGGGAGAAGATTTCGAGGGTCTTCATGGCTTCACGGAGGTTGGCCGTGATGGACATGGTGCCCTTTATGGTGTATGGCGTGTAGGCCAAGGGCACCGACAGGTCGTCGATGTCTTGTACTGCCATTGCCAGCGAGTGGCGGCTGATTCTGATAACGAGACGTTTCCTTGTGGAATTTTCGTGGCTTGTTGTTGTCATGAATTAATTTAATTGATGAGACCTAACTCGAACTGAAACACCCATTTGATGAAGCGTCTTGCACTTTCTTTGTCGTGCTTTATCAGGTTGCTGATTATTGTATCTATTTTTAGCTCGCGTTTGGGGTGAGACTTGGAGAAGTATTTGTCGGCATAGCACACTATTATTTCCTCTATGGTTTCGGGACAATAGTCTGCCTCTGGCATGGGCAGATGTTGCAATCGAATCTGTTCGGCTGTGATGCCGGTGCCTGTATGCCGTTCGCACACCCTTGCCAGCTCTGGCAGCCCTTCATTGCGCAGTATTTGCCCTCCGAGGATGCCGTGGAGGATGTATGGCTCGGTGCCGTGACAGTGGATTTCGGGTGCCGAAGTCATGAAGATGCCAATGTCGTGAAGCATGGCGGCATCATGAACGAACTGTGCGTCTGCACCCAGTTCCGGGTGCCGACGCACTATTTCGAGAGCTTTTTCCGCAACGTCGGAGCTATGCTTTAACAAAAGTCTCCTAAGCGGGTTGTTTTTAGGATAATACTTAAAGATGATTTCTTCTGTATTCATGAAAATAAATGTGGGTTACTGCTTTTCTGAACGTTCTATCCAGGCGAGGGTGTCGCCACGTCTTACCTTGCCGCCTTGTTTTACAGTCACGTCAACCAGTTTGCCTCCTAATGCGGCTGGTATTGGCACTATCTCGCCCCATGGCGCCTGTATATAGCAGAAGGTGTCGCCTTCCTTATACTGCTGGCCTATGAACGGCTCAAGACACTTGTTGACTCCCTCGCCGGCAAACTGGTAATAGACCTGTCCTGCCACTGGCGTGATGAGCGCGTCGGCCTTTGCGTGCTTGAAGGCAGCGAGCTGCTCGCGTGTGAGCTGCGCGCCCAGCTTGGCGTCCTTTGCCTTCTGCAGGTCGGCAAGGAAGTTTTTCTTTGCCTGTCCGCTCTTGTAGTTGCGATACTGTTCGGGGTGCATTGCCAGTTCGAAGAGTTCCTCGTCGTCCTTTCCTGTATCCCAACCGTTGTCTGCCATTTCCTTGCGGAAGCTGTCGAGGGCGTTGGGTATGAGGGTGTGAGGGTCGTCGGAGGTGAACTGTCGTCCTTGTTTTTCCGCGAGGGCAACCAGTTCCGGGTCGATGTCGCCAGGCACCTTTCCGCTCTTTCCGAGTATCATGCCCCACATGGAGTCGTCCATCATGACGAAGCGTCCCTTGCCCTGCTCGATGGTGAGAAGGTTCATGAGCGCGATGTTCTTGACATACTGCGAGAAAGGAGTGACGAGTGGTGGATAACCGACGCGAGGCCATACATAAGCCACTTCGTCAAATAGTTTCACGAGCATCTCGTCGATGTCGAATTCCTTCAGGCCCTTTGTCTTGCGCAGTTTGTTGATGACAGCATGTATGCCGCCGAGGTCGCTCATCATCGAGCCCATCATGCCGCCGGGGAGTCCGCATCCGAGCAGTAGCGACGACATGTGCTTGTTTTGTGGATTGATGAAGTATCCGAGCCATTCGTCGATAAACTCCTGTGTGAGTGAGCGTGCCTGCATATATGCGTTCATATTGATGTCAGGAACGTCGAATCCCTCGTTTTTGAGCATGCTCTGTACGGAGATGATGTCAGGATGTACCTTACCCCAGCTCAGAGGCTCGATGGCGGTGTCGATGATGTCGGCACCATTGTTGCACACCTCGAGAATGGAAGCCATGGAGAGTCCGGGTCCGGAGTGGCCGTGATACTGTATGATGATGTCGGGATGATTGGCCTTGATCATTCCTGTGAGTTTGCCGAGCATTGCAGGCTGTCCTATACCAGCCATGTCCTTAAGGCATATCTCCTTTGCTCCAGCCTCTATCAGCTTGTCGGCTATTGCGCTATAGTATTCAGCGGTATGAATGGGCGAGGTTGTGATGCAGAGAGTGGCCTGTGGTGTCATACCTGCCTCGGAAGCCCATTTTATGCTAGGGATGATGTTTCTTACATCGTTGAGTCCACAGAAGATACGAGGTATGTCCACACCTTGTGCGTGCTTCACCTTGTACATGAGCTGTCGCACATCGTCGGGTACGGGATACATTCTGAGGGCGTTGAGTCCACGGTCGAGCATGTGTGTCTTAATGCCGACCTCGTTGAAAGGCTTACAGAAAGCTCTCACAGCATCGTTAGGGTTTTCACCAGCCAAGAGGTTCACCTGCTCGAAAGCTCCTCCATTAGTCTCCACTCGCGCAAAGCAACCCATTTCGATAATGACCGGCGCAATACGCTCAAGCTGATCCTTTCGTGGCTGAAACTTTCCTGAAGACTGCCACATGTCTCGATAGACAAGACTAAATTGGATTTTCTTTTTCATCGTAATCTTTCATTAAAGTGTTAATGTTTGCAATCACGCTGCAAAAATAATGAATATTCTTTCATGCGCCAAATAGTTTTGGACTTTTTTTCTTTTGATTCGCTTTTTTTCACAAACGCATGTCTCACATAGTGAGAAAACATCAATAACACATATTATAATAAGGACACGAGGCGCAATTTTTCTTGTCAGACACTGGCTGGAAGGGCTGCTCGGGGTCGAACATGGCGGTGAGCAGCATGTCGAGATTTTTCCTGAAGTCTTGTTCCACAGTCTTCACGTCTGTTATCGGGTGCTTGTCGAGACACAGCACCGGCGACGATGTCTGGTTATGCTGCACAAACTGCAGGGCTGGGGCTACGGGCAGACCGCTGGGATTGAGTGTGGCAGAATGGCGCACTATATTGGAATAGGCTATGGCTTGGAGGTAGTAGTCGGCATGGTTGGCGACGGAGAGGCCTGTAAATATGTCGTCGACGGTTTTGAACTTGCTGCTGTCGACACGGCTTCCGCCAGTCTTGTAGTCTACCACTCGCATAGTCTTGCACCCGTTGTCCTCCACAATGTCTATGCGGTCGACAAAACCGCCCAGGGTGGAAAGGAAATACTCGCCGCTATTGCCCATGCGCACCTTTATGTCCTCCTTGACAGGTTGCTCAAGGCTTACCAGGGTGAATGGTGCCAGACTGAGGTCGCTATTGAGAAGCTGTTTCAGATAGCGGGTGATGACCTTGATGTTGATGAGTTGCAAACCATTGTATTCCGGACGTGAGGAACGGTTTTGCTTGAGATTGTATACCACCTCGTCGAGGTATTTTTCCACCACACCTGTAAGATAGTCATCGGCATGAAGTATGCGCTTGATAGATTCCTTTGTCACGATTGATGTCTTGCTGTCTTTCATGCGCAGGTACACTTCTTCGGCTGACTTGTGGAAGATGCTTCCGAAGGCGAGGGAGTCGATGGTGTCGTTGTCTGACTCGTCGTTGTCCATCAGGCCGAGCACGTATTTGTAGTAGAAGCGCAGCTGGCAGCGGAAGAAGGTGTTGATGGATGTAGGGGTAAGCAGGGAATGTTGCGTGTCTCTTCGATATTTACGGTCGAAACGAAGGTGAAGGCGCTGCATGACCTCTGGCGTCTTTTCCACGGCTGAAGGGTAGTGGCGTGATGTTGACACTCCAGAGACAATGGCACGGCGAGAGATGCTGTGCTGGCTTTCTATCATGATCTGAAGCATGAAACGGCTCATCTCGCCTGTAGAGGTGCCGTCGGCACTGTTGTTGTATACGAGGGTGACATCCTTGGCGCGTTGCAGCAGGCGGTAGAAGTAGTAGGCGTAGATAGCCACTTTGTGGTCGATGGTGGTGAGGCCGTGGGCTTTTCTTATACTATAAGGAATGAATGACGTGTCGTTGACACCCTTGGGCATGTTGCCTTCGTTGCATGACAGTACCAAGAGATGGTCGAAGTCGATGTTACGGGTTTCAAGCACTCCCATGAACTGAACTCCCTCGGCCGGCTCGCCGTGGAACGGAATGCTTGACGTTTGCAGCACTTGTCGCATGAGGCGTCGCAGGGTGACAATGTCGACTGTAAGGTCGCCTGACTCCACAAGGCCGTAGAGGCGGTTGGCGATGCTGTAGATGCGGAACAGAGACTCCTGGAAAAACTGGTCGTGGGTGTCGGCTGCATTACCGGCGATATGCTTAAGAACTTGAAGCAGCCACTGTATCACGGTGCAGGTGAAAGAACGCCCAGTGGTTTCAAACGGACTGAAGAGCAGTTTCAGTCCATCGTCTTTGGACATGATGTCTGCACTGATGAAGAAAAGGCGGTTGCTGCCGTTCAGTTCTTGGAACAGTTCGTTGGATAATGAAGAGATATAAGTGATGTATGGATGCTTCAGGACCTTGTTGACATAGCGCAGGCGGTAGAGTCCGCGCTGGGTTACGAAACCGTCGGTGCGTAAGTCGAGGAGCATGGACACCAAAGAGCAGAAGGGCGATTGGGCGAGGGGATAGCCGGTGGTGATGTTCACCTTTGACGCTTCCTGTGGTATGTTGTGCACCACAGCTTGCAGAAGGCCTTCGTTGCAAAGCACCACGGCGGTCTTTCTGCCGTCGGCTATGCGACTGCCTTGCCGGAGCCAGTCGGCTGCATAAACGGCCTGTATGTTCTCTGTAGGTGCTGAGATATATGTTATATCCTTAGGCTTGGTGAAATTGCCGTAGATGGAACTGTCGTGGATGTCGAGTTCGTTGGGGAAGTCGCTTAGATATGAGCTGATGTAATAGCCTGCCTCGTTGTATTTTTGATGCTTAGGGTCGGGCATATAATAATGGTCGAAGTCCCAATAGAAGAAAGCCTTCTTTTCGTTTTTGAGACGTTTGAAGAACTTGTGTTCCACACGTTGGAGGAGGTTGAAGCCAACGAAGATATATCGGTCGTACTCGAAGGTGAGGTTTTCATCTGATACCACCTTGCGGTAAAGGGCTCCCTCGTAGGCCATGCCCTGAGAGGCGAGACGGCTATTGAAGTCGACGTAGATATCGTGGAAATGATTCCAAAGAGTCAGGAAGCGACGCTTCAGTTCGGTGGACTTGTCGGGGTTAAAGTTACTGAAGAAGCGTTTGAGCATTTCGACTTGTTCCTCAGAGAGATATGAAATATCGTCGAGTTCGTGAATGTCGTTCACATTCTTAAATATATTACTTGCGTCGGCAAGATTCTTGTCGATGTCGTCGAAGTCGGAGAGCATAATCTGTCCCCAGGAATAGAAATGGTCGAGCGACTCTTCGGAGCCCGTAAACTTCAGAAAGCTCTTATGGAGGTCGCAGACGAGTTTTATCGGGTCGGCGATGACTAGTTTGGTATGGCTGCGGAAGAGTTCGCTGATGGTGAGATAGGCAGGACTCCACATGGGTCCGTCGACTTTGCGTGCGAGATAGTCGTTGAAAAACAGCCTTGCACGCTTGTTGGGGAAGATGACGGCGGTGTGGGCGAGGTTGTTGCCGAATTTCTCTATTATATGTTCGGCTACTGTTTCGAGAAATGATTTCATAATGTTACCTCCTCTATGATATTATTATATACAAACCAAAGATAGCCTTTCACGTTGGCATGTCCCATGGCGTGAAGTTGTTTCATGTAGTCGCGCACTTGAACGATATACTCCTGTTTCTGCGTACCGAACTTGAAGTCGATGACTGTAATGGTGTCTCCATTTGCCACCACACGGTCGGGTCGGCACTCTGTCACCTTGTTATTCTTCGGGTCGTAAGTGAGTATGGTGCATTCGTTGTACACCTTGTTGGCCGGTGAGAACCATTCTGCCACACGAGGGTCTTGGAGTCGTTTGTGAAAGATTTTTAATATTTCAGACTTAGACTTCTCAATAGTGTCGAGCAGTCCTTCTGTCTCTATTTCGTCCACGGCATTGTTGATGTCGTCAGACGTCTTTATTCGTGAGAAGACATTGTGCATGATGGAGCCAATTTTGATATACCCATGTTCGTCGCCATCGTTGCCCACAAACTCCATACTCTTATTGCTTTGCTTGAACTCGGCGCGACACTGATGTTGTGAATAATAAACATCGAGCGGTTCAGCCTTGGCAAGCAAGACGTTTTGTGACTTCCCTTCAGACAGAGTCTCGGGGATATAGAGTTTTCCGAAAGAGAAACAGATGGCTTCCTTCTCGTCCTCAACGCCATTGAGTGAAGCCCCTGGAAGATCTTTCGTTACGAGAGGAAGACATTTCTCAATGAGTGTGGAGCGGGTGGAGGCAGTCTTGCGTCGGCCATAGACGAAGAGGTTGTGGCCGGCTCGCGTGAAAGCCACATACAGAAGATTGAGATTGTCGACGGTGTTCTGGAGATTTTCCGTAATATAGTCGTTTTCAAACACCGTT
>SAMEA3663084__coassemble_789_pt1 | contig 10716 bp, 11 predicted proteins | sample SAMEA3663084__metabat2_high_PE_009 | metagenome-assembled genome bin SAMEA3663084 (sample SAMEA3663084) | pig gut metagenome | biome: pig gut; feature: pig-associated habitat; material: faeces | place: France | collected 2012
TGTGTATAAATATCCTATTCTTCCCCCTTCACTCTTAATTTTTAATTTTTAATTTTTAATTCTTAATTCCTCACCTCCTTCCCGCCTGCACTTCAGCCATAACTCTCATGAAGTTTCCACCCATGATACGTTGAATGTCTGTGGTGTTGTATCGGTGGGCGAGCAGCATTCGTGTGAAATTTATTATTTCCGATGCGTCGGCAATGCCTGTCACTCCGCCGTCGCCATCGAAGTCGGTACCTAATCCCACATGTTCGATGCCCATAATTCTTATGGCATGTTCGAGATGGTTCATGGCGTCGATGATGGAAGCCTCGCCCTCCTTTCGCAGGAATCCAGGGTAGAGGGTTATCTGTGCCACGCCTCCTCGTTTGGCGAGCTGTCGCATCTGTTCGTCTGTGAGGTTTCTCGGATGGTCGCATAGTGCCCTAGCGCTGCTGTGGCTGCATACAATGGGTGTGCGGCTTATCTCCAGTGCGTCGTAGAAGCTCTTCTCCCCGGCGTGGCTAAGGTCTACCATAATGCCCAGCCGGTTCATCTCGGCAATCACTTTTTCGCCGAATCGGCTCACTCCGTTATGTGTGTTACATCCCTTTGCACTGTCGCAGATGTCGTTGTCGCCGTTGTGGCACAAGGTTATGTACACCACTCCTCGTTGTGCGAAATGCTTCACGTTGGCAAGGTCGCCGTTTAGGGCTATTCCGTTCTCGATACCGAGCATTATTGATTTCCTTCCGTTTCGTTTGTCCTCGTAGAGTTCTTTCGGCGTGCGTGCGATACTGAGGTATTTTTTCTGCTTTGCCACAATAGTCTCTATTCTGTCGAATATCATGTTGGCATAGTCGAACGGGCTGGCTGTAGGCAGTTCTTCTTCCGAAGGATACGACTTTCTTATTATGGATGAGAAGCTCTCGCCTATTTTCGGTTGAGGGAGATAAGCCACCATGATAGTGGCGTCGAGTCTGCCCTCTGTCATTTTCTGAAGGTCTACAAGAGCCTTTGGCTCGCGGCAGTCAAACCTTATGCCCTGTGGGAATTGCATAGGCGTGTCGCAATGAGTGTCGAGGGTGAGGATGGTGTGGTGGAGGCGTTTGGTCTCGCTGAACAGTATAGCTTGTCTTACGAGCCATTCGAATATGGGCAAGCCTTCCTCCATACACTCCGGATGCCACTGTACTCCCATTATAGGCTTGAACTCGCTGCTTTCTATGGCTTCCACCACTCCGTCGGTAGCCTTGGCAGTGATGCGGAATTTTTTTCCTGCATTGTCAACGGCCTGATGGTGGAAGGAGTTGACATAGATGGTGTCGGTGCCATAGATGTCGTGAAGAATGGAAGAAGGAAGGAGGCTGACAGTGTGTGTCGCCTCGCTGCGTTCTGCGTCCTGGCTATGCTTTATCCCGTCGGTATTGAGAGAGATGTCTTGCTCCACATGTCCGTCGAGTGCCATTGCCAGTGTCTGTATTCCGCGACAGATGCCGAGAATGGGTATTTGTCTGTTGTAAGCCAGACGTGTGACAAGAAGTTCCGGAAGGTCACGCTCGCTGTTTATTGAATGAAGTCTGCGACAGGGTTGTTCGCCGCAATAAAGCGGATTGAAGTCTGCACCGCCGGTGAGTATCAGGCCGTCGATGCGTTCGAGCGTGTTGATGATAATGTCGGGATTGTCTATTGGTGGTATGACAACAGGCACTCCACCTGCCTTTTCCACCGATTTGTAGTAAAAGGCGGTGAGTCGTTGTTCGCCGTCGGCATAATTGGCGGTAAGACCGATTACCGGACGCCTTGTCGCTTCCGGAAATCGGTCGTATATTTGGTTTATTTGTTCTTTCCAGTTGAATTTGTTGTTCATAATTATTCTTCAACTTTCACGGCAATTTCTCTCTTGATACTTTGTTCCAGCGAGATGAGAGTTTCTGTGGCCACTACGCCAGGAATGTCCTGTAGCTGTCCGTTAAGCAGGTGCATGAGTTGCTCGTTGTCTCGTGCATATAGCTTTACGAGCATGGTATAAGGTCCTGTTGTGAAATGACATTCCACAATCTCAGGAATATGTTGCAGACGTGCTACAACGTCCTTGTACATACTACCTCTTTCAAGTGTTATACCCACGTATGTGCATGTGGAGTAGCCAAGGGATTTGGGGTTTACGTCAAAGCCGCTTCCCATGATTACGTTTCCTTCTATCAGATGCTGTACACGTTGGTGGATGGCTGCTCTTGAGACGTTGCATTCTGCAGCTACGTCCTTGAACGGGATCCTGGCGTTTTTCGACAAAATACTTAGTATTTTTCTGTCGAGATTATCAATTTTTTCCATTATTAATCAAAAAGAATAATTGTTGTTTGTTGACATTGTGTATAAATGTATTGTTGTTGTTCTCACAAATTGTCAGCAAAAGTACGACATTTTATTGATATAGTCAAGAAAAAACTGCAAAAAATATACAAAATGGCTACTTTTTCACTATTTCCACCAATTCTACGGTGAAGATAAGGGCACTGAATGGCTTTATCTTGCCTTGGTCGCGGTCGCCGTAGGCCAGGTTGTAAGGAATGTATATTTCCCATTTGCTGCCCACAGGCATCAGGGTAAGTGCTTCTGTCCATCCTGCTATCACTTGGTTGGCTCTGAACTCAATGGGCTTGTCGCCGTGTTTAGCTGAGGAGTCGAACACTGTGCCGTCTACAAGGCGTCCTTCGTAGTTCACCTTCACACGGTCGGTATGCTGAGGTTTCTCGCCCTCACCAGCCACAATCACCTTGTATTGTAGTCCACTCTCTGTAGTCACCACACCCTCTTTCTTTGCGTTTTCAGCAAGGAATGCCTCGCCGGCACGACGGTTTTCGCCATAGAGTTTCTCTATCTTTGCTTCCTTTGCCTCCGACAGCATGTCTTTGAATAGCAGTCCTGCGTTGTCTATATTATAATAGGTGGTGTCGCCTTGCAGGGCATCTGTGAAACCACGCAGCGCAAGAGCTTCAACGAGAGAGTCGGGAGAGTCCTTAAGATCGTTCGCCAGTCCAGGAAGCATTTTCTCTTTCACCTGCTTTGCTATCTCAATGCCAGCGGAGTATGCCTTGAACTGAGGGTTGTCAGTCGCCTTCACTGCTTCTTGAAAACCCTTCACGAAGTCAGCCATATAGGCGGTGTCTACTCCCAGCGACTGTGTGAGAAAAGGTATGAGACCCTGTGTCATGCTCATGCCAGCCACATAGCTTAAGGTGTCTGACTCGTTGTTCATTACCACTGCTTCCTTTTCAGGTTTTTTTTCTTTGCTTTTCTTTTTTCCAGCGTTGCTGTCAACGCAAAATGCACCCGCCATAATCATGGCGAGTGCAATTATCATAGTTTGTCTTTTCATTATCATGAATATTACCTGTTACTCGTCAACTCGTCAACTTATCAACTTGTCAACTCGTCAACTGAACACTACTTCTCAATTCCCAAGAGTTCGATTTTGAAGATAAGAACAGAGAAAGGCTTGATATCGCCCTGCTCGCGATCGCCGTAAGCCAGATCCTGTGGGATATAAACTTCCCATGTAGAACCTACAGGCATGTGAACCATAGCGTCGGTCCAACCCTTGATGGTCTGGTTGCAGCGTAGCTTCAGAGGCTGGTTGCGCTTGTAAGAGCTGTCGAACACTTTACCGTCGATGGTACGGCCCTCGTAGTGGCAAGACACCATTGATGTGTCGGCAGGTATAGCACCTTTACCTTCCTTTATCACCTTGTACTGAACACCGCTTGGCAGAGTCTTCACGCCGTCCTTCTTCTTGTTGGCAGCCATGAAGTCCTCACCCTTCTTCTTGTTGTCGCCGTACTTTGTCTCCATTGTCTTTGACTTGATCTGCTGCATTTTGGTCTGTGCCATGATGCCAGCTTCCTCAACAGTCATGAGTCCCTTCTTGCCTGTAACTCCAGAAACGAATCCAGCCATGAAGTTCTTCAGAGAGATGGTCTTTGTAGAGTCGTCGCCGAACACCTCGTGGTTGATACCCATAACCATCTGGTTGCTAATCTGCTGACCAATCTGAATACCAGCATAGTAAGCAGCCTTCTTCTTGTCGTCGCCAGCGTTAGCGCCCTCGTTAAGACCCTTGATGAATTCCTTCATGTAGGTAGTGTCTACCCCGAGACGGCCTACGAGGTATTCCTTCAGACCCTGTGTCTGTGCCATACCAATGGCATAACTCATTGAGTCAACATCGCTCTTAAGGTTTGCCTTAGGAGTTGAATTGCCGCATGATGTGATAGAAGCAGCGGCGATGGCCAGAGCGGCCATAAATGTCAATTTCTTCATTTTTTTTGTATTTTGTTTAATTTCTGTTATCTTATTTTACCTCTAAGAGTTCCACGTCGAATATCAGTGTGGAGAATGGAGGAATGGTCTGTCCGGCACCGCTCTCGCCGTAACCGAGGATGTAAGGGATGAAGAAGCGGTATTTAGCACCTTCCTGCATCAGTTGCAAGCCTTCGGTCCATCCGGCAATGACCTGCTGGAGTCCGAATGTGGCAGGCTCGCCGCGCTGTACGCTACTGTCAAACAATGTACCGTCGATGAGGAATCCCTCGTAGTGGCACTTCACGCTATCGGTAGCTTTGGGCTTGCGGCCGTTGCCTTCCTTCAGCACCTTATACTGAAGTCCGCTGGCAGTAGTTGTCACTCCTTCTTTCTTTGCATTTTCGGCAAGGTATTTCTCGCCGGCTTCCTTTGCCGCCTTTCCCTTTTCAGCCATCTCAGCCTGTATGCGCTGTTCTTGTTTGGCGAAATAGTCTTGTACGATAGTCTGTGCCTCTTGGTTTGTCATTTTCAGGTCGTTGCCTGTCACGACATCCTTGATGGCGTCAGCAAAGTCTTCAATACTGATGTTGTTTGCACCCATCTGTGCCAGTTGGCGACCGATGCCCAAACCTAAAGCATAGCTCAATTTGTCCATTTTTTCTTCTATTATATAATGTGTTACATATAAAAAGCATGCAAAGGTAATACTTTTCTGGGATTTTCTTGTGTTATTTCGAGAAAAATTAGTATTTTTGTGCATTGTTAAGAAGAAAATTTGATTTACTTTATAAAAATCTTTGCATTATGAAGAAAATTGTAGTTCTTACCGGTGCTGGAATGTCGGCGGAGAGTGGATTGTCTACCTTCAGGGATGCCGACGGGTTGTGGGAGCAATATCCTGTGCAGCAGGTGGCTTCTCACGAGGGTTGGCTGGCTGATCCTGTGTTTGTAAACAATTTTTATAACATGCTCCGTGGAAAAATGCTCGACAAGCGTCCGTGCAAGGGACATGAGCTTGTGGCTGAACTGGAGAAGCATTACCAGGTGACTGTGGTTACGCAGAATGTAGATAACTTGCACGAACAAGCTGGCTCGACCAATGTGATACACCTTCATGGCGAACTTATGAAGGCTTGTTCAAGCGACGATCCCGACGATACTCGCTATCATGTGCAACTTGACGCCAACCACTACGAGGTGGCTCCGGGTGAGAAGGCTGGCGACGGCTCGCTGTTGCGTCCGTTCATAGTGTTTTTCGGCGAGGCTGTGCCTATGATTAGTGTTGCTGCTGAGGCTGTTATGGAAGCAGACATAATGATTATCATCGGGACGTCGTTGGCTGTATATCCTGCAGCAGGGCTTATCCGATATACAAAACCAAACATCCCCATTTACCTCATCGACCCGAAACCTGTCACTGCTTATGGTAATATCAAGTATATTGCCAAAGGTGCAAGCGAAGGCATGGAGGAACTAATGGGAATATTGAATAATAGTAATTTATGAATATCAACAAGGAAGAAAGAATAAGACGGGCAGAACAACTGTTCGTCGCAGGCTATAACTGCTCACAGTCGGTTGTGGCCGCCTTTGCCGACCTCTTTGGCTTCACCGAAGAGCAGGCTTTGAAACTGAGTGCCGGAATGGGTGGTGGCATGGGACGCCTGAGAATGACATGCGGTGCTGTCAGTGCCATGGCAATACTCGCGGGTATGGAGTGTGGTTCTGCGGATGCCGACGACCGTGAGGGCAAGTCTCATAATTACAAGGTTGTGCAAGACCTTTGCGCAAAATTTAAGGCTGAACACGGCTCGCTCGTCTGTGCCGAATTGCTCGACCTGCGTAAAGATGCGCCACTGAGCTATGTAGCATCAGAACGCACGGCTGAGTATTACAAAACCCGACCGTGCGTCAATATGGTTGTTACAGCCGCAAAAATCTTTGCGGAGTATATAGAGGGCTCTAGCCTCCAAAATAGTTTATAACTTGAAATCTACGCCTATACCTATCACACGATTGGTGCGGGTGAATGAGTTTTTGACGCCCATGGCATCTGGTGCTTTGTCGTAGTCATCGTACAGAGTCTGGAACCATGCGGCGTTTACCTTTATCTTTTCTGTAACGTTGTAGCCGATGCCAAGACCATAGGAATATGAACTAACGTTGAACGAAATGTCGTTCATTCCTGCATCGTTGAAATCATAGGCAGTGCGTTGCATACCGGCACTTATCTGCAGCTTTTTGCAAATGTCATATTCTGCGCCGAAGAGGTATTCGTTGCTGTCGCCTAGCATCTCTTTGGTATATTGCTTTGTGTCAACGTCGAAATAATGATGCCAGCCTGCCATCACGCGCAGTGAGGGAAGAATCTCGTATTGTGCTCCAACGGTGAGAAGGGCAGGTGAGTCTTCGTCCACTTTCTCGCCGTCTTTGAACTTGTTAACCGCCGCAATAAGACTGGCCTCTTTTACTGTCGACTTGTTTTTCATTCTCATGCGAGTCTTAAACTCATACTTTGCGGCAAGGTTAAGCTTTCCTGCCTTATAGTCGATGCCGATGATAGGAGCCACACCCCATGCCGTTTGGTCGCACATCAGGTTCACACCGTTGCGGTATGGTTCAAGTTGGTTGATGCTTCCTTCCGCTCCTTTCAGTGTCTCTTGGGTTGTAAGAAGCTGCTGCTGTGTGGCTTGCAGTTCTGTCAACTCTCTTGTAAGATCCGCTGGAACAGGTTTTCCGGCGGCCTCATACTGTGCAATGCCCTGCTGCACCTGGGCTATACCGCCTTCTACCGACGGCAGGTTTTCTGCTATCTGTGCCAGTCCGCCTTCAATAGTCTGGTTGGCAGCGTCGAGGAATTTGTCGAATGCCACTGCTCCATTGGCAGTGTTCACCTTTATGTTGTCAACCTTTGCCTTGTAAGAAGCGTTGCCATAGAGCAGACGCAGACCGCCGTAGACAGAGAGGTTTTCGCTCACCTTGTATGCTGCACCGGCAGTGAATCCGAAGTAGTACTGGCGGCCTTCCATAAAGGCGCTCATGTCGTAGCCAGTGGCTCCGAAGGCACTCAACTGCTTGGAAATCATTGCTATAGACGACTCGAATGTGGGTATGCCGTAGTCGAACGTACACTTGCCTCCTCCGCCAGTGATGGCAAAGCCAAACTGATAGCTCCACTTGCCTTTGTTGTATGCAGCCTGTAATGAAGGGAGGATTGGAGCGTTTGCCTCGCCTTCAAATTCCTTGAAATCGCTGCCGTTGTTGTTCATGCCTAACTTGTACAGTTCACTCCACGACGATACAGTACGGGTCTGTAGTGCGTTCTGGATGTTTAACGAGAGATGAAATCCATCGCCGAGGAAAACCACACCTGCTGGGTTGCTGTAAACACCGTCGATGCCGATAGCCGCGTCGCGTGCAGGATTACGAAGGAAAGAAACATTTTGATTGGTATTGGTCAACAGACCACCTGCCATAACTGTTTGTGCTGCTGCCAAAACAAAGGCAAGACAGCTTGATTTAATCTTGTTCATTAATATAATTTATTCTAAATTCGCCGCAAAATTACTAATAATGTTCTGTATTTCCTTAATTCAGCTATTTGAATTAAGTATTGTTAACAAGAAGAACGCTGTTCTTTGCACAAAAGAAGTGTAGTGTGCAATATCTTGGTTAGGGATATGCCTATCGCCTTTAGGTATTCTCCCCTGTGTGTTTAGGAGAAATCTCTTGTTTATGAAGTGAAATAGTAGTAATTTTGCAGCAAGAAAACAAAAAAAGACAATCTCTCTCATATATATATAATAGGTGAAATAGATTGTATCAGGATATTCATACGTTTTGTTAGGTTAGTTATGTTTTAAATTATTTGGTTATTTGTAAATTGATTTTCATTGGCGGTTGTGGTTGCTCTACATCCGCCATTTTTTATAGAAATGATGTGAAAGAGCATAAATTAAGTAATAGTATCATTATTGGCAATAATAGTATCATTGACCAACGGAAAAGTTTTATAACTTTGCAGCCGAAAGTTCTCATATATTTGGTTTAGTGATTTTTTAGTTGAATGTAGAGGGAGGCTGGGCATTGTTTCACCTCCCTTTTTTTTGTTCCTCCGCCGATAATTCTTCAATACATTCTTTGTGCATCACCACAGCCACGGTTTTCAGTTTCAGATATTCTTCCGACATATACATTAGTCCTCCATAGGGATTGTCTTTTCCCCACGAATTTTTCATTATATAGTATTGTCTGCCATTCCCGTCGTGTGCCAAGCCCACGATGGCCATGCAGTGGTCGTCGGTGGTGGAAGCTGTAAAGAAGTCTTTTTGTCTTTGTTCTTGCACGTTGCCCTTGTGTGCCTTGCAGATGGCCAATCCCTTGGCAAACGAAAATCCTTTCTCGCTGATGTCTCCTTCCCAACAAACGCCATGTCCGCTTTCCACTGCCTTTTTCACCATTGCCACAAGACGCTCGATGGGTATGTTGTAGAAGAGGTTATGGTGGTGGTTGTCTGGCAGTTCAAGGTCGACGTATGTGTTGAAGGGGTGGTGGGTGAAACTTGTCAGTGCCACATAGTTGTCTCGAAGGCATACACTGTGTCCAAACTCCATGGGAGTGTATTCCGCACCAAGCATGTATATGCGGTGTGGCAGTGTTCCAAGGCTTTCGTCGAGCATGGTCTCAAGCAATGGTTTATATTTCATTGGCGACACTCTTTGCGCCACTGCCTTTTCTGCCAAAGCAAGGGTTTTGCGTGCGAGCAGTGAGGAGCTTGTAAGGCGACCGTCGTCGGTGGCAGTATGGTAGTAGCTGTCGTAAGGCATTGTGCCATAGTATGCCAAAAGTCGAAGGAGGTCGGGGGCGGTGCCCCTGTCGGTCACTTTCGATCGTCCTTGGCACAAGACGTTTCGCAGATATTGTTCCTCCAGCATGCAGCGCATGGAGAAGGCTGGCGAGAGGTTCACAGAGTCTCCTTTCATGATGCGGTCGGTCTCTATGGCGGCAAGCATGGCGTGTATCCAGCAAGTCCCTCCATGTCCTTGGTCTTTTACGGGAGTATGGCCATTGAGTGTCTCGATGGTGAATATAGGTGTCTTCACCGCCACATTTTCATTGTTGCGTCGGCACGCAACAATTGTCATGACGGCAATCATGGTCAAAACTGCGTGTTTTATATTATAGTGCGACATGTGACATACATTTTGTTTTTGTGAATGCAAAAGTAATAAAACGTGGCGAGTGTTCAAAATAAAATGAGTTAAAATATTGTTTTATATATACATAATTCAGATTTTATAAGTACTTTTGCACCCGAAATGAGAAATATCGTGACCATAATCATATTGGCGGTTTGCTGCATGGCGGCAAAGGCACAGAATGTCGACGGCGGGGAAAAGAAACACGACACGCCAGTCGATGACCCTACGTTTGTGCCTACCGTAAAGGTGTCGAAGGTGATAGACAAGGGCGACAGCATACCTTATATGGAGATGAGCAACGTCTATGTCTATCCCCAGCTTACGTTTAGCGACAAGAAAAAGATGGACGCATACATGAGGTTGGTGAAAAATGTCAAGAAGGTGCTTCCTATAGCAAAGCAGGTGAACGGTATTATTGTGGAGACATACGAGTTTGTCCAGACGCTGCCCGACCAGAAGTCGCGCGACGAACATCTGAAGCTGGTGGAGAAAAGCATCATCAAGGACTACAAGCCAAAGATGAAGAAACTCACCTATTCGCAAGGCAAGTTGCTTATAAAACTTGTCTATCGCGAGTGCGACTCATCTTCATACGATATCGTAAAGGCTATTCTCGGTCCGGTGAGGGCGGGATTTTGGCAGGCGTTTGCATGGTGTTTCGGAGCAAACCTCAAGAAAGGCTATGATCCTGAAGGCACCGACCGACTTACGGAGCGCGTTGTATTAATGGTTGAAGCTGGCCAATTGTAGAATCTATCTACAACGGCCAGCTTCACACGTAACCAATTTTACTTAATACTAATGTCAAATTTGTCCCCAGACTATATATCTCACGACATTGCCCGAGGCTTTATATGTAGGATAGTTTGTCTTTCGAGTGCAAAGATACGACGAAAACCTCAACAATAATACATTTTTTACGCAAAAAGAGCCGTAAACGTTTGCGTGTTTCATGATTTACACGTTTCTTTTTGATATTTATATATGTATATTTTGTTATTTTGAGAGTTGATTGCAAAAATAAGTACAACTTTTGGCTAAAATAATATCAACAAGTTATTAATATTTAAACTGATTTTCAGCAGATTACCAAATAGGCAATTATTATTTAACTAATTAATAACTTAAAAATAACAAGTATGAAAAAATTATTTACTCTTATCGCAGTATTGTGCTGCGCTGTGCGTTGATGCACAAACAAGAACTACCTTATGGGAAGGCAGCAAGA
>SAMEA3663084__coassemble_796_pt1 | contig 10697 bp, 8 predicted proteins | sample SAMEA3663084__metabat2_high_PE_009 | metagenome-assembled genome bin SAMEA3663084 (sample SAMEA3663084) | pig gut metagenome | biome: pig gut; feature: pig-associated habitat; material: faeces | place: France | collected 2012
CAATGTGGCCAAGACTAACGCTTCAATATCGGGTGCCGATGTGGGATGCCAAGGAGAGGTGGGAGTGGCCTGCGCCATGGCTTCGGCTGCAGCGTGCCAACTTTTTGGTGGTAGTCCGTCGCAAATTGAATATGCTGCCGAAATGGGACTCGAACATCACTTGGGTATGACTTGCGACCCCGTTTGCGGACTGGTACAAATACCTTGTATCGAACGTAACGCTTTCGCCGCTGCTCGTGCACTCGACAGCAATATCTACGCTTCGTTCTCCGACGGAATCCACCGTGTGTCTTACGACAAGGTGATAAACGTGATGAAACAGACTGGTCACGACATTCCTTCTCTTTACAAAGAGACAAGCGAAGGCGGCCTAGCTACTACTCTTGACATCAAGCTTTCGTAAATAATAAAACTCAATACTGTTATCTTAACAGCTTCACTACCCCAAATACTCTCGACAGACCGGACTTGTCGAGAGTTTTTGCTATCATTATGCTTCCTACAAAACATACAACTATAGTCACCACGGCATGAACGATTCCACTTCTGTCGAAGGAAAACAATGGAAGATAGAATTTTGACATCATGGTAAATATGGGATGGAAGATATAAACCGGAAGAGTGTTGCGGCCAAAGTAGCACATCACCACACGAAACCGCTCAGGCGTCTTGCCATGACACCACAACAAAAACGACACCGCAAAAAACGGCAAGACAAGACATATCCACTTATGCCACAGCTCAGGCTGAAATATTAACACAAGAAATGGCAACAAGGAGAAGACAGAAGCCGGAAAAGCCTTTACAAAGGATACTTCATTCTGACGCAGTACTGCCCCCATGAAAAATAACGTAGCGTCAGCAGGAGTGAGAAGAGGCAGAAAAAAAGCAAGCAAATAAAGGGAAAAAGCAAATAGCGACAGACGAGACACTTTAGAAAGGGACGGGAAAAGACGAAAAACAACGTAATAAGCCGTACCACACACTATCATATCATAAAAAAACCAATAAGGACCGATAGACCTTACAAACACCCTCTCGCACACTGCCTCGAGCGATAGCGAAGTGAGACCATCTCTCACCGGCAAGAAAACCGACAGGACAGAAAACGACGTCACCATGATAACGTAAGGCAAGACAAGACGAAGGAAATATTTCAAAAACCCAACGACAGACTTCTCTATGTTGACAAGATAACCCGTGATGATGAGAAAAGCAGGCATGAAGAAAGTGAACATGCTTTGTTTGAACATAGGATAAAGCGTACCGAAATTGACTATGTGAACCAATATCACTATAGCCATCAACACGCTGCGCACATAGTCTATCTCCTCAAACTTCTTCATTACAGACATACAGAGGTCAGTTTAGTTCCTTGGTAAGTATACTTTCCAATTTCTCTGCCGACAAGCGAAGCTGGAACTGCCCCTTAATCGCCACCGAGATAGAGCCTGTTTCTTCTGACACCACTATCACCACAGAGTCGCTATCCTGCGACATGCCCATTGCGGCACGATGACGCAGACCAAGTTCCTTTGGTATGTTCATGTCGTGAGACACCGGAAGTATACATCCGGCAGCCTTGATGCGTTTCTGAGCTATTATCATCGCGCCATCGTGAAGTGGAGAGTTCTTGAAAAAGATGTTTTCTATCAGACGCTGGTTGATATTCGCATCTATCAGGTCGCCTGTCTTCACTATTTCGTCAAGGGGTGAAAGACGCTCTATGACTATCAAGGCACCAACCTTCTTCTTCGACATATTCATACAGGCCAACACAATCGGCACTATCGATTCCTTGTCGTGAGTCTTCTTCTTATCCTTGCTATTGGAAAAAATCTCCATAAACACCTTCATGCGCTGATGGGCGCCTAGATTGAAGAGGAACTTGCGTATGTCTTCTTGAAACAATACTATCAAACCTATCACTCCTACACTCACCAGCTGGTCCATGATGCTACCCAACAGTCGCATCTCCAATATCTCAGACACAAAAAGCCAAAGCACCACAAACATCATGATGCCTATGAAGACGTTGAGCGAACTCGACTCTTTCATAAGCCGGTAAATATAGAACAGCATCAATGCTACCAGGACTATATCTATGATATCCTTCAATCCAAATTCGAAAAACATACCTACATTATCTTGTTTACTATTTTCACTACTTCCACAGCTTCCTTCACGTCGTGTACACGAAGAATGTTGGCTCCCTTCTCTACCGCTATCGTATGTATTACAGATGTCCCGTTGAGCGAACCTGAAGGATCGGTGTCAAGAAGCCTGAATATCATCGACTTGCGAGACACACCTACCAGCAAAGGCAAGTCGAGCGACTGCAACTGTTCCATTTTTGCAAGAAGGGCATAGTTTTCGTCTAAGCTCTTTCCAAAACCAAATCCCGGGTCGAGGATTATGTCTTTCACCCCTAACTCATGCAGTTGATTGACTTCCTTGGCAAAAGCGGGTATCATGGCTTCAAGATTGTTCTTTACAGACATAAGAATGTATGGAACGCCAAGACGTGCCACCATGCGGAATATGGAGGGATAAGGCCCTTCGTCCTGCTCCAAAGGAGTATTGACAACTCCTGTTATGCCTCCTTCCGACACATCGTTGACCATGCCAACGCCATATTCCTCAACAGCCATACGAGCCACATCGGGACGGAAGGTGTCTACCGACAACACTGCGTCAGGCTGTTCGCGACGTACTATCTGCAAGCCACGACGCAACCTCTCCATCTCTTCAGACTCACTCACCTGCGGTGCGCCAGGGCGTGTTGAAAAGGCGCCGATGTCTATCATTGTGCCTCCCTCGGAAATAATCTGATTTGTACGTTCTGCTATTTCTTTCTCCGTCTGCTTACGACTGCCTGCATAAAATGAGTCGGGAGTGACATTCAGAATACCCATCACATGAGGGGTGGAAAGGTCTATCAAGCGGCCATTGACATTTATTGTTTGATACATAAATTCGATTAATGTTTAATTGTATGCAAATGTAGTACAAGTTATGCAAAGAACCAAATAAATATGATAGTTTTTGGATTTTTTAAAGGCATTTTGTTTTGTTCTTATCACTATTTGAGCTACCTTTGCAGAAAATTTGAAGAAAAAAATGGAGATTACAGAACTTTATGATATTTACAAAAGCCATCCTGTGATTACAACTGATAGCCGCGACTGTCCAAAGGGCTCCATATTTATCGCGCTGAAGGGAGAATCGTTCGATGGAAACAAATTTGCGGCTGCGGCTATTGAAAAAGGATGCGCCTTCGTCGTGGTTGACGAAAAGGAATATTACGTGGAAGGCGACAAACGCTACATCCTTGTTGATAACTGCCTGAAAACATTCCAACTATTGGCAAGAGAGCATAGAAGACGATTTAACATTCCAGTGATTGGTATTACCGGCACCAACGGAAAGACTACCACTAAGGAACTCGTTTCGGCTGTACTGTCACAAAGGTATAACGTGCTGTTTACACAAGGTAACTTCAACAACGACGTGGGGGTGCCTAAAACATTGTTCAGACTGAGTAAAGAGCATGAGATTGCAGTAGTGGAAATGGGTGCAAGTCATCCTGGGGACATAAAGACGCTCGTGGACATTGTGGAGCCTCAATATGGGATAATCACTAATGTGGGAATGGCTCACCTTCAAGGCTTCGGTTCGTTTGAGGGAGTGGTAAGCACAAAAGGAGAGCTGTACGACTTCTTGCGTGAGAACAAAACCTCAAAGGTATTTATTGACGCTGGCAACCGGCATCTTATGGACATAGCCACAGGATTGGAGCTTGTGGAATACGGCACTGTCGAAAACCATAGGCTTAAGGTAAGGGGACAGGTTGTGTCGTGCGCTCCGCTTCTAAAATTCAGGTGGACCGATGGCAACGAATGGCATGTGGTGCAAACTCATCTCATTGGCAGTTACAATATCATGAACATGCTTGCTGCGGCATGCATCGGACTTGAATTTGGTGTGACACCTGAACAGATTGACACCGCCCTCTCCAGCTACACACCAAGCAATAACCGCTCGCAACTTACAGAGACAGCCTGCAACCACCTCATTGTGGATGCATATAACGCTAACCCTACAAGCATGATGGCGGCACTGAAAAACTTCCGCGACATGGAAGTATCTCCCAAGATGGCTATATTGGGCGACATGAGGGAACTTGGGAAATCCAGCGCCGTGGAACACCAAAAGATAGCCGACTTCCTTTCTGAGTCTGGCCTTGACAATGTATGGCTTGTGGGAGAGGAGTTTAAGAAGACAAACTGTCGGTTCAGAAAATTTAACGACATCGAAGAGGTGAAAGCAGCCTTGGAAGCAAATAAGCCTTCTGGCTATTTCATCCTTATCAAAGGCAGCAATGGCATAAAACTCTTTCAACTGCCAGAACTGCTTTGATCGTTTCCTTCTTACTATACCATCTTCATACGCTTCTATGAGTATATGAAAGAAAGGTAAAGAAGAACTAAATTGCGAAGAAAGAGTTTTTTTTTCGCAAATCATGCACGAGTTTAAAAAAAATTGTGTACCTTTGCAGCCGCATTGAAAAAATGGCGGGATGTAGCGCAGTTGGTAGCGCACTACGTTCGGGACGTAGGGGTCGGGCGTTCGAGTCGCCTCATCCCGACCAAACGGCGGCAAGCGAGATAAACTCACTTGCCGCCGCTTTTTTGTATACATTATTTCTTCTCACCATATCTCTATGGCCTCTACTGACATGATATTACTCTTACTTATTCCGCTTGTCGACAGTATCTTCACTGTCTGCTTTTTATCTCGTTGTATGGTAAACCTTCTACATGCCTGTTCGTCGGTATTTCCGCTACAAATGTAGTTAAGTCCATCAACCGAAACAGTGACTCCACGTCTCATTCCGCGCATCGTAACCCTTGTCCAACCCTTAAAAGGCCTTGGGGCAAGATAGGTGAGCGAGGTGGCTGTGGAATCTACTAGCTGGCACTGGTGGATGTGGCGTATGTATTGAGGCTCAAAATGGGATATGGCATCTCTTGTATGGTTTATGGCGACTGGAAGAAGCTGGGGCATGGGCAAGTCGGTATAGAGCAACGACATGTCTATGGGGGCTATGGTCTCTGTTTCGGTGGTGTTAATGGAAGTGGTGGCATCTACTGACGTCCACGACCATGAGTCGTCGCAGGCAAATGCGAAGGTGGTACCATCGGTGTAGGTGCCATAGATGGTTAGCGAAAGTTGTCTATCTGGATAGTCGGCGAGAAAGGGTGAATACCACACCTTCAGGTGGCAAATGGTATCGGTAATGAATGGAGTGACTTCGCAATGCAAGCTTCCAAGTGTCTTGTCGGTGTCGTGATAAGGAGATAGCACACTTGTCGTAACGTTATAGCCATTGGCATATATTTGGATTCTTCCATTGCTTGCTGCATCAACAAACGCCCGACTCACTATTTTCTGCAGACTGAGCGACTTCACAAACCATATCTGAGACTCTCGGCAAGAGTCGCCGGCATTGATCCATTGGTGTGACCATCCGGTGGCTCTTGCCGATGTTGTGAATAATAATGTTAGAAATGCTATGATGAAAGTCTTTATCATAGTATCACTACCTTCTGTCCTCCCTTCGTCTTTATGGTCTTCGACTCTCCGTTGAAGTTAACGACAAGCTTTCCGTCATTAACCGACTTTATCGAGAGCTGAGTGACCTTACCTCCACTCCATGCCATACTTATCTCATGTCCTCCACGAGCACGTATTCCGCTCACTTCGCCCTCATTCCACTGTTGTGGCAGTGCTGGAAGCAGCGTGATGGTGTTGCCGTCGCCCTGAAGCAGCATCTCGCACACACCGGCAGTGCCACCAAAGTTTCCGTCAATCTGGAATGGTGGATGTGCATCAAAGAGGTTGGGATATGTACCTCCTGAGCGTCGGCGGTCGGTGCCATTGTATTTATCTGGACTAACATAGGTGAGGAGTTTCTGGAATATGTGGTATGCCTGTTCTGCCTTTCCAAGCCTTGCCCAAAGATTAATGCGCCATCCGGTGCTCCATCCTGTGGTGTAGTCGCCCTTAATCTCAAGCGACTTCTGGCATGCTGCCATTAGCTCTGGGTTTGCTGCGGTAATGTGGGTTCCTGGATAAAGTCCAATAAGGTGTGACTGATGGCGGTGCTGCCAGTCCCAATCCTCCCAGTCATAATACCACTCCTGAAGATTTCCGCGGCTTCCAATGGTATATGGATGCAACTTGGCCGTGGTCTCTTCGAGCTTATTACTGAAGTCAGCGTCAATGCCAAGCACTTCTGCCGCGGCGATGGTGTTCTTGAATAGTTCCCGCATGATGGCAAGGTCGGCAGTACCTCCATAACATGTCATTCCGTGATAGCCTTCTGTGGTTTTATATTCATTTTCGGGCGATGTCGAAGGTGCCGTAATCAGTTCTCCAGGTTGCTTTGGGTTTTCTATGAGCCATGCGATGCAAAACTCTGCGGCTCCTCGCATTAGTGGATATGCCACTTCCTTGAGGTATTCTTTGTCCTGGGTATACTGATAGTGGTCCCACAGGGCATTTACGAGCCATGCTCCTCCCATATTCCAGTTAGCCCATTCCGGCTTCTCGTTTTTCTCTCCCACGGGGTTTGTCATTGCCCAAATGTCACTATTGTGGCTTGAACACCATCCTTGTGTTATGCCATAATAGTTCAGTGCAGTGTACTTCCCGTTTTCGGCAAGAGCCTTGATGAATCCGTCGAGTGGCATGGTCATCTCTGGCAAGTTTGACACTTCTGCGGGCCAGTAGTTCTCCTCGAGGTTGATGTTCACTGTATAGTTGCCTCGCCATGGTGAGTAGAGGTGTGGTGTCCAAAGACCTTGAAGATTGGCTGGAACGGATGGGGTTCGTGAACTACATATCAGCAGGTATCTGCCATATTGCGTATAGAGAGTCTCAAGATACGGATTGCCTCCTTTATTGTCAGTATAGTCCAGCAGTTGCTTGGCTGTAGTACGGTTTTCATCGTAGGACGGATTGCCAAGTTTGAGTCTGAAGCGACTGAAAAGCTCACAATAGTCGGCCAAATGGCGGTTGCGCAATTGTTCGTAGGTGAAGTTCACGAGATGCCATGCGTCGTCGGCAGCATTTGCCAGATAGTCGGCTCCTTGTTTCACTGGATGGTTGCGGCTCCCGTTGAAACTTGTTTGGTTTACAAAATACAATGTTGCGGTGTTGGCTCCGGTAATGGTTATGGTGGAGTCGGCGGCATGCACGTTTCCCCCTTGAGCGGCTGCCTTCAGTATTGAGCAGAAGTGTATGGAATGCATCTCGTCGCCAGTGGCATGACCGGTGACTGTGATTTGTTGTGAAGATGCTTTTGCCTTGTGTGGAGTTTGTCCTGTGAGCGACACTCTGAAATTCAGTTTCCCCGGAACGCTTGACTTTAGTCTTATGGCTATGAGACGATCTGGGTGGGAGGCGAAGTATTCACGCTCATATGTCACTCCATCTTTTTCATAGCGGTCGCGGCAAATGGCTTGATTAAGGTCTAACTCACGATAGTAGTCAGTAGCCTTAACCACTGGCTCTGTCCTGTTTGCCCTGCAGTTGAGGTCTTCGATGAGCATAGTGAGCAGTGGTTGGTAGAACTGGGAGTTATGTCCTTGCACATTCAGCTGCAGTGAGTCAGCAAGCGCATAGTCTTCATTGAATAGAGCTTTTCTTATTTCAGGAATCCATTTTGAAGCTCCTGCGTCATCGTTTCTGTTTACAGGTTTTCCTGTCCACATTGTGATATCGTTAAGGTAAATGACGTTTTCGTCTACGCCGCCATAAATGAGAGCCCCTATCTTTCCGTTACCAATAGGCAACGACTCTTCAAAAAACTCAGCAGGGCTGTCATACCAAAGTTTCAAGGGTAGATTCTGCGCGGTGGCATTTATGCCAAGAAGCAATGTCAGCAAAAGTGTAATCTGTTTCATAAAATGTTATGTTTTGTTAGTGATAGGGATCTTTTATGAAGATAAAGGGGGAAAGAGATGTGAGGAAAATCTCACTTCTCTCTCCCCACTCCTCTTTCCTCACTCCTTAGTCTTCTACGCATCAATATTAGCGTATGTTGCGTTCTTCTCTATAAACTCTCTTCGTGGCTCGACGTCGTCGCCCATGAGCATTGAGAATATCTCGTCTGCTTCCGCAGCATTTTCTATTGTCACCTGCTTTAGGAGTCGTGTCTGTGGATTCATTGTGGTTTCCCAGAGTTGCTCTGGATTCATCTCTCCAAGACCTTTGTATCGCTGTGTGTGAATGGTCTTGCCATCTTCTACTCCATTACCCCATTTGTCGAGGAAGGCTTGACGCTGCTGGTCTGTATAGCAGTATTCCTTTGCCTGATTCTTGTATGTGCAGAGGTAGAGCGGAGGTGTGGCGATATATAGATGCCCCTCCTGTATGACTTTTGGCATGAAGCGGTAAAAGAGTGTCATGATGAGCGTGTCGATGTGTGAGCCATCGACATCGGCGTCGGTCATGATGATTATCTTGTCGTAACGCAGCTTGTCGATGTTGGCTTCCTTGTCGCCTTCACCTTCAACACCGAACCTTACGCCAATGCTCTGTATGATGTTCATCACCGACTCACTTTCAAACACCTTATGCCACATCACCTTCTCAACATTGAGAATCTTTCCGCGCAGAGGCAGTATAGCCTGCGTGTATCGGTCGCGTCCCTGTTTTGCCGAGCCACCGGCAGAGTCTCCCTCCACGAGGAAAATCTCGCATTCTTTGGGGTCTTTGTTTGAGCAGTCGGCAAGTTTACCCGGGAGTCCCCCTCCTGTCATTGGATTCTTTCTCTGCACGCTTTCCCTTGCTTTGCGTGCAGCAATACGCGCAGTGGCAGCCAAAATCACCTTGTCGCAAATCTGCTTTGCTTCTTTCGGGTGTTCTTCGAGATAGTATGTGAGAGCCTCTCCCACTGCCTGCTGCACGGCTCCTGTCACTTCCGAGTTGCCGAGCTTTGTCTTTGTCTGACCCTCAAACTGTGGCTCAGCCACCTTAATGGATATGACAGCTGTCAGTCCTTCGCGGAAATCTTCTCCTGCAATCTCTATTTTTGCCTTCTCTATCTGCTTTGATATTACAGGATCGGCATCGGCATATTTCTTCAACGTACGGGTGAGCGCCATACGGAAGCCTACGAGATGAGTTCCGCCCTCTATGGTATTGATGTTGTTTACGTATGAGTGGATATTCTCGCTGTAGTCGGTGTTGTACATCACCGCCACTTCGATGGGCACTCCTTGTTTCTCGGTCTTGAGATATATGACATCGTCGAAGAGGTGTGTGCGATGACGGTCGACATAGCGCACAAATTCTTTCAGTCCGTCCTTGGCATGGAACACTTCCTGCCTTGTATTACCCTCTTCGTCGGGACGAAGGTCGGTAAGCGTGATGGTGATACCTGCGTTCAGATATGCCAATTCACGCATACGCTTTGCTATGATATCGTATTTGTATGTAGTGGTGGTGAACACAGTTGGGTCAGGCCAAAACTGCTGCCTTGTTCCTCTGAGTTCTGTCTCTCCAACAATCTTCACTGGATATAGCGGCTTTCCCTTCTCATATTCCTGCTGGTATATTTTTCCGTCGCGGAACACTTGGGACATCATGCGGGAAGAAAGAGCGTTGACGCAACTCACGCCAACTCCATGCAATCCGCCGCTGACTTTATAGGATCCTTTGTCGAACTTTCCTCCAGCATGCAATACAGTCATGACGACCTCCAATGCCGACTTGTGAAGCTTTTCGTGTTCGTCCACTGGTATTCCTCGTCCGTTGTCCTGTACGGTAATCGACTCGTCCTGGTTTATGGTCACTTCGATATGTGTGCAATATCCAGCCATTGCCTCGTCGATAGAGTTGTCTACGGTTTCATTCACAAGATGGTGCAGACCCTTCTCGCTGATGTCTCCGATATACATCGCCGGGCGCTTTCGCACGGCCTCAAGTCCCTCGAGCACCTGTATATTACTCGCGGAATAATTGCTTTCTTTGATTATGTCTTCTGCCATTTTAATGTTAGTCAAAATTATTGCGCAAAGTTACAATAAAATTCTGAAATAGAGAAATATTTAAGGTCTTTTTTTATAAAAATGAGTTAATGTCACGACATACAAAAACAGGTTGCCTTCATTTGAAAGCAACCTGTCTTGTATTCTTGTTGTAGTTTTGATTATCCCAGCTTGTTGATGTGCAAAGCAAGGCTTGACTTGATGTTCGCTGCCTTGTTCTTGTGGATGATGTTTGTCTTAGACAACTTGTCCAACATCTTCTGTACACTCGGATACAACTTCACAGCCTCTTCCTTGTCTGTGATAGCACGCAACTTGCGAACGGCGTTGCGCATCGTCTTTGCATAATACTTGTTATGCAGAGTCCTCTTCTTGTCCTGACGGATTCTCTTAATTGATGATTTGTGATTTGCCATCTTGTTATTTATTCTTTTTTTATTTTGTAGTCCCTAGGAGAGTCGAACTCCTCTTTAGAGAATGAAAATCTCTCGTCCTAACCGATAGACGAAGGGACCGTGTCTCGTTTTGCGGGTGCAAAGTTACGGCTTTTATTTCATTCCTCCAAATATTTTCTCGAAAAAATTCATTTTTTATCTTATTTTTCTGCTTACGCTGCTCTAAAATGTCGTTTTTTACCTA
>SAMEA3663084__coassemble_853_pt1 | contig 10286 bp, 11 predicted proteins | sample SAMEA3663084__metabat2_high_PE_009 | metagenome-assembled genome bin SAMEA3663084 (sample SAMEA3663084) | pig gut metagenome | biome: pig gut; feature: pig-associated habitat; material: faeces | place: France | collected 2012
AGGAACGTGTCGCAATAGTTTGCCATGGCACGAGCAAGAACAATCTGCAGGTCTAGTCCGCTAACAGCTTTTCTGTTGATGTCGATATAAGCGGCAATGGCTTCCTCTTTCTGCTCGACCGACATTCCTTTCAGCCTTTGTATAAACTTGTCCATAATATCCTTGCTGCCGTGATAAGCCTTTATGTAACGGTGGATTTGCCGTTCCATTTCGTCGCTGACAAACTTGTCTATGCGTTCCACTTCAATAAGGTCTTGATATTCTATATCAAAATTGTCTTGTGTTATCTGTGTCATAGTTGTAGTACTTATTATTTTCGACAAAGTTACGTATTTTGATTCAGATAACCAAATTTTCCTATGTTTTTTTTCAATATTACAAAAAAAAATCCTTCCCGGGGAAATAATATCCCGGAAAGGATTCATTGTATTAATAGTCCGGTCATTTACTCAATGACAACGAGCACTTCGTCTTCCATGACACTTTGTCCTGGTTGCACGCAAATTTCCGTCACCTTGCCAGGCTTTTCAGCTTCGAGGTTGTTGGCCATCTTCATTGCCTCAAGCACAACGACAGTGTCACCAGCAGCAACTTCATCGCCTACGCTAACCTTCACTTCAATAATGGTGCCAGGCAGTGGAGCCTTGACAGTATTATTGGCGTTTGCAGCACGGCTACTTGAAGATGATGAAGCCGGGGCAGCGGCAGGAGCTGCTACAGGTCTGACAACCTTTGGTTTTTCGGGTTCCTTTTCAGGTTCCATCTCCACTTTGTAGTCTTCTCCATTTACAGTGACAGCAGCCACATTGTCAACGATGTCGCCTATTGTCACTTCATATATTTTACCGTCTATGGTATATTTATACTCTTTCATATTCTGATTGCTACCTATTTATGGACGCTCTGTCATGCTCAATGCGAATCCGTTCCACTGGGTGTTGCGCTCATTGATTGTGATGACGCACGATTCAGCGTCGTGGACGTTGTTACCCAGATGTTCGTGGATTGCCAGTGCAATGGCTGCGTATACATTTTTGTCGTTTGCCATAATGATTATTTTTACATTGGGATATTTCCGTGCTTCTTGGCAGGCAGGCTCTCACGCTTTGTAGCGAGCTGGGCCAGACCGCGGCAGATGCGGAAACGAGTATTGCGCGGTTCGATGACATCGTCGATGTAACCATACTTTGCAGCCTGGTATGGAGTAGCGAACAGGTCGTTATACTCATCTTCCTTTTCTGCAAGGAATGCCTTTACATCTTCTCCGGCATCTTTCTTTGCCTTTGCCTCTTTTGCGCAAAGCACAGCCACGGCACCGGAGGCACCCATAACTGCGATTTCGGCTGAAGGCCATGCGTAGTTGAGGTCGGCACGAAGCTGCTTACATCCCATAACGATGTGGCTACCGCCATAGCTCTTACGCAATGTCACGGTAATCTTTGGCACTGTGGCCTCGCCGTAAGCGTAAAGCAACTGGGCGCCGTGGAGGATAACGGCATTGTACTCCTGTCCGGTACCGGGAAGGAAGCCTGGCACGTCGACAAGCGATACGATAGGAATGTTGAAAGCGTCGCAGAAACGTACGAAACGGGCACCCTTGCGGCTGGCGTTAACGTCAAGCACACCGGCGTAAACTGAAGGCTGGTTTGCCACGATACCTACGCTCTGGCCGTTGAAGCGTGCAAAACCGATGATGATGTTGCGTGCGAACTTCGGCTGTATTTCAAAGAACTCGCCATCGTCTACTATACCGCCTATCACCTTGTACATGTCGTAAGCCTCGTTGCCGTTGTCAGGGATAATCTCGTTGAGTGCATCCTCAAGACGGTCGATTGGGTCTGTACAAGCCTTGCGTGGAGCTGTCTCCATGTTGTTTGAAGGTATGAAGCTCAGCAGAGTCTTGATCATCTGCAGTCCTTCCTCTTCTGTTGAAGCCGTAAAGTGGGTCACACCGCTCTTTGAGGCGTGGACGCTGGCTCCACCGAGGTGCTCCTGGTCGATGTCCTCTCCAGTAACGGATTTTACCACTTTAGGTCCGGTAAGGAACATGTATGAGGTGTTCTCCATCATGAGAGTGAAGTCGGTAAGGGCGGGAGAGTATACAGCGCCACCGGCACAAGGACCGAAGATACCGCTGATCTGTGGAATAACACCCGAAGCAAGGATGTTACGCTCGAAAATCTCGCCATATCCGGCCAGGGCATTTATACCTTCTTGAATACGTGAGACACCAGAGTCGTTGATGCCGATAACTGGAGCTCCCATCTTCATGGCCATGTCCATTACTTTGCAGATTTTCTGGGCCATGGTCTCTGAGAGCGAACCTCCGTTGACTGTGAAATCCTGTGCGAAGATGAACACGAGGCGTCCGTCGATGGTACCGGAACCTACCACGACACCATCTCCGAGATACTGCTTCTTCTCCATGCCGAAGTTGGTGCAACGGTGGAGTTTAAACATGTCGTACTCTTCGAAGCTGCCTTCGTCAAGAAGCATGTTGATGCGCTCTCTTGCTGTGTATTTGCCGCGTGCGTGCTGTTTCTCGATAGCCTTTTCACCACCGCCTATGCGTGCTTCTTCACGCTTTGCGATGAGCTGCTTGATCTTTTCTAATTGTTTGCTCATTTTAATATTTTAATTCTTTAATTCTTTAATTCTTCAATTTCTTCAAGCCTCCAGCTTGAAGACCTTAGTGCTCGCAAAGCTCTGTCAGGATGCCTATTGTTGACTTTGGATGCAGGAATGCGATGTTGAGGTTTTCAGCACCCTTGCGTGGAGCCTTGTCGATAAGGCGAATGCCTTTCTCGTCACACTCTGCCAATGCGTTAGCCACACCGTCCTCAATACAGAAAGCCACGTGGTGAACACCATGGTTGCCCTTGTCGAGCCATTTCTGTATGGTGCTATCCGGTGATGTCGGCTCAAGAAGCTCAAGCTTTACCTCACCACACTTCATGAAAGCGGTCTTCACTTTCTGGTCAGCCACTTCTTCTACTGCATAGCACTTCAGTCCCAATACGTTTTCGAAGTAAGGAAGTGCCTCTTCGATGCTCTGGACAGCTATGCCCAGGTGCTCAATATGAGAAATTTTCATAATTTTATGTATTAAATTTGTATAATGTTTCAATTAAAAACCGTGCAAAGATAATGATATTAATCTAAACCAACAAAGATTGTGTTGAAAATATTGTTAATTCGTCTATAATTCAACGCTAAACCTCACATTTATGCGTCTACCTGTAAGGTAGTTTGGCACGGCATACTGGTTGTCGGTCACGTCTGTCACCCAATAGTATGAGTTGACATTGTTTATTCCGAAGAGGTTCAGGCAGTCGGCTCCAAGCCATATCTTTTTTATTACACTGCCTTTTTGATCGGTATTGTCGGCTATGAGATAGTTCAAGCCTATGTCGGCACGCTTGTAGGCGGGAGCCCTAAACTGCATGCTCTCGAGGCCTTTGTGTGGAGGTCCGAAGGGCAGTCCGTCGGCAAAGGCAAGTTTCAAGGCTACCATCAGACGTTTTAGGCCGGGGAAGTAGTCGGTGAAATGGAGGTTGATGCCATAGCGTTGGTCGGTGGGCAGTGGTATAGATGCTCCGTTGAGGTTTTGGCGGGTTTTCATAACAGAGAGGGTGAGCCAAGAGTCGGTTCCGGGCACAAACTCACCATATAGTTTCATGTCGGCTCCGGTGGCATATCCGTCACACTGGTTGCCGCCATAATATGTAAGTTTTACATTATTAATATTATAAGGTATGAGGTTATGAAACTTCTTATAGTAGGCTTCGGCAGTGAACTTGAATGGCCGGTCAAGCATTTTGAACCTATAGTCGAAGGCTGCAACGAAATGTATTGATTGCTGGCTTTTGATGTTCTTGTTGAGATAGGCCACCGTTCGCCCGTCGACAGTGGCGGTATCTCTCAGGTCTTTGTAGAACGGTGCCTGATAGTAGAGTCCAGTGGCGAAACGTAGTGTTACATCGTTGTTGAAAGATGGCACTATGGCCAACGATGCCCTTGGCGACACTGTTGTCTCACCGTTATACGACCAGTGGCTGAATCTCAGGCCATAGTTCAGTGTGTAGTAGTTTGGTTTCTCTGAGTTTCCACTGAATCGGTATGTGTCCATGAGATAGCCTTCGAGCCGGTTGGCCTTGAGTTCGTTTTTCGACCTTAGTGAGTATACTAGGTCGAGTCGTTGCGGGTTGTGAGGCATGGAGTAGCCACTTGAGTCGCGCATCTCATATTCGCTTGCGTTTTCCTTTATCTTCTCGAACTTGTATGTCAGTGCGGCTTCGGTCTGGTGTTTTTTCATTTTGTGTTTCAGCAGCAGCTTGAAACTTTCCACATGTCCTGTGAGATAGTTTCTCGCATGTTCCAGATATGTTCCCACGGCAATGTTTGAGTTTGTGTTGGTGTCGTCGAGCCAGTATTGTCCCTGTATGTCGTAGGTTTCTTCCTCCTTGGTGTAGAAGGCGGATGCGAGAAACGAAAGGGATGTGTTGGCTCCTATTTTTCTTGTTATGTCGAGAGCGCCAAAAAGGGTTCTGAAGAGGTCTTTTTCCTGTCCGTCGAAATACACTTTGAAGTTTTTCACGTCTTCCATGGTGCCGAATGATGTTTCTCGGTTGTCGGGCTCGAAGTTATAGTGGTTTTCTGATATGTTGCCAATGAAGTTTACGCTCCATAGCGAGTCAGGCCTGTAGCTTATGTATGTCTGGTAGTCGAGGAAGTCTGGCTTGTACTCTCCTTTTGTGTCCATTGACCCCACTAGATATTTGTTTGTCTTGTATCTCAGTCCATGGCTCATGGTATATTTCTTTTTTGCCACTCCCACGTAAGCGCTTGCCCCAAGCAACGACAACGACACGTTGGCCTCGTCTTTCTTGGGCTGTCGGTAAGTAATGTCAAGTGCCGACGACATCTTGTCGCCATACTTTGCCTCAAATCCTCCGGTGGAGAATGCTATTTCTCCCACCATGTCAGGGTTTATCACGCTTAGTCCCTCCTGTTGCCCGCTTCTCACGAGAAATGGCCTGTATACCTCTATATTGTTGATATAGACAGAGTTTTCGTCGAAGCTGCCGCCTCTTACATTGTATTGCGACGACATCTCGTCGTGGGTGGACACACCAGCTTGTTGCTGTATGAGTTCCTCCACCACATTTCCTGTGGCCGACGGTGTCAGTCTTGCATTTTCGATGTCAAGGCGTTCGGTTTGTGATGTTTGTCTTTTCTTTTCCGTCACCACCACTTCTTTCAACGACTCCATAGGATACATCACCACCCTCAGGGTTTGTTTTCCCTTTGGGTTTCGCAATGTTCTCTGCCTTGTCTTGTATCCAACCATTGAGAACTTTACGGTTACACTGTCAGCCGATTTGAGTTCGAGGCTGAACTTGCCTTTGAGGTTTGTCATCGTCACCTTTGCCTGTGCCGCACAAGCCACGGTGGCAAGTTCTACGGGATTTCCGTCGGTATCAACCACGGTTCCCGTCAGCGTGAACGATTGTGCCTGGAGGTTGCTTGCCGCCAGGCATGTCATTATTATGAAGATGTATCTTAATATGTTCATTAGTCCTTAACTTCCTACGTTGTTTTACTATAAAAAACGAGGAATTTGGAATAATATTGTATTTACAGACTCCAAATTCTTGAAAGCAACGAGTTCAACCATCCTGTTCTGGTCACAAACCATCTGAAAGCGCTCACCTGCTTTCCGCCATATTTCATTATCATGTCACGATATTTGTTTTTGCTGTAGGGCAGACCGACATCAAGGAAGCAGAAATGATCATAGCCGTCAGAATAGGCCTCTTTGATGACATTCCATATCGTAACCTCAGCCGGATGCAACCAATGGTATGACTTTCGCTTGAAAGCTGCATACCACAGAAAAGCATTGTTTTTCGAAACCGCTATGGCACAACAGCCTATCACGGTGTTATGGTATTTGGTGACATACAGCTTTCCATATCCCGATTTCCATACCTCACGGAAAAAGACAGTGTCAGGAATGTAGCGTTTCAGCTTTGTATAGTTATGGGCTTTAAGTAGTCGCATAAAGTCCTTGAACTCCTCCTCGTCAGCCACGGCATGAGTCTCTACCCCTTTCTCCTGTGAGGCGGTCACACGCTTCAGCAACTTCTTGTTGACTCGTTCCTCGGGCGACTTGCTATGAAGCGAGTTGTGAATGTTCAGCCAGCTTACGGGAAAGAATCCGAACCTGCGAAGAGTCTTATAGCCAAACATCTTTGTCGACAGATGGCTGAATTCCACATACAACACCCTTACCGGCATCTTCCTCATCAGTTCTTCCACAAGGCGGTCAAACACCTCGCTGGATTCAGAGCGGTCGGCATACTCGCCCTCGCCCACAATGCGACAGTGCCAGGTGAGAAATGGCGGAAGCCACGACGACCGTCGTCTCACCACGGCAAGCATGTGACCAGCCTCGCGTCCGTCAGCATACTTGGCCACGGCCATCAACGGGCTGTGGCGTGGCGTGCGCTCGTAGATATGAAACAACTCAGTACTATGGAAGAAGTCGCTTCCCCCAAGTTCCGGAATTTCCATTCCGCTGGTATATATCATAATCGACAAATCGTTCATACGTCTTTACTCCTTATCTCCTCATGTTGATTTTATGTCTGCAAAAATAATAAATAAACATAAAAAACCACATGCCAATAATATTTTTTTAATATTATTTCTTACCTTTGTGGCAAAAATCACATATATTAATTTATACAAGACAAAATTATGACTGATTTCAAAGATTTGGCACAACTGAGAAGAAGCCACAGAAAATTTACCGACGAAGAGATAAACCCGGAACACGTTCAGACCATACTGAGGGCAGCACTGATGTCGCCCACATCAAAAAGCCAGAGAGCATGGCATTTCGTGGTAGTGGAAGACAAAACAGACATTGAGAAACTCGCAGACGCAAAAGACCTCGGTTCACAGTTTATGAAGGGAGCTCCACTTGCCATTGCAGTGCTTGGAGACCCGCAAGCCAACGACTGCTGGATAGAAGACGGCTCAATAGCAGCCGTGTCGATGCAGTATCAAGCGGAAGAACTGGGACTGGGCTCATGCTGGGTTCAGATGCGTGGAAGAGGACTTGCAGACGGTACCACTGCCGATGAGGTGATACGCGGCATTCTCGACATACCCGCCAATTATTCCACACTATGCATCATTGCCATTGGACACAAGGCTGACCAACGCAAGCCACAGAACGAAGACAACCTGAAATGGGAAAACGTTCATGCCGACAAGTTCTAAGCCTATGAGAGTGACAATTATTGGCTCTGGCAATCTTGCCACTCAACTAGGCAAGGCCATTGCCAGCTCAGGCCATGACATAGCCCAGGTATACAGCCCCACCTACTGCCATGCGCTCACCCTTGCCGACGCACTTGGCTCATCGGCCACCTCGTGCCTCTGCGAGGTCAACGACGACTCCGACTGCTACATCATTAGCATAAAGGACTCTGCCCTCCAGACTCTTATACCGGAACTCTGCAATGGCAGGGACGACAAGGTGTTCATCCACACGGCTGGAAGCGTGCCTCTCGACGTGTTTAAGGGAGCGGCAAAGCATTATGGAGTGCTTTATCCCATGCAGACCTTCTCAAAGCAACGTGACGTTGATTTCGCCACAATACCCATTTTCACAGAGTACAACGACAACGAGGCAAAGGCTGCTATCGACATATTAGCCCACAGTATCTCACCCAAGGTGACCGAACTGTCGAGTGCCGACCGAAGGTATCTGCATCTTGCCGCAGTGTTCTCATGCAATTTTGTCAACCATTGCTACACCCTTGCAGCAGGAATAATGGAACGCCACGGCATGACCTTCGACCAGCTTCTGCCTCTTATCGACGAGACAGCCTCGAAGGTGCACGACATCCATCCAAGCAAGGCACAGACAGGTCCTGCCGTACGTTACGACACCAACGTCATCAACCGTCAGATGGACCTTTTGGCCGACAATACTCTCATGCGAGACATATACGAGATGATGAGCAAAAGCATTCACAATGAGGTAAAGAGTTAAGAAAAAACTTGAAAAGAAATGATCAATTACGACTTAAAGAAAATCAAGGCAATAGTGTTTGATGTCGACGGTGTGCTAAGCGCATCCACCATCACACTCCACCCAAATGGCGAACCAATGCGAACCGTGAACATCAAAGACGGATACGCCATACAGCTCGCCATGAAACAAGGCCTGAGAATAGCCATAATCACTGGAGGAAAAACCGAAAGCGTAAGACAGAGATACGCCAACCTCGGTGTTGAAGACATATATATGGCTTGTGCAATAAAGATACGCCACTATGAAGAATTCCTCGCCAACTACTGCTACTCTGACGAGGAAGTGATGTATATGGGAGACGACATACCTGACTACGAAATCATGAAACGTGTGGGATGTCCGGTTTGCCCCAAAGATGCATGTAGCGACATCAGGCAACTGTCAATATACGTCAGCGACTATCAAGGAGGACATGGCTGCGGTAGAGACGTGATAGAACAAGTGCTTCGTGCACAAGGCAAATGGTTGGAAAACGAAAAAGCATTCGGTTGGTAGTCATGTTTGAACATCTTAAACCATATAACATCATTCTTGCAAGCAACTCACCACGCAGACGTGAGCTACTTGCTGGCCTTGGCCTCGATTTTTCCGTCAATGTGCTTCCGAACATCGACGAGAGCTATCCACCTACCCTGCCCTCCGACAATGTGGCAGAACACATAGCCTGCAAGAAGGCTGAGGCTTACAAGGCTGTAATGCATCCAGACGACCTGATCATCACTGCCGATACAGTGGTGATAGTAGACAATCGCATACTTGGCAAACCTCACAATGCGGAAGAGGCCATAGACATGCTAAAAGCCATAAGCGGAAAGACTCACCGTGTGGTCACCGGAGTGTCCATCACCACTTCCACCACCCACAGGCATTTCTCTGTAGCCACCGACGTGACCTTCGCTTCACTTAGCGACGAGGAGATAGAATTCTACGTCACTCGCTTCAAACCATTCGACAAGGCCGGCGCTTACGGCATACAGGAATGGATAGGCTACATAGGGGTCACTTCTCTTAATGGCAGCTACTACAACGTGATGGGACTGCCTGTACAAAGGATCTGGAAAGAACTAAATGCGTTGAAATAATGACAAAATTGGAACAAAATGCGATAAAACGTGTTTAAAATGCAATTTTGCTGTTAAGCGATGTTAAATTCTGTGTCTTTTTGGTTCAAAAATTTTGTACTTTCAAATAATGCGAGTACCTTTGCACTCGACAACTAGTAATTTTAATCTATATTTATCATTTTCCTAATTGGGAATCGGTCTGAGAAGATAGATTCCCATTTTTTTTACCCTTTCGTTACTTTCACTTGTTTGCCGTCGCATTGTATGATTCGTGCTCCAGAAAGATGCTCCATGACAATGTCTTTTTCTACGATTATGGCATTAAGGGCACTGGAATTGGGGTAGCGGTTGAAGAAGATATTGTCGCTCATGTATAGCTTTATTCCGGTCACACGTCGGTCAGTGCCCATCACGTTGTAGTAGTTGAGAATTCTGGGTAGCACCCTTGGCAACACTTTTATCCCTGTCCGTCCGTCGGAAAATTCCAGTACTGCCACCACATGCCATCTTCTCCGCTTGTCGTAAGCCTCCTCTCTTTGTCCGTCTGTCATTTTGTGCGAGATAGAGATGTGACGGCCGTATTGATTGTTTATCGTATTCATCATCTTGCGGAATATCTGTCCGTGGGCTGAGGTATCGTTAAGTTGGAATATTCCTATGTAGTAGTGTATCATCTCGTGAATGATGGTGTCTTCCAGCTCTTGCTCAGTGAGGTCGAAACGAGAATTGATGCGGAGACAGAAGTTGTAGCGTTCCACACGTCCATCAGGCAGCCTTCGCTTCTTAAACTCGCATTTGCCCAAAAAGGTCTTTGCGCTACTGAGCATAATGGAGGGCCTGGGCAGCTTTGATTCAAACATCAGTTTGTTGTATTCGTCAAATTTGCTTTTTACGTAGTCTACGGTCGCTCTCATATTGTTGATTATTTGTTCGTTTTGAAATAAAAAAACTCAACTTTCGGAAGTTATTTTAAACCACAGAGTTTAAGAGATATAGAGTATTTATACTAATGAAAGAGGGTGAATGCCAAGGCATTTAGAGCTCATAGAGAGCAGCACATCATGTTTGCCGCATGGAAACTCTGTGTCCTCTGTCGCTTGCGACCTACTCAA
>SAMEA3663084__coassemble_919_pt1 | contig 9864 bp, 4 predicted proteins | sample SAMEA3663084__metabat2_high_PE_009 | metagenome-assembled genome bin SAMEA3663084 (sample SAMEA3663084) | pig gut metagenome | biome: pig gut; feature: pig-associated habitat; material: faeces | place: France | collected 2012
CAACTCCTATGACAATACGCTCGACAACACGCTCGACTCCACTCTGAGAGTAGAATCGACAATATCGTTGACAAAGAATGGCAACGACAATCTCGACGTGACGGGAAGAATGGACATTGACGCCAAAACCATCAGGGGAATGGCTGACAACATGTCTGACTCTAATACCCCGGCAGATACCGACGTGTTCGAGATAAACGGAAAATTCTATAAAAAACTGAAATGCCTAAGCGACAACTCAGGAGAGGCACAGGTGTTTCTCGTGGAAAATGACGGGAACAAACTCGTACTGAAAATATACTATCCTAATTTCTCAGTAAAGAAAAAACTTCTCAGAATCATTGCAGGTATTCAATTCGAAATGATTGTCAACGTGTTTGACTTCGGCAAAATGTATGTCGATGGCGTAAACCGCGACTACGAGATAATGGAATATCTAAAGGGCGGAACACTAAACGAATACAAACTAAACAATGATTTCGACCAATTCAGGAGAATAGCACTCCAAGCTGCTGCAGCTCTTGAATACTGTCACAACAACAATATCATACACAAGGATATAAAACCCGGAAACTTCTTCTTCCGCGACGAAAACCATACACAAATCGTGCTCGGCGACTTCGGTATCTCGTCGGTGATAAGCGACAAGAAAGAACTACACAGAACCACACAGGCGAGAACACCCATCTACGCCTCGCCCGAGATGTATAACGACGTGATAGACGGAATAGTGGAACTCACACCGGCATCAGACTTCTACTCACTCGGCGTCACACTGCTCACCCTATGGCGGGGAGCAAGCCCATTCAACGTGGGAGAACGTACCATAATGAAGAGGAAAAACGAAGGACGACTGCCTGGTGTCGACACCCTGCCAGAGAGAGTGAAAATGATAGTAAAGGGACTGACAGCGGTGAACATACAGAAACGATGGACATACAACGAAGTGGAAAGATGGTTCCTCGGAGAAAGCCCGGAAGTGGACATCACCTCGCCATTCCTCAGATACAAGACTTTCGTGGTTGACCCGGAGAGAAACCTCGTGGCGGAAAACGTGCGCGAACTAATACCAATGCTGCTCGCAAACGAAAGAATAGCAAAGGGATACCTCTACGGTGGAAGACTCGCCAACTGGTTTGACTCCTGCGGAAATACCAAGACCGCCATGGTGCTGAAAGACATCGTGACTAACAAATACCCAATAGACCAGCACGCCGGACTCATGGCTGCCGTTTATGCCATGGACCCTTCGTGGCCTTATACCGACATCACAGGACAGGAATGTAACGACATGCACAGCGTGGCCATCTCACTCGTGATAAATTCGGCTAACTACCAAGTGCTGCTGCGCAATCCGAACGACGACCTCTGGGTGTATCTTGAAAGCCACACCGACTGCGACGTGAACCGAATGAGGGGCTACTTCACCGGCAAACAAAACGACAACCCGAAAATCTCACTCATGAGAACAGTTTACGAAATGGACAAAGACATGCCCTTCTTCGCAAACTACAAGTCGAGGTCTATACGCGACATCATAAGATGTTTCGGATATGAGGACATGAACGAAGACAACTGGAGAAGCATAACCGACGGACGACTGCTGGCCTGGATGTACAGCCACGAGGACAAAATGGCATGCGAAGCCATGAGAATCATGACAGAAGGACAGGCTTACAGCAAGACTCTCGCATACAAGGTGCTGTACAACATTGACCGAACGGCGGCATTCGACCTAAAAGAGGCAAACACACCGGAAAAGGTGGGAATGGCATTTGCGCAAAAACTCAAGCAATGGCAGTCGCTCGAAGAAAAGGAGTTCCAGAAAAAACTTGAGGAATTATGCGGAAAGGAAGGCAGGTTCCTCTTCTACGCACAACTGCATGGATGGACAAAACAGATACACGACTTCAACAGATGCTTCGACATGCAGAGCGATGAAAACAAAGAACGCCTCGGCGACTATAACCTCAGGACCGCAGCCTACCGCTTCTGCCGATTGCTTGGCTGCAAGCCTACATATCTCTTGCCTTCGGGAAAGGAACTCGACAACGGGACAAACATCGACACACAGGACATAGCGGAAATGAAAAACGAAATGAGAAACGCATGTCTCAGCCAGTGGATGTCGGTATATTATCACGAAAACCCCCACGAAGACTTCTCGCAAGAGTATAGCTACGAGCAAAGCCTCGAAAAATGGCTCATGGCCATAGGAACCATCGACCCGCAACAAAACTATTACAGGAGATTCATAAAGGCTAAGCAGGAAACTGCAAGAAAATATGAAGAGGTGAGAAACGAGTATGTAAGTGCTTGCAGACAGACAAAATTGCTCAAAATACTCTTCTACACACTGTCGGCCATACTTGCCGTCACACTCATAGTGGCACAGATAAAAGGCACGAAAGACATTCTCGCCAACGGTTCTGTCAAACTCTTGATAACCATTGGAATTCCTACGGCTCTGATAGTGGGAGTGAAGTCTTTCTTCAAAGGATATGGAGCTCTGTTTGCCTTCTTCCTCGCCGTAATAGGATTCTTCTCAGCAGTCTTGCCACTGTTTGCCATGAGGTTTGTGAATGCCTCAATCCCAAGCTATTTCATCCCTGTCGTACTGCTCATCGAGGGAATATATGTGGCCATAGCACACTTCACCGACACCAGCAAGGAAAGCAAGGAAGACAAACAACTGATAACAGAGGTGATGGATGACGACATGAAGTCATCACTGCTCGAACCGCTTTATTATACGTTCAAGACGAAGTCGATACGTTTCAGAGGATCGAAATTCAACGTGCTAGACGATGTGAAAAACCAATTCAAGTCAGTCAGCAGCGACTCAGTAATACATTATGCCCTATGGAGCATTTTTGCTCTCGTGGTTCTTGTCGGACTATTTCTAAATAATATTCTATGAAATGCGAACATTGTCATAAGGAAAACAGACAGATTGCAAGGTTTTGCCGATGGTGCGGGAAACCTATGGCCACCAACAACATGCTGGTGAAGCTCGTAGGGCTCGACGACGTGAAACTGCAGCTGCAGTCGGTGGTCGACACCTATACATTCCTTCATTCAAGAAAGGATGTTGCAAAGGTGAGACTCAGCGTCAATGCAATTATAATAGGTGAAACCGGTACTGGTAAGACAATGCTCGCTGAAGTCATTAGAGACTATTTCTTCCAGCATAAAATAATTTCAAAGTCGAAACTTACATTGGTAGACGCTGTTGACTATCAACGGTTTGTCGACTCTTGGGACGACAACGTGAAGAAAGCAAAGGGGGGAATACTCTTCTTCGACAACGTGCAGAAACTATTGCCGGACAGATATTCCAACCAAGTGAATCCGCTCGACAAGCTTTTCGTGGAAATGGACCACTGGGACGACGACCCTATCGTGGTTATCTCCGGACTTACAAAAGGACTTGAAGACTTCCTCACCAACAACCCTTCGGTAAGCAACAGGTTCAAGTACAAGTTCGTCCTGCCTTCTCCTGGATACAAGGAACTCACCACCATCTGCAGAAACGTGCTCAAAGATAAGTATGGAATAGACTCTTTCTCCCTGGAGGCGGAACACAAACTCGCCAGATACTTCAAATACAGGGTGAAGAAAAAAGACGAGACGTTCGGATTCGCACATGAGGCTATAAAAGTGGCTGAGGACATCTTCACTTCGTTCATCAGCAGAGGCTTAGACGCACACATAGTAGAGCCCGACGACATAAAGGGATATGTGCCCGAAGAAAGGTCGCTCGACGATATTCTTGCCGAAATGGACAAGTTCATTGGAATGGACGAGGTGAAAAAGGCCGTAAGGGAAATCGCATACTCCGTGAAAAACGGACTGGAAAGAAAAGAACGTGGACTCGGCGGTAGCGAAAAAATGGCTATGCACGTAGTGCTTACCGGTAATCCCGGTACAGGAAAAACGACAATAGCCAGAAAACTCGGAGAGATACTCGCAGCCATCGGATATCTAGACAGCGGACATGTGGTGGAGGTAGACAGGGCAAAAATGGTGAGCCCATATCAAGGGGAGACACCAAAACTCGTAGACAAACTCTGCGACAAGGCCATGGGCGGCATTCTCTTCGTGGATGAGGCCTACACTCTCGCTCCTGTGAGCCAAACAGGGGAAAGAGACCAGCAAGGGGCTCAGGCATTGGAAAAACTGATGAAGAGAATGGAGGACGACAGGGGAAAATTCGTTTGCATAGTGGCGGGATACAGAATGGAGATGGACAACCTCTTCAGAATAAACCCGGGATTCAAAAGCAGATTCAACTATTTCCTCAATATCGACGACTACACGCCCGACGAACTGTTTAAAATCATGCTTACGTTCGCCGAAGACAAGAAATACCTGTTTGCACCAAAGGCGGAAGACAAAACAGTAATGGTCATAAGGGACTTGTATGAACACAGAGACAAAAATTTTGCCAACGGAAGGGCAATGAGGCAGCTCTTCGACCAAATATGCAAACAACAGGCGGAAAGACTTGAAAAAAGTGACCTCAACTCGCTCAGCAACGACCAGCTCATGACCATTGTCGAGGACGACGTGCCATACGACAGACCGCAGGTTGTGGACTATAACGACTGCCTGAAGGAACTGAACGGACTCGTGGGACTGAAAAGCGTAAAACAAGAAGTGGCTAACCTCGCATCGTTTATCAACCTCCAGATACAACGTGGCGAAAAAGACACTTTCCAAGGAAAGCATTACATATTTACAGGTAATCCGGGCACAGGAAAAACTACAGTGGCAAGAATAATGGCCAATGTGCTCAAAACTCTAGGAGTGCTGTCGAGAGGACAACTTGTTGAGGCTGACAGAAGCAGCCTCGTGGCGGGATTCAGCGGACAGACGGCAATAAAGACCAACCAACTCGTTGACTCTGCCATGGGAGGTGTGTTGTTTATCGACGAGGCTTATACTCTAAAGTCAAGCGACCAAGACTCTTTCGGCTCGGAGGCCATCGACACTCTGCTGAAACGACTGGAAGACGACAGGGGAAAGTTTGTATGTATCGTGGCTGGATATACACAACAGATGCACGACTTCATCGACTCCAACCCTGGACTAAAAAGCCGATTTACACAGACCATACACTTCGACGACTATAACGCCGACGAACTTACCGACATTTTCCTCAATATGGCAAGCGCACGACAGTTTATTGTGGATGACGACACAAAAGCCACCATACACAGGATGTTTGAACAAGTATGCCTGAGGAAAGACAATAACTTCGGTAACGCACGTGAGGCAAGAAAACTCTTCGACGAGGCCGTGGAAAGACAAAGCAGAAGACTCGTGGAGGAGATGGGCTCAAAACAGCTCGAAAAGGAGGATATGTACAAAATCGTAGCCGAAGACGTGGCTGTGGGACAAAGCACAAAGAAACGACCGCTCGATGAAGTGCTCAACGACCTCGATGCTTTCGTGGGAATGAGAACGGTGAAAAACTTGATAAGAAGACTCGCCGTGCAGAGCATGTTCCTGAAACAAAGGTCGGAAAGCGGTATAGGTAAAGTGCAGCAGATGAACATGAACTTCGTGCTCACAGGAAATCCAGGTACAGGAAAGACTTCGCTGGCAAGACTCATGGGTGAACTGCTGCAAAGCATGGACATACTGCCTTCAAAAAACATTATTGAGGTGAGCAGGGCACAACTCGTGGGAAAATATATGGGAGAAACACCGAAAATCGTAAACAAATACTGTGACCAGGCCATGGGAGGTGTTCTGTTTATCGACGAGGCTTACACCTTGTGCAACGGCGGAGACGACCAGTATGGACACGAGGCGGTGGACACTCTGATGAGAAGAATGGAAAACGACAGAGGGAAGTTTGTGGTCATCATTGCTGGATACAAAGACAGAATAGACGCTTTCCTCAGCGAAAACCAAGGACTCGCAAGCAGGTTCACACACAAAATGAACATCGAAGACTACAACGAAGACGAGCTGCTGGCCATAATAAAGAAAATGGCGGCACAGGAAGACTTCGTCTTTGAACCATCGGCTGAGTTCAAGATGATGGGTGTGATTTGCCAGAAAGTAATGACAAAATCGTCTTCTTTCGGAAACGCAAGGGAGATGAGAACAATGCTAGACGAAATCATAGGAAGACTTTCGGAAAGGGTGGCCGACATGGAACCGCAAGACATTACGAATGAAACTTACAAGACCATAACAACGGAGGATATTGCCGATATATAAAAAGGCAGGAATACTACTCCACATTATTAATATATATATAGAATATGATAATTTGTCCATATTGCAAAGAAGAAATCGACCCAGGGTCGCACTATTGCGACCAATGTGGAAGGAAGATGGCATACTGCGAGAAATGCAGTCATGTGGGTACCGGACGACGATGCACACTATGCGGTGGGATGATGATTTCGGCTGAAGAATTGGAACTGCGTAACCAGCAGACAACCATGTCGGAACATTTTTCCATGCCGCTTGCTGTCTCCACGTCAAAGGCAGACATATCGACTTCGCTTATAGATATGACAATACCGACCATGTCGCTCGTAAACAGACAACTGAACATCGACATACATGCTGTCAATGGTGCTGTGATAGGAAGAAGACTGGGACCATACTGCGCAATGTTCGCGCAGAACAAGTTTGTATCAGGTGCCCATGCTCAACTCTTCTACAAAAAAGGAGAGGGCTGGAGTATTATGGACAAGCACTCTTCCAACGGAACTATGCTCAACAGGAGAAAACTTGTGCCTGACGTGGCAATGTCACTTAACAATGGCGACCTCGTGACTATTGCTAACGTAAACCTGCAGGTGATTATAAATAAAGTAATCAAACACTAACATGACAATAAACAAATTTGCTATAACTGCCTCAAGCAATGTCGGATTGGTAAGGAAAAACAACGAAGACATGATACTTGTAAGAAACAAGTATGTGAGGGACGAAAACTACAGAACCGTGATCGAACTCGACAAGTGCGACAGGTTTGTCATGGCTGTCGCCGACGGTATGGGAGGATACAATGGTGGTGAAGTGGCAAGTCAGGAAGTGCTCGCAAGCCTGCATTTCTATATCGGCGACCTGCCTGCAAAACTAACAGCCACACAGTTTTGCGAAGCCATGATGGAATGGGTAAACTCCACTAACGTCACCATCAATACAAAAGGTGAGCTGTCACCCGAAACAAAAAACATGGGTACAACACTTACGGGAATTATCGTATACGAAAAAAACGTATTCTGGATAAACTGCGGCGACAGCAGAATATACAGGCTGAGAAACAAAAAACTATCGCAGATTTCCACCGACCACTCCATGTCTGCAATATATGGACCTGAATGCGGGTCTAATGCCATAACAAACTGCATAGGAGCAGGATGTGACTACTCTTACCTCGACATATTCGAATTTACCGACGACGTAAAGCGTGGTGACATCTATATGCTTTGCTCTGACGGAATGAGCGATATGGTGGATGACGAAAACATAGAACAACTGCTCGCCATAGGATGTGACGCACTGCAAATGTGTCAGGCGGCAATCGACTCAGGTGGATACGACAATGTGTCGACTTGTGTAATAACTATAGAATAACTTTATTATAAGATATAATTGAAATGCCATTAAGACTACCAGACAAGCTGCCCGCAATAGAGCTGCTTAAGAAAGAAAATATTTTCGTGATGGACAATTCAAGGGCCACTACTCAGGATATACGCCCTCTGAAAATTGTCGTGCTTAATCTCATGCCATTGAAGATTACCACGGAGACTGACCTCGTCAGACTCCTTTCAAACACGCCACTACAACTTGACATCTCTTTCATGAAACTTAAGAGTCATACACCCAAAAACACACCCATAGAACACATGATGATGTTCTATCGTGACTTTCAGGTGATGAAAGACGAAAAGTTTGACGGGATGATTGTTACAGGGGCGCCTGTGGAAACGTATGAATTCGAGGATGTGACTTATTGGGACGAGGTGAGCACCATATTCAAGTGGGCAAGAACTCATGTCACTTCAACATTATATATCTGTTGGGCTGCACAGGCGGGACTTTACTGCCATTACGGAATACCAAAATATCCTTTGAAGAAAAAGATGTTCGGGATATTCAAACAGAAAACACTCGCACCGGAACTTCCCATATTCAGAGGTTTTGACGATGAGTTCAACATGCCACACAGCAGACATACTGAAATAAGACGCAAAGACATAGAGGCTTGCAAAGAACTCACTATCATTGCTGAATCGGAGGAATCGGGAGTGAGCATGGTGATGGCAAGGAATGGACGTGAGTTCTATATCACAGGACATCTGGAGTATGCTCCCGACACTCTCGACAAAGAATATAAACGTGATATGGGCATAAGGGACGATGTGGGAATGCCAGTGAACTATTATCGTGACGACAATCCGGACAACAAACCTCTCGTCACTTGGAGAGCTCACGCAAACCTGCTCTACAGCAACTGGATAAACTATTATATTTATCAGGAAACACCTTTCGACATAGATAAGATTTGTTAATTTCAAGAATCGGGATTTTTTAATATTAAAGGTGGTAAGAAAACTTGAACTGCTTGCTCCGGCAAAAAACCTGGAGTGTGGAATGGCGGCTGTCGACCATGGGGCAGACGCCGTGTATATTGGTGCTGAAATGTTTGGGGCAAGGGCCGCTGCCGGAAATCCTGTCTCTGACATAGAGAAATTGTGCAGATATGCCCACCAGTTCGGTGTCAAGGTGTATCTCACCGTTAACACCATTATTTACGACAATGAAATTGACAACGTGAAAATCCTGCTCGAAAAGTTGGACAGGGCTGGGGTCGATGCTGTGCTCGTGCAAGACATGGCTCTTGCTGAAATGGTAAGGGAAATGCAAAAGAATGGGTCGAAAATGGAATTGCATGCAAGCACACAAACTGACAACCGAACAAAAGAAAAGGTGGAATGGCTCGCAGGACTCGGATTCAACAGAGTGGTGTTGGCCAGAGAACTGTCGATAGAGGAAATCGACACCATTCACAAGGCACTGCCTGAGGTGGAACTTGAGGTGTTTGTTCATGGGGCTTTGTGTGTGAGCTATAGCGGACAGTGTTATGCATCGCAATATTGCTTCTCTCGCTCGGCCAACAGGGGAGAGTGTGCACAGTTCTGCCGACTGAAGTTCGACCTCGTGGACTCTCAGGGAAAGGTGGTGGAACACGACAGACACTTGCTGTCGCTGAAAGACTTCTGCCAGATAGACAATCTTGAACGACTTGCAGAGGCTGGGGCCACCTCGTTCAAGATTGAGGGTAGACTGAAGGATGTGGCTTATGTGAAAAACGTAACGGCGGCATACAGTAAAAAGCTTGACGAAATAGTCAAGGCTCATCCCGACAAGTATTGCCGTGCATCGTCAGGAACAGTGGAACTGTCATTCACACCAAGTCTTGACAAGACATTCAACCGGGGATATACCACATATTTTGCCGACGGACGACAACCTGACATCTTCTCGCCCGACACACCAAAGGCTCTTGGAGAGTATGTCGGGAAGGTGAAGGAGGTGAGAAGGCAGATGGTGATTGTGGCTGGAGTGGCTACATTTGCCAATGGCGACGGACTGTGCTTCATTAACTCTGAACGACAGCTGGAGGGATTCAGGGTCAACAGGGCTGAGGGCAATCATCTCTATCCTTCGGTAATGCCCAAAAACCTGCGTAACGGTATGGCTTTGTACAGAAACAACGACCAGACGTTTGAAAAAACTCTCGCTAAGCAGACAGCAACAAGAACCATAGCTGTGGACATAACTTTCCGTGAAGTGGAAAAAGGCTTCGCTATTGATTGTACTGCT
>SAMEA3663084__coassemble_922_pt1 | contig 9854 bp, 11 predicted proteins | sample SAMEA3663084__metabat2_high_PE_009 | metagenome-assembled genome bin SAMEA3663084 (sample SAMEA3663084) | pig gut metagenome | biome: pig gut; feature: pig-associated habitat; material: faeces | place: France | collected 2012
AAATAAGAAAAAGAAATGAGAGTATCGATAGATGATGCAAAATGGTGGGAGACCCCATTAGCCGCGTTTATTTTCTTTACGCGTCTCCCTTTCTGGCGCCTTCACCAGCCTCCTGCCCATTGTTATAAGCATGTGGTGGAGTGGTGGCCTCTCACGGGGTGGCTTACGGGAAGCGTTATGGGACTTACCGTGTTTGTGGTGAGTCATTACGTAAGTGTCACTTTGGCAGTGCTGCTTGCCATTGCCTTGAGAATGCTTTTTACAGGAGCTCTTCATGAGGATGGACTAACAGACTTTTTCGATGGTTTTGGAGGTGGAGGCAACGACCGTGAGCGAATACTTGCAATAATGAAGGATTCGCGTATCGGCACCTATGGAGTGCTCGGACTAATAATGTATCTTGCACTTCTCGTGTTTTCTATGGTAGATATTGACCCTCTGTTGCTATCGTTTGTGATGGTGGCAGCTGACCCGTTTTCTAAGATGCTGAGTGCACAGATAATCATGTTTTTGCCCTATGCACGAACAGAAGAAGAGGCGAAGGCAAAAACGGTGTATGTGAAGTATGATGTGGTGGCAGGTATACGTCTTGCCATTGTTGGCTTGCTTCCAATGGTGGCCTTGGGATATGTCATGGTCGAGAGGTATGGCCTTGGAGTGTCGCAACTTCAGATGGTGATAGCTTTCCCTTGCTTTGTGTTCTATGGGCTTTATATGCTGATGAACAAGAAATTGCGTGGCTATACAGGCGACTGCTGCGGAGCGTTGTTTCTATTAGTGGAGCTATCGTTTTATTTAGCATTCTCTTTTTTGTTGTAGGTCTTTGCATTATGGTAATTTCACTGTTTTGTAGTATCTGAAATTACCCCCCCCAGATCGGTAGGATGGAGGAAAGAGAACTTTGCACCTTCTGTATATGTTGTGTCGAGCCAAATCTTTCCTCCCAGCAGTTCGATTATCTGTCGGCAGATCTGAAGTCCGAGTCCAGTGCCTTGTTTGAACTGATTGAGTTTTACGAATCGTCCGAATACCTTTTCCGCATTTTCCTTTTTTATGCCGCATCCTTGGTCGGTAACCGAAAATTTGGCAATTTTTACGAGCGAATCTATTTCGAGATGCAATGAGATGGTGCCTTTCTCGCTGAATTTCAATGCGTTGGTGAGAAGGTTGACAATCACTTGCCTGAGCCTTGTCTCATCGGTTACAAATACCACGTCATAGATGTTGGAGGTAAACACGAATTCGATGGGTTTTCTGCAAGTCACCTTTACTGATTCGAGCACAGAACGGCATAGTTTGGTGATGTTGCATGGCTTGAGTTCAAGTTCCATCTTTCCGCTTTCAATCCTTGAGAGGTCAAGCACGTCGTTTATTAGCTTCAGCAGTGCCTGTGAGTTTTCGTTAATGATGTCGTTGAAGTGTGCTTTTTCATTAGCGTCGAGTTCATCGTTGTTATTGGCGAGCAGTCCTGAGAATCCCACGATGGCATTTAGTGGCGTTCTTATCTCATGGCTCATGTTTGCAAGGAAGGCCGACTTCATTTTGTTAGACTCTTCAGCCCTGTCTCTTGCAATTTCCAGTTCTTTGCTCTTGTTTATTAACTCGAGTTTCATGTTGTTGAGTTTCACCAAATAGTATGAAGTGACGATGAATCCAATGGCAAGCAGTACTGTGAAGCCTAAGATAATCATTATCACGTCGCTGTGTTGTTCCCAGAACGACACGGGCTCGTTTATCAGTTTGCTATTTTTTGGAAGCTGTTGGGGATCCAACCCAAATTGTTTCAGCTTGTCGTAGTTGAACACGTAGTTGTCAGACCTATACACGAATCCCTGTGGAGTGTTTGACTTTGTGTATTCCGAAAGCAAGATTGCCAGTCTTATTCCTGAATCGTCGTAGTCAGGATAGCATCCTCCTAAGGCCCAGCCGTCCATTCCGGATCCGGTGATGGAAATTACCGGAAGCGTTGGGTTGGCGTTAGCGAGTGTAGTGGCCGATTTGCTTACGTTGAAGCTCTTGTTACTGTCAAGTCTCCATGCTCCGAGCATTACACATGTGCCTTTCTTCGAGTTCTTGAGTTTCTCTATCAGTGCTTTGTATGTATGCTTTCTTCCGTCGAAGTATTCCATTTTGATGTTGTTCATCTTATCTTCGAAATTTCTTGCAAGAGCCTGCACGCTTATTCCTCCGAGACTGTTATCGCTTATGAAAATGCATTTCTTTGTATCAGGAAACAATTGAAGGATGAGATTTTTGTTAGACTCTATGTCGCATCTTGTTAATATACCTCCCACAATGTTGTAGTCGTTAAAGTCGGTGCGCAGATTCTTTGCCTCTGGCATCCAATCTGCGGTATTGAAATCGCCTTCCGGTATGGTTACGATGTCGGCACTGCATGAGCCAATGATCACAGGAAGTTTTTTCAGCCTTATGTCTGCAAGTGAGAAGAAAGTGGTGACGGCCTCCCTTCCGGTAAGTATCACGGGAATGTCGAGATTTTCGGGAATGTTATATTTGTCAAAAATGGATGTCATATCGTGTTTCCATTTTTTGATGTCTTCTATGCTTTTGACATTCATGCTTTCCACAATTACCTCTGTTTCTGGAAGCAATTCAGCCGTTCTTTTGGAGAATTCTGCAAGATATCCGGCTACATATTTGTTGTCTGGATCATACGAAGTGATATATAACACCTTATCGGCTGCAAATGATTTTACGGCCGTAAATATGGTCATAATTAAGGTAAGACAAAAGACAATACCTTCCTTTTTTGTGATTGTTCCTTTTTCCATAGTGCAAAGATAGTGTTTTTTTCTTTATTATTGCGATATATTATGGATAAAATATCGTAGGAGGATATTTTTTTTGTAACTTTGTACCAAAAATTGCATATTATGGATATAATAATGGTTAGACACACGCGTGTGGGAGTGCCAAAGGGAACTTGTTATGGTTGGTCTGACGTACCCGTAGCCGACACTTTTGAGCAGGAGGCGACATTGACAAAGTCGCGTCTGGTGGAGGTCTTTGCCGATGGCAACCCTGACATCGTTTATTCCTCGCCCCTTATGCGAGCGCGAAAACTTGCTGCATTCTGCGGTTATGAAAGTCTGGTGGTTGATGACCGTTTGAAGGAGATGAATATGGGAGAATGGGAGATGCAACGGTATGACGACATTAAGGACGACGCCTTGCAGATGTGGTATGACGACTACATGCACCTCAGAGCCACTGGCGGAGAAGGCTTTCCGGATCTTTATGCCCGTGTGTCTTCGTTTTTTGAAGAGTTGCGTAAAAAAGAATACCGCCGTGTGGCGATATTCGCCCACGGCGGTGTACTGTTATGTGGCGGCATTTATGCCGGTCTGTTTCCTGCAGAAGGTTGCTTTTCACATCTTGTTGAGTGTGGCGGCATTCAGCGCTTCCAAATTTAGCGGAATGAGGCCGTGATGTCGTTCGGGGAGTGTCTTGTATAAGGCTTTCTCCACGCCTTTGACGCTTATGATTGGGCATACTTGTAGCAGTCCGCCGAGAACAATCATGTTGAACACCTTTGCGTTTTTCATTTCAGCAGCCTTGTCCATAGCGTCTATGCGATACACGTTGATGTCCTTTCTTGTAGGCGGGTTGAATATGCCGTATCCGTCGTAGATGAGTGTACCTCCGGTTTTTACCTTTGGCTCAAATTTTTCGAGCGATGGTTGGTTGAGTACTACAGCCACATCGTATGAACTTAATATAGGCGATGATATTTTCTCGTCGCTGATAATCACAGTGACGTTAGCTGTTCCTCCACGTTGTTCCGGTCCGTAAGCAGGCATCCATGTCACTTCTTTACCTTCCATGAGTCCAGAGTAAGCCAGTATCTTTCCCATCGACAACACACCTTGTCCGCCGAATCCTGATATAATGATTTCTTTTTTCATAAGCTGTTTTTCAATGTATCCTTCAAATCTCCCTTTGGATAGAATTTAAACATGTTTTCCTTCATCCATTGGTTGGCCTGTACAGGTGAGAGCTTCCAACCGCTGTTGCATGTCGACACTATTTCTACGAGCGAGCTTCCTTTGCCTTCCATTGAAGCTTCGAAAGCCTTGCGTATAGCACGCTTGGCACTTCTGATGGCAGCCACGCTCTCTACGCTTTGACGCGTAACGTAACAGGTGCCTTCCAATTGTGAGGCAAGCTCAGTAATCTTCAGAGGATAGCCGTGAAGATCTGCTTGGCGACCATAGGGGCAAGTGCTGGTTTTCTGGCCCATGAGCGTTGTAGGAGCCATCTGTCCGCCCGTCATTCCGTATATGGCGTTGTTGATGAATATTATGGTAATGTTCTCGCCACGGTTGAGGGCATGGATAGTTTCGGCTGTGCCAATACATGCAAGGTCGCCGTCACCTTGGTAAGTGAACACGAGACGGTCGGGCCATACTCGCTTTATTGCGGTTGCAACAGCAGGTGCGCGTCCGTGTGCAGCTTCTTGCCAGTCGATGTCAAGGTATCGGTATGCGAAGACGGCACATCCTACAGGGCAAACACCTACAGTTTTTTCCTCCATACCCATTTCTTCAATCACCTCAGCCACTAACTTATGTACCACTCCATGGCTGCAGCCAGGGCAATAGTGCATCGGAACATTGTTCATCAGTTCCGGTTTCTTGTAGACGAGGTTTTCCGGTTTTATTATTTCTTCTCTGTTGATCATGATTCTACATCAGTTTATTCTTCAGTGCCTCCACAATCTCGTCGGGCTCGGGCACGATGCCACCCAGACGACCGAAATATTCTACTTTCTCTTCACCGTTGACGGCAAGTCGTACATCGTCGACCATCTGTCCGGCGTTTATTTCCACCACGAGTACGCCTTTCTTTCCTTTTGCCATACTGTTTATTTCCTTTTTAGGGAAAGGCCATAGGGTGATGGGGCGGAATAGTCCAACCTTGATGCCTTCTTCGTGTGCTATCTCGATAGCCTTCTGTGCAATTCTCGCGGCAGAGCCGAAAGCCACGACAAGATATTCTGCCTCGTCGCAGTCGTTAGTTTCGTATCTTACTTCTGTTTCCTCTATTTTGCGGTATTTTTCCTGCAAGTGAAGGTTATGCTTTTCCATAGCCTCTGGCTTGAGTTCAAGCGAAGTGAGTATGTTGGGCTGGCGGTCGCGAGTGCGTCCGATGGTAGCCCATGGGCATTCGCGTCTGATTTCCTCTTCTGTTCTTCTTGGCTTATAAGGCGGCAGAACCACTTTTTCCATCATCTGTCCGATTACTCCATCGCTGAGAATCATTGCCGGATTGCGGTATTTGAATGCCAGTTCGAAGGCAAGGTCGATAAAATCAGCCATTTCCTGTACAGATGCAGGCGCGAGCACGATTACGTTATAGTCGCCATTGCCACCTCCTCTTGTAGCTTGGTTGTAGTCGCTCTGTGACGGCTGGATAGTTCCGAGTCCGGGTCCACCACGTTGTACGTTGACGATTACTCCAGGTATTTCAGAACCTGCCATAAACGATATACCTTCCTGCATGAGGGCTACTCCAGGACTTGATGACGAGGTGAATGCTTTTTTTCCGGCTCCGGCAGCTCCATGTACCATATTGATGGATGCCACTTCGCTTTCAGCCTGTAGCACAACCATTCCGGTTGTTTCCCATGGTTTGTCGAGGGCGAGAGTCTCGATAATTTCACTTTGCGGTGTGATAGGGTAGCCGAAGAATGCGTCGGCTCCACATCTGACAGCCGCTCTGGCAATGGCTTCATTGCCTTTCATGAGTGTTACTTCCTGTTCTGCCATTGTTGTCAGTCCTCCATTTTTTTACGGTAAACTGTGATGCATCCGTCAGGACACACGATGGCACATGAGGCACATCCTACACAGTTTTCCTGGCTTACCACTTCAACGAATGGGTAGCCGCTTTTGTTGACTTTTTTAGCCAGTGCGATTACATTTTGCGGGCAGGCTTCCACGCATAGGGCGCAGCCTTTACACCGGTCCATGTCAACCACAATGGCTCCTTTGATTTTACTCATAGTTTTTCCCTCTTTTTTTGTTTTTAAGGATTATATGTGTCCTTATGATAAAAGTTCAGTATGTCATCGAGCATGGCTTTCGCTTCTACGGCCGGACTGTCAGGATTTAGTTCTATGGCTTCTATGTAGCAATTGATGGCTTCTTGCCAATCTCCTTGCTTCCTGAAAGCGTTACCTTGCTCGTAAAGTTCTTCACTTGTCATAATACTCCTTTTTTCCCGCTGCCAGTGTGTTCTTCATGAGCGAGCAGATGGTCATTGGTCCTACACCACCCGGTACTGGTGTGATATATGAGCAGAGTGGTGAGACCTCGTCGAATTTCACGTCACCGTTTAGGCGGAAACCGCTTTTTCTTGATGCGTCTGGGACGCGTGTTGTGCCTACGTCGACAATTACGGCGCCAGGTTTCACCATGTCGGCAGTAACGAAGTCGGGTCGTCCTATAGCTGCAATGATAATGTCGGCCTCAAGGCATTCTTCCTTTAGGTTTTTGGAGTGGCTGTGACACACTGTAACGGTTGCGTCGCCGTATTGTTTCTGCATCATCAGCTGGGCCATAGGTTTGCCTACGATGTTGCTGCGTCCAAGAATCACGCATTTTTTCCCGCTGGTTTCTATGCCATATCTTTTCAGCAGGGTGATAATGCCCAATGGTGTTGCTGAAATGAAGCAAGGCAACCCGATAGCCATTCTGCCCACATTAATTGGATGGAATCCGTCTACATCCTTTCTGTAGTCTATCGCTTCAATGATTTTTTGTTCGTCAATATGCTTTGGTAGCGGCAGTTGTACGATAAATCCGTCGATGTCGTTGTCGTTGTTGAGTTTTTCCACACAGTTGAGCAGTTCCTCTTCCGTGATGTCGTCCTCATATCTAATAAGTGTCGACTTAAATCCGCATGCCTCACATGCGAGGACCTTATTCTTCACGTAAGTTTCCGAACCACCATCGTGTCCAACGAGCACTGCAGCCAAATGCGGCCTTTTCCCACCTCCAGCTACTATTTGCTCCACTTCCTGTGCTATCTCTTCCTTAATTTTGGCCGCGGTGGCCTTTCCGTCTATAAGATTCATTATTGTTTAACTCCTATTATTTCATTTTTTGTTTCATTGCGGCAGCCATCTGCATCATTTTTGAGTTGTTCATGCCAGTGACCATTTTCATCATCTTTCTCATTTGGTCAAACTGCTTCATCAGCCTGTTGACATCCTGAATAGTAGTTCCAGAACCTTTGGCAATGCGGTTGCGTCGGCTTTGATTGATGATTTCCGGATGAGAGCGTTCTTTTGGTGTCATGCTGTTGATAATAGCCTCAATGCCCTTGAATGCGTTGTCGTCGATGTCAACGTCCTTTATTGCCTTTCCTACTCCAGGTATCATGGCAGCGAGGTCTTTGATGTTACCCATTTTCTTTATCTGTTGTATCTGGCTCATGAAATCGTTGAAGTCAAACTTGTTCTTCATGATTTTCTTCTCGAGCTCCCTTGCTTGTTTCTCGTCAAACTGCTGCTGGGCACGTTCCACGAGGCTGACAATGTCGCCCATGCCGAGAATTCTGTCTGCCATACGGTCAGGATGGAACACGTCTACCGCCTCCATCTTCTCTCCTGTACCAACAAACTTGATAGGCTTTGTCACAACGGTTCTGATAGAAAGGGCAGCACCGCCACGGGTGTCACCGTCGAGTTTGGTCAGCACCACACCGTCGAAATCGAGTCGGTCGTTGAACTCTTTTGCCGTGTTTACGGCGTCCTGTCCTGTCATTGCGTCAACAACGAACAGTGTTTCGTTAGGGTTCACGGCATCTTTCAGAGTAGCAATTTCGTTCATCATCTGCTCGTCAACTGCAAGTCGTCCGGCAGTGTCGATGATTACCACGTCGCAAGCTTTGGCTTTTGCCTCACGTATGGCGTTGTTTGCAATTTCCACCACGTTTTTGTTATCCGGTTCAGAGTACACGGGCACTCCCACCGATTCTCCCACAACCCTCAGCTGCTCAATGGCGGCAGGACGATATACGTCGCAAGCCACAAGCATGGGCTTTTTGTGGTTTTTGGTTTTGAGCATGTTGGCAAGTTTTCCGCTGAAAGTGGTCTTACCCGAGCCTTGGAGTCCAGACATAAGAATGATGGTAGGCCTGCCTTCAAGATTTACCGGGACGGCTTTACCTCCCATCAGTTCTGCAAGCTCATCGTGAACAATCTTCACCATGAGCTGGCTTGGCTTGACTGCAGTGAGCACGTTCATGCCCATGGCCTTTTTCTTTACTGTGTCGGTGAAGCTCTTTGCCACCTTGTAGTTCACGTCGGCATCGAGCAATGCCCTTCTCACGTCCTTTAGCGTTTCCGCCACGTTTATCTCCGTGATTTTTCCTTCGCCCTTCAGTATTTTGAACGAGCGTTCAAGTCTGTCGCTTAAATTTTCAAACATTATATATTAACCTTTTATTCTTTCTTCTTGTTTGCAAAGTTAGAATAAAAAAGTGGAAAAAACGAAGAATTATTGTATGTTTTAATGTATTTTAAAGAGATTTCCTTCGAAATTGCTCATATCTTTTTTCTGTGTGCAATAAAAACTCCACAAGAGTAGCAAACAGAAAATGTGATTAATAAAAAGAGAAAAAAAGGACGAATGTTTTGTCTGTTTAAAAAAAAGAATTATCTTTGCATTCAAAATTATATGAATAACGTCTAACATTAATATCATATTTATAAAATGGAACAACTGAAGAATGAGAAGCTCACAGTGGTGATTTCATCCCATGGAGCAGAGTTGCAGAGCATAAAGAATGAAGAGGGAAGGGAGTATCTTTGGCAGGGTGACGAAAAATACTGGCCACGCCGTTCGCCACTGCTTTTCCCGATTGTATGCGGACTGTGGAAAGGACAATATCGTGTGGATGGAAAGACTTATGAGCTGCCTCGACACGGATTTGCCCGAGACATGGATTTTGAGGTGGTGGAAAAGAGTGACACCAGCGTAACCTATGAACTGACATCGAGCGAGGAGACAATGAAAGTTTATCCTTATGAGTTTGGTCTTAACGTGACATACGTTTTAAGCGACGACACGATAAACGTGATTTGGTCGGTGAAGAATTTGGGCAAGGAGGAGATGCATTTCCAAATAGGAGGCCATCCGGCATTCAATCTCCCAGGTGTGGCTGAGGGTGACAAGATGCAGGGAGCCATTCTCTTTGACAATGAAGAGCCACTGACCCGTATAATTGGTAACACGGAAGGTTGCATAAAGCCAGAACGATATGAGGTGAAAACCACTAAGCATGTATGGGCGTTTACAGAAGAGTCGTTTGCCGACGATGCTGTGATACTCGACAAGTCACAGGTGGGTCTGGCTGTGCTTCTTGATGCCGACGGTCGTCCTCAGATAGGCCTTTCGTTCGACGCTCCATGTGTAGGCATTTGGAGTCCATACGGCAAGAACGCACCTTTCGTATGCATTGAGCCATGGTTTGGAGTTCACGACTGGGCGGAATATTCCGGTGAGTTCAAGGATAAATATTTGATGAACCATCTTCTTCCAGGAGCTCTCTTTATGAGCAATTATGAGATAAAGGTGTTTTAGAAAAAATCTCTGTCTTCCCGAGTGAACAGTATAAGTTTAATAATAGGTTGGATTCTGGACCTTCTTTTTGGCGATCCTCCACGACTGCCCCATCCCGTAGTATTGTTCGGACGGATCATAGCCTATGGCGAAAGAATATTGAACTATGGAAAATGGCGTCGGCTGAAGGGTGGGCTGCTTGCTATATCGCTTATTTTGATTACTATCTCCACGACATGGGCACTGATTGCTGTAGCTAAGGAG
>SAMEA3663084__coassemble_930_pt1 | contig 9785 bp, 10 predicted proteins | sample SAMEA3663084__metabat2_high_PE_009 | metagenome-assembled genome bin SAMEA3663084 (sample SAMEA3663084) | pig gut metagenome | biome: pig gut; feature: pig-associated habitat; material: faeces | place: France | collected 2012
TGAAAATATTGAAGTGGGGCTTCATCGGATGCGGTGAAGTGACAGAGAAAAAAAGCGGTCCGGCGTTCAGTGAAGTGCCTGGATCTACTGTTGAGGCGGTGATGAGCCGAAGCGAGAAAAATGCCCGACGTTATGCTGAGAAACACGGCATCAACAAGTGGTATACCGATGCTCAGGAACTTATCGACGACCCCGACGTAAATGCCATATATATAGCGACTCCACCGTCGAGTCACGCCACCTTCGCCATAATGGCCATGAAGGCGGGCAAGCCTGTATATGTAGAAAAACCGCTGGCTTCCACCTATGAAGACTGTGCCCGCATCAATCGTGTGAGCGAGGAGACCCATGTTCCATGCTTCGTGGCTTATTATCGTCGCTACCTGCCATATTTCCAAAAGGTGAAGGACATAGTTTGCAACGGTACCATAGGCAATGTGATGAACGTGCAGGTGAGATTTGCAGTACCACCTCGTGACCTTGACTATACTCATTCCGAAAACCTTCCTTGGCGCCTTCAGCCCGACATTGCCGGTGGAGGATATTTCTACGACCTGGCCCCTCACCAGCTTGACTTGCTACAGGAGATGTTTGGCGTGATTGTGGAGGCCAACGGTATATGTGCCAACCGTGCAAACCTTTATAAAGTGGAGGACTCGGTGAGCGCATGCTTCCGGTTTGAGAGCGGACTGCCAGGAAGTGGGTCGTGGTGTTTCGTGGCTCATGAGTCGGCAAAGGAAGACAGAATAGAAGTCATCGGCGACAAGGGGCAGGTGAGCTTCTCGGTGTTCAACTACGACCCCATATATCTGCATACTCTTGATGGAACAGAGGCCATCACGGTGCCTAATCCGCCTTATGTTCAGTATCCTCTGATAAAGAGTGTGATAGAACATCTGCAGGGAATAGGTGTGTGTACGTGTACAAGTGTGTCGGCCACTCCCGTCAATTGGGTGATGGACAGGATATTAGGTAAGTTCTGATGTAAAAGAGTGGTGGTTTTGACAATGGTAACGAAAGGTACTTCTACGCTATGGCGCGTGATGATTATGATGTGCTTTTGTATGGTGTCGGCTATTGCCACGGCAAAGTCTGCCGACACTACAAGGGTAGAGACTTCGTCTACCATAGGTTCAATTCGCAAGACCGTTCGTGGTTTCAGTGCCATCGACACTGCCTATATAGAGCCTCAGCATTATAATTATGCTCTTATGGTGCAGACAACCTATAATCTCGACATGTATTGGCTCAGGAGCGGCAACGGACAGGAGGTGATGCTTTCGCCTGATGTGGTCATGAGGGTTGGACCTTATTTCGGATGGCGATGGCTGTTTCTTGGATATACCTTCGAACTGAAGAACATTGGCGTGAAGGACAACAAGCTGAAAAAAGAGTTCGCTCTCAGTCTATACAGTTCGCAAATAGGCGTCGACCTGTTCTATAGGCGTACAGGTAATGACTACAAGATAAGGAAGGCTTGTTTCGACGAAGGAGTGGACGTGTCGAAACTGAAGAATGTGGAATTCGACGGATTGAACGTGGGTATCACAGGATTCAACCTCTACTACATTTTCAACCACAACCGCTTCTCATATCCGGCGGCGTTCTCACAGAGCACAATACAGAAGGTCAGTTGTGGATCGTGGCTTGCCGGTATAGGATATACAAAGCAGAGCCTTGACCTTGACCACGACAAGTTGAGTCGTGTGGTGGAAGACAAAGTGGGCATAGATAACGTTAGGATAGACAGTTCGCTGATGTTCAATAGTGTTAAATATTACGACATTAACATGTCTGCAGGCTATGCCTATAATTGGGTGTTTGCCAAAAACTGGCTGTTCTGTTCCAGCGTGTCGGTTGCACTTGCTTACAAGAAGTCGACAGGCAATGTGGGTGAGGACGATGAGTCGGGATTCACGTTCAACAACTTCAATCTCGACGGCATAGGCCGATTTGGTCTCGTGTATAACAACATGAGGTGGTATACTGGTGCAAATGTGATACTCCACAGCTACAATTACCACAAGTCTCGATTCTCGGCCAATCATATATTCGGGAGTCTGAATATCTATCTCGGAATGAATTTCGGGGTGAAAGACAAGTATCGGAAAAAGAAAACGAAATAATAGGATGCGAAACTATATATATATAATAATGTGTAGTCTTCTGGTAGTACTATGTAGCCAGAAAGTGTTGTCAGCCGAAAGGAATGCAGTATACGCTCCAGCCGACAGCGTTCTTGTGGAGCGTCTGCTGAGAGAGTCAAAGGCTCTTAAGGCTAGCGACAATAAGGTGATTTTTTTCGCCCGCAGACTCATAAGTAAACCTTACGTGGCTCACACGCTTGAGGTGACCGATCCTGAGCGCCTCGTTGTTAACACGCGCCAGCTTGACTGCACCACACTGGTGGAGAATGTCACTGCCCTGGCTCTTTGTTCAGCCAAAAAGAAATATCGCTTCGGCGACTATCTCTCGCTGTTGCGTACCATAAGGTATCGAGGAGGTAAGATATCTGGCTATACAAGCCGAATACACTATTTCTCAGAATGGATAATCGACAATACAAGGAAAGGAATAGTGGAAGAAGTGGAGCATGCCGCCGCTCCATTTATGGCAAGACAGACACTGCGTCTGCGCTTCATGGGCGACAACTCCAGCAAGTACGCCATGCTGGTGAAACACCCGGAGATGGTGGCCGAAATACGTCGACACGAAAGACTGTTGGACGGTATGGAGGCATACTACATACCAAAGCATTTGGTGAAGGACTCGCCGGAGACGAGACGGGCAATATCCGACGGCGACATCATTGCCATCACCACATCAAAGCAAGGCCTTGACATAGCACATGTGGGGTTTGCCATTTGGAAGAAAGACGGGCTACACCTTCTGCATGCTTCCATGACAAAGAAAAAAGTGGTGGAGGACACAGAACCTCTCGGGGCTTATCTTGCAAGGCATAAGACCTTTACAGGCATTCGGGTGGTAAGGATTATGAATGTTGAATTATAAATAAAATAAAGTTATGGAATTACCTGATTTTATGAGTTATGCCAATAAGTTCTCGGCAAGCGATTTCGTTGACAAGATCTCACGAATAGCAAAGAGAGCTGGCGCAAAACTGGTTTATGCGGCGCTGATACTTTACTACACGCTGCAGAGTGATAAAGTTTCAAAGACGGACAAGGCGCTAATCATTGGTGCGTTGGGATATATGATAAGTCCACTGGATGCCATACCCGACGCCATACCAATCGTAGGCCTTACCGACGACCTTGGCGTGCTGGTTTATGTGCTGCGCAAGGTTTGGGTGAATGTGGAGCCGGAGATAAAAGACCGTGCCAAGGAAAAACTGCAGAAGTGGTTTGATGAGGATGAGATAAAGGAAATAGACGATTTGGGTATCTGATTATGGAAGTAAAGACAGCTGAATTTGTAATCTCTGCCCCTGTCGTAAACATGTGTCCAGCCGACACAAAACCTGAGTATGCCTTTATCGGACGCTCGAATGTAGGCAAGTCAAGCCTGATCAACATGCTCTGCCGAAATAAAAAACTGGCAAAGACATCAGCCACGCCAGGAAAGACATTGCTTATCAACCATTTCATTATCAACAAGGAATGGTATCTTGTCGATCTTCCTGGATATGGATATGCCAAGCGCTCAAAAACCGAGATTGCAAAGCTCGACAGAATGATAAGGGGATACATACTACAGCGACATCAACTCGTGTCGGTGTTTGTGTTGGTTGACGTGAGATTGGAGCCTCAGGCCATAGACGTGGAGTTTATCAACTGGCTCGGACAAAGTGGCGTGCCTTTCTGCATCGTGTTTACAAAGGCCGACAAACTTAGTCAGGGAAAGGTGAACACTAACGTGGAGGAATACAAGCGAAAACTCCTTGAGACGTGGGAGGAACTGCCACCATACATAGTCACGTCGAGCGAAAACAAACAGGGACGTGACGAACTGCTCGAATACATAGAGAAAATAAACAAGGAGCTGAAGGAGGGCCAAGACTGACAATGGCCCAGGAAACTCCTATGCTTGAAGTGCGTAACCTGACAAAGTCGTTTGGCGCCCTCTTGCTTTTCGAGAATATATGCTTCAGCGTGGCGCAGGGACAGAAGGTGGGTCTCATTGCCAAAAACGGCACTGGAAAGTCCACTCTCCTCTCGGTCATTGCCGGGACGGAGGGGTGTGACAGCGGAAGTGTGATATTCCGTCGTGACATAAAGGTGGGCTTTCTCGTGCAGACTCCTCATTTCGACCCGGCAGAAACGGTGATCGACGCATGCTTCAACCATAATGGTGAGGATGAGAAAGTACTGCGTGCCAAGCAGATACTCACACAGTTGAAGATAACAGACCTCACACAACCTATGGGACAACTGAGCGGCGGACAACAGAAACGCGTCGCACTGGCAAACGTGCTGATAACGGAGCCAGACCTGCTCATACTCGACGAGCCTACCAACCATCTTGACCTTGAGATGATAGAGTGGCTCGAAGGATTTCTCAATCGTGGCAATAAGACGTTGCTCATGGTGACACATGACCGCTTTTTCCTCGATCGTGTATGCTCTGTGATAGTGGAGCTCGATGACAGGACTGTCTATACCTATCGTGGCAATTTCTCCTATTACCTGGAGAAACGTCAGGAACGCATTGACGCTAAACGTGCAGAGATAGCACGGGCCAACAATCTCTACCGGACGGAGCTTGAATGGATGAGGCGGCAGCCACAGGCACGCGGACACAAGGCAAGGTATCGCGAAGAGGCTTTCTATGAACTGGAAAAGGTAGCACAACAGCGCATTGAAGAACGCCAGATGCGACTGAAGTCGTCAAATGTATATATCGGAAGCAAGATTTTCGAGTGTCAGTATATCTCGAAAACCTTTGAGCCCGACAAGGTGATAGTCAGAGATTTCTACTATAACTTCAACCGATATGAGAAAATGGGCATCGTGGGTAACAACGGTACAGGAAAGTCTACCTTCATCAAGATGCTGCTCGGACATCAGAAACCCGACACTGGCAAAATAGTGGTGGGCGAAACCGTAAGATTCGGGTATTTCTCACAGGAAGGACTAGAGTTTGACGAACAGCAAAAAGTGATAGATGTCGTTACGTCCATAGCCGACTATGTAGACTTAGGAGGAGGGCGGCATCTTACAGCCTCCCAACTGCTTCAGCATTTTCTCTTCACCCCTGAGCAACAGTACAACTATGTTGCGAAGCTCAGCGGTGGCGAGAGGCGAAAGCTCTATCTTTGTACGGTGCTCATGCGTAACCCTAATTTCCTCATACTCGATGAGCCCACCAATGACCTCGATATTACCACGCTGAGCGTGCTTGAGGAGTATCTTCAAGATTTCCCGGGATGTGTGATAGTGGTGAGCCACGACCGCTTCTTTATGGATCGCGTCGTAGACCATCTGCTTGTGTTCAAGGGAAATGGAGAGATACAGGATTTTCCCGGCAATTACACACAGTTCCGTGATTGGTCGGCACTGAAGTCAAAGGACGAAAAGCTTGAGGGAAGTCCGAAAGAGAAAAAAATGCCTGCTGCCTATCGTAAAGACACGCAACGAAAAATGTCGTATAAGGAAAAAAGGGAGTTTGAACAGCTCGAAAAGGATATAGCAGACTTGGAAGAAGAGCAAAAACAGATAGAAGAACAGCTGTGTAGCGGCACATTGTCAGTGGACGAACTGACAGAGAAAAGCCGCCGCCTGCCTGTATTGAAGGAAGAGCTGGAGGAAAAGGAGATGCGTTGGTTGGAACTAAGCGAAATAGAGTCGTAGGCCTATGGAAAGATACCCGTCATCGCTATTGGAAAAGGCCGTAGGCGAGATTTCCCGCCTTCCAGGCATAGGGCGCAAGACAGCCCTTCGATTGGCTCTTCATCTCCTCCGCCAAGACACCGATACCGCAGACTCACTGGCAGAGGCCATAATTAGGCTGCGACACGACGTGAAGTACTGCAAGGTGTGTCATAACATTAGCGACACCGATGTCTGCACGATGTGTTCCGACCATAGTCGAGATACTTCTGTGATATGTGTCGTGGAGAATGTGCAGGACGTGATGGCAATAGAGAATACACAACAGTTTCATGGACTATATCATGTGCTCGGTGGTATCATCTCACCAATGGACGGCATTGGACCGTCAGACCTGAATATCGACAGTCTTGTCGAGAGGGTAGGGCAGGGAGGTGTGAAGGAAGTCATTCTCGCCCTTTCATCCACAATGGAAGGCGATACCACAAGCTTCTATATCTCCCGCCGTCTTGAGAAACATGATGTATCGGTATCTGTGATTGCCAGAGGAATTTCCGTAGGCAATGAACTGGAATATACCGATGAAGTAACTCTCGGACGCTCGATATTGAACAGGACACCGATGAAGGGATGACGATACAACTTTGAAAAAAATATGAAAAGAACGAAGAAAATACTCCAATTGTTGTTTTGGCTTCCGATTGCAGCCGCATTGATAGTGGTGGCTGTTTTTGAGACCAATGTAATCCTGCCAGGTACGCTTGCTGGCAATGAGGTGACAGAATACTATGTGACAATGGCGCTCGAACTACTCACTGTAGCAGGACTGCCACTATCACTACGCCTCTTTAAGTTTCCTGCAGTCATACGTAATCTGCAGGCCGATAAAAGCCGATACACAGGTTTTGCATCGCTTCGCCTTTGTGTTGTCTCAGGCCTCATGCTTGCCAATACCTTTTTGTATTACCTGTTTATGCAGACAACCTTTGGTTATTTGGCCATAATTTGTCTCATCACCATGGCATTCGTTTTCCCAAGTGAAAGACGCTGCCAGACAGAATCCTCAGAACTGCAGTTATGAAGCTATCTGTTGTTATCGTAAACTATAATGTAAGCCATTATCTGCTTCAGTGTGTCGATAGTCTCAGTCACGCTTTGAGAGGAACAGACAGTGAGGTGATAGTGGTTGACAATCATTCGCGCGACAATTCAGTGACTTTGTTACGCCAGTACCATCCTGAAGTAAGAATAGTGGAGAATCTCCATAACCTCGGCTTTGCCAAGGCCAATAATATTGCCATTCGCCAGTCGCGTGGCGAATATGTATTGTTGCTCAATCCCGACACAATAGTGTCAGAGTCTGTCGTGAAGGGAGTGATAAGTTTTCTCGATAGCCATCCTGAGGCTGGGTCGGCGGGTGTGAGGATGCTGAATGCCGACGGTACGGTGGCTCCTGAGTCGCGACGTGGTGTGCCGACTCCCATGACTGCCTTTTACAAACTCAGTGGTTTGTGCGGGATGTTTCCAAATAGTCGTCGTTTTGGACGGTATTACCTTGGTCATCTGCCATGGGATTCTCCACAGCAGATAGAGGTGGTGAGCGGAGCCTTCTGTATGTTGAGGACAAGCGTACTGAAAAAGGTAGGACTGCTCGACGAGGATTATTTCATGTATGGCGAGGACATCGACCTTTCTTACCGCATTTTGAAATCAGGCGCCACCAACTGGTATGTGCCTGAGACCATTTTGCACTATAAGGGCGAGAGTACCCATAAGTCTTCGTTCCGTTATGTCCATGTGTTCTATCAGGCCATGCACATCTTTTTCAGAAAGCATTTCTCCCATCTCGGACTGTTTATCTCCATTCCGATAAAGACAGCCATCATAGTGAAAGCATCGTCTGCATTGCTTCTCATGCTTACCGAGCGTATGAGGATGTCGTTGGGCTTTGCCCGACGAAACAATGGCTTGACCGCAGGTCCAATGCTATTTGTCGGTTCTGACTCCATGGTAGCCACTTGTCGTGAGATAAGCAACAAACACGGCCTTGAGGCCACACTGTGCATCTGTTCCGGTCTTAGTGAGGTGTCGTCTTATGTAGACAGGCTCAGCGATGAAACCGGAAAGGCATTGACCGTGGTGTTTGACCCCGAGAAGTTTGACTATGGCTCTATGCTCTCTTTTGTCAGCGACAACCATATGAGAAACATTTCCCTTGGAGTATTTCAGCCATCCACATCTTCCATAATAACCCAAAGTGAAATAATAAGATGAAGAAAGTTACATTACGTGCTATAGAACCCGAAGACCTCGATGTATTGTATGAGATAGAAAATGACCTCGACCTTTGGACTGTAGGTTATAGCAATTCGCCTTATTCCCGCTATTTACTCCATGATTATATAGCAAACAGCCAGTGCGACATCTATGCCGACCGCCAGTTGCGTCTAATAGTTGAAAACGAAGAAGGAGAGGTGGTAGGCATAGCAGACCTCAACGACTTCGAACCACGCCATAACAGGGCGGAGATGGGCATTGTGGTGAGGAAAGGCTTTAGGGGAGAAGGTTATGCCCGGGCGATGGTGATGCACTTGCTCGACTATGCGAGGAGCATCATACATCTCCATCAGATTTATGTGGTAATAGCAGAGGACAATCATCAAGTGCTCGACATGTTCCGCTCAATAGGTTTTACAGGCGAAAAAATGCTTGACGACTGGCTTTTTGATGGTCAAAAATACACAAATGCGGTGTTTTTGCAGTTTTTTCTGTAATTTCTTACAAAAAAATTTGGTAGAATGAAAAAAAGTCCGTACCTTTGCACCCGCAAATAAGAAACCAACCAAGGTGCGTTAGTTCAGTTGGTTAGAATACATGCCTGTCACGCATGGGGTCACGGGTTCGAGTCCCGTACGCACCGCAATTTTTTTATGGGTAAACACTGGTGCGTTAGTTCAGTTGGTTAGAATACATGCCTGTCACGCATGGGGTCACGGGTTCGAGTCCCGTACGCACCGCAAAAAAGTGAAGCATTGCGCTTCACTTTTTTTGTTTCCGCCTTTCATTTTCAAAGTTTTCCCCTTATTCTTATACCAAGGTATATTTGTCAAGAATGTCGCTCACCGCATCTTTATATCTGTCTGATACAGGTATGTAAGTGTCGCCGAAGACAAATCTCATTCTGTCAACGAGTTTTACCTTGTTGGTGTGTACGATATACGAGCGGTGTGTTCTCATGAACTCAGGAGCCGGCAGGAAGTCCTCGAGAGTTTTCATGTTCATCAGCGACATGATTTTCTCTCCGTTTTCAAGGAATATCCTCACGTAGTCTTTCAGTCCCTCAATGTAAATGATGTCGTCGAAGTCAACCCTTATGAGTTTGTAGTCGCTTTTTACAAACATGAAGCGATCGTTGCGGTAACTGTTGATTTTCTGTATTTTAGTATACCAGTCGAGTCCTTTCTTTGCTACGTTAAGGAATTTCTCGTAACTGATAGGTTTGAGCAGGTAGCCCAAAGCGTCGCTTTCATATCCTTCGAGGGCATATTCGCTGAAGGCAGTGGTAAATACGATTCGAGTGTCCTTAGGCAGTATTTTTGCAAACTCCAGTCCGCTTAGCTCTGGCATTTGTATGTCAAGGAAAAGAATGTCTACCGGTTTCTCCCTTATTTCTTTCATAGCGTTAATGGCACTGTTGTATCCTCCTGTAAGATTAAGGAAGGGAGTACGTTTCACGTAGCTTGCCAATAATTCCACTGCCAGTGGCTCGTCGTCAATAATTGCGCAGTTTAGTGTCATATATTATTATTTTTGAATTATACACGTTGTTGTCTGTCCATTTTTCCCATTTATACTTGTCCTTGTATATCAGTTCAAGTCTTTTTCCCACTTGTGTCAGTCCTATGCCATGGCCGCTATGGTCGTTTTTGGGCTTGGGGAAGTTACTGTTTCTTATGTGGCATTCTATTTTATTGTCGTCGGCCTTGATATCTATTC
>SAMEA3663084__coassemble_931_pt1 | contig 9778 bp, 7 predicted proteins | sample SAMEA3663084__metabat2_high_PE_009 | metagenome-assembled genome bin SAMEA3663084 (sample SAMEA3663084) | pig gut metagenome | biome: pig gut; feature: pig-associated habitat; material: faeces | place: France | collected 2012
AGCACTTTTTTTATATTATTGTCTTTCATATTATATCTTAAATAGTTTTTTCTATGAGTTAAGTACTTATCGCTCACTTTGTTCATAGGGAATTAGGACATCTCCCATAACTCCTTAATTCAGTACTTTAATGAATCTATCGAACATAAACTCAGTGTCAACAGGACCTGAACAGGCCTCTGGGTGGAACTGGCTTGTGAACCATGGATACTGCTTATGGCATACGCCCTCATTGGAACCGTCGTTCATGTTTACGAAGAGTTCGCGCCAGTCGTTGCCGAGTGTCTTGGCATCCACAGCATACCCATGGTTTTGGCTTGTTACATAGCAACGGTTAGTGCCTACCTCACGCACGGGCTGGTTGTGTGACCTGTGACCGTATTTCAATTTGTAGATGGTTGCTCCTCCTGCCTTGGCCAGCAGTTGGTTTCCCATGCATATGCCGCAAATAGGTTTTCGGCTTAAAGACATTTGTTTGCGTATGATGTTTACTGCGTCTTCACACATGTCGGGGTCGCCAGGTCCGTTGCCGAGGAACAGTCCGTCGAAGTCCATGTCGGTATAGTCGTAGTTCCATGGTACCCTTATCACTTCCACGCCTCTGTTGACGAGACACCTTATAATATTATTTTTGACACCACAGTCCACGAGGACCACTTTTTTTCCGGCTCCCTCGTTATACCTTATAATATCTCTGCAGCTGACGCGGTCAACCCAGTTCACTCCCTCGTATTCAGCCTGTGGGATGTTGTCGGGCTGGTCATCGAACAGGATTTTTCCCATCATCACTCCATGCTCCCTGAGCACCTTGGTAAGCTGACGGGTGTCGATGCCAGTGATGCCAGGCACTTTTTCTCTTTTAAGCCAGTCGGCAAGGCTTTCCACTGCGTTCCAGTGAGAAAACTCTTCGCTATAGTCAGCCACGATGATGGCGGAGGCATATATTTTGTCGCTCTCCATGAATGTGGCCAACGAATTGGCTTCGATGGTGAAAGGCGGCACGCCGTAGTTGCCCACCAGTGGATAAGTAAGAGTCATGAGCTGACCGGCATAAGAAGGGTCGGTAAGACTTTCCGGATAGCCCATCATGGCTGTGTTGAACACTACTTCTCCTGCTACAGGAGCTTCATAGCCGAACGATTTCCCGTGGAATGTCGTTCCGTCCTCGAGGACTAATGTTACTTTTTTCATTATATGTGTAGTGGATTAAAACTTCTGTTGGTATTGATATACTTTTTCTATATAGTTGACAAAAGCCTGGTTTACAAGTTTCATACCGCCTGGGGTGGGGTAGTTGCCTGTGAAATACCAGTCGCCCTTATGGTTTGGTATGGCTTCGTGTAGGCCTTCTATGCTTTGGAACACTATTTCTATTGGTGTGGTCACTCCTGTAGGTCGAAGCATTTCCACCATCTTGTCGTTAAGTTCCTTCACGGAGAATGGTTTATAGAGATTTTTCACGCAGCATTTCATCTGGCTTTTCTCTTTCTTCAGTTCTCGCAGGCAGTTATGGTATGTCTCTTCGATGAGTGAGTGCATGCCTCTTTCCTTTAGCAGTTCGATGCAAGCTCTGAAGGCGATGAACTCTTCCAGGCGTGCCATGTCTATACCGTAATAGTCGGGATAGCGGATCTGTGGCGCTGAGCTGACAAGTACAATCTTTTTTGGATGAAGGCGGTCGAGAATCTTTATGATGCTCTCGCGAAGGGTGGTTCCGCGCACTATGCTATCATCGATAACAACTAGATTGTCGACACGAGGTTGGAGCACTTCATAAGTTATGTCGTAGACGTGTGAAGCGAGGTCGTTGCGTGAGTTGCCCTCGGTGATAAATGTCCTGAGCTTGATATCTTTCCAGGCTATCTTTTCCGATCGGACATATTTGTTGAGAATATTTTTCAGTTCTTCGTGGGTGGGTGTATGGTCGAGGCTTTCTATTTCCTCTATCTTCTGTTCGTTGAGTCTTTCCTTAAACCCTCTGAGCATGCCGTAATATGCCACTTCTGCGGTGTTGGGTATGAAGGAGAAGACAGTATGGTCTACATCGCCTTCCACTGCGTTGAGAATGGGCTTCATGAGCAGCTCGCCGAGTTTTTTCCTTTCCTGATAGATGTCGCGGTCTGATCCGCGGCTGAAGTATATGCGTTCGAACGAACAGGCCGATTCGCCCCGTTGTGGCAATATCTGTTCTATCTTTGCCTCGCCGTTTTTGTTTACTATGAGGGCGTGGCCGGGCTGTAGTTCCTTGATGTCGTTGCACTCGAGGTCGAAGGTGGTTTGTAATACAGGCCGTTCGCTGGCCAGTACGGCAATCTCGTCATTGATATAATAGAACGCCGGACGTATTCCCCAAGGGTCTCTCATGGAAAACATCTCGCCGCTGCCTGTCAGTCCGCATACCACATATCCACCGTCGAAGTCTGGCATGGTGGTTTTGAGCACGTTGCCCATATTTACATGTTCGTCGATGTAGTCGGTGATGTCAGTGCCGTGCAGTCCCATCTCCTTGGCATCTTCGAAATTGCGTTCCACCTCGCGGTCAAGTCTGTGCCCCATCCATTCGAGCATGATGTAGCTGTCGCTATAGATTCTTGGACATTGTCCCATGGATGTAATCTTATCGAATATCTCGTCGACGTTAGTCATATTGAAGTTGCCGCAGAGGCAGAGGTTTTTTGCCTTCCAGTTGTTTCTGCGAAGAAATGGGTGTACATATTTCAGTCCGCTTTTTCCTGTAGTGGAGTATCTGAGGTGTCCCATGTAGATTTCTCCGGCAAAAGCCAGGTTTTCCTTTGCATAAGTAGGGTCGGAGAGTTGTTCCGGGGTAAGCAAGTTGAAGCCTTTCTGTGCCTCACGGAATATCTCGGTGATGGCGTTGGCACCCTCAGCTTTCTCACGGAACATATATTCGTTGCCAGGAGATGTTCCAAGCTTTACACATGCCATACCCGCTCCTTCCTGTCCTCTGTTGTGTTGTTTCTCCATCATGAGATAGAGTTTGTTCATTCCGTACATCCATGTACCATACTTGTGTTGGTAGTAGTCCAAAGGCTTGAGAAGCCTTATCATTGCCACACCACATTCGTGTTTTAACTGTTCCATTGTTATTTTTGTGTTGCTTGTTTATCCTTATCTTGTCTACTTAGTTGTCGTAATTGTTTTGACCAGGGCTAAAATGGATGTTATTCCACTGTGACAGACTTTGCAAGGTTTCTTGGTTGGTCTACGTCTTTTCCTCTGCAAACGGCTATATGGTATGCCAGTAGCTGTAGTGGAATGGTGGCGAGAAGTGGTTCGAGACATTCTATGGTAGCTGGCATTTCTATCACCTCATCGGCAATGCGGCTGATGGTCTCGTCTCCTTTGCTCACAATGGCAATTACCTTACCTTTTCTTGCCTTCACCTCCTGAATGTTGCTGAGCACTTTGTCATACATGGCGTTGTGTGTGGCAATGACCACCACTGGCATGTCAGAGTCGATGAGTGCTATAGGTCCGTGTTTCATTTCCGCGGCGGGGTATCCTTCAGCATGAATGTAGCTTATTTCCTTCAGTTTCAGTGCTCCTTCGAGTGCCACTGGATAGTTATATCCTCTACCGAGGAAGAGGAAGTCCCGTGCGTAGGTGAAAGTACGGCTGAGGTCGGCAATACGCTTATTGAGTTTTAGAAGCTCCTTCATCTTGTTTGGTATCTGATGCAGTTCTTCTACTATTTTGAGATAGTCGGCAGAGGAGATGGTTCCGCGTTCTTTTGCCAGGGCCAGTGCAAGCATTGTAAGTACGGAGACCTGTCCGGTGAAGGCTTTTGTTGAGGCCACACCTATCTCTGGTCCTACATGGATATAGCTACCGGTGTCGGTGGCTCTTGGAATGCTGGAACCTATGGCGTTGCAGATGCCATAAATGAAGGCTCCGTGTCGTTTGGCAAGTTTTACGGCTGCGAGTGTGTCAGCAGTCTCGCCCGACTGTGATATGGCTATCACCACATCGTCTTTGCATATTACAGGATTCCTGTATCTGAACTCTGAGGCATATTCCACTTCTACTGGTATTCTGCAGAAACTTTCTATCATTTGTTTTCCTATGAGTCCTGCATGCCATGAGGTACCGCAAGCTACGATGACGAAGCGTTTGGCCTGGAGAAGTTGTTTCTTGTAGTCGATCACGGCACTTAGCACCACGTTGTCGGTGTCGATATTCACTCGTCCTCTCATGCAGTTGGTGATACAGTCGGGCTGCTCGAAGATTTCCTTTAGCATGAAATGCGGGTAGCCGCCTTTTTCTATTTGTCCAAGGTTGATGTCGATGGTTTGTATCTCTGGATAGAGCTTGCGGTTCTGAATGTTCACCACCTTGAGGTCGTCGTGGCGTTTGATGACGGCTATGTTTCCGTCTTCAAGATATACCACCTTGTCGGTATATTCCACGATGGGGCTTGCGTCGGAACCAAGGAAATACTCGTCGTCGCCGATGCCTACAACAAGTGGACTTTGGTTTCGAGCCGCAATGATGGTATCTGGGTTGCGATGGTCGAGGATGGCTATGGCGTAAGCGCCTATTACTTCGTTGAGTGCCAGCTGCACGGCTGTGAGCAGGTCGATGTTCTTTTCTTCCTGTATGAACTCTATAAGTTGTACGAGTACTTCCGTATCGGTGTCAGACACGAAAGAGATGCCTTTGGCCTGAAGTCGGCTTCTGAGTTGTGAATAGTTTTCGATTATGCCATTATGGATAATGGCGAGATTTTTCGACTGTGAATAGTGGGGGTGGGCGTTGAGCGACGAGGGTTCGCCATGTGTGGCCCATCGTGTGTGTGCAATACCGATATTTCCGGTGACATTCTTGTCGCTGCAATATTCTACAAGATTGTCAACTTTTCCCTTAGTCTTAAAAACGTTAAGGTCGCCGTTATCGTTGATGAGAGCCACTCCTGCGCTGTCGTAGCCTCTGTATTCAAGTCGTCTCAATCCTTTGATGAGAATGGGAAACGCTTCTTTGTTTCCTATATATCCAACAATACCACACATAATTATATACGTCTGAATTTAAAAATTGGTTGCAAATTTACAGTTATTTTTCCATTCATGCAAGAAAAACATGGATTTTTTCTTTCTTGTTCATAATTTATCTTAGTTGTACTGTAAGCGAGATTGGTAAATGGTCGCTGCATCCCTCTTTGTTATATCGTCTGCCGTAGAACGTGCGGCGTGGTTTTACGCCTCCATAACGGCTATCAAACTCTAAGAGATAGGGATGGTCGTGAAGGGTGAAGGTGTAGGGCTGACTGGCGAGTGAGTGGCTGACGAAAATGTGGTCGATGGTTTCCCAATCGCCTTTATATTTGTATGTCCCCTTTGCTCCGTTGGTTCCTTCTGCCCCATGGTCAGTGTCCACCATTCCGTGGTTTATCAGTTCCTTCAGCGGTCGTTCGCTGCTTGTGGCGTTGAAGTCGCCGGCAACGATAATCCTTGCCTCTGGCGATGCCTGGTATAGCGAGTCGATGATATGCGTGAGGGCATAGGAGAATGCCATTCGTCTTGGTTCTGTCTCACTGCCTCCTATGCGGCTTGGTGCGTGGACTACCATAACGTGAAGGGTGTCGCTATTTCCTGTCAGGCCTTTTACATAAAGGATGTCGCGAGGCGGATGGTCGCCGAAGTCGCCTTCCACTCTTATACTTTGTGTGTCAAGTGGTTTGAAGGTGAGTCTTCGGTAGACGAGTGCAACATCAATGCCGCGTTGATCTCTTGAGTCGGTCATCACATAACCATAGTTGCCTCCCTTGAGTGGTGTGAGTCTTGTGAGTCGGTTCATAACGCTGTCGTTTTCCACTTCGCTAAGTGCCATTAGGTCGGGCAGTGTTCCTTCGGGCGAGCATGACATGAGTGCCTTGGCTATGTTGACTGTCTTCTGCCGGTATCGGCTGAAGTTCCATTGGCGAATGCCTTCTGGAGTAAACTCCATGTCGTTTTTCAGTGTGTCGTGCCTGCAGTCAAACAGGTTTTCGCAGTTCATCTCCACTATTGTGAAGAGTGATGCTATGATAGCCAATGTATTCATGTTTATAGTAAATGTTTAGTTGAGTATGAAAGAAAGAAACCACAGAAGCAGTGGGTGACACTGTTGTCTGTGGTTTCATTCTTTGTCTTTCTCATAAGTCGAAAATTATCTTATTCTGTCGGCTGCCCTTACGAGTTTTTCATCAGCCCATATTGCCTTGTAGGAGAGGAAATAGAGGGCGATGGCGATAAACGGGGCCCCGCCGCCTATTTCAATCTCGAAGGAGATATTGCCGCCTCCGAGCACTTGGCTAAAGACGGCAAAGACGATATACCACCCGATGACAAGAAACATGTTGAACACGCAAAGCCTCGCCTGTGCCACACGGTTGTGATAGGCGAAGATGCTGTAAATGCCCAATACTGACGAAAGTAGCAGTATGATGAACAGCGGGCATGTGGTAAAGTCTTTTGTTCCCTGTGCGGTATAGAGCCAGAGGTTGTATTCGGTGGCAACTCTCATACCTTCGGCATAGAAAGTACCGATGGGCAGGCAGAGTGTCAGTACCGACAACAACACCGCAAGCAACATATACAGAGTCTGTTTGCGCTGAATCATTACCAGATTAGTTGAAGTTCTGTGAATCTTTCTGCTGGTCGCGCCAGTAAACCTTTTTCTCTACAAACTCTTGTGTTGCGAGCAGCGATGGCTTTGGGAGCTTCTCGTAGTAACGTGAAATCTCTATTTGTTCGCGGTTCTCAAACACCTCTTCGAGGCTGTCGTTGTAAGATGCAAACTCTGCAAGCTTCTTGCTGAGATCTTCCTTAATCTGCATGGAAATCTGGTTGGCGCGCTTAGAGATGATAGCTACGCTCTCGTAGATGTTTCCTGTGTCTTTGCAGAGATCCATGATGTTGCGTGTCACGGTGTTTACCGGAGCCTTTGATTTCTTGTAATCCATTGTCCTTATATATTATATATGATGTTTCTACTCGTGATTAAATATCGCCTGTAATCTTTTTGCATTTCTGAAGATATTTCTCAGCAGTGGCTCGTTCGGCACTTTCTGGGAATTCGTTTATGAAGGCATAGCATTCGTCTTCAGCCTCACGATATCTGTCGATACGCTTTTCTTCCACGCTCTGCTGAGCCAACTCGTACTTGCTCTTCATGATGAGTACGGCGAAATCCTCGCGCATGCTAGTGAACGGATATGTTTTCAGCGTGTTTTCTGAAGTAACGATGCAAGCCTCGTAGTTAGAGCCGCCGTGAATGCAGTTGCCAAAATAATCTCCGAGGGTGTAATACAGCTTGGCTGAGAGATATTCCTTGAGAATGAGCTTGTCTTGCAACTCATAGAGTCGTTTCTGGGCACGCTCCTTGTACGACGATTCCGGGAAATAGTCCATAAACTCCTGATAGGCATTGATGGCTCCTACTGTGGCGGTCTGGTCGAGGCGTGGCTCGGGAGTGGACTGGTAGAGTGACTGCCCTATGTAGAAACATGCCTGTTCTGCAAATATTCCCTTGGGATAAGAAGAGAAATACTTCTTGAATGTGGCTGAGGCACTCTCATAGTCACGGTCGCAGTATTGTGCCATGGCAAGCATGTAAAGACATTCCTGAGCCTTGTCGGTTCCTTTCTGGATTGTGACGAGTTCTTGAAGAAGGACAACGGCCTGATTGAACTTGCCGTTGGCGAAACACTCTTTTGCAAACTCGTACTTGTAATTTATGTCGTTTGACTTATATACACGGTTAAACTCTGCTGCACAACTGCTCAGCAGAGTAGCGCATACAATTAATATGATAAATGCGTACTTTTTCATGTTTTTGTCTTTTGTGTGTGCAAAAGTACTCATTTTCTATTATATTTCAAAGCAAAACATGTTTTTTTTGCAAAAAAATCGGCAAATATAACGTTTATTACGCCGAAAAAGTGTAATTTTGCATTTATGAGTAAATTTATACTGACTTCTAAGTATCATCCCACTGGTGATCAACCTGAGGCAATAAGACAGTTGGTCGAGGGGGTGGAAAGAGGTGACAAGGCACAAGTGCTGCTCGGTGTTACCGGTTCCGGGAAAACCTTTACCGTGGCTAATGTTATTGCAAAGGTTGAAAAACCTACCCTGGTCATCAGCCACAACAAGACATTGGCCGCCCAACTTTACGAGGAGATGAGAGGATTCTTCCCCCAGAATGCCGTGGAATATTATGTTAGCTACTATGACTACTACCAGCCTGAGGCTTACTTGCCGGCAAGCGATACTTATATTGAGAAAGATCTTGCCATAAACGAGGAAATTGACCGTCTCAGACTTAGGGCGGTTTCATCGCTACTGTCTGGTAGGAGAGACGTGGTGGTTATTTCGTCGGTGAGCTGTATTTATGGTATGGGAAGCCCCATCGCTCTTTCCGAAAATGTCATTGAGATTCACTGCGGACAGACACTAGACAGAAACATGCTGTTGAGAAGACTCGTACAGGCTCTATATACAAGAAACGACATGGAGTTGGCCAGGGGTAACTTCAGGGTTAAGGGTGATGTGGTGGACATAGCTCCCGCTTATAGCGAGTCGATAGTGAGAATTTCTTTCTGGGACGACGAAATCGACGCCATCGAGGAACTCGACGCCATGACCATGACAAGATTGGCGAAGTTTGAGGAATACAGAATATTCCCGGCAAACTTGTTTATGACAACTCAAGAACAGACAAATATCGCCATCCGACACATACAAGACGACCTCATGCAACAAATAGCATATTTCCAAGACCTTGGCGACAATATCAAGGCTGAACGTATTAAGGAGAGAGTGGAATATGACATGGAGATGATAAAGGAACTGGGACACTGCTCGGGTATTGAGAATTATTCCAGATATTTCGACGGAAGACAAGCTGGTGAAAGACCTTACTGCCTGCTCGACTTCTTCCCTGAGGATTTTCTTATGGTAATAGACGAAAGCCATGTCAGCGTGCCACAAATTAATGCCATGTATGGTGGCGACAGGGCAAGAAAGAGAAACCTCGTGGAATACGGATTCAGACTGCCTGCTGCCTTCGACAACAGACCGCTGACTTTTGAGGAATTTAATAGCATGACCAATCAGGTGATATATGTTTCGGCAACGCCTGCCGATTATGAACTCGCTGAGACAGAAGGGGTAGTGGTGGAACAGGTGATAAGACCTACAGGACTGCTTGACCCGGAAATTGATGTAAGAAAGAGCGAAAACCAAATAGACGACCTTACAGACGAAATCCTCACGAGGTCGAAAAGAGACGAACGTGTACTTGTTACCACACTCACAAAACGTATGGCAGAAGAACTGACAGAATACCTCATGGCACAAGGCATACAGACTGCATATATACATAGCGACGTAGCAACACTCGACCGTGTGAAAATACTGGAAGACCTCAGGGCTGGTGTATACAACGTGCTTGTGGGAGTGAACCTGCTGCGTGAGGGACTTGATCTGCCTGAGGTATCGCTTGTGGCCATACTCGATGCAGACAAAGAGGGCTTCCTTAGAAGCAAAAGAAGTCTGACGCAGACTGCTGGACGTGCCGCAAGAAACGTAAACGGAAAGGTGATCATGTATGCCGACACCATAACAAAAAGCATGCAGGAAACTATTGACGAGACAAACCGCAGAAGAATGAAACAGCTTCATTTCAACGAAGTAAACCATATCGTGCCGAAACAGATAGAGAAAAACTCCAAAAGCCTGCTGCGCAACGAGGCTGGCGCTCAAGATACAAAGGAAAC
>SAMEA3663084__coassemble_951_pt1 | contig 9681 bp, 8 predicted proteins | sample SAMEA3663084__metabat2_high_PE_009 | metagenome-assembled genome bin SAMEA3663084 (sample SAMEA3663084) | pig gut metagenome | biome: pig gut; feature: pig-associated habitat; material: faeces | place: France | collected 2012
GACTCAACCTGTAAAGGTAGTGGAATATCTTGAAAAAAAATGGGGAAAATGATATGCGGATACAAAAAAAAGTTGTATCTTTGCAAAAATTTATACTTTATTTATTATGAGAGTAATTATTGAACCTGACTACGACAGAATGTCGAAATGGGCTGCCGACTATGTGGCAGAAAAAATAAAAGAGGCAAACCCTACTGCCGAGAAACCTTTCAAACTGGGATGTCCTACTGGCTCGTCGCCACTGGGACTGTACAAACAACTGATAAAAAAATATGAGGCGGGAGAGATTTCTTTCAAGAATGTCGTAACGTTTAACATGGACGAATATGTGAACATTCCGGAGGATCATCCTGAGTCGTATCATAGCTTTATGTGGAATAACTTCTTCTCGCATATTGACATTAGACCTGAAAATGTTCACATTCTTAATGGTAATGCCACTGACCTTATAAAGGAATGTGAGGACTACGAGAGGGCCATTGAGGAGGCTGGGGGCATAGATCTCTTTATGGGTGGAATAGGTCCCGACGGTCATCTGGCTTTTAACGAGCCTGGCTCGTCGCTGTCGTCAAAAACCCGCATCAAGACTCTTACTACCGACACCATCATTGCCAATAGCCGCTTCTTCGACGGCGATATGAACCTCGTGCCTAAGCAGGCGCTTACCGTGGGCATAGGCACTGTGATGGCTGCACGCGAAGTGTTGCTTCTGTGTAGCGGGCATCATAAGGCTCGTGCGCTGCAGCATGTGATAGACGGCAACGTGTCGCACAAATGGACTGCCTCTATGCTGCAGATGCATCCGAAAGCCATTGTGGTGTGTGACGAGCCTGCCTGCGACGAGCTCACCGTGGCTACCTTTAAGTATTATCTGGATAAGGAGAGGGGAAATCTGTAGGAGTGAGAACTTTCCTCACTCCTCAAATTGTAATGCGCAGCGGCATACTTCGGTCTCGCCCTCGGAAGTGGACTTGGTGACGCTTACGTTGCAAGAGGGGGCTGAAACGTTGTCGATATAGAAATGGAGATGGTCGCCGGCATAGGCTTCTGCCACATACGCCACGTCGAGACGATGCAGGATGTGGGTCTTGTACCATGAGGCGGGGAAGAGGTCGAGTACATGGTCGATGTATTTCACTGAGTTGACATGTCCGTTGACGTCGATGTCGCTGTAAGCGGTGTCGAGGCTACGCACGAGGTGTGGTTCAGAGGATATCTTCACACGTGAAGGCTTGGCTATGGGACATGGTTTGTCGCATAGCCATTTGTTTATTTCTCCATCGCCCACTTCGAGTATGTCGGCAGGCTGTCGTGTGGCGGTGTCGATCATGGCCCATATACTGCGTGCGTGGCCCATGACCTGTCCGTCTTCGGCAGTGATTTCAAAGTTGCGGTTGGTAAAATATTTCATTGCGCTTTCCACCCATGTGGAGACATTGAACTTTTGGTTTTCGACGGGCATTGCGTTCATTTCGACGGCAAGCCTTGAGAGCACCCAGGTGCGGTTTATGGGCATGAGGCGTTCCATACCGAAATTGCGGTCGGAGGCGTGAAACTCCGCCGCATTCAGGATGTGGTTGCCCAGATGGCCCATAAAGAGCTTGTGGGTGAAGTCGCAATGGAAGGGTTCGGCTGTGAACCCGTATGTGCCTATTCTGTTGTCCATTGTTAAGGAGTTAAGGAGTTAAGGAGTTAAAGGAGTTATCCTTTGTTTTCTTCCCTTTCTTCCAGGAACTTGCTTACTTCCTCGGTGGTGCTGCGTGTTACGGCGATGCGTCCCGAACGTGTGTATTGCAGTACGCAGTCGAACTCGTTGAGAGCGTAGAAGAGGTTCATGATGTCTTCCGTCATGCCGTTTTTCATCACTATCACGTATGTAGGGTTCACCTCGGTGATGGTGGCTTCCTGCTTGCGTATGGTGCGTGAAATCTCAGGGTTCTGCATCACCTTTTCGGTGGCGAGCTTGTATAGGCCGGTCTCGCGGATGAAGAGTTCCTCGTCGGTGTAGTATGTGGCCTTCACCACGTCGATTTTTTTCTCTATCTGCTTTGTGATCTTTATGATCTGGCCTTCGTCGCTCCATGCGGTTATGGTGTACTTATGAAGTCCGGGAATGCTTGATGCCGACACGTTGAGGCTCTCGATATTTACCTGGCGGCGTGTGAAGACGGCAGTGATCTGATTGAGTATACCGGCGATGTTTTCCGAATATACGAGCAGTGTATATAGTTTTTTTTCTTCCATGATTGTATTAACAGTCAAGTTCTGGTGTGATGTTTATTTCGAGCATCATGTCGTCGATGCTGTGTCCCGGTGCTATCATCGGGGCGACGTTGTCTTCTTCCTTTACTGCACATTCGAGCAGGAACGGTCCGTCGGTGGCGAGCATTTTTTCTATTGCGGGCTCGAGCTGGTCGCGTTCTGTGACCACTTCGTATGGTATGTGGTATGCTTCGGCTATGAGTTGGTAGTGGGGGTTCATCATCCTGGTGAACGACTTTCGCTTGTTGAAGAACATGTCTTGCCATTGGCGCACGTTGCCGAGGTAGTTGTTGTTCATCATGATCATCTTCACCGGGCACTGGTTTTCCATGATGGTGCCAAGCTCTTGTATGCTCATCTGGAATCCGCCGTCGCCGGAGAACATGCACACGGTGCGTTCTGGTGCGCCAAAGGTGGCACCGATGGCGGCTGGCAATCCGAAGCCCATGGTGCCGAGTCCGCCGCTGGTCACTACAGAGCGCTTCTTGTTGTATTTGAAGTATCGGCATGAGAACATCTGGTTCTGTCCTACGTCGTTGACGAGCACTGCGTCGCCCTTGGTGGCTTCCGCCACTTTGTTGACTACCTCGCCCATGAGCAACGGGCCGTCGGCAGGATGTATGGCAGGATTGATAACCTTGTCGACCTCCTGCTGGTGGTATTCGGCGAAGCTGTCTCTCCATTCGCGGTGGTTGTTTTTCTTCAGCAGTCGGGTGATGGCTGGCAGCGACACCTTACAGTCTGCCACAACTGCCACGTCGACAGGGATGCACTTGTTGATCTCTGAGCGGTCGATGTCGAGGTGTATGATCTTTGCCTGTTTAGCATAGGTTGACGGTGTGCCGGTGTCGCGGTCGCTGAACCTCATGCCGATGGCTATGAGCACGTCGCACTCCTGCTGCTTGATGTTTGGCGCATAGTTGCCATGCATGCCGAGCATACCCATGTTGAGCGGATGGTTGGTGGGCAGAGCTGAGAGTCCGAGGAGGGTGCGTCCAGCCGGGATATCGGCTTTCTCAAGAAACTCCACGAGTTCGTTTTGTGCTCCTCCGAGTTCCACTCCGTGTCCCACGAGGGCGAGTGGTTTCTTGGCGTTGTTTATAAGTTCGGCTGCCTGTACCACTGCATCTTGGTCGATGGCGGGGTAGGGGATATAGCTGCGCACGAAGTCCACCTTTGCCGGTTTCCATTCAGTCTTTTCCACCTGAGCGTTTTTGGCGAAGTCGAGCACCACGGGTCCCGGTCGTCCGGTTCTGGCTATGAAGAACGCGCGGCTCACTGCCCATGCCACGTCTTCCGGCCGGCGTATCTGGTAGCTCCATTTTGAGATGGGTTGAGCCAGGCCTACGAGGTCTACTTCCTGGAAGGCATCGGTGCCGAGTACTCCAGTGCCTACCTGTCCGGCAATGACCACGATAGGAGTAGAGTCCATCATGGCGTCAGCCACGCCAGTAAGTGTATTGGTGGCACCGGGACCGCTTGTCACGATACAAACACCTACTTCGTCGCTCACCCTTGCGTATCCTTCAGCCGCATGTGCGGCAGCCTGTTCGTGTCTGACCAGAATATGGTCGAAGGCCTTTTTCTCTCCGCGGGTATAGTCGAAGAGAGCGTCGTAGACAGGCATTATCGACCCTCCGGGGTATCCGAATATTGTTTTCACACCCTCTTCCTTGAGGGCTTTCATCAGAGCTTCCGCTCCTGTTATGGTATCTGTTGACATTGCGTCTATAATTCGTTAATATTTGACTTTTTCAATTTTCAATCTTCAATAATCCTCACTCCGCCCTTGTCGGCGCTTGCCACGCTTTGTGCATAAGCCTTCAGGGCCTTGCTTACCTGGCGGTTGCGCTTCAGAGGCTGTTGTGGGCGTGAAGCGAGTTCCTCGTCAGAGAGGCGTACGTTGATGGAGCGGTTGGGGATGTCGATTTCTATGATGTCGCCATCAATGATTTTTCCTATGTTACCGCCAGATGCCGCTTCAGGCGAGATATGTCCGATGCTCAAGCCGCTGGTGCCTCCCGAGAAGCGTCCGTCGGTGATGAGGGCGCATTCCTTTCCCAGGTGCATACTTTTAATATAAGAGGTGGGATAGAGCATCTCCTGCATGCCAGGGCCGCCCTTTGGTCCTTCGTGGGTGATGACCACGCAGTCGCCGCTTTTGATTTTTCCGCCGAGGATACCCTCGCAAGCGTCTTCCTGAGAGTCGAACACCTTAGCCGGTCCGGAGAATTTCCACAGGCTCTCGTCCACTCCAGCCGTCTTCACCACGCATCCGTCCTGTGCGATGTTGCCGAAGAGTACGGCAAGTCCGCCGTCTTTGGTATAAGCATGTTCGAGGTCGCGTATGCAGCCGTTGGCCCGGTCGGTGTCCAGTTCTCCCCACTGTGCGTTCTGGCTTCCCATCTTGGTGGAGAACTTGCGTCCCGGTGCGGTCTGGTATATACGGTTGGCTTCAGGGTCGATATTTTGTTTTGTTATGTCGTAGCGTTCCATCTGTTCTCCAAGAGTCTTACCATCTACACGGATGGCAGAGCCGTCGATGAGTCCGCCCTTGTTGAGTTCGTTGAGGATGCCGAGGATGCCTCCAGCGCGGCCACATTCCTGTACGCTGTATTTCTGTGTGTTTGGCGCGAGTTTGCAGAGGCAAGGCACACGGCGGCTGAGTTCGTCGATGTCGCTCATCTTGAATTCGGCACCGGCTTCCTGAGCCACGGCAAGCAGGTGGAGCACGGTGTTGGTGCTACCGCCCATGGCAATGTCGAGAGTCATGGCGTTAAGGAAAGCTTTTCGTGTGGCAATGCTCTTAGGTAGTACGCTTTCGTCGCCGTCCTGATAGTAAGCGAAAGCGTTTTTCACCACCTGTCGTGCAGCATCCTTGAAGAGGCGTATGCGGTTTTCGTGAGTGGCGAGAATGGTGCCGTTGCCAGGCAGAGACAGTCCGATGGCCTCTGTGAGCGAGTTCATGGAGTTGGCGGTGAACATACCCGAGCAGCTGCCGCATCCAGGGCATGAGCATCCTTCAATCTCAGCCATTTCCTCGTCGCTGACAGAAGGGTCTGCACCTTTTATCATGGCAGTGATGAGGTCGGCGTTTTCGCCTCTCCATCGTCCAGCCTCCATAGGTCCACCCGAGCAGAACACGGTAGGAATGTTGAGGCGCATGGAAGCCATGAGCATACCTGGAGTCACTTTGTCGCAGTTTGAGATGCATATCATGGCGTCGGCCTTATGGGCGTTGCACATATATTCCACAGAATCGGCAATGATGTCGCGTGATGGCAGGGAGTAGAGCATTCCGTCGTGTCCCATGGCGATGCCATCGTCGATGGCGATGGTATTGAATTCGGCTGCATAACATCCCATGGCCTCAATCTCCTGTTTCACGATCTGTCCTATCTCGTGTAGATGAGTATGACCTGGAACAAACTGAGTGAACGAGTTGACGACAGCGATAATCGGCTTCCCGAACTGTTCTCTTTTCATACCTGTGGCCACCCAGAGCGCGCGTGCTCCGGCCATTCTTCTTCCTTCAGTGCATACAGCACTTCTTAACTGATGTTTCATTTTTATATATTTTTATTTTTCTTTTGTTCTCCTTTTCAGTGAATTAGGGTGCAAAGTTACTGTTTTTTTTGGTAATAGCAAACAAAAATGGCGCAGAAAATGAAATGATGTTTTAAAATTGTATTATTTTGCATAATAAAAGCTATAAACTGAAAGTATAATTGCACTTTTTGTGCGTAAATGTGCAAAAGAAAGAAAAAATCAGGTAAACATTTGGCTATTACAAATATAATGATTACCTTTGCCGAAAGAATTAAAAACACAGATATTTAAAAACAGAATGGAAAAAAAACACAACATGTTCATGGCTGTAAGCTATACGCTATACACCGTAGACGGGGAAAACCGTGAGAAAATAGAGGAAGCGCCAACTACCAAGCCCTTTGAATTCATATCAGGATTCGGTGTCACTCTCGACGAGTTTGAAAAGAATATTGTTGAACTGGAACCAGGGGCGCAGTTTGATTTCGAACTGACCAAAGAACAGGCTTACGGTGACTACGAGGAGGAACGCGTGCTAGACCTCGACAGAAGCATATTCCAGATAAACGGACACTTCGACCACGAGAACATCTTCGTAGACGCTATCGTGCCTCTTCAGAATGAGGAAGGCAACAGATTCTATGGACGTGTGATGGACATCACCGACGACAAGGTGAAGATGGACCTCAACCATCCGCTGGCTGGAAAGACGCTGAACTTCAAGGGAAGAGTGCTCGAAAAGAGAGAGGCTAGCAACCAAGAGATACAGAACCTCGTGAACTTCCTTAGCGGAGAGGGCGGATGCGGATGCGGATGTGGCGACTGTGGAGGCGGTTGCGGCGACCATGAATGTGATGGACATCACGACCATGGCTGCGGATGCGGACATTGTCATTAATTTACAAGACAAGTTGAATACATTGGGAAATACATTTGGTAACATATTCAAAATCACTACCTTCGGAGAAAGCCACGGAGAGGCTGTGGGTGGTGTGGTCGATGGAATGCCTGCCGGTATCGACATCGACATCGACTTCATACAGGCTGAACTCAACAGACGCAGGCCAGGGCAAAGCGCGCTCACCACAAGTCGAAAGGAAGCCGACAAGGTGGAGCTGCTCAGCGGAGTGTTTGAAGGAAAGTCTACGGGATGCCCCATAGGCTTTGTGGTGAGAAACACCAACCAGCACTCCAACGACTACGACAACATGCGCTACCTCTTCAGGCCATCGCACGCCGACTATACATATATGAAAAAGTATGGCGTGAGAGACCATAGGGGCGGTGGACGCTCGTCGGCACGCATCACCATTGCCCGATGTGTGGCAGGGGCACTCGCAAAACTGGCACTCAGGCAACTCGGCATCGACATCAAGGCATATACATCGCAGGTGGGACCAATATGCCTCGAACGCGACTACAGACAGTATGACCTCACGCTCACTGAGACCAACGACGTGCGCTGTCCTGACCCATTGGTGGCCGAACAGATGGCTGCGCTGATAAAGGAAGTGAAGGCAGAGGGAAATACCATAGGAGGCGTGATCACCTGTGTAATAAAAGGATGCCCTGCTGGACTCGGTGAACCGGAGTTCGGAAAACTGCACGCCGCCTTGGGCTATGCCATGCTCTCCATCAACGCCGTGAAAGGCTTCGAATATGGAGACGGATTTGATATGGCTGCCATGAAAGGCACACAAGTGAACGACATCTTTATGCCAGACTCGAAGGAGGCGGGTCAAGAGGTGCCAAACCTACACACCAAGACCAATCATAGCGGTGGCATACAAGGAGGCATAAGCAATGGCGAAGACATCTCCTTCCGCGTGGCATTCAAGCCTGTTGCCACATTGCTCATGGAGCAGCAAACAGTAGACATTCATGGCCAAGCCACTACTCTCACAGCTCGCGGACGACATGACCCATGTGTGCTGCCAAGAGCAGTGCCTGTGGTGGAATCTATGGCCGCAATCACGATTTTGGACTATTATTTGCTGAATAAGTCGTCAAAAATATAGTTTTTCACATTTTTTAGCTAATTTTCCTGCATAAGGTATTGCAGATGTGAGAAAAAAGACATATCTTTGCACATGTAAATTTCCCTACAATGTGGATTTGTGAAAATCTCAAGTAGTGAATTAGTTAAGTCTAGTTTAGTTTTTGTGTTGGTTTGGGGCGGTTGTTTGACCGCCCCCTTTTTATGGCCTTGCCTTAAGAAGTGACACACAAAATATTTACACTATGAAATGTGCAGATTAAGTATGAAGAGATTAAAAAGAAACGCAAACGGCGGGAAATAACAGTTAAATTAAACAAAATTCAAGGGATTTAGGTTAAAATGAATTAATTTTGAATTATATTCTAAAAAATTGTTCTATATTATGGATAATATTTGGTAACTTTGCAAATATATGTTGGAAAGAATATCGAAGTGTACTTTAAATAAATGAAAAATTACGTCATGTATGGAAAAAACTGAAAATGGATATGGTAAGATAATTACAGTTCTCACAAGAGCCTGTGATTTGATGATTTGTCTTGGATTATATCTCCTGTTCGTAAAATTGAGTGGTGAATGGATAAGTGAAGCTGTAAGAAGGTCTGCCGTGATGACTGCAGTCATATATACAGCCTGTCTTATTCATGGAGGGGTTATTTTGCACAAGCGTACCATCAAAGCTTTCAACATTCTTTTTATAGTGATGCAAAACATCACTATCTTCGCCATAGTATCCACATTTGCCTTATATATTGGCGGGTTTATCATGATGCCGTTAGGCATGTCGCTATTGTTCTACACGGTGGTGGCTTTTTGTTCTGTATCGATGAGACTCACACTGCGATATATAATAAAAAAGATACGACTGAGCAAAAACAGAATCAGGCATGTAGTGCTTGTGGGCAGTTCTGAAAATAATCTCAATATATACAATGAGATGAAGATGACGACTCAGTCGGGATTCCTTGTGGAAGGATATTTCGACTTTGCTCCAAATCCTAACTTCCCGGAACAGTGTAAATACCTTGGCACTCCCGACAAGGTGACGGATTATCTGAAAAACAACAGGCAGGTGCATGAGGTATACTGCTGTCTGACATCGCGCAACCGCGATGTTATACTTGACATCATCCACTACAGCGTGAACAACGTGGTTCACTTCTACAGTGTGCCTAACGTGAGCAACTACATGCACCACCGCATGTACTTCAACATGCTCAACAATGTGCCTTACCTCAGTCTTTACCGCGAGCCGCTGTCTATACCCGAGAACCGACTGTTAAAACGTACGTTTGACATAGTGGTGTCTGGACTGTTTCTTGTCACATTGTTCCCGATAGTGCTTATACTGGTTGCGCTAATTACGAAGATTACAATGCCCGGACCGATTTTCTTCCGCCAGAAACGCACTGGATATAATGGCAAGGAGTTCTACTGCATCAAGTTCAGGAGCATGAAGGTGAACAGCCAAGCCGACACGCTACAGGCAACGAAGAACGACCCGAGAAAGACAAAATGGGGTGACATCATGCGAAAGACAAATATCGACGAACTGCCACAGTTTGTCAATGTGTTTATTGGCGACATGAGCATAGTTGGACCTCGACCGCACATGCTGAAACATACCGACGAATACTCGAAACTCATTGACATGTATATGGTAAGACACTATATCAAACCTGGAGTAACAGGATGGAGTCAAGTGACGGGATTCAGAGGCGAGACAAAGGAACTATACCAAATGGAAGGAAGAGTGAAAGGAGACATCTGGTATATGGAACACTGGAACCTGTGGCTCGATATCTATATAATATACAAAACAGTGGCAAACGTGCTGATAGGGGATAAGGAAGCATACTAAATATTATTGA
>SAMEA3663084__coassemble_956_pt1 | contig 9663 bp, 3 predicted proteins | sample SAMEA3663084__metabat2_high_PE_009 | metagenome-assembled genome bin SAMEA3663084 (sample SAMEA3663084) | pig gut metagenome | biome: pig gut; feature: pig-associated habitat; material: faeces | place: France | collected 2012
CGTCTTGCGTTCTTCAACAGCACTGACCTTAAGAACTATGATCAGGCACTCCTTTATGCTGATGCCCTGTTCAACAAGTCAGACAGCGCCAAGTTCTCTTATTTTGACTACACTTATTACGGAAATGCCCTTAACGGAGCAAAGAAGTATGATGAGGCTATCGACATGTTTAAGAAGGCTCTCGAACAGGAATTTGATTCAAAGGATAAGAAGGCTGGTGTGATAAAGACCCTTTCAGACGCTTATAGCTCACAGGAGAAGTATGAAGATGCTATCAAGTATTATGAAGAATACCTCAACACTTATTCTACTCCTACTGCCACCGACTATGCTGGTCTGCCACAACTTTACTACTACAAGGCCAGCAAAGAGCAAGGCGACGCTATGAAGGCTTCTCTTAAAAAGTCTGATGAACTCTACGGTCAGCTTGCTGAGAAATATCAAGATGCAATTGAGTATGCTACATTCTGGCGCGCACGTGTGAACAACGCTATGGATAATGAGCAGAAAGAGGCTTTGGCAAAGCCATATTATGAGAAACTGATAGAGGTTTATTCTACACGTACTGAGTTGAATAACTCAGACAAAGCTCGTCTGAAGGAGAGTTATCTCTACCTTATCTCTTACTATGCTCGTGTAGTCGATGATATGACTAAGGCAAAGGAATGTGCGACCAAGTTGCTCGAAATAGATCCAGAGAACGAGACTGCAAAGGTAGTTTTAGGTGTGAAATAATTAATTATTAGATAAACAACAAAAGGCATTGACCGTAAAGTCAATGCCTTTTGTTATATAATGTTCAAATACTTAACTGCAACCTTAATAATTTCCGATTAGTTCCGTAGCTTCCTGTGTCATATATCCCTTTACATCCTTATATGGTAAAGTGAAATTGACCATTCCGATGGCATATGGGCCAATTTCGTATTGCTGATATTCAAACCGAAGTCCTTTTGTGGTCAATACTGGCGACATGGCTGGGAGCGGGATAGTATTGTTGTCGATAAAGAGAACGTTGTTGAGGTCTGCGTCAGAAATTGTTTCGCCTTGCTCCTTAAAATACTCTATCACTCCTTTTCTAAGAAGAGGTTGGATAGATTGCGTCATCTTCTGATTTATGGTGTATGCCACCTGGTCATTGTATGTCTTTGCAAAGTTTATACTATAGTTCATGGAAGAACCATGAGCTCCGCCAGTATAAGAATATGTGTTTATCGATAGTGTGACATATTGGTCGGTTTGCTCTTCAAGTCTTATTTCAATCTCATAAGAGTAAGGCATAGGCTCATCGCTGTTTTCGTTAAGTTCCTGTATCTCGTTCCAAGATTGCTTCATTGTGGCAGCATAAATCTCACCAAAGAAGTTCACCACGGCCTTGCCGTTGTTCTTGTCTCCGGTATAGGTAACGTTGCTCTTCTCGTCCTGCATCAGTCCGAACGGTCCGCTTTTTCCAAGCAAGTCGCATATGAAAGCCTTTATGTTTCGGTCAAGTTCTGTAGTTCCTTGCGGGAAATCCACAACCACCTTACATTCAGCCCCCTTTGCTTTCTTTTTAAAAACCACGCTGTCAGTTTTCAACTCAGTGCTTACAACACTGTCTACTATCACTTCCTGGTCAGTATCAGCCATAGCGGTAGCTTTTTTTTCAGATTTGCATCCGTTCAGACATGCCATCGATGCAATAGTAATAGCAATGAGAAAATGTTTTCTGTTCATGATAAAAATCAAAATATAGTTAGAGATTATTCTTAGACTGCAAAGATAATCCATTATTCAATACAAACCAAGAGATTAATGATAATTAACCCCAATGTGATTTTTATGTTAAATAGTGTTGCTTTTTGCTTTTGTTTACATGATTATGTGTATCTTTGCAGAGAAAATAACGGAACGACTGACATTTCTTAATAAACCAAAGATGAGAATAATTATTGTTGTAATATTGTGTCTGATAGCATTTCCATCTTATATCCATGCACAGATAGGAAGGCTGTTCAATACCGACAACCATTTGTCGAGCAGTTTTGCCATGCATGTGTATCAAGACTATGATGGCTTTATTTGGGTGTCGACACGTAATGGACTTAATAGATATGATGGTTATAACTTTAAAGTTTTCAAAAAAGGAGAATACTCATGTGACGGAATGAAGTCCAACTATATCAATACCGTTTTGCAACGTCGTGACAAGGTACTCTTTGTAGGCAACCAGCGTGGTGTTCAAACATATTATAACGACCGTTTTCATAATTTCAATCTTATCGGGCTTAATGGTGAAACAATAATATCATTTGTAAGTTGCTTTGCAGAACTCAAAGATGGCACATTGCTTATTGGTACCTCAAATAATGGTATATATAAGGTGACAAGCAATGAAGAGGCACATCGCTATGAAGCCCTCAAGGAAATCAAAGGTGTAAAGAAATTATATGAGGACAGCAGCCAAAGACTATGGATTTTAAGCGAGAAAAACGGAGCTTTGTCATTCAAGGATGGTAAGAAGACAAAATGGATAGAGGAAGACGGACTCGGTTCTGTTCTTATTGACATTTGTGAAGACAAGGCAGGAAACATCTATATAAGTACATTCGACAAAGGTGTATGGGTGAAGGATGTAAGATCCAACAAGTTTGAACTTGTGCCTTCTACAGAAGGAATGCATGTCTCGGCACTATATACATGTAGAAATGGTAATATACTCCTAGGACTCGACGGAGATGGTGTTGCCATTATGAATCCCAAGACACGTCAGTTAACCGTAAATCCTTATTATAGCCATGAAATAGACCTGCGACATGTAAAAGTGAACGCCTTTGTGGAGGACAAGGCTGGCAACATCTGGTTCAGCATGCTTCAAAAAGGTGTGTTCATGCAGCCTGAGAAACCTGTTGGATTTGGTTATACAGGCAATAAATTAGGAAATAAAAACCAGATAGGAGACTGTTGTGTTACCAGTACAATGATTGACAGCAAGGGAAACAGCTGGGTGGGAACCGACAAGGACGGACTCTATGTGCTTGACGTAAGCCACAACCGCATACGGCATTTTGACACCCCCTCCACAGTGCTTGCGCTTGTTGAAGACCCAAGGGGAGGAGTGTGGGCAGGTTCGTATATCAAAGGTCTATATTATATATCTCCCGATTTGTCTTCTATAGAACCTGTCAAACTGGGCAATTTCAATAGCGTCAGCATCTTTGGCCTCGTTGTAGACAATAAATCAAATCTCTGGATTGCCACAATGGGATTTGGACTTATTAGGTACAACACTACCACACATGACATTGAACAGTTCCTTTCCACCGAAGAAGCAGCTTCAGACAGGAAGATGAATATACTTGCCAATAGCTATATCTCACAGATTGATATATCATCTGACTATACAAAGATATTTTTGGCAACCACCATGGGGCTTTGCTGTTATGACATAAAGAAGAAATCATGGTTAAGCACTTTCGGGGAGAATGCCCTGCTCTACGGCATAAATATTCGCTCTGTGTTCCAGTCAGACGTAAACACACTGTGGTTTGGCACCGATGACGGACTATATAAGCGAGACATGCAGACACAGACCTTGACACGCCTTTCAGACGAGGATGGACTGCCAGACAATGGCATCGCCTCTATAATGAGCGACAACGATGGTCAACTATGGGTTGCCACCGACCATGGACTTTGTCAGATGAACGCAAAGACCTGCCATGTGAACAACTGTTTTTATGTAGACGACGGACTTCAGAGCAATGAGTTCAGCGACGGAGCCATTGCAATGGGACCTACCGGGCAGATTCTCTTGGGAGGTGTCAGCGGTATCACCTGGTTTTATCCAAAGAACATAAAGATGCAGACATGGGAGGCTAATGTGCAGATTACCAACCTTGTAGTTAACGGGAAAGACATCACCTCTGGCGACGAGTCAGGCATATACACAATTACCGACAAACCCGTGCTCCAATCTGACCGTTTCACGCTTTGCTACGACGACAACACGTTCTCCATCCAGCTCTCCACCCTTACCTATGACTCTCCGGAGCATATCACATACTCCTATAGTGTCAACCACGACGGATGGACAACACTTCTTCCTGGACAGAATGAGATAAACTTCAGCCTGATGCCACCGGGCACTTATAAGTTTCGCATAAAAGCAATCAAAAACAATCAGGAGTCGAAGATTAAGGAATTTACCATTGTAGTGAAGTCGCCATGGTACCGTTCTTCTATGGCCTATGTGGTTTACCTCGCCTTCATCGTTGCTTGTATATACCTTTATATAAAGCAGAGAAAACAGAAAGAGCATGACCTCATGATGTTACAAGAGCACAAGCATGCCGAAGAACTCAACGAGGCAAAGATAAGATTCTTCATGAACATCAGTCACGAGATACGCACTCCTATGACCCTTATATTAGCACCGCTCATGACACTTCTCAAGGAAGACAAAGACCCGCGTCGAACAGGTGCGTATATCACCATAAAGAGAAACGCTGAGCGAATACTGCATCTCATCAACCAGATGATGGACCTGAGGAAGATTGAGAAGGGAATGATGAAGATGCGTATGCGAGAGACAGACATCATTGGGTTTGTGGAAGACATTTGCCACATGTTTGAATATCAGTCAAGGGCAAAGAGCATAAAGTTCAGCTTTGTCCATGAAGACCAACACTTGCCAGTATGGATAGACCTCGCCAATTTCGACAAAGTGGTAGTAAACCTGCTTTCCAACGCTTTTAAATATACTGCCACTGGAGGAGAAGTTGTCGTAACGGTTAGTCACGATAACAAAAACATGGTGCTCTCTGTTCGCGACAATGGTGAAGGCATACCAAAGGACAAGGTGGAGAAGATTTTCGAGCGCTTCTATCAGAGCGACACTAAAACCAATGACCGCCATCTCGGAACAGGCATAGGCCTCGACCTTGCAAACTCTCTCGTACTGCTGCATCATGGCTCCATAACCGCCAAGAATAATGAAAAGGGTGGGGGAGCCACATTCACAGTCACTATTCCGCTCGGTTCGGCACATCTGAGAGATGAAGAGAAGGTGGAAATCAGTGAAAACGACAGCAATGAAGACACAATGTCTAAACTTCTTGAAGAAAGCTACGAAAGTGTAGTGGAACCGGAGCCCACAGAACAACAGGCTATTCTGCCACGAGGCAAGCGTCAGTCGATAGTTGTCGTGGAAGACGACATCGAGATACAGAAATACCTTGTCGACGAACTTTCGCCGTATTTCAAAGTGTCGGCTTATGGCAATGGTCAGGAAGCACTTGTCGCAATACTTAAAGATGTTCCGGATTTGGTCATCAGCGACGTGATGATGCCGGTGATGGACGGTACCACACTTTGCACCAAACTTCGCAATAACATAAATACCAATACAGTGCCCGTTGTGTTGCTCACCGCAAAGTCACGCGACGAAGACAAACTGGAAGGACTCGAGACAGGAGCAGACGCATATCTCGTCAAGCCGTTTAACATCGACATATTGAAGCGTACGGTTCTTAACCTGATAAATTCGCGAAACATTATGCGTAACAAACTTTCTGGCAATGAAAGTCAGGAAGACAGGGTGGAGAACCTCGACATTCAGACTGCCGACTCAAAACTGATGGAACGAGTGATGAAGGTGGTGAACAGCAATCTTAACAATGCCGATCTCAATGTAGACTTCATAGCTCGCGAGGTGGGACTGAGCCGAGTGCATTTCTACCGCAAGATGAAGACACTTACCAATCAGTCGCCCCACAACTTCATACGCAACATACGCATGAAACAGGCGGCAAGACTATTCGATGCAGGACATCAGAATATCAATGACGTGATGTATGCCGTGGGATTTTCAAACACCAGTTCATTTTCTACCGCCTTCAAGGCTGTATACGGGGTGTCGCCCCGAGACTATATCAAGGACAAGAACGGAAAAGAAAAGGGAGAGTAAGCCGAAAGGTTTCTCTCCCTCTCTTTTTCTTTTCTTTTTGTATCTTTTTGTCTATAATCTGCCATAATGTAACATTTCATGTACTATGTGTTACATCTCGTTTACATTGTTTGATAAATATTAGGTAATTTTGCAACAGAAATTTTTGCGTTATTGAACCATAGGAATAATTAACGAACTATTGTATTAATAAAAAATGTATGTAAAGAATTTATTGACAACTTTGATGTTGGCATTTATGGTCATCATAGCAAAAGGTAGTGATGACTTACCGCCATTGTCAGTCAAAGGTAAACATCTTGTCGACGACAAGGGAAACCCCGTGACTCTGCATGGAGTTATGGACACCCCCAACCGTTATTTCAACGGATGGCGCTGGCAAGGATGGAAACCAGGGTATAATGGGGAGGACGTGGAGCCGTGTCTCAATTATTTCGAGAAACTGTTTAAAGCCCTGACCAATCATGATCAAGGAGCCTATTGCACCGTGTTCCGTCTGCATCTCGATCCTTGTTGGACCAACGATCCTAACCTTCCGTTGGTAGGCGATGGCGGAGAGCACAATATCAGTCAGTTTTCACAGACAAGGCTTAAGAAGTATTGGAGGTCGCTCTATACCCAGCTAATAAAGAAAGCCTTGGCGCATGGGATGTACGTGGTAATCCGTCCGCCGGGAGTATGTCCTCACGACATCAAGGTGGGTGATGCCTATCAAGAATATCTTAAGACCGTTTGGGGAACAGTCACCTCTTTCACCACATTTCTTAATGATAATGCAGGCAAGGTGAGCATCGAGCTTGCCAACGAACCGGTAGATGTTTATGACAGCAAAGGAGTTAAGAATAGCTCAGTGGCTCTTCGTGATTATTTCCAGCCGATAGTTGACGTCATCCGTGAGAACGGGTTCAAGGGAATTATCTGGGTGCCGGGTTCGGGATGGCAGTCGTGGTATAATAACTATGCAAAGTATCCCATTAAGGATCCTGAAAACAACTTTGGGTATGCCGTACACTGTTATCCCGGATGGTACAACTCAGGTTCCGGTAGCAATGACAATACCGACAAGGAGAGGATGCGCCGCCAGTTTGAGGTACAAGTGCCAGTTGTAAAGACCAATCCCATTATTGTTACCGAGATTGACTGGAGTCCTCCCAAGCCAGGCGCAGGACATTATGACGAACATGGCAAATGGGTTGAGCCAAACTATGGCACTTGGGGTACAGCCACCACATCTGGTTTCGGCAATGCCTTCAAGTATATCCACGACTACTATGGCAACATCAGCATGACCCTTCAGGGCAGTGGCCTGTACTTCGATATCGACAAGTATCTTGAATCCAACATCGTCCAGCCCGCGTTTGAGGGAGTTGATGAAGCCTGTGGAGAGGCTTGCTTTGCATGGTACAAAGAGTATTATGAAAAGTTGCCCACAGGTATTGAAGGAGTGGAATGTGATTCATTTGGTCCGTACGATTCAAAAGTCTATGACCTGCAAGGCCGTCCAGTGGATTCTAATCAGCAAGGCTTTTGTATCAAAAAAGGCAAAAAATATGGACGAATGGCTAATAAAATAGCAAAATGAAACATTTCAATTCGTTTGTGATACATTTCGATTGCTGTAATTAACAGATATTTAATAATTTTGCAGCCGAAAATAATGACCAAATAAAAAAGTATTAAATAATTTAACGATAACTAACGCATGTTCTAAAAAATAAGTAACATGAGAAAATTACAACAAACAAAGGGAAGGACAGTCGCCCTGTTTCTTTTGTTATTCTCAGTTTGCATAGGAGCATTCGCCCAAAAGGGAATAGAAGTCTCCGGTAAGCTTACTGATGCAGCAGGAGAAGAACTTATCGGCGCATCTGTCTTTGTGAAGGGCAACACTGCCAATGGTACAGTGTCTGACCTTAGTGGAGATTTCAAACTCACGGTACCTTCGGAGAACTCGGTCCTCGTGTTCTCTTATGTCGGCATGGTGTCGAAAGAGATGAAGGTGGGTAAAAAACGTGTTTTCAATGTGTCCCTTGCCGAAGACAACCAACTTCAAGAAGTGGTAGTCGTAGGTTATGGTCAGCAGAAGAAAGCATCAGTGGTGGGAGCCATCACCCAGACTACGGGTGAGGTGCTGGAACGTTCGGCAGGTATCGGTAGCGTCAGCGCTGCCCTTACAGGTAACCTACCCGGTATTGCAACCATCGCTTCTACAGGACAGCCTGGAGAAGAAGACCCACGTATTTATATTCGTGGTGCCGCAGCCTGGAACCAGGATGCACAGCCTCTCATCCTCGTCGATGGAGTGAAGCGTGAAATCAAGTCGGTTGATATTTCTTCAGTAGCTACAGTATCAGTGCTGAAGGACGCATCCGCCACCGCCGTTTATGGTGTGGAGGGTGCCAACGGTGTTATCCTTATCACCACAAAGCGTGGTGTAGAGGGTAAGGCGAGAATCGACGTCGGTTTCAATGCCACTCTGAAGGCTGTGTCAAAGTTGCCGCGTAAGTATGACTCTTATGACGGTTATATGTTGCGCAACCAGGCAATCGAGCATGAGCTTGCCTTGGGTGGTGCAGCTTCGTGGGCATATTATCGTCCGCAGACCTTCATCAACAATTTCCGCAATCAGGATCATACCGTGAAACCACAGTATGATGCTGCCGGCAACTATCTTGGCGACTACAGCCAGGCAGAGCGTTATCCTAATGTTGACTGGCAGGACGAGATGTTTAAGGAGTACTGTCTGTCATATAATACAAACATCAACTTCTCCGGTGGTACCAAATATGTGAAGTACTTCGTTGCTTTCGACTTCCAGAACGAGGGTGACATGACACGAGTATGGAACAACAATCAGGGATATGAGGGCGGATATGCCTACAACCGTCTGAATGTACGTTCTAACCTCGACTTCCAGATTACAAAGACAACACAGTTCAGGGTTAACCTTGCCGGTTCAAACGCCCAGCAGAAGACCCCGCGTTATTATTGGGGAAATAACGGTGAGTGGTTCCAGCAGCAGAAGTGGGCGGGAGCCTATGGTATGGCGCCCAACCTGTTCCCCGTGCAGTTCTCCGATGGTTCTTGGGGTTACTATCCGTTGACCTCCAACATTGAGAACTCTCCTCGAAGTGTAGCTACATCAGGTTACGAACAGAAGACCATAACACGTGTGTTTACCGACTTCGCCCTTGAGCAGGATCTCGGATTTGTGACAAAGGGTCTTATCGCCCGCGCTACAATCTCTTGGGACAACCAGTTTAATGAGGGTGAGCGTGGTATCTCCGACCTGCATAAAGTAAAGAACGCATACATCCTTCCAGAGGATGGTATACTTCTTCGCGAAAACCTCATCGACACCAACACAGGTTTTGACTTTTATGAGAGCCGCGACTGGACAACAGCTCCAGGTAGTGTGAATTATACAAGCCGTGCCACTGAGATGTCGTTCCAGCTCTTCTGGGCACGTCAGTTTGGCGACCACAATGTTTCTCTTATGGGTAACTGGAAGCGCCGTATCCATGCGGGTAACGCCGACCTTGAGAACCGCCGTGAGGACTGGGTGTTCCGTACCACTTACGACTATAAGAGCAAGTATTTCGCAGAGTTCAACGGTGCTTATAATGGTTCGCAGAAGTTCTCTCCCGACAACCGTTTCGTGTTCTTCTGTTCAGGAGCTGCAGGATGGATGCTCTCAGAGGAGAAGTTTATGAAGA
>SAMEA3663084__coassemble_996_pt1 | contig 9443 bp, 5 predicted proteins | sample SAMEA3663084__metabat2_high_PE_009 | metagenome-assembled genome bin SAMEA3663084 (sample SAMEA3663084) | pig gut metagenome | biome: pig gut; feature: pig-associated habitat; material: faeces | place: France | collected 2012
ACTTCGTAAGTTCGTCGAGTTTCGTGAAAAACTTCGCAGAAGGAGTTATCTGCTTATTCATTTTGTAATACATGTAATCCGGATACATCGGCAGGGTCATATACGACATGTATTTCAGTCTCAGCTCTTCTTTCTTCTTAAAATCGGCTGGTAGAGCTGCCTTTTCCATCAATGCCATGTTGGCAGCATACACGCTGTCGCACACCTTAAGGAATGCCGTCTCCTCCAAACCGTACTGGTCGCGTGAGATGTCGGCAAACTCAGTGTTGAGCAGGTATCTGTTGATGTCTGCCAAAGCACCGCTACATTCCGCCTTCCCTGTTTCCATGTCTACGGTCACCGCCAAGTCGCTCTTAGGGTCGAGATACATTGTACCTCTCATGCTACGTCCGAACACCACGTCGACATACTGCGGTTTGAAGTCACTACTGTCAAGTTTAGCTTCACCGTCGGTTGCATTAAGAGTGGTCCATTTGTCATTATCACTCCAGTTCAACATCACGTTAGCTTTTGCCTGGGCGCCGTTCATCTTGAACTTGTAAATTCCTGCGCTGGCAGAAAGGGCAGAGCTTATAGCCACTGCCAAAATCATTACCTTTTTCATTGTTTTATAATAATTAAATAATAAGTCGTTTATTATTATTACGCAGATTTCCATAATAAGGGTATAAAAGTGACATTGTTTTTTGAGTATATTAACTTAATCAGAAATTTTTAAATCAAAAAAAAATACCAACAATAATCACAAAATGCAACTTTTTTTTAGCAAAAATGTAAATACTGCTATTTTTTTGTACCTATTTTTTAAAATCTCCGTACTGATAAATAAAATACCAAATAATTATAAACATTAGAATTTAAAAGAAATGAGAAAAAACCGAACCAGGAACAGTAGCAGATGGATAACATTGCTACTTTGCATGTTGGTCTACTGCTTAGCAGCAGGAGCCAAGACAGGCAAAAAAGTAAATGCCTCGTTTGTTGACGAGTCATTGGCATCGGCGCTCAAGACTGTCAGCCGACAGTCTGAAGTTCATATTGGCTTCGCCTACGAGGATGTCAATGGCTACAAGGTGACCCTTACCCTAAAGGATCTATCGGCTAAAGAAGCTGTAGACCAACTAATAGGAAAGTTCCCACTCACCAGCTCAGTGACTAACAATGGCATTATGGTGACAAAAAAAACAGCCAAGGTGCAAGCTACCAACAACAACGATGACAATGTACTTGAAGGCACAGTAGTTGATGTAGACGGCAATCCGCTGCCGCGCGTAATAGTCAGCGAAAAGGGTAATTCAAAGAAGAACGTGCTCACCGACAACAACGGAGTGTTCCGTTACCCATTGGCTAAAGGGGCGAAAGCTACGTTAGAATTATCTTTCATCGGTATGGAAACACAGATTGTAAACGTGACTAACAATGGACAGCGAAAGCGTCTGAACATAGTGATGAAAGACAATTCTACGGAATTGAAAGATGTGGTGGTAACAGGTATTTTTAAACGTAATAAGGAAGGCTTTACAGGATCGGCAAACCACATGAGCGGCGACGACATTCGCCAGCTTTCGTCGGGTAACATTCTCAATGCCATAGAGATGCTCGATCCGGGTTTTAGAAAGGGAAGCACCATGATGTCGGGTTCAAACCCCAGCAGCCTGCCCGACTTCTCCATGCGCGGACAGTCAAGCATGGGCGACTATTCCACCGACGAGACCATCATCATGCGTGGCGATGTGGACACACGTCCCAACCAACCGCTCTTCGTGCTCGACGGTATCATTGGTGTCAGCGTGACAAAGATTATGGACATCGACCCGCAGCTTATCGAGAGTGTCACACTGCTCAAGGACGCCGCCGCCATGGCCATCTATGGTTCACAGGCTTCAAATGGTGTTGTTGTGGTGGAGACTAAGGCTCCTGCGGCTGGCAAGTTGCGTTTCACCTACAACGGAAACTTCAAGGTGGAATGGCCCGACCTCACCGACTATGACCTGCTCAACGCAGCAGAGAAACTGGAACTCGAGAAACGTGCTGGCTACTACGACGACGCCGGCTCTGTGCAGAATTCTGTAAACCGACTGAACTCCTATCGCCAGAAACTGCTTGAGGTTCAGCGCGGTGTAGATACTTATTGGCTCAGTCAACCGTTGCAGACCGTGTTCAACCATCGCCATGGCTTCAATGTGGAGGGCGGAAGCCGTGAACTGCGATACAAACTTTATGCCGGCATAAACGAAGCTCCAGGTGTGATGAAAGGCACAGGTTTATACGGACGTAACGTCAGCCTTGACGTGCGCTATCGCTCAGGCAAGCTCCTCATCAGTAATGTGGCTTATGTTGACTACACAAAGTCTGACCGCACCTCGCCATATGGGTCATTCAAACTATATACCCAACTTAACCCATACTACCGAATTTATGACGAGACAGGTCAGATAGGACAGTATCTCGAGCGTGCCGTGACTACCACCGACAACTACTATCAGACGTCAGGTGCAGACATTGGCAACCCGATGTACAACACTCTTTACAACACTCTCGACCGTAACGTGGCCTTTGAGGTGAGAGACGCCTTCCGTGTGGAATACAACCCAATACAGAACCTTCGTCTGGCCATGGACCTCACCATCACCAAGAGCACCTCGGACATCGACATCTTCAAATCGGCCAATCATACCGACTTCATCACGGTTAGCAATGTAGAACAACGAGGTTCCTACTCGTGGAATAACACCTCAAACTTAGGCTACGACCTTGCCTTCACCGCTAATTATAATAAGGTGTGGAACAACAAACACGTGCTTGCCACATATTTCCGTTACAACATACAGGAAAACAAACTACACACCGCAGGTGCCTATGCCACGGGATTCCCCAATGACAACATGGATGAGATTTATCTCGGTGCCAAGGTGCAGAGTACAAGTGGTGATGAAAGCACCACACGTGCAATTGGTGCAGTGACAACACTTAGCTACACCTATGACCAACGCTATGCCGTGGACCTCAACGGACGTATCGATGCCTCGTCGCAGTTTGGTAAGAACAACCGCGTGGCGCCATTCTGGTCGACAGGATTACGCTGGAACGCCGACAAGGAAAAGTTTGTGAAGAAGCTCGGCATCTTCGACGAGCTCATCTTCCGTGCCACTTATGGTGAGACTGGTTCGCAGGGCTTTTCTCCTTATCAGGCACTCCAGATGTACAACTATGCCAACTCCATGAGAATCTACCAAAGCTCCGACGTGGTGGGCACACTGCTATACGCCATGGGTAACGAAGACCTGAAATGGCAGATAACCGACTCATACAACATCGGTCTCGACTTCACCATGTTCAAAAACTTGATTAGCGGACGTTTCGAATACTACTACAAGTATACGAAAAACACCGTACTCGACTATTCACTTCCGCCTTCAATGGGTTTCAGCAGTGTGAAGGACAACCTTGGAAACATACTCAACCAAGGTTATGAGTTTAATCTCCGCATTATGCCAATCCGTATACCAGCAAAGCAGATGACACTCAGCTTCGTTGCAAATGGTAGTCACAATGTCAACAAGATAAAAAAGATTTCCAATGCCCTCAAGCGTCGCAACGATTCTGAACTGGCAGAAGATCCAAGCAACCCTAACAAGTTGTCGCGTCCGCTGCCAAGATATGTTGAAGGCTACTCGCAGTCGATGATATGGGCCGTGCAGTCGTTGGGCATCGACCCGATAACAGGCCGTGAGATTTATCTTTCACGCGATGGACAGCGCACCAGCGAGTGGAATGCTGTCGACCTTGTTCCTTGTGGTGACACGGAACCAGACCTTGCCGGAACCCTCAGCACAAACTTCACCTGGCGTGGTCTTACCTTCACTGTAGCCGCACGCTACCAGTTTGGCGGCCAGTACTATAACAAGACTCTTCTCGACAAGGTAGAGAATGCTAATCTGCGCTACAACGTAGATCGCCGTGCCTATACCGACCGTTGGGCAGCCCCTGGCGATTTAGTAGCCTTCAAGGCAGTGACCACCAATGTCAACGGCCAGCAGACCAAGGCCAGCTCACGTTTCGTGATGGACAACAACGAGCTCGTGCTCAACGTCATCAATCTCGAATACCGTTTCGAGAGCCGTTACGAGAAGTTTATAAAGCAAATGGGATTGACCAGTGCCTCCGTAGGACTTTATATGGAAGACCTGTTCCATCTTTCTACCATCAAACAGGAGCGAGGCATCACCTATCCGATGTCAAGACAAGTGTCTATGTCGCTCTCACTTACATTCTAATGATATTTTCATACAACTAAAGTAATATAAATATGAGAAAAACCATTATAGCACTTTGTGCCGTGGCAATGGCCCTCACCTCGTGTGGCGACTGGCTGGATGTTGAGCCGAAGACCTACGTTGAGGAAGAAGACCTTTTCAAAAACGAGCAGGGATTCAAGGAAGCACTCACTGGTATATATATAGCCATGGCAGAGACACCGGTTTATGGACGCGAACTCACATACGGTTTTATGGACATCATAGCCCAGCGATACTATAACGACGAGAACTCATTAGCCGATTACGAGCAGGAAACATGGTACACATACCCGTCGGTGCGCACTGAAAGCTACACGGTGAACTTCTGGAACTACGGCTATAATATCATAGCCAACATCAACAACTTGCTCCAGAACATAGAAAAGCATGGCGATAACATCAAGACCGCCGGCTATCACGACATCATTAAGGGCGAAGCCTTAGGACTTCGGTCATTCATATATCTCGACCTCTTGAGAATGTTTGGCCCGATATATAAGGACAACGCTTCGTCGCCGGCCATACCTTATCGTACGACATTCGACCGCTCGGAGAAGAAACTCCTCCCGGCATCGCAGGTTGCAGACAGCATCATCGTCTCGCTGAAAGAGGCAGAAAGTTTGCTCGAAAACGACCCAATGAACATCTCTTTCCCAGTAGCGTCAGACGATACCAGCATCGATCCCTTTCTCAACTATCGCTTCAACCGCATGAATAAGTATGCAGTGAAGGCTGTCATGGCAAGGGCTTATCTCTGGAAGGGCGACAAGATAAATGCTGCTGCAAAGGCACAGGAAGTGATAGACGCAAAGAAAGCCGACGGAGGAAAGCGCTTTGCCCTCGTGACCGACAACTCGCAGGACAAGGTGTGCTCCACAGAACTGCTTTTCTCGCTAAGCATGGACTCGAAGACCTTTCCCGACCGTGTTGAAAGCGAGTTCATGGTGGCCATGTGGAACTACTATGTGTTGTTTGATGTTCAGCGCCTGTATGATATCTTCGACATAAAGGTGGACGGTACCAACGACATGCGCATGAAGGAAGGATCGGGCTTCAACATCAGTTCAAATGGAGCTTACACGCTGAAATACAGCCAGAAGAACCTCTTCTCTTTCGCCATCGAGTGTCAAATGCCGTTGGTACGCCTGCCTGAAATGTATTACATACTTGCCGAGTGTACCGACGACCTTGCAGAGTCGGCACGTCTGCTCTCACTTGTCAGAGGTTCACGTGGTGTGGAAGACCTGCAGCCATTTAAGAACGAAGACGAGAGGTTGCTGAACCTCGAGAAAGAGTACCGCAAGGAGTTCTATGCCGAAGGCCAACTTTGGTATTTCTACAAGAGAAATGCCTATAAGACATTCCTCAACTGTCCGATAAGCAACATGCAGGAAGCCAACTACCGATTCTCAATTCCTGACGATGAGGAGTCGCTGGGCAATATCCACTAACCAATAAAGAACAAAGACAATGAAAAGAACAATAAAAAACATATTGGCACTGGCTGCCATCTGTCTGATGTGGTCGTGTGAGAAGGCTGAAGTGCCGGTATACAACTCACCAACGGCTATCAACTTTCTCGCTCCCGACGGCTATGGGGGATTCAAGGACGACTATCTCAACCTCAGTGTCGAGATAAACCTCTATGAGCAGTATCTTAAGACAATGGACGTGAACGAGAGTGAACTACAAATAGGATTCCAAATTGAAGGTCTCATACCAGAAACGGATATGAGAGTGAGATTTTCAACCGAGGCGGTGGAAGACTACGAACAGGCTCAAGTTGAACTGCCTACAGACACCGTGATAAGGGCGGGGCAGTATAAACAGACCGCCACAATTAAATGCCTCAAACCGGCCGAGATGGAGAAAGAATATGCCACATACATCACTTTCGACTATGCCAATAGCGATGTAGTGGCTGGCACCAAGGAACGTCAGAAGTTCAAGGTCACTGTGAAGGATAAGACTGACTGGGACGGAATGTACGTGACAGGCGAGGATGAGTGGAACGAGTACTATAGTGACGTGCTCGGAAAATACGGCCCTATGAAGGTGAGATTTGTGCTATATGCCCTTGGACAGCAGGGACTCAGCTACTCCAGCATAGGTTACAAATACTACTATACCCCGTATTATCCAAGCTACGGACTATCTCCCTATCTCGACTATCTGAAAGAAACGCTCGATATTTACAATGCGAGCCATGGAAAGCCGCTCACAGAGCCTGACGGCACACCAGTATCATTCAATTAATCAAAAACAAGGAGACAATAACAATGAAAAAGATATTGATTTTTTGCGGAATATTGACACTCATGTTTTCGGCATGTTACGAAGACGAGGGTAACTATACCTACGATGAGTCGATAACCGATATAAGCGTAAAGCTCAATGAGACTTACGGCTTAAAGAAAGCCGACGATGTCATGAGTTATACTATCACACCGGAGATAAAGACCGGCGATGGAGACAAGTCGTATCTCAAGTATGCATGGACTATGAACACCTCTAATGCCAACTCAAAGGGTGACACCATCGCTACCAGTGAAAGTCTCACACTCACTATGGATCCCAATGCATCAGACTTCAAATACAAGTACTATCTTCGTCTCTACGTGGAGAATACAAGGCAGAACACAGTGACCATGGTGCCTACGCAACTGCAAATCATTAAGCCTTACTCCGACTCGTGGATAGTGCTCCATGACAACGGGGGACACGCCGAACTGGGTGCAGTGGAATATCTTGGCAACGAAGCTCTCGTCACCCTCGATGCCTTCACGAAGGAAAGTGGAACGTCGCTCACCGGACAGCCTCTGGCGCTCGGTGTAAGACAAGAGGAAATTGCGAGCTACCTATCCTCATATTGGGGAATGACCGCGCAGTCGCAGTTATATGTCAATACCACTAACGTCGAAGAGTCTGGACTCTACAGTCAAGTAGACCGATTCAAACTTATGGCAAACTGGCAGAACCTCACCGACCCTTCACAGCAGGCCTCGCTTGACTTCTCTGATATTGCCATCAGTCCTACCAACGGCGGAATGATGATGTGCAGCAATGGACAGATGGCCAACTCTGGCTATTACAGCCCATTCTTCTTTCTCATGACACGTGCTGACAACCTATACAATGACTATTATATCTCTAAAGCAGTGGGTGGACCACACACAGGCGTGGGCTTCGACCGTCTTAACCACCGTTTTCTCCACCTTGCTATGCAGTCATCTCAATATTGGTACGGCTATGTGCCTGGTACGGGTTATAAGGGAGCCGTGATAGAGCCAATACCTTACAATGAGGGTAACAAGGCCGACCCGTCAAGTGTAGACCCTAACGAAGAGGTGATAGCCATGATTCCGGGCTACAAGTACAGCAACCAGTATCCTGCCAAGTGGCAGAAATATTCAGCCTACGCTTACGCTATAGCCCCTGGCAACAAGTCTCATGTGTGGGTGTTCCGTTTTTACGAGCTCACCCATGCCGGCGAGGTCACGGTGCCGCAGTCGTATGAGTTCCCGACACCTGCCGGTATCAACGCCTCCACCCCGATGGCTTCAAGCTATATCTACAACAACATCCTGTTCTATGCTGTGGACAACAAGGTATACAAACTCGACATAGCGTCAGGCTCCGCATCGCTCATATGGCAGAGCGAAGACACTCAGGCTAAGGTCACATGTCTTAAGATGGCTGTTGACGGATATTCGGGCTGGGGTGTTGACGACAATCCAAACTATGGAGAAGAACAGTATGGACATCCATATTGTCGCTGTCTGGGAGTAGGTTTGAATACATCCGATGGAGCAGGACAGTTTGTTGTACTTCAATTGAATACTGCCGGAAAAGTTGACAGCGATGGAAAGCATCCTGCGGTACAGGTGTATCGAGGATTTGGAAAGGTTAAGGACATTGTGTTCATCTAATGTTAATTGTTTTTTGTTATGAAAACAAGACTTTTGATATTTCTTACATTTATTGCAGCCACAACAGCCATTGCCCAAAACAAGGGCAATGTGCGGCTGCACGGCAAACTGGTGGACATGGGTTCCAATATGGTGACAATGGTATACGACGGAGCGTCAAGTTATCTAGGTGATTCACGCAACATATTGCTCAAAACCGACAGTGAAGGACGTTTCGACACAACGATCGTAGTTGAGAAACCTTGCTTCTACTCTATCTGCCGCAACACCATGTATCTCACTCCTGGCGACAACATGGAAGTCTACATCACGTCAAACAATCAAGAAGCTGTGTTCAAAGGGCGTGGAGCCGAGGCAAACAACTACATGAAGCATAGACTATTCCCAAAGGGTGGTTCGTTTCTTGAGGCTGGTAGTAACATAAGAAAAGACCTTAACGCCACCAAAGCCCTTGTCGACAGTCTCGCACAGGCACGTCAGGCACAACTCGATGCGCTGGTAAATGTTTCCGACGAATTCCGTCAGTTAGAGTCAGCACGCATCAAGGGCGACTACGTCAATAGTTTCTTTTCTTATCCATCCTATGCAAATATGTTTTCTGGAAAGAAAAACCGAGAGGAAATGATGAAAGCGTATAACGAGTTCATGACTTCCATCCTGCCCATCGTGAAGCCGGTGATAAAGGAAATTGCAGACGACCGCTTCCTCGATGTCAACGTAGTGCGCGGAGTGATGCTTGAGGTGGCAAGCATGGACGACAAATCTTGGACTGAAGACATCACTCTTTCACCAAGAACCATAGAACTGAAGAAGTGTGCCTCTGTGGTGAGCGAACTAAGACGTGAGGCCACACCCGACGTGGTGGCAAAGGCCCAGGCCTTCATCCTCACGGTGAAAAATACCGACTTCGCCACCGAACTGAAAAACAAGGTGGCACAGTCGTCGAAACTGCTGCCAGGACAGGATGCCATAGACTTTGTGATGACCGACCGTGACGGAAATAAGAAAAATCTCAGCGATTTCAAGGGCAAGCCGATATACATCGACTTTTGGGCCACATGGTGCGGACCTTGCATACAGGAGTCGCCATATTTCGATACACTCTCGAAGGATTATCCTGGAGTGACGTTTCTCGCCATGTCAACCGATACCAACCGCAAAGCGTGGCTAAGCTACATCTCGAGCCATGAGAAAAACGCTCCGCAGTTTAATACTG
>SAMEA3663084__coassemble_1015_pt1 | contig 9359 bp, 8 predicted proteins | sample SAMEA3663084__metabat2_high_PE_009 | metagenome-assembled genome bin SAMEA3663084 (sample SAMEA3663084) | pig gut metagenome | biome: pig gut; feature: pig-associated habitat; material: faeces | place: France | collected 2012
TCCTGTCGCCGAGAGGCATTTTCACGTCAAACTCATGGTTAAGCAGTTTGCCTTTAAGACGTTTTTCGTCTGAATGAGTAATGATTTTGTGAATGTCGTATTCAGCAGTGTAGAGTTTCGAGCATCGTTGCAGTTGCATGATGAGCACTGCCGTGGTGTCTGTTGTCTCCACTGGCTTTTCCGTGTCTTTTGCCTTTTCTTTGTCGGATGATGCAGTACAACCTGCAAGACAAGCGATGGCAAGAATAAGATAAATAAATATTCTCATTGTCCTCCTAATCTTTCGAAATAAGTGATGATTTCGTCCCATGTCTTAAACTCGTCGCTGCCCAATCTGATGTTTGTTCCCATGAACTTGTCGTCGTCGTGCATGGAAATCATATAGTCGCCATAGAGCAGGGCGGTGTTGTTGGCGTAAACAATGCGATTGTATGCCGGTGCGCTGATGGCCTCTTCTATCCAGTCGTGGTCTTCAGCCATCATTTCTTTTTCGTTGGTGAGAGCAGGGCATACGAAATACACGTCGTAGTGTTCGAGCAGCATTTCAAAGCATTTGTGCATGCTGGGCCTTGCCTGTCCTTGTGGCGCCCTCATGGCGTCGATGGTGATGTAGAGCACAGGCCGCTCGCGTCCTTCCTGCCTGTCGTCTATCCATCGTATTACGGGCACGAGATAGTGGATTGCTATTTTGTCGTTCAGTCTGTGTTCGCCGTGGAAGTGGATGGCTTGTGGATAGTGTTGGCGGTAGAGGTCGAAGGTGTTTACCAGTGGGTCTTTGTCACCAAACAGTCCCCAGACTCTCTGTTGTTCGTCTTTGTCGTCGGCATGTGTGAAACACTGTTCTGTAAGTTCGGCAAACTGTTTTACGAGAGCCTTGGTGACGATAAAATCCTGCACTCCGTCTTGTCTTGGGTTTTGGTATGTTTGTTTTCCGATCATTCCATGTTTTCCCATGGTGTCGCCCATTTGGAAGGCAGGATTGATGATGATGCGGTCGAAGCCGTAGAGTTGTTCGGTCATCATGCCTCCAGCCGACGTGCCTACGATGAGGTCAGGCTTGTCTTCCTCGCATTTTGTTTTAAGGAATGCGATGGCCTCTTGCGGGTCGAGTGGAATGTCGTATGCCACCACTTCTGTGTTAGGGAGCAGTTGTCGCAAAACAGACACTGTGCCCGATTGTGCTGAGGATGCAAATCCGTGTACATACATCAGCTTTTTGTTTTCCATCACCGATGGATATTGAATTTGATATTGTTTTTCCATTTCTATATTATTCAAGTTATGTATATATTTGAAGTTAAGGAAGTTAACTTATTTATTCCCAACACTCCACATCCTTCTCAATCTCCGGCATCATCGACCGCTTGAACTGCGGGTCTTGGTGATTCCGTCGTTGCTCAATGTAGTTGTCGAGCAGTCGGAATACTTTTGGGGAGAGCTGAATGATGGCAACGAGATTTACCAGTGTCATAAATCCCATGGCCAAGTCAACCAAGCACCATGCAGTCTGTAGAGTGACCGTGGCTCCAATCATGACAGTTGCCCCAGTGATGGCGCGGAAGGCGAATATTGTCTTTCCCGATTGTGTGATGAAGCGTATGTTTGTCTCGCCGTAGAAGTAGTTGGCGATGATGGTGCTATAGGCAAAGAAGAAGATGGCCAGGGTGACAAACAGTCCGCCAAGGCTTCCCACATGGGTGATGAGAGCGTATTTTGTGAGTATGATGCCGTCGCGCCCTGAATCATAGATGCCTGAAAGAAGTATGACGAAGGCCGTGCACGTACAGATGACCAGTGTGTCGGCAAACACACCGAGAGCCTGTAGCAATCCTTGCTTTATGGGGTGTGAGGTGGAAGCTATGGCAGCCGCGTTGGGAGCCGAGCCCTCGCCCGCCTCGTTGCTGAAGAGACCGCGTTTTATTCCCTGCATCATGGCCACGCCAACCATACCTCCGGCAGCCTGTTCGAAGCCGAAGGCACTCTTGACGATGAGTGATATCATGGCTGGAATGGCTGTGATATTGGTAATGAGAATGAATGCGGAGAGCAAGATATAGCCTACTGCCATGATTGGAACAATGATGCTTGAGAAACGTGATATTCTCGTCACACCACCAAAGATGATCATTGTTGTGGCGATAGTGAGAACAAGTCCTACCTTGTCTCGTCCGACGCCCATAGTGTCTGCAACGGCATCGCAGAGCGTGTTGCTTTGAACCACTTGGTTGGCAATGCCAAAGGTGATGGTGATGAGAACGGCGAAGAGCACTCCCATCCACTTTCTGTGCAGTCCGTACTGCATGTAGTATGCCGGACCGCCATAGAACGAGTCTTCGCCGCGCCGCTTGTAAAGCTGGGCGAGGGTAGACTCCACGAATGCCGTTGCAGCGCCAAAGAGTGCCATTACCCACATCCAGAACACGGCTCCCGGTCCGCCAACGAATATAGCCGAAGCCACTCCTGCAAGATTGCCGGTGCCTACACGGCTGGACAACGACACGGCGAAAGCCTGGAAAGAACCAATCTTTTTCAGTCGTTCGTCTTCCGTGGAAAGGTTTTCCTTTTCCACCTTATTTATATATATAGGGCGATTGGCAATTACCTTAAACATATCTTTCAGAAGCCGGAACTGTACACCTTTTGTCCTTATTGTGAAATAGATGGCGCAGCCGATGAGCATCACTATCACCACATAGGTCCAAAGGTATTCGTTTAGCATGTCTATAATGTCCAAAACCCATTCTGTTGTTGTCATAATATAAGGAGTTTTATCGTTTACATTTGCAAAATTATTAAATAAAATAGAATAAACGGCAGTATTATTGTTTTTTTTTCGAAAAAAATGCTCTTATTGCAACTTTTCTTCGTTTTTGAGCGTCAAAAGGTCAGAACAACGAATAAATAATAAGAAAGAAGATAACAATGAAAAAAGTATTTATGTTTGTAGCAGCTCTGATAACACTGATGTCATGTGTGAGCTCGACGGATTTCAAAAAGGCGGAATATGCAGAGGAAACACGCCCGATCAAAGGATTCAATCAGATCCAGGTCAATGGTTCCCCGAAGGTAGTGTATACCCAGGGAAGGAATTATGAAGTGAAGGTCAAGGTGCTTGACAAAGATGCACTTGGCGTAGTGAAGACAGAACTCGACGGCGAGCGCCTTGTAGTGTCGTTGAAAAACTATAGAAGCATGATGTTCAACTTCGACAAAGGCGACCGGTTTGTTGTCTGCGTCACTTCCCCCGACCTTATAGGAGTGGAAGTGAGCGGTTCGGGTGATTTCAAGAGCACCAAGACTATCGACACCGACAATATCAGCCTGGCGGTTCGTGGCTCAGGCGACATCTCCATCGAGGGACTTCTCATTTGCGACCATGCAAAAATGGCAGTGACAGGCTCAGGCGACCTCGAAGTGAAAAACCTTGAGGCCATGACAAACGACATCACGCTGATAGGCTCTGGAGACCTCTCGGTAAGACAGCGCAGGGTGGGCAATACCAGGGTGCAGCTCACAGGCTCAGGCGACATAGAGGTGGACTGTGAAAAATGTGGCACCGTAGACTCCAATCTCACTGGTTCAGGCGACATCAGCATCAGTGGAACAGTAAGTAATCTGAAAAAGTCGAAAGCAGGCTCAGGCGACTATATTATCAACATCAGGAATTGACTGGGATAAAGCCTTTGGCACTTTTTTCCTTTTTTTTTAAGAATTATTCTTCATTCTACATTCTTTTTTGTAATTTTGCACCCAAATTCACAAAAAGAAAGTAGAATGAAGTATGCTATTATAGCCGCTGGCGAGGGTAGCCGATTGGCTGCGGAAGGTATAGACTCGCCTAAACCGTTGGTAACGGTTGGTGGTGATATGCTTGTAGACCGTCTTATCAAAATCTTTATGGATAATGACGCTGAGGAAATAGTGATTATCTGTAATGATCTCACCACGCTTGTGAGCCGACATCTGCTCGACATACAGCAGAACGGACTTAAGGGCAGACCAATACCGTTGAGGTTCGTGGTGAAGAGTACGCCATCGTCGATGCATAGTTTCTATGAAATAAGCCGATACCTCAGCGACGGTCCATTCTGTCTGACAACAGTAGACACCATATTCCGTCCCGAAGAATTCAAAGCCTATATCGAGGCATTGGAAAAGGCGATAGAGAACGGCAGTGACGGACTAATGGGTGTAACAGACTATGTGGACGACGAGAAACCTCTCTATGTGGATGTGGACGACAATGAAAAGATTGTCGGATTTCTTGACAAGAGCGACAGCTGCCGTTTTATTTCGGGTGGTATCTATGGTCTTACCCCACGTTCCATCACCACGCTTCATGCTTGCATCGACCGAGGAGAAAGCCGTATGCGCAATTTTCAGCGTGCGCTCATTGCCGATGGTTTGGAGCTGAAAGCTTATAAGTTCAGTAAGGTGCTTGACATAGACCATGCTTCAGACATACAAAAGGCTGAAGAGTTTTTAAGTAATTCAACTATTGCAAGAAAAGGAAGTTAACTTCTGGAGTTGAACGAATGCGAAATAAAGTTAAGTAATAAATAAAAAAATGGAAAAGAGAAGTTTTAAGGAATTGCTGAAAGCGTCGTACAAGTCGGAGGACACCGAGGAATGGCTTGATGTTCACTTCACCAGACCCATAGGACTTGCCTTTGCACTGATGTGGGAAAAGCTGGGCGTTCATCCCAATGCCATCACCATTCTCTCCATTATCCTTGGTGTGGGAGCAGGTATGATGTTCTATTTTCCTGACCTTGAACATAATATTTATGGAGTGGTGTTGCTGATGTTTGCCAACTTCTGCGACTCCACCGACGGCCAGCTTGCCCGCCTGACCGGACAGAAGACGCTAATAGGCCGCATGCTTGACGGATTTTCGGGCGACTTATGGTTTTTCGCCATATATGTAGCCATTGCCTGCCGCCTTTACAATGAGCCTGTTCCTTTTCTCGATGGATATACATGGGGAATAGGCAGCGTCATATTATGCAGTGTGGCAGGCTTCCTGTGTCATTCGCCCCAGTCGTCGCTTGCCGACTATTACCGTCAGATACACCTTTACTTCCTCTTGGGAAAGAAAGGCAGTGAGCTCGACGACTATAAAAGCCAGCGCGCCATCTATGAGTCAATGACGTGGAAGGGAAATTTCTGGGCTAAGATATTTTATTTCAACTACGCCAACTACTGTAAAAGCCAGGAAAAACGCACACCAGGATTCCAGGCTTTCTACAAGACAGTGAAACTGCGTTGGCCTAATTTGGAGGATATGCCGCAGACGCTACGCGACGAGTTCAGGTACAACTCACTGCCGCTGATGAAGTACACCAACCTTCTCACGTTCAACTCACGCGCCATAATTATCTATGTCACATGTCTTGCAGGCATACCATACCTCTATCCTTTGATGGAAATCACTGTGTTTATGGCAATGTATGTCCACATGCGCAAGAGCCATGAGAAGTTCTCCCTTGAAATGGCTGACAAACTTTAGTCGAGAAAAAAAATAGATAGACATATGTGGATTACCTTAGCTGACTGTCAAGACATAACCAGGGCAGGAATGCAGTATGTGTTTAGTTCTATTGCAGGCGCCGACTGCCATTTGGCAGAAGACAAATATGAGATGATTGAACAACTCCGACAGCATCCCGATGCTATTGTTGTGCTCGACTATACACTCTTCGATATCAACGATGTGGAGGAACTTCAAATACTCCACGACCGTTTCCCAGAGGTGAGATGGTTGTTGTTTAGTGTTGACCTTTCCTTGGACTTTGTAAAGAGGGTGATGGCTATGGGCCAAGGCTTCAGTGTGCTGCTTAAGGAGTCGCCGATGCATGAGATACGTGAAGCTATAGACTACGCCATCCATAACAGACGATACATATGCCAGCGTACAACCGAACAGTTGTTTGCCCCGGAGCAGCAATCCACAGATGAAGACGAGGTGAAACTGACGCGTACAGAAGTAGAAATACTTAAAGACATTGCGCTGGGGATGACCACTAAGGAGATAGCAGAAAAGCGTTACTCCAGTTTCCACACGATAAACACCCACCGCAAGAACATATTCCGCAAGATAGGTGTCAACAATGTTCATGAGGCAACAAAATATGCCTTAAGGGCTGGACTCGTTGATTCGGCGGAATATTATATCTAACTATCAAAATATCAGTCAATGAAAAGTTTTTTTAAACGTTTTTCGCTTCCAGTGTCACTGCTGGTTGGCGTTGTGTCCTACCTGATGTTTTCACAGATAGAGATATTGGAACCCATAGGCGATGTGGCAGGACCACTGTTTCTCGATATAATGCCTGTGGTGCTCTTTACGATACTTTATGTCACCTTCTGTAAGATACAGATAAAGGAAATGAAGCCTCGCACATGGCATTTTATTCTACAAGGCATACGCATTGCCTTATCTGGATTTTTCGTATGGCTAATCACATTGACTTCCGATGCAGACGTGAAACTCCTGCTCGAAGGAATGTTTATCTGTATCATCTGCCCAACAGCGGCGGCTGCACCTGTGGTGACAGAGAAACTTGGAGGCAGCATCGGTTCGCTCACCATATATACAATCATTGCCAATGTGGTGACATCCGTCATCATTCCGCTCTTCTTCCCAATGGTGGAGAAAAGTGCCGACATAGAGTTCTTTGCTGCGGTGCTCATGGTGCTGAAAAACGTGACCGTTGTGCTCGTGGTGCCTTTGGTATTGGCACTTACAAGCAGAAAGGTGATTCCATCGTTCACTTCTTGGTTAGCAAAAAAGAAAGACTTGGGCTTCTATCTCTGGTGTGTCAATCTTGCCATAGTGTCGGGAGTGACAATGCGCAATATCCTTCTCTCTACGGTGTCAGGCCATACTTTGGTCTTGCTTATCATACTTCCTCTTTTTGTCACCATCGCTCTTTTTGCCATCGGCAAGGCCGTGGGACGCCCGTTTGGCGACAGTATAAGCGCTGGACAGGCTTTGGGACAGAAAAACACCGTCGTGGGCATTTGGCTGACCATCTCCTTCCTCAACCCGCTTGCCGCAGTGGCTCCAGGTGCCTATGTGCTATGGCAGAACATGGTGAACGCTTGGCAGTTGTGGTATAAGGACAAATATGGCAAGCTGAAGTGGTAGAACACTTAAAAAATCTTTTTGCACTACAATTTTTCTGAAATACTCTTTGTAGTTACAATTATATTTTCTATCTTTGCCTCGGGAAAAGCATTGCTTATAGTGATGTTTCATTAGATAATTAACAAAATTATTAAGAAAGAGATGAAAAAAATCGTTGTAATGGTTGCCATAATGATGATGTCTGTTATGGCATTCGCACAGGACAACAATACCTGTTGCAAGAAAGATGGTGAAAAGAAAGAGTGCTGCCAGAAGAAGGCTGAATGCAAGAAGGCCGAATGCCAGAAGAAGGCTGAATGCAAGAAGGCTGAATGCAAGAAGGCTGACAAAAAATGCACTGAAGGCAAGAAATGTTCTGACTGCAAAAAGAAAGGTACAAAAGAGTGCTGCAAGAAGCAGAAAGGATGCCAGAAAAAATGTGATAAGTAAGAAATATGTAAGAGAACCGCATGGCTTTTATTGCTCATGCGGTTTTTTGCAATAATAATGGAACAAAAAGAAAAAATAGTATCGGCTTGTTTCATTTTTTTGTGTTACCTTTGCACCCGAGAAATAGTATAACCTAAAAAAATGGATATTTTATGAACAAAAAAAGACTAACGACTCTTGTTGTCAGCTGCATCGCTGCATTGGGACTGCAAGCGGAAAACGTAAACATTTCAACAAAGACTACTTCCCTCGTGGTGGATGCAACAAAGGGAAATGACCTGAAGTTTATGTATTATGGTGCCAAACTGTCGGACAAAGACATCGCCTCTCACTGCGAGACTGGGGGATGGAAAGGACAGTGGAACTACTATAGCACTTATCCGGCCTACGGAGTGAACTGCGACCAGGAATATGCCCTTTCAGTGGTGCATGCCAATGGCGACATGGCTCTTGAACTGAGACTGGAGGAGGTGGAAAAACAGGGCGACGTGACCATATTCAAGATGAAGGACAAGGTGCAGCCGTTCTATGTAAACGTATGCTATCGCACTCGACCTGAGTCGGAAGTGATAGAGACATGGACCGAGATTTTCCATCAGGAGAAGAAACCTGTGCGTCTGACGCGATTCTACTCTGGCAGTCTGCCAATAAGACGCGGAGATGTTTGGGTGTCACACCTTTATGGCTCTTGGGCAAATGAGGGACAACTGTGTGAGGAGCCTCTCAACGCAGGAATGATTGTCATTGAGAACAAGGATGGTGTGCGCAACTCTCACACATCGCACGGCGAGGTGATGATATCGCTCGACGGAAAGGCAAGGGAGAACAGCGGCGACGTGATAGGTGCTGCCATCTGCTATACAGGAAATTATAAGCTGAGCATCAACACACACGACGATGAATATCACCAACTCTTTGCAGGAATAAACGAAGAGGCATCGGAATATTATCTCGCAAAGGGAGAAGTGTTCAAGACTCCCGTGCTCGCGCTCACCTTCAGCCGTGAGGGCCTTAGCGGAGCTTCACGCAACTTCCACAAGTGGGGACGAAAATATATGCTTGCACATGGCGACAAGGTGCGCGACATCTTGCTCAACAGTTGGGAAGGTGTCTATTTCGACATCAACGAACAGGGAATGGACCAGATGATGAGCGACATCGCATCTATGGGAGGAGAACTCTTTGTGATGGACGACGGATGGTTTGGAGACAAGTATCCACGCAAGACCGACAACTCGTCGCTTGGCGATTGGGTGGTGGACCGCAAGAAGTTGCCCAATGGAGTGCCGGGACTTGTGAAGGCTGCAACAAAGCATGGCGTCAAGTTTGGTATATGGATTGAACCGGAGATGACAAACAGCGTAAGCGAACTCTATGAGCAGCATCCTGACTGGGTGGTGAAGACTCCGGGACGTGACCTCGAGATGGGACGAGGCGGAACACAGCTCGTTCTCGACCTCAGTAATCCAAAGGTGCAGGACTTCGCCTTCTCCATCGTCGACAACTTGATGAAGGAGAATCCCGACCTGTATTATATCAAGTGGGATGCCAACATGAACATCCGCAACCATGGTTCGCAGTATCTCTCGATGGACCGCCAGAGCCATCTGCTCATCGACTACCATAAGGGCTTCATAAAATTGTGTGAGAGAATACGCGCAAAATACCCCGACCTCATCATCCAGGACTGCGCTTCAGGAGGCGGACGTGCCAACTGGGGCTATATGCCATACTTCGACGAGTTCTGGGTGAGCGACAATACCGACGCACTGCAGAGAGT
>SAMEA3663084__coassemble_1063_pt1 | contig 9145 bp, 6 predicted proteins | sample SAMEA3663084__metabat2_high_PE_009 | metagenome-assembled genome bin SAMEA3663084 (sample SAMEA3663084) | pig gut metagenome | biome: pig gut; feature: pig-associated habitat; material: faeces | place: France | collected 2012
ATATCTTCAGCCTGTTATTCCAGAAGCGTTTTGCAAACTGGAACGAGTAGTCGGTATGGATTGAGCCTTGGGCATTGGTGGAGTTGTCGATGCCGATGGAAAGGTCTAGGGTACGCAACGCACTGCCTGTTATCTGGTTTATCTCACTGTTGAGGAAAGAGCTGAGTGCATTGTTCATAGAAAACGACTCTGTATTTCCGTCGGCAAGATACATTCCCGTGGTGAGCATTGTCACTGCAAGTTTCCCTCGTTGTTCTACACTCATGCTCTGCAGCTCGTTATGCAACGTAAGGTCTTCTGGTGCGTCGAGGGTAAACTCAAGCCCCATATCCTGCAAAGTGCGTGTGATGACTATGCCACTGACGAATTTCACACTGCGTCCTGCTCCATTGGTTCCTGTCACAGTGGCCTTCGTTTCTTCCTCGGCCGTAATGTTGAGTTGCGGGTTCATAATATCGCCATGGAACTCAAGGTAGCTGCCGTCTTGTATGGTGAAGGTCTTCAAAGGTATGACCGGAAGTGAATACTTCATCTTGCCGTTACTCAGTGTATATCGTCCGTTGAGCATTAATCCGTCAACAATGTTATACCTCATTCGTAGCGAACCGCCTCCGTTCAGGTCTATGTAGTTTGAATGGTCGGCATTAAGATACGCCATGACATGAACACCATTTGATACGTTCAGCGACATATCCATAGTGAAACCTGTTATCGGCGGACGCACTATCTCCACTTGGGTAGTATCGCTAAAGTCACGGAACCTCACAAGCTCATCAAGACGATTGTCGGTCGTAATGGGGCTGTCGCGTAAAATATATCCCATGTCAGTCTTGCCAAGCACGTCGAGTTTTCCCTTCATCACCAAGTTGTCGATAAGTCCTTTAATTGTACCGTCAATATTTACATACGCCTTGCCGTAAGCCACACTCTTGTTGTTTTCCTTCTCACCGATAATCTGGTAGTCACGGGCACGCATCTTCAGGTCTACCATAATACGATCAAGATTGCTAAAATCTACATTTCCCATTATGTTTAGAGGATTGTCGTTATGGGCATAAACCGTAAAATTCTCAAATAGCAACCTGCTGTCGCTTATTTGAACCGGGTCGTCATCAAAACGTAAACGCATGCCGTATGGCACACTTACCAAGAATGACGAATTGAGATATATCTCTCCATTGACCACAGGCCGATCGAGATGGCCAGAAACTGAAAGCATGCCTTCGGCTTGTCCTTCTAAACCGAGAAGTTGGTCGGGTACGAAACCATTTACAAGGTCAAGCGGTGTTTGTTTCAATTCTATAGTGGCCTCAAGACGCGGTTTCACCTCGTCGAAGTAAGTTCCTGACAAAGCGCCTATCTCACGGCCGTTCTGACTCAGCATCACCTCTACTACATGCGAAACTCCTTCACCCTGCAAATAAGCTATTTCCGAACCTATATTGCCCATAGGAGAGTGTTCGTATGTCATGTCGTTTACCATAAGGTCTGACATTACTGACAGTTTCTCTTCCTTGTCAAGCATCACATGGAAGTCGCCATTGAGCAATCCGCCTACATGAGGCATATATGGTATGACATCCGATAGTTTGCCAAGGTCAAATTTGTTGAGACTGACAGTAAGGTCCTGAAGCATGTTCTCGTCATATTCATCGGGCGAGTATAGTTTCAAGCCGGTTCCGTCGTCGGCTATCAGGTCTACCTTTGCTGTCACACGGTTGTCGCGGGCAAGAAACACGAAGTTGTTCTCGTTAATGTTAAAAGCCTTATAACCTAAAAGCTGGCGGTATGGGGCGAGGGTGACACAGATGCCACTATCGAGCATCTCGGCTTTCACTGATGCATCTACACCCAAGTTGTCCTTTGCATCGAAGAACTTTACTGCCGCACCGGCTTTATTGCCGTCGAGATAGCCGTCAAGAAGGGCACGGAACACAAACTGCGGATTGCGTTTGTTGTTTTGCACCAAGGCTGAGACGTTTACACGCTCGTCGTCCTGACTCACACGAAATCCTATAGTGTCGATGCGAACGCTGTCATATACCATTGAGTAGATATGACCATGTCCTTGCAGGCCGTCTTTCGGCGATGACTTCAAATCGCACGACAACGAATGGAAATCGAGTCCTTTGTATCTCAAAAAGTTTGCTACGGGGTTGTCATTGCCGCTTAACAGATGTAACCTCATGACAGGAAGCAACTCGCGCAGCCTTTGTTCGTCTATCACGAGTTGTGACTTGTGCAGCGACAACTCGTTGCCTATTTCTTCAACCTGTTTCAGAAGACTCTCATATCCACCCTGGGCCGCAAAGTTAAGTTCCAGATTGCCACTGTATACCTTTGCCCATGTAGTGTCACGAGTAGTAGAGAGGTCTATGACAAGGTCTTCGGGACGGTATGTCTTCTTATCAGTACGTATGGTAAAGTCGTTGAAAAGAGCCTGAAGCTTATGGGTCTGATGCAAATCGGACGCCACATCTACATGGGCGCACATACTCGCAGTCAAAGGTTTCTCGCTAACACGTAGCAACTGCATGTCTGCCCAACGTATGTCGGTGCTCAATGTGGCTTGCAGCTTCCTTGTTGACACAAGGGCATCAAAGTTTATTTCGCCATCAAGAAGGGCATTGCTGCTATTGAGCCTTGCATGGGCCACACCATTTTCCAAAAGTGCGGAAAGTGTGACATTATCAACATTCAGATGCCCATAACCAAATTGCCGTACATTAGCTTCTGCCTTCAGCCTTGTACTTTTCGAAAGCATCGAAAAGCCACGACCGCTTACATTCACATCGCCACTAAATAGTTTCAGTGAGTCGAGTGGCATGAAATGACGAATATCAAGATTTGCGACGTCAATATTTGCAGAATAACTCTCTGTTGGCATAATTATACGCCCGTCAAACTTCACTTTCCCACGCCCTTCTCTCAAAGTGAGGGCTGCTCGATAATCCTGTCCGTCGGCCGACAACTGACCATTGAGTTTCATACCTTTCGGTATACGGTAAGAACCATCTGAAGAAAGAATACTGTTGAGAAACGACAGATTGCCTGTGGAGGCATTTACCTTTACCTTTGCCTTCATCTTTTCCATCCGTGTAGGATTCAAGGCATATCCTTTTGCTTCCAAGTCAAAGGCATCGGGCAGACTAGCGTAGAGTGTGTCAATATCTACACGGCGAAGGTTGCCATTGGCAGAAGCGACAAGTCGTAACGCCCGCTCTGGATAACGATGTACAAAATCAATAGGCAGTGCCCCTGCATAACGCAAAAGGTCACCCTTACCCAATTCGGCAAATAGATGTAGTCTTACCTTACCGGGATCGTGTTGGTCAAAAGCGTTTAGGTCAATGCTACAGGTTGCAGAAAGCTTCGAATCGGCAGTGGATAGATTTACCACCGGAATATCTATCTTTGAGGAATCAAGGGCAACTGGCATAAACATATCCGTAATGGCAAGGCCACTCTTCTCTTTCATCCGAAACTGTCTCACTATTAGGCCTGCCTTCGGGTCTTGATAGAACAACGAATCTACCACTATTCCTATATCGCTTAATTCTATATGATTTGCGTCAAGACCATTCACATAAGGCTCATACTTATTGTCAACCGACAACTTTGAACCATGAAAAGCTATCCGGCCGGCTTCATAACGCAGTGTGCCAAGATCTACAAAAGTCTTTTGAACCTCAAACTTCTTGATGGCAGCCGCCACTTTCATAGTGTCTCCTATGGTGTGAAAAGCCACCTTCGTGTTGCCTATGCTGGCCTTGGCTATTGATATTTTCCATTTCGCTTCAGATGCCGTGTCGTCTGGCGGCAACGTGTCGGGCAACATGGCTATGTCTACATCTCCACCGTCAAGCGAAAAACCGTCTACATTGACAGTCTCATCCAATAGGTCCACACCGCGACTTTTCATCTCTATCTGCGAAACAAATCCCTTTACACGCGCTGCAGATATGAAACCGTCGGTGTCAAACTTTGCTTCGTTGACCCTAAACTGATCTATCACGACCTTTCCTTTAAACAAAGGCCATAACTGCACATCTGAAACAATAGACCTCACGTCGGCTATTGTGTCTCTTACATTTGCAGACTTTTCGTCAGGCTTGATAAAACAGACTTTCTCAACCCGTAAATCCAGTGGGAAACTCAACGTCACACGCTCCACGCTAACGTCAGCACCTGTAGCCTCGGACAAATATCCTACTGCCTTCTGCACAATATAATTCTGTACAGATGGTATATATAATAATAATGTTGCCACCAAAAACAATACAATGGGTGTCAACAATATAGAAGTAGTCCACAACAGAAACTTTTTCATCAGTGATTCTTTTTTCTGCAAATGTAGGCCATTTTTCCCAAATAAAAGAAGTATTGAAGTGAAAATATCAAAAAATCACTCCCTATTTAGTATTTTTTTCCATAAGGGGTCTTTGGGAAGGGGAGCGTCCAGTACGATTCTTTGCTTGCTGACTGGATGAACGAACTCTACATGACGCGACAATAGCGAGATACTTCCGTCAATATTACTTCGACGAGCTCCATATTTCAAATCACCACGTATAGGACATCCCATGGCCGCCAACTGGCAACGTATCTGATGATGCCTCCCTGTCAGCAGACGGATTTCCAATATATGAAAATTGTCTCCAGAGGCAAGAAGCCGATAGTCAAGAACGGCTTTCTTCGAATCCTTCACCTCATGGTCGTAGGCAAAACTCTTGTTAAGTTTCTCATTGCGTACTATCCAATTCGTCAGACGTCCCTCTGTCTGAGACGGACGGTTTTTTACTATAGCCCAATAAGTCTTATGCACCTCACCTGTGCGGAACATCTCGTTCAGACGACTTAACGCCTTTGATGTTCGGGCAAAGATCACTAGACCGCTTACAGGACGATCAAGACGATGAGTAACGCCAAGAAACACGTTGCCCGGCTTGGAATACTTCACCTTTATATATTCCTTCACAAAATCAGAGAGCGGAGCGTCGCCAGTCTTGTCGCCCTGAACGATCTCTCCGCTTTCCTTATTCACCACTATCACGTGGTTATCTTCATAAATTACTTCCAATTGTAAAAATGATCAATTGATGAATCCACTATTACATGTTCATTCCACCGTCAATCTGGATTACCTGTCCAGACACATAGCTTGACATGTCAGAGGCAAGGAACAGACACACGTTGGCTATATCCTCCACCTGACCACCACGACGGAGTGGTATCTTCTTCATCCAGTCCTTGCGGATGTCCTCAGGAAGCTGAGCTGTCATGGCTGTCTCGATAAAGCCGGGAGCAACGGCATTGGCACGCACACCCTTTGGACCTAATTCCTGGGCAATAGACTTTGCAAGACCTATCATACCTGCCTTTGAAGCTGAATAATTGCACTGTCCGGCATTACCATGAACACCTACAACGCTCGACATATTAATGATTGAACCGCTGCGCTGGCGAAGCATAATTGGAGCACAAGCATGGATAAAGTTGAAAGCCGACTTCAGATTCACGTTCAGCACAGCATCCCACTGCTGCTCAGACATACGAAGCATCAGACCATCCTTAGTGATACCGGCATTGTTTACCAATACGTCGATGGTACCGAAGTCTTCCTTTATCTTGGCTACTACAGCCTCTGTCTCAGCAAAATCGGCTGCATTGCCAGCATAAGCGTTGCACTTCACGCCAAGAGCCTCTATCTCCTTACGTGTTGCCTCAAGACCAGCTGCCATTTCATCGTTAAGTACAAGATCTGTAAATGCGATATTGGCTCCCTCCTGAGCAAATTTCATGGCAACGGCCTTACCGATACCACGTGCTGCACCTGTTATTAGGGCAGTCTTACCTGATAATAATCCCATTTTTTCTTTTCTTTTTATAAATGTAAATAATTATATTCTTTGTATTTATTCAACAACTATTTAATCAAACTCTTTCCCAAAGCTCCGTACACAACCTTTGCCACAAGAGGCTTACTCGTCTCCTCGGTCATGCCATGACCAAGACGTCCGTAGATATACGGCACCTCAAGACCCTTTATACAATAATGTGTAATGTCTGCTACAAGTTCCACATTATCTATGTCAAACTCCCCTTCTGCCTTTCCTTCAGAATAAACCTTACGGAACAGTTCTATCTCGTCCTCATCGAAATTCTTACGCTGCTTTTCCACCATCCATATATTGCGGAAAAACTCAGCTCTTAGATTTCCATTACGAACCACCGTCTCCTTTATCATGCTAAGGTGAGTATATATCAATTCAATAATCTTTTCTTGCGGACGGATTTTCTTTGCAGCCACTTCATCCAACTTGTCAGACAAGCGTTCCAACTCCGATTCAATGACAGCATAATACACCTCCTCCTTACTCTTGAAATATGTATAAAGAGTACGGCGACCTTTACCCGACGAAATGGCTATGTCATTCATCGTGGTATTCTCAAAACCATTCTTGGCAAATAGCTGGCGAGCTACGTCCACCAATTTCTGTCGTGTCTTGGATATTGACATCTGCTTTCCCTCCTATTTTCTAAATATTGCACATTCATGTTACCGTGTGCAAAATTAATTATTATATTTGAAATAAACAAGAAAAATGGAAGAAATAAGCAAAAAAACTGGAAAAACAAAGCAAAATAGAGGATATATTGAAAAAAAAAAGCATTTTTCTTGCATGATTAAAAAAAAAGCAGTACCTTTGCACCCGCAAATAAGAAATAACACCGCGGAGTGGAGCAGTTGGTAGCTCGCCAGGCTCATAACCTGGAGGTCGCATGTTCGAGTCCTGCCTCCGCAACAACAGCTGGGTAACAAGCTTTATGATAGCGTGTTGCCCAGTTCTTTTTTTTCAAGTGGGACGAAATTCTTCCATGCGTTATGAGATTTCACCTCTTTTCCCTCTCTCACTTCTGCTTAATCAACTCTTCCAAGCCTCCATTTTTTTCGCAGCTCTTCAAGGTTACGTTTCACCTGCTTAGAATAGAGTTTAACAAGTAATAGCCGTTTTCAAAACATAAAAGTTAATTAATGGAGTTGAAAAACTAATATTACATAAAAATCATAACCGAGAATAACAACGATACCCAATAATCGCTATATTTGCAGCTGATAACATACAATAAAAAAAGGAGGTAAACATGAAAAAACTATTTTTGATGGTAGCCTTTGCCATTTTTTCATCGTTCCAGCAAAAGGCGGAAGCATGCACTGGCATCACGCTGAGAACAACAAACGGCTCGCCTATAACAGCGCGTACCATAGAATGGGCAGGCAACGATTTGGAAAGCCGCTATACCATTGTACCACGTGGTTATTCACAACGTTCTTTCACTCCTTCAGGAGAGAAAGACGGTATGACATTCACATCACTCTACGGATATGTTGGACTGTCAGTGGAAAAGGCGGAATTTGTAGTGGAAGGCATTAACGAGGCTGGACTTGCTGCCGGACTCTTCTATTTCCCTTCCTATGGTGAATATGAATCTTACAGCGAAGACAGCAGAGAATCGTCTATAAGCGACCTTCAACTAGTGTCGTGGATTCTAAGCAACTTCAAATCTATCGACGAAATGAAAAAGGCCATTTACGGTATTCATATCGTTACCATCGACCCTCGTGGTTCTACAGTCCACTGGCGCATCACCGAGCCCTCAGGCAGACAGGTGGTGCTAGAAATTATCGGGAAACAATTGCGATTCTACGAAAACAAGCTTGGCGTACTCACAAACTCTCCCAGCTTTGACTGGCATCTTACAAATCTCAACAACTACACCAACCTCTTCGCCGGACCAATCTATTCACGTGAGATTGGCGACCTTACACTTACTGCATTCGGTGGAGGTGGAGGATTACATGGAATCCCTGGAGACATGACACCGCCTTCGCGCTTCGTACGGTCAGCTTTCTTCCAAGCCACAGCACCCAAACAAGCAACAGGCGAAAAGGCAGTCTTCCAAGCCTTCCATCTACTTAACAACTTCGACATACCTGTTGGTATACAGTTTTCTGAAATACAAACAGTGCCAGACATCCCAAGTGCCACCCAATGGACTGTTGCAACCGACATAGCCAATCGTCGTATCTATTACAAAACAATGCATAATAATACCATACGATGTATCGACTTAAGAGCTATCAACTTCAAAAAAGTAAAATACCAATCAGCACCACTTGACAAGAGAAAGACGCAGCCAGTGGAAATGGTACACATCAACAAGTAGTCTTCCTAATAGTCAATAATAAACATAAGAGGCCAACTGTCTGTCATGACAATTGGCCTCTTATACTATTTCTTCATATTTCGAATCACCTTGTTATAATAACGCTGAGTTCTTTTTACACTATAGCGCATACCACCATTCCAAGAACGGATAGCTTTTTCTACATTGTTCGTAGGGTTGAAATAAGATTGGATAAGCAGAAACATCTCCTTCGACTTCGTTACACTAAATCTGTCCTTAAGTGTATATCTCTTTTTACTGTTTCGCTTCTCCAGAATTCGATTACATTCTTTCACTAATATGGGAGTAATCTGCATTGCTCCACAAGAATTTCCACTTACCGCATTTGAGTCTCCTTCGCTCTCAACTTGTATGATGGCCTGCATCACCGGTTCCCAATCAAATTCTGACTTTGGTCTTTCTACCTTCTCAGTGGCTGCATAAAGCGGCATAACTGAAATCATAATAAAACTTAGACATACAATTCTTAATACTCTATTCATAACATAATTTTTTCGGAGTATCAGTCTTACCCAAAGACCATGAACAACTCATAATAAACTATTCGTTATTCTACTCCAGTTATTTACTTAAGTATGACCGTCCCGCACGGGACATTGGTGTCACCTATTTTATTTCGAGTGCAAAGTTAGGCATATTTTTTTAAGCAACCAAATAATTTTAAGTATTTTAATTGTTTTATAGTGTTGATAATCAATATTTTATATATTTCTTGATATAAAACAAGGGAAATACAGAGTCAAAAGAACAAAAATTGTGTGCGTGCACAACAAGCAATAGATGTATATTCATTCATTATAAATCTATTATTTATACATTATGACGATAATATAGTTACAAAAAAAGTCCCGGGAATATTGCTATCCTCGGGACTGTTGTTAAAAAGAAGGCGGCC